>Ga0114951_10000199_pt1 | contig 84785 bp, 54 predicted proteins | sample AM7aDNAmetaG_FD_88677 | JGI IMG/M metagenome (GOLD analysis project Ga0114951, IMG submission 88677) | Freshwater microbial communities from Finland to study Microbial Dark Matter (Phase II) - AM7a DNA metaG | ecosystem: Environmental > Aquatic > Freshwater > Lake | place: Finland: Lake Alinen...
CACATTGAGCTTCGAGCTCGTTATCAAATATAAAGGTAAGGCTGTGGGGGCGTTCCGGCAAAAGCCGGAACGCTGATTTTTATGCGGTGTGTGTATGAACCGCAGTTTTTATGTAAGTTTGTTATAAAACACAACCCATGCACCCACCTTTCGAACATCCATTTCTTTTCAATCTCATTGGCGGATTTTTCAGGTTCTTCTTCGTTTTCGGAGGGGCGTTTTTTTTATTATGGTATTACCTGAAACAGACCCGAAAACCCGCTCCAGTCGTTGGGAATAACCAGGACCATCTGACGATTCTTCCACTGCGCCTCCAGGCATATGAACGTTTTGTTCTTTTTCTTGAGCGGATACATCCATCGAACCTGCTGTTGCGTGTCAACAGCCCGGATATCACGGCGCTCCAGTTGCAGTCGTTGCTTGTCAGAACCATCCGCGAGGAGTTTGAATACAATTTGTCCCAGCAGCTTTATATCTCGGGGAATTCATGGGAGCTGATCAAAAATGCGAAGGAAGATACCATCGCACTAGTCAACCAGGCCACATCTTCGTTGCCGGAAACTGCCGTTTCATCAGATCTTGTAAAGTGTATTTTTGATGTTGCAATTTCCCGGGGAAAGTTACCGGTGGAAACTGCACTCGAGGAGATCAAGAAAGAGTTGCAGCGGCTATTCTGATCCCGGGCTATTTGCCAAAGCGGTAAGCAACGGATAAACTGGCTGAATTGTTGTTGAAGCCAAAGCCGAAGCCTGAGTTTGTGGTTTCACGGGTTTGAGTTTCCCTTGTATATTTGGACTTTCCAATTGAATATTGAATGTAAGGGGTGATTTCCGCACCGATCACCAGGTGTTCCCCAAAGGTATAGTTCGCGCCAAGAACCAGGTTAACCAAAGGTGCTATAGACCAATTGGTTGTTTCGTAATGAGTGGAAATGTCTTTGTACTTCAATTTGTCGTAATTGAAGTTGAGTCCTGCCTCTAACCCCCAGATAAAATTAAAATGTGCAACAACCGGTACCCTCTTTTCAAATCCGATTCTGACACCTGCGCCATAGCTTTGGTGTTTAACATCCAGGGAGTCTTCCGACTTTCCCCATTGATTGGTATTGCCAAGGTTCATGGAGAGGAGACTCAGTCGTAAAAGGGTTTTTTCGCTGCCGGTTTTGTAGTTTAATCCAAATTGATTTAAGTTGCTGAAAGTGATTCCAACCTCGTGGATTTTAGGGATCGCATTTTCCTGGGCAAAAATTCCGCATGAAAGGAAAGATAAAAGCATTGTGAAGCAAAGGACACGGGTTTTCATAGTTTGTAGGTTTTGGTTAATTAATAAACAATGAATTGAAAAATTTATTTCAGGGAGGGGATTTTGTTTAACAATAATTAACAGATTCCTGATTGGTTATTGAATTTGATCAACGCAGGAGTGATCATCTCTTCATCCGGTACCAGTATTGATAGGCTTCTTTGAAACCCATTTTTTCATACAGGGTGAGGGCCGGAATGTTGTCGGTTAAAACCTGGAGGTACGCCGTTTCTGCCCCGTATTTCCTGCCCCATCGCAGGATGTTTTCCACGATCAGGTATCCCAATCCGGTTTTGCGGTAGGCTTTTGCGACGACGATATCGAAAAGGCCGAGAAAACTGCCTTCCAGCACGCCAAGGCCCACACCGATCGTTTCCTGGCCACGAGCCAGTGAAACCAGGCATTTTGGGAGCAGAAGCATGTTCATGATACCGATGTAGGTGGATTTCCTGGCCGGGTCAAATTCATTCATACGGATAAAATGATCCATCCACCGGGAATTCAGTTCTGTTTCAATATGAAGTTCGTCGAATGGTTCGGGCGGGATTTTTAAAATGTTCAAAGTCTGAAAGGATATCGTTGAATGTATGAAGTATTCCCTGAAACCGAGCCGGTCATCCATGTCGGCAGGATCGTTGATTGCCGTGATTTTAAAGCAGGGAGTGATGTTTTGCGATTGATACAGGCTTTCGCAAAAATTGATCTTCTCCTCGGGGTCAATTGCAGAGGGATAGAGCATGCTAACAGAATTGGCACGCTTGGTCACACCGTTCGCAAACCTCAGGATCCACCCGTCGTACTGAATGGTTTGAAGGGCCGGCCAGGCATTGTTGCTGAGTTCTTCAAAACGATGAACCATTTTTTATTTACGAATTTCGATTTATGAATGACGAATTTCACTACGTCTTACGTCCTATGTCCAGCATCTCACGCCTCACTTTTTTTCCTTCTGAACCGTTCTTTTCCTTCAGCAGTCATCTTCTCCGTGGCATACTGAAATATCAGCCGGGGTGCAGAATCCTTGAATTTCAATAAAAACGCCTCGGCAGGTTCAGGTTGTATTTTCCAGGTTTCACGCAGGAACCAGCCAAGGCCCTGGTGTACCTCGCGCGCCGGATCGTGCATCATTGGCTCGATAAAGTCATAATAAGGACTGAAATCTGTCGAGAGCTTCATGGGTTTAATGAGGCTGACCACTGCGGCCCGGCGTTGAAATTTATTAGCAGCCGTCCGCCATGGAGCAACAGACCGGAGGTCTATAAGGTTTTTTTTGAAGAAGAGGTTCATCAATTCTCCGCAGATATAATCAGTTTGCGCCCAATTTGTTATGCCAAGGGAAAACCAATGTTCGACAGTTTTAAAATCTGCAACCGCCCATGTTTTGTGAAAGCTGCGCAACAGTTGAATTGCGATGACCGTCATTTCATATTTCGGAGATTGTACAAGAAGCCCGGAGGTTTCCGCAATTAATTTCTGCGTGGTCCAAGGCCATGACAGGATCTCATTTACCTTTTCTGCCACCCGTTCGTGGCTTAAACCATAAGCGTCATATCCCTCTTTGAAATATCTTGAGTATTTTTCAACGAGGGCAGGGTTCGTGTTTTTTGTACCGAATTCCTGGATGTCTGTAAATATCTCAGCGGGTGTCATAGGAATGATTATTTGAAAGCCGGGACTAAGTTACCCCACCCTAAATCCCTCTCTAAAAAGGGAAGGACTTGTCGTCTGGACGGGGTGGAAATCTCTGTTGCAACCCTGATACAAATATAGTTTCATCCCGGATAATTTTCTTTTATAAAAACAAATAAAGGATAAAATAAGCTAACTTTACTTCAACTTTATATTGGATGTAATTTATTATGAAAAACTGACAGCTATGAAAAACTTTATTTTGCTGATCGCCGTTTTATTTTATATCCCTTTTTCGATGGCACAATGGAGCAAATCACCTGTGTTCGCTGATGGTGTGGTTCCTGGGTCCCCCGATGATTCTTTCATCCTCATTCCCGATACGGTTAAGTTCCTCTCGGGAAATGATTTTATTGAAGGGAAAGAATTCAGTATTGTCAATCCGCACAACTATCCTGTGGATGTCCAGCACATTGATAATTTCGGAATACCTTGCCCTGAATGCATTGCATGGCACATCACCCCCTACGTTTCAAACTACCCGGTTACCATACCAGCCAACAGCAGTATCACTTATTTGGTACAGTTTTATGTTGTGGATGCTGCCAGCACCATCTTTGTTAATGATACCTTGAATGTCAATACCGCGGGAAATTCCAGGCAGGTCATCATTACTGCCGATTCCAACATGATCTTGATCGGCATGGCAGAACCCGGTGGCGGGCGGATGGTTGCCTACCCGAATCCTTTTAGTGATAGGCTGAATATAACCATCTGTACCACAGATGAAACCAAAGCCGAAGTGCTCATTTACAACGCCCTTGGGCAACCGGTGAAAGAGCTTTTTACAGGGAACATCTCCCCTTCAGGCAGGAGTTTTTACTGGGATGGTTCAGACCGTTCCGGTACCGACATGATACGGGGGATTTATTTTATCCGTATCAAAACCCCTTCAGGGCAGAAAATGTTGAAAGTGGTAAAAGTTTAAACTGAAATCGCCTTATTTGTAATAAATGCCGGTTTGAAAAGCCGGACTATCTGAAGACTTAAATCGAGAAAGAGGGTCCCGGGATGGGCATTGCGTTCAATGTGGAATATTGCATCGTTGAGCAACGTGCTGAACCCTGCCAGGTTTTCTGATTTAATGAAAGGGGAAAAATCCCTGATAAATTTCAATTCGTCACCCTCAATGCCTTCGGGAATTTTCCCGAGATAATTCATGGATGCACAAAACCCGATGGTTTGAAGTGAATATATGAGGAGACTTTTTTGTTTTTCCCTTCCTGTTTTGGCAATTTCAGATGCGAATTTTATCAATTCCGTAACTTTAGCTCCATAACAGGCCCGCATCCATTGGCGAAAAGTCACAAAGTGCATTGCGCTATCTTCATTATTTATATGCAGTCTGGTCAGGGATCTTGGGATCTTTACCATCAGGGTGCGGGAGAGGATCGTTTTGATAATCTGATCCGGATCCTCGGAGACCAGGATGAAGAGTGTTTTTTCCGGTGGTTCTTCCAGGATTTTCAGGATCTTGGGCGCAGTAGCGTAATAGAGTTTCTCAACCATCCAGATGATCATCACTTTATAGTCTGATTCATAGCTTTTGTAACCAAGAGTGGTGATGATTTCGCTACAGTCATCCGCATTGATGATGCCCTGTTTGTTTTCGATGCCGATGGCGTCGTACCAGTTTTGCAACCCTGAACCAAAGTTGTTCTCAAGTAAAAACCTGCGCCACTCCTCAAGAAAGAGTTTGCTTTGCGGTTTTTTGGTGACCTTTTTTGTTGTAGCAACCGGATAAATGAAATGCAGGTCGGGATGGACAAGCTTCTGGTACTTTATACATGATGGGCAGGAGCCGCAAGAGTCGATCCCGGGGGCTGCAGAATCGGTAATCCGTAAATCGGAATTTGAAGATTGTTCTTCCCCCCTGATCCCCTGTTTGTTTGTGCAATTGATGAATTGGGCGTAGGCAATGGCCAGGGCGAGTTTGTCGCTGTCCTCGGCTCCGAAGAACAATTGGGCATGGCTGACCCGCTGATCCAGGACCGTTTGGATCAATTTGTTTTTAATTGCAAGATTTCCCGATATTTCGCTGAATTTCATGATTTTTCACGGGTAGACATGCGCCATGTTGCCTGTCTGGCCGTGCAAATTTACCCGATTTTATCGATTTTACGAATCCTTGCCTGATAATTTGGATATTGAACAGCGTCATTGCCAGAATATTTCAGGCAAGGCAGAAAAACCCGGTGTTTTTGATTGTAGTTTTGTTTCCGGTACGAGGGATACGGAGCGAACAGGGTATTTCAGTGTTCTTTTTCTTTTTCCGGAGAAAATGATATTCGAATCAATTTCTACCAACTTGAAACGGAGCAGGGTTCCCATGATGATTTTATTGCTTAATCATCTTTGGCATGAAAAGGTGGAGTACAAATCATAAAAAGTTATCAACAAAAATATCAGCGGGTGGAATAAATTTGTGCGGTTATGCAGATCAACTCCTTTGAAGGTTTTGAACGGTGGATCGCCCGGATTGAACAGAAATAAAGGCCTGGCGGCAAGTCAGTACTTCAGAATAAAAATGTTTTCAGGTCAATATAAAAACATCATTGAACAATGAAGAAACCAGGAAATTGTTTGCAAGGTTTACTTTAGCATCCGAAATTGTATAAATAATAATCAAATTCAAGCGAATATGAAAATAAAATTTTTCGCTGGTTTATTACTGCTGGTGGTATTTCTTGGGAACGGTTCAGTTTATGCCCAAACAAAAACGGTAACTGGTGTCGTCATCTCGAAAGATGACGGCCAGACAACTCCCGGTGTCAACGTTCTGGTGAAAGGAACCACACATGGTGTTGTGACGGATATTGGAGGCCGGTATTCCATTCAGGCTGATAAAAATGATATCCTGGTATTTTCCTATATCGGTTTTCAGCCACAGGAATTCACCGTTGGAGAGCAAAAAGAGATCAATGTTATCCTGGTCCCCATTTCAACAAACCTTGATGAAATTGTTGTGGTGGGATACGGATCAAAGAAGAAAAGTGACCTGATCGGTTCAGTATCCTCAGTGAAAAATTCTGAATTGATTGCGGTCCCGTCTTCAGATATCCAGGGCATGCTCAAAGGACAAGTTGCGGGGTTGGCTGTATCGGTATCAAATGCGGCACCCGGCGGGAGCTCTAACGTGCTGTTGCGTGGTGTCAACTCATTAAAAGGGGGGACAACCCCATTGTATGTTGTTGACGGATTGCCGATAGACAATATCAACGAAATAAATGTCAATGACATCGAAACTGTAAGCGTGCTGAAGGACGCTTCGGCCCAGGCCATCTACGGTGCGCGTGCTTCCAATGGGGTCATCCTCATCACCACCAGGAGAGGCGGGGATTCCAAAGGGAAAATCAACATTTCATATGATGGCTATGTCACCTTCCAGAATGTGAGCCATCAGTTTAAATTATTTTCAGCACAGGAATACATTCAGGTCAGGCGTGAAGCTTTCAGGGGGGATGATGCCGATTCGGCAAACGGATGGATTGGCACCTATAAGCCAGACAGCATCATTTTCAATCCAACGGAACAGCAAAACATCAAGGATGGAAATTTTGTTGACTGGCTCGATCTGGCTTTCAAGAAAAACGCATTGCTGACCAAGCACGATATCTCTATTTCAGGAGGAAATGAACATACTAAATATTCCGCATCCATAGGCATTTTTTACCAGGATGGTATCCGGCTGAGTTCCGATTATAAAAGATACAACGGAAAGTTGGTCCTTGACCAGGATGTCACGAAATGGCTGACAATCGGGGCTTCAGCCTATTATTCACACTACGTGCAAAATCTTGAAACCCAGCCCCTGACCGGGTTCATCACTTTTTCACCGATTGCCGATCTTTATGATGCGAATGGCAACATGAATCTTTATCCGCTCGGGGATTACAAATCAGTAAATCCTTTATGGTGGGAGCAAACCCAGGATTCAACTTACATTGGCGACCGTGGAATTTATACGGGCTACCTGGAGATCCACCCCGGTTCAATCCCGGGGTTGAAGTATCACCTGAACGGCAGTTATGACAACAGTTACAGGCAGGCTGGCGGTTTCCATTCCCTGGATGATCCCAATAAATACCTGGGTAAGGGATACATCAATGTGAACTACCGCAAAGTTTGGAGCTACAATATTGAAAATATTCTTACTTACGAAGGAAAGGCGTTCAAGAGCCATCGGTATGACATCACCCTTATGCAAAGCCTGTATAAGCGTGATGAGACATCTACTTCCAGTATTGCCACCAAGCTTGCCAACGATTTTTTCGGCATCAATAGCCTGGGTTCTGCGCTTGAAAGCGGAGTTACCCGGACCGAACAGATACGCAGCATGGTTTCGTTCATGGGCCGTATAAATTATATCATCAACAACAAATACCTCTTCAATTTTACCATCCGTGCCGACGGGTCATCCGTTTTTGGATCCAATAACAAATGGGGCTATTTCCCATCAGGAGCATTTTCGTGGAACATGCAAAACGAGCAATTCATGAAGAAAATCTCCTGGATATCAGAGTCTAAACTCAGACTTAGCGCCGGGCAGATCGGGAACGAAGGCATTTCACCTTACGGAAGTCTTTCATTGGCAGATGCAGCCTTTTATGTAAGCAATGGCAACCCCATTATCGGCTACCTTCCGGGGACAAGCCTGGCAAATCCAAACCTGAAATGGGAAACCACCACGACCTTTAACATTGGATATGATTTCTCCCTTTTTAAAAGCAGGCTGAACGGAAGCATTGAATTCTATCGTAAAATAACCACCGACCTCCTGGTCAACCGGCTTATTCCGACCGGCCTTGGATATTCAAGTATTCCTGATAATCTCGGTGAGATCCAGAACACTGGTTTTGAAGCAAGCCTGAATGGTTTTGTAATTTCAAATCATGATGTTTCCTGGATGATTGGTGCAAAATTTGCCATGAACAAAAACAAACTGACCAAAGGGGTTCTGATCGATCCTGTTACCGGCGAATATGTAGATGATGTGCTTAACAAGTGGTTTATCGGTCAGCCTGTAAATGTTTATTATGATTATAAATATACCGGGATATGGCAAATCGGGGATGATATTGCACATTCCCCCCAGCCGAAAGCCCGTCCGGGCGATGTTCGGGTTCAGGATGTAAGTGGCCCCAACGGGGTTCCCGACGGTATCATTACTGCCGATGACAGGGTCGTGATTCAACGGGATCCGGATTTTATCATGTCATTCAATACAACTTTAAAATATAAAGGCCTTGAATTTTCAGCCGATGTCTATATTGTAAAAGGAGCGGTTCGCAGAAATCAATTCATGTCTGATTACAATTCCGGCGGAACCATGCAGGGAAGCCTGAACGGGGTCTACCGCGATTACTGGCTGCCGGAAACAGGAGGTACCACCGCCTTCAGGCCACACTATGACAACGGACTGGTTACGCAATACATGAGTGCGTTGGATTACCAGGATGCCTCTTACGTGCGTCTTACCAATGTAACCATTGCATACAACCTGCCGGATAAATGGGTGAAATCGATGAAGATGTCAAGGTTTAAAGTCTATGTGCGGGGTGACCGGTTATTGACATTTACGAAATACCAGTCGTTTGGGCCGGAAACCGATCCGGATGCCTATCCTGAATCGCGGGATGTGACCATTGGCGTGAATGTAAGTTTTTAACCCTTTTGAAAAATTTAAAACCCATGAAATATTATAAAATTCTCCCAACGATATTTTTCGCATCCATTCTTGGTCTCACCGGATGCCAGAAATACCTTGAAGAGACCAATCCTTCACAGGTTACAACTGAATTCCTCTATACCACCCCCGAGGGACTGCAATCGGCAGTAAATGGCCTTTACTCGATGGAGCGAGGACAGGTAGATGATAATGAGAGCAACGACTTTGCACTCATCCAGGGGGATCTGGGGACTGATATTGATTTCATGCGTGCCGGCACCTACCCGAGTGTCGCCCGGTACAGGTTAGATGGAAATCTTCCAAACCAGACCGTGATCCAGGGTTGGTGGCGCAAATGGTACCAGATCATTGAAAGGACAAACAGTATCATCACTTTCGGCAAAAAGGCGGATATTTCAGATACCACTAAAAAGACAATCCTGCGGGAAGCCTATATATACAGGGCCTATGCGTATTTCTGGCTTGTTCGTAAATTTGATAACATCTGGTTAAATCTTGAGCCAACAACCTCCGGCAACATTGAAAACCGTGATTATAAGGTGGCATCACAGGATTCGGTGTACCATACGATCATTTCCGATCTCGACATTGCGATTGGTTCTTATGGCAACGACTGGACAACACGCCCGGGTCAGTTTGGCCTGGGTGCTGCGCTTTACCTGAGAATCGATGTAGCCCTGTGGAGGCAGGATTACCAGCTTGCCGCCCTGCTTTCTTCGCGCTTGATCCATGAGGGTCCCTATGCCCTGGTAGATCCGGATCAGGTATTTACCCACGACGGGAGGAATGATACCAGGGAGGGCATTTATGTCATGCAGTTTGATGAATTCGCAGTTGGAGGAGGGAAATTTCATCGTATGCCATTGATCTTTACCGCCGATTACAAATCTGTGCCCGGAACAAGTATGGTGTCAGAATATGGCGGGTACGGATGGGCCAGGATTTTTCCCAATGAATACCTGACCAGTTTGTACGATTCTGTCAATGATAAAAGATGGAATGCCTGGTGGCAACATTATTATACCTATAACGATGACGCCTATAACTTCTCGGGTTTTGCCTATAAATTGGGCGATACATTGAAATACGGCCAAAATTCAACGCTTACAGGAACCAATTATTTCAAGGATGCAAGCATCAGCTGCAAGAAATACTGGGATTGGGTAAAAATACCAAAGGCGACGGTCTCCTATAACAACATTTACATGTTCAGGTTTTCGGAAGTCCTCCTGATGGCAGCAGAGGCGGAATGGAGAATCGGGAATACGGCGCAGGCATTGACCTATATCAACACATTGAGGATGAACAGAATTCTTCCTGGGCCGAAACAGTTGCTCACGACCATTGACCAGGAGACCATTTTGGAGGAACATGCCCGGGAACTGGCGCTGGAAGGCAAGAGATGGTTCTTTTTAAAAAGGCTGGGGCTGCTGGTGGAGCGGGTAAGAGAGTACGGCGGAACAACCATGTTCAGGCATATTCTTGCAACAGACCCTATCTGGTATTCTCAAAGGACAAACATCCAGGATTACCATGTACGATGGCCCATTCCACAGGGAGAGATTGACGCGATGGGAGGATTCCCTCAGAATCCGGGATATTAAACATGAACATTTGTGCTGAATATTTTTTACCACAATAGTCGTAAGAGCAGGACAAGAGAAATTTAAGTTTTGTATTGTTAGTAATCATTACCCAATGACCATGATAAATAAAATTTCGAAACTACTATTGCTTCTCGGTTTTCTATGGGCTGGTGCCGATGCTCAAACTGTTTTCACACCATCAGATGACAGTTACATCTATGCCGGAGGGACAAAAGCAAACGACCCTTACGGGATCATCAATCCCGACACGCTGAAAACACGGAAAAGTGTTGCTTCCGAAGAGTTTACCAGGGAAACATATGTACTTTTCAACATCGGGAAACTTGATACGACCTTTTCGTCGGTGAAAGTAAAACTTTACGGGACCGTGGCGGAGGCAAAAAGAACACAGATCTTTTCCACGGATACCACCTGGCTCGAGGAGACCCTCACCGGGAACAACCGCCCATCGGGTATCTATATCAGCGATATAACCCTGCAGCCTGGCACCGGTTATTATTCGTGGGATGTGACAAATTACCTGAACCAGGCGGTGAGCGAGGGACGCCAGCGTGTTTCATTTATCTTCAAGGATATGGCCGGGGCAGTTTCAACCAAAGACACCCCCTGGCACTCAAAAGAAAACCCATCTGGCAAGGCTCCGCTGATCGAGCTGACCCCCGGACCGCTGCCCTATCACAGGTCCGGTGCATATTATATCGATGCAATGCAGGGCAATGATACCAATTCGGCTGAAAGCCCGTTACTTGCCTGGAAAACCCTGGACAGGGTCAATTCCGAGTATTTCGTTGCCGGCGATTCGGTCCTGTTCAAATGCGACGGAGTGTGGAACGGTCAATTGGCAATAAAGGGAAGTGGTTCGCCCGGTAAACCGATTGTAGTTGGCAGCTATGACAGCGGCAATAAACCGGAAATCAATGGACTGGGGCTGGTTGCCAATACTGTGCAGTTCAATGGTCAGCATCACCTGGAGATTCAGGATCTGCATGTTACAAATTTGGGCAGTAGCGCCGATTTTCGTCGTGCATTCTATTTCCAGGCCGAAGATATGGGATCCATCGAGCATGTCATTCTGAAGCGGCTGGAGATATCAGATGTGAACGGGATAATGGATAATACAGATGCCGCGAAGAACAATGGGGGGATTATTTTTGAGATTTCGGGTACCGCAAGGCAAACCTGGTTTGATACCCTGGTTGTTGAAGATTGCTATATCCATGATGTTGACCGTAGTGGTATCGCAAACATGTCGACCTGGGAAAACCGTACTCTAACAAACAATACCGACTGGGTTCCGAGCCGCAACATGATCTTCAGGGGAAACATATTTGAAACGATCGGTGCGAATGCCCTCATCGTCAGGGTTGCTGATAAACCACTGATGGAACACAATTTATTCACGCATTGCGGGATCAAGGGAACCGGGAACGCCAGCTTTAATTTTAACACAGACGGGGCCATCTGGCAATACAACGAGGCTTGTTATACGAAATTTAACTCCGGTGATGAAGATGCCGGTGGATTTGACAGCGATTTCAAATCGATCAACACCCTCATGCAGTATAACTACAGCCATGATAATGACTATGGAGCCGTGCTGGTAACGGGCGGTCCAACCGGCGGCTTTAATGATGGTACGATTATCCGGTACAATCTTTTTGTCAACAATAAACATCATGAGATCAAGACCTCCGGCCAGGCCACCAACTCCATGATCTATAACAATACTGTTTATAACCGGCCGACCATGACGGGAATCATTGCAGTTTATCACAAAAGCTGGAGTGGCTATTCCATGAATACACAGTACTTTAACAATATTTTCCAGATCATGGGTTCGGGGGCAAGCGTTGATCTCGGAGGAAGTTCGGGCAACATTTTCGATTACAATGTTTTTTATGGTGCGAACATCTCCAATGAACCAGCCGATGCCCATAAACTAAAGGTTAATCCAATGATCTGCCGGCCCGACTCAGCAGGATATGGTGCCGATACCATTTCCGGTTACAGGCTCCTGGTCAACTCTCCTTGCATCAATTCGGGTGTGACTGTTCCGGGCGCCCCTGCCAGGGATATTGAAGGCAACCCGGTTCCGATGTACCTGATTCCCGACCGGGGAGCGTTTGAATACTCCGGGCCATATGGAATCAAACCTTTGCCGGTTGATTTTTCCATCAGCATCTTTCCAAACCCTGCCGCCACGCAGGTCAGTATTCTGGTGAAAAACGCACCTGAACCACCAACTGAATTGGAATTGCAGAGTTTGACCGGAATCCGGGTTTATGAACAAACCTTCCCTTCTTCATTTGTGCCGGGAACCATTACCATCCCATTGAGTGACCTGAATCTGAAACCCGGTTGCTATATCCTGAAAATGCACTTTGGCAAGGACCATGCCTATACTTCTTTGTTGCTGATTGACAAATAAATACCACCATATGGCCGCTGTCCATAAGATCATAAACCTGGTCTGCCTGTATCTTGTACTGGTGACTTCCTGTACATCGACCCATGTTGCACCTTCATCGGGCAAAACAAAGGTTGAAGCGAGGGTATGGAGCAAGATTGACGGGGTGGTTCATTATTCAGACTGGAAACCATACTATTGCACTACTTTGGCCGATCTCAAGGGATATCACCTGGTTTCAAAACCAACGCAAACGCTTTACGGAAGCGATCCGGATAAAAAATTCAAAGCGACTGGTTTTTTCCATACAACCAAGGAGGCTGACCGTTGGTGGATTGTTGATCCTGAGGGAAATGCAACATGGAATGTGGCAATAAACGGTTTAAGGCCGGGTACTTCTGCAAGGAATGAAAAAGCGCTTTCGGAAAAATTCGGGACCACACAAAGTTGGATCACCAGGACCCATAAAGATATTGAAGAACTTGGTTTTAACGGCACTGCTTGCTGGTCGGAGGTCTCTTTGGTCAGGTACAGCAACCAGCATTGTGCCACTCCGCTATGCTATACCCTGATACTCAGTCTCTACTCGGGATATCAGAAACAGGCAAAGAGAGATAACCTCAAGGAAACCTCTTTCCCTGTTTTTGATCCGGCATTTGAATCGTATGTTGACAAGCAGGCGCAAAAACTAGCTGAAACACGCGATGATCCATCCCTGCTGGGCTATTTTTCCGATAACGAATTAAATTTCAATCCCGGCATCCTGGAGGAATATCTTTCGCTAAAGGACCAGGAAAACCCCAATTATAAAGTGGCGAAAAAATGGATCGGACAGGAAGGAATTACGATTGAAAACCTGACAAACCATCATCGTGAAATGTTTTTAGGAGTTGTGGCAGAGCATTATTATAAAGTGGTGAATGAAGCCATAAAAAGGTACGACCCCAACCACATGTACCTTGGAAGCAGGTTGCATGGCAAGCCAAAGCACAATAAATACGTTGTTGCTGCCGCAGGTAAATACTGCGATATTATTTCAATAAACTATTATGGCCAGTGGGAGCCTTCTTCAAAGCATTTCAATGAATGGAAACTATGGGCAAACAAACCCGTTATCATAACGGAGTTTTATGCAAAGGGCGATGATTCCGGCCTGCCTAATATTTCAGGCGCCGGATGGCGTGTAAAAACACAGGAAGAAAGGGGCCTCTTTTATGAGAATTTCTGTCTTAAACTGTTGCAGATGAAAAACTGTGTTGGCTGGAATTGGTTCAGATATATGGACAATGATCCGACAGATACCCTGGCCGATGAGTCGAACAATGATTCCAACAAAGGGATCGTGAACAACTATTATGATTATTATCAGCCGCTTACACACCATATGAAAGAATTGAATGAGAACAGGTACGCCCTGATCCGGTATTTCGATCATTGACCGCCATCCGTTGAAATTAGTTACCTTAGCCTCCTGTTTTATTCCCCAAGTAGCCCTATGAATATCGGTGGAAGATTTTGCCTTGGATTATTGATCTGTTTGTCTGAAATGGCAGCCGGGCAGGGAAATAATCTACTGTTCCGGCATCTTACCACCAACGATGGATTGTCAAACAACACGGTTTATGCCATCAACGAAGACACCCTTGGATTTATATGGATAGGCACCCGGAGTGGTTTAAACAGGTTTGACGGTCATGGTTTCAGGATGTATGACAACACCAGCGGTTTAAGAAATGTTTTCATCAACACCATTTTCAGGGATTCAAAAGGCAGAATATGGGTTGGAACACAGGGTGGTGGGATATCAAGATATGAATATGAAACAGGTGGTTTTACTTCGTTTTTCAATGATCCGCAGAAGGCAAATTCAATCAGCCACGATGATGTGCAGGCGATTGTGGAGGACCGCCTGGGAAATCTATGGATCGGGACCCATGAAGGCGGACTTAACAAACTGGAAATGAAAACAGACCGGGTTACCAGGATCCCGGTAACTCATTTGCTTCCGGCCGGCTACCGGATCGACCGGATCAACGCCATGCTCATGGAGAACGATACGCTCATCTGGATCGGCACACTTGATGGCCTTTTTCATTATAATCCGGTGAAGAATGAAATCGTTCCGTACCTCGTCGGTGGGCGGCCGGTAAATGCAAGGATACTTTGTTTCTTCAATGATGGGTTGAATAAATTATGGTTAGGCACCCAGTCGGGGATCATCAAAATTGATAAGATCCATCACCTCGCAGAATATGTGACCTCTGTTAAAACAGGCCTTTCCAGCGATCTCGTGGTTGACATCAAGCAAAGCCCCGATGGCCGGATCATGATCGCAACCGATGGTGGCGGATTAAATATTTATGATCCAGTTTCCGGAGAATATTCAGCGGTTATGAATAATCCAAACTCTCCCAACAGTCTGAGCAATAATTCGGTATATGCCATATTCATTGATAGTTTCAAAGGATTGTGGGTTGGGAACTACATCGGAGGAATAAACTATTACAGTGAATATGACTGGAAGTTCAGGCCGGTCAAACATGAATTGAACGACCCGAATAGTTTGTCTGATAATCATGTCAGATGTTTTTACCAGGACCACCAGGGGACCCTGTGGATCGGGACACTCGGCGGGCTGAACCAATACAATCCGGCCACAGGGAGGTTCACCATATTCACCGCCGACAGGAAAGATGACCGTTCCCTGGGTTCAAATTCGGTGCTTTCGATATATGAAGACCATGATGATAATCTTTGGATCGGAACATTCGGTGGTGGTATCAGCATCCTGGATAAGAAAAGAAAGTCCTTCAGCAAATTCAGGCACCCGGATGATCCGACCCGCTCCCTGGATAAAGCAAATATTTACAGCATCCTTGAAACTTCCGGCAACAAATTGTGTATCGCGAGCCTGGGGGGCATCTATTTGTTTGACCGGAATACCGGTAAAATGAAGAGGTTTCTTTCCACGAACTCCAGACTATCGAACAATACGGTCAAAGTGCTGTGTATGGACAAATCGGGTAATGTGTGGGCCGGGACAAATCTCGGGATCAACAAACTGAATCATGAAACCAGCGAAATAAAGGTTTACACTCATTCAAATACGAATACCAACTCCCTGTCCAATAACAGGGTACTGTCGATTACTGAAGCGAAAGACGGAAAGTTGTGGATTGGTACCGAGGGAGGAGGTGTTTCGGTGTTCGACCCGGCTTCAGAGCGGTTCACTTCTATCACCACAATTGAGGGATTACCTGATAATGTTGTAAATTCGGTATTACAGGACGATCTTGGAATGTACTGGCTTGCAACGAACAAAGGGCTGGTAAGGTATGACCAGGGCCATGGAAAAATGAGGATATATACCAGTGCTGATGGATTGCAGGCCAATGAATTCAACCAGAATGCCACTTTTGCAGCACGTGACGGGAACCTCTATTTCGGCGGCATCAATGGATACAATATCATCTCACCCCGCAACCTGATCACAGAGTATACCCCCCCCAGGGTTATCCTGACGGATCTTTATATTTCCAATAAACTTGTTCAGGTTGGCGATGAACAAAGTCCCCTTGAAAAGCAGCTCTTCCTTGAAAAAAAGATATCACTGAGTTACGAAACAACATTTGAGATCGACTTTGCAGCCCTGGGTTTTATCAACAGGGGGAAATGCCAGTATTCCTATTTAATGAAAGGGCTCTCTGACGACTGGTCAGAATTCCGTGATACCCGGTCGGCAAGTTTCTCAAGCCTTCCTCCCGGGTTATATACATTCATGGTAAATGCCCGTAACAACGATGGGATCCTCAATGAAACGCCTGCAATCATACAGATCAGAATATTGCCGCCCCTATGGAAGACATGGTGGGCATTCAGCCTGTATGCCCTGGCCATCCTTGGGCTGCTGTTCCTGTTCATGAGGTACAATATTTCCTGGATCCGCGTGAAGAACCAGCTCATCCTTGAAAGAAAGGAAAAGGAGCAGATTGAAGAACTGAACCAGATGAAACTGGGTTTTTTTACAAATATCTCGCATGAATTTAAAACCCCGCTGACGCTTATTTTAGGCTATCTTGACAACATGAAGGCCACGGGCACGTTCAAGCAATCCACTGCTCTTGGCAACATTGAGAAAAATGCACAGAGGCTGCTGATCCTGATCAACCAGCTCCTGGAATTCAGGAAAGCCGAGAACGGGTTGATGAAACTGAAGGCTTCGAAAGGGAATATCGTTTATTTCCTGTCGGGCATCAAAGAGAGTTTTGAAGAGTTTGCAAAGTCGAAAAATGTTCAGTTTGAATTCAATGCTGCCGGAAATATTCCTGAAATCTGGTTCGATGCGGAGAAGATTGAAAAGATCATGTACAACCTGCTTTCGAACGCTTTCAAATTTGTGGACCCCGGTGGAAAGATCGAAATCAATGTGGCCTGCAGGGAAATGGAGCCGCAAAGGGGGACAAACGGGCAACGCAGTTTCGTAGAGGTGGTTGTCAAGGATACCGGGCAGGGAATTTCTCAGGAGGACCTGAAGAATATTTTCGACAGGTTCTACCAGGAATCAAAGGATTCCAATAAAGTGCGCCATACCGAAGGATCGGGTATCGGCCTTGCCTATAGCAAGAAACTTGTAGAACTGCACCATGGCGGCATCTATGTTGAGAGCGCACCCGGTTCCGGCTCGTCATTCATTATCCGGCTTCCGGTCGGCAAGGATCATCTGAATGACGATGAAATAAAGGAAGATCTGAGTTTTCAACTGAAGATGGATTACCAGGGGTTATCGGGAGTTCATGAGGATGATGGCCCGCAGCCAGACATGGTGCCTGTGGTGGATGATAATATCCCGATACTGCTTGTAGTCGATGATAATCCCATGATCTGCAGCGTTATTGCTGACAAATTTCAAAATCATTTTCAGGTTATTTCCGCCGGAAACGGCATTGAAGGGTTGCGGAAAGCCAGGAAATATGTTCCGGATGTGATCATCTCGGATATCCTGATGCCGGGAATGGACGGCATAGAGTTTTGCCAGAAGATCAAGGAAGATTTGCTGACCTGCCATATCCCGGTCATCATGTTGACGGCCAAGAGCGATGACGACAGCCAAATCCAGGGGATCACAATGGGAGCCGATGCCTATATCGCCAAACCCTATAACCCGGATCTGCTGCAGGCAACACTGCGTAACCTGGTGAATTCCAGGAAAGTACTGCGGAATAAATTTTACGGGAAAGAACAGTTTGTTCCATCGGAAGTGGTCAGTAATAAAATGGACGAAAAGTTCCTGAACAAGCTGATCGGAATGATTGAGGAGTCGGCGGATGAGGAAACGGTAGATATTGCTGCCCTTTGCCGTGACATCGCGATGAGCCGGTCGGCACTATACCGAAAACTTAAGGCACTGACCGGAAATTCGATCCAGGATTTTATCCGGATGGTCAAGTTACGCAAGGCATCGCGGATGCTGATGGAAACCACCCTGACGATCTCTGAGATCGCCTACCAGTCTGGCTTCCCAAATACCAAGCATTTCAGTACTTCCTTTAAGAAACAGTTTGGGAAAACCCCCACCGAGTACAGGCAGCATAACTGATTTTGCGCAAGAACGAGGTGTTCCGGATTTACCGGCTAAAAGGCTCTTGCGATTGCTCATGGTTCCTCATTTGGTTCAACATCATTAACAAGGATCACGTTGTCGTTTTACGGGCCTGGTTAATTATAAATTCCATGGCACAAATACTTTGAGCAATAGAGAAACGGAAATGAACAATTCTGAAACTCCGGTTATGTCTCAATCTGATAATTTAGCCGGAAAGTAAATCCCGGTGACCCCATTAACATTAACTTTCATCGTCATGGTAAAACTTCAGGGACCTTCCGCCAGGATTTCATTTAATCCGTGTGGTAACAGAAGGGCATGAAAAAACAATTAAAACGTTTAATCCAAAAGCAGACAACAACCCATTATAAAAACAAATCAAATCAAAACCCTATGAAAATCAAGACAATCTTTGTAGTAATTCTTATGTTTGGAGCTGCTTTGCTTTTATCCTCCTTTGGTGGAAATGAGAACTTGGATAATCCATCGGGTGCCCCCTCTGGCAATACCGGATCACCCGGCGACGGGCAGAATTGTCAAAACTGCCATGGTGGTACGGCTACCTCCGTGTCGAACTGGATCACCTCCAACATCCCTGCGCAGGGCTATACACCGGGAACGACCTACAATATCACTGTAACCGTTACCGGTTCAGGGAATAAAGGGTTCCAGGTCTCTCCCCAGACTACTTCGGGAACCTTGCTCGGAACCCTCACCGCCGGATCGGGAAGCAAAACGACCGGTAGCGGGAAATATGTAACACACAACGCTTCAAGTTCATCCAATCCTTCGTCCTGGACTTTCCAGTGGACTGCACCTGTTGCAGGGACAGGTACTGTTACCTTCTACGGGGCTTTTTGTGTTACGAAATCCGTTACGAGAACTTCAACAATGGTTGTAGGTGAAGCTGCTTCAACATCGATGACAGTTACAGCCACCGCAACCCCGTCATCGATCGGTACCGGACAATCCTCCCAGTTAAATGCCACTGTTACAGGAGGTTCAGGATCCTACACCTATTCATGGACATCGAATCCTCCGGGTTTCACATCCACACTGCAGAACCCCACGGTAACCCCGAACGTTACAACCATATATACCGTGCAAGTCAATGACGGATCAAACATTGCCAGTAAAACTGTCCAGGTTACCGTTGGAGCGGTTCCCATATCCATTTTCCAGTTTACCTTCGAAGGTGTGCTGACCCCTGTTGTTGACAATGCCATTGGGACTCCATCATTCACATCATCGGGGGTAGGCGGGCTGAATTTCAATGCTACCACACCCTGCGAAGGGGCCACAATGTACCAGGGTTCCTATTGGACCCCCGGGGATTATTACCAGTTCACGGTGAATACAACCGGGTATTCCAATTTGACTTTCAGCTATTGTGAGCGGGGCTCCAATTCGCTGATGGGCAATTTCCTGGTGAGGGTGAGTCCGGACGGAACCAACTGGACGACCCTGATTCCTGCCTACGTGCCTTTAACTTCGAATACAACCCAAACCACGCCTGTGTTTCCAGCATCATGTGAAAATGCACCCACCGTATATATTCAGATTTACAAGACGGATGATCCGGGGTCGACGGGGAGGAGCCTGAGACTGGATAACTCCATCCTCACGGGCACACCTGAAAATTCGCCTCCCTTAGCCACCTTTAATCCGATATCAGGGTCAACAGGGGTTTTGGTGAATGTCAATCCAACAATTACTTTTAATGAACCGGTATTAAAGACGAACGGGACGCCACTAACCAATGCCGACCTGTCATCGCTCATTACTTTTAAAACAACTGATGCCAGCGGAACGAATGTTCCTTTCAGTGCAACCATCAACGATTTAAAAACCATTATAACGGTTGTGCCCACCTCAAATCTGGTTTTTACCCAATTGTATTACCTGGCGACGGGACCCGTTGAGGATGGCCTTGGAAATGAATCGGTTATCCAGAGTGCCACCTTTACTACCATGAATAACACTGTCAGCAATGATGCCACCCTGAGTGATCTTGCAGTTGATGGAACCACCGTGGCAGGGTTTAGCGCTGCGACACTTGCATATAATGTTGTGTTGCCTTTTGGTACTACGATCGTTCCGACAGTGACCGCAACACCGACATTCGGCATGGCGAACGTTTCCATCACGCCTGCAACCGCTCTGCCCGGCACCACCAGCGTTTTGGTGACCGCACAGGATGGTATCACGCAACTTACTTACTCCGTTGCATTTACTATTACGCCTCCAGGCACCGACGCGACCCTCAGCACGCTCAAGTGGGTGCCTGCCGGAGGGAGCCAGAGCGTCCTGGTTACCGGCTTTACCCCGGCAACCCTGAATTATACAATTGACTTACCCGTTGAAGTAACTTCATTGACCATGTCCGCAATAACAACATCGAGTGGAGCCACCATGCTGATCACTCCCCCGGCCGACCTGTCCGGTACGACGGTGCAGCGTACGGGAACGGTTGTTGTTACCGCGCAGGACGGCATTACGGTCCAGACTTATTCCGTACTTTTCAACATTGATGCATCGCTGGCCTATAATTTCAAGGAAGGATTCGCGACTTTCCCTCCAAATAACTGGTCCTTTACCGGTAATATCAGCTTGTCAACGGCAAACGGAGTGGGTATATATATTCCCGGATTATCGTGTCCCAAGTTCAAATGGACAACGCCAACCGATGGCGGGATACTCACCACTCCAACCTGCAACACAGCCGGAACCCTGGTATTCTACGTAAGAGTTCTTGATAATAATCCTGCCAGCCAGTTGCACCTGTATATCGAAAAGTCGACGAACGACGGTGCCAGCTGGACAACCCTCAGCACTGACCCCATGCCGATGACCGGGAGCACGACCCTTTGGCACCAGGTCACCATTGCCGTAAATGACAACAGCCCTGCCGTGATCCTGCGATTCCGGGGATCGGCCATCACGGGCACCACATCAACCGGTCTTTTCTACATCGACGATGTAAGCCTGACCATGAACCCGGTCACCGATGCAAGCCTCAGCGACCTGAAAGTTGACGGAACGACCATTCCGGGGTTTTCATCAGGTACATACAGTTACAATGTATTATTGCCACCGGGAACAACCATTGTCCCCCCTGTTACCGCCACCCCATCGTCGTCGGGCGCAAGTGCTGTCGTGACCAATGCGGCAGGCCTGCCAGGAACCGCAACCGTGCTGGTGACAGCTGCGAACGGGATAACTACCAGTACCTATACCGTAAACCTGTCTGATTCAATTAATGCTCCTTCGAACCTTCTTGCCACACAGGTGGCCGGTGGACAGGTAAACCTGACATGGACTGACAACAACTCAAATGAGACAGGATTCAGAATCGAACGCAAACCTACCGGTGGATTGTTTGCTCATGTTGCAAATGCAGGAGCCAATGCCACTTTACGAACCAATGTGGTTCCGGGTCTCGATCCAAATGCCTTCGTCCCGGCCGACCGGTTTTCAGCTGTGACCGTAACTTCAGGAGTCAAGTTCGCTGATGTGATCAACTACCAGGGCAATCCGATATCCCTTTATCTTGATGTTTATGAGCCAACCGGAGATACGACACTTGCCCGCCCGATGATCATCTGGATCCATGGCGGAGGGTTCCGGACCGACTCCTACAGGACGCAGGGATATATCGTGGATTACAGCACCCGGTTTGCAAAAAGGGGCTATGTGTGCATGTCCATCGATTACAGGCTTAGGGATGCTGCTTCCATGCCAACACAGGCATCAGAATTTCCCGCACTGCAGGATGCTGCCCGCGATGCAAACGAGGCGATCAGCTGGGTAAAGGCCAATGCAGCTGCATACAGGATCGACCCTAACCTGATCTTCATTGCAGGTGGTTCTGCAGGTGGCCGGACAGCGCAAACAGTTTGCCAGTTCGATGGTCCCGATCCGACGGCTTTATATCCTCCTGAAAATCAGTACCTGACTACACCATGGAACAAAACAGGCCTGATTGCCAATGCAACCCTCTGGGGCGGACTGGAACCTGAAATGCGTGGCTGGGTATACCCTTACCTGCAACCAACTGATATTCCTACCATCCTGGTTCATGGCAGTGCTGACGTGACCATTCTCCCGCAAAACAGCATTGACCTGAACGATACCCTTACGGCAACAGGCATAACCAGTGAACTTCATATCATTCCGGGCGCAACACACAGTTGCCTTGGACATGAAACGGAAATATCCGCATGGGTGGCCTCATTTTTTGCCCAGGAGTGGAATAAAGTCAATGCGCTTGCTTCCTCTCATACTTATCGCATCAGCACCTACAATGGGGCCGGCAGTTCAAGGTACTCAAATACATCAGGCTGGCCAAAGGCCGACAATGCCACACCAACCGGTTTTACGTTAAAAGTGAATCTCAATGTACCGGGAACATCATGGTATGTGGTTCTGCCCGGAGGAGATCCTGCCCCAACTTCAATACAGGTGAAGGCCGGAAAAAATGCCGCCGGGACAATCCTGGCAAGCAATCTCAAAGGTTCGATCATTTCTGCCGCCGGGAAAACCGAATATTCGGGGGTCATTTCCGGTTTGTCCAATTCAACATTATATGATGTCTATTTCGTGGCAGAGAATGCCCTGCAGAAGCTCCAGCCATCACCAACAAAGGTGACTCTTGCGACTACGGCCCCTTCGGTGCCTGCAAATATTGCCCTGGCAAGGTCAGTTACAGAACCCATGTGTTTCAATGCGACCAGCACAATCACCGTTGCCGGGACACCCGACGAATTTATTGTTGAAAGCGGTGGAGAGGCAACCCTGATTGCCGGTTCGAACATCGTTTTCCTTCCGGGAACCAAAGTCCTTCCCGGAGGTTATATGTGGGGTTACATTACCACAAATGGATCATATTGCGGAACAAAATCTCCCGGTATCGTAATGTCAGCCGGCAATAGCACTCAAGATCAAAACGGGCCCGAACGATCCATGTTCAAGGTTTACCCAAACCCGACCTCCGGGATTTTCACGCTTGAACTTCAGGATGTGCCTGACCATGTCAAGATCCAGTTGGAAGGATATGGGATGCATGGAGAGAAGGCGTTTTCTGCCGATCTTACCGGTGAACATACACATCGTTTTTCTTTAGCCCAACAGTCTGCAGGAATCTATTTTATCCGCATCATCGCCGGAGAAAAAGTGGAAACGGTCAAAATTATCAAATATTAAACGGTCTGCATGCAAAGGGATATTTTCTCTGCGTAAATACCGGGAAATAAACCGGAATTAAAAAAATCGATATCAAACAATATGAGCAGAATATCCCTGGTGCACGTTTTTTTATGGTATGTTTCCACATTCATCCTGTCAGGAACCGTCATCCGGGCGCAATCTTACAGACCGGATGACGGCAACTGCACCAATCCTGGTGGAATTGCAGTGGCAAAACAGCACATCGAAAGTACAATCTATTATATTGATGCCATTGCAGGTGATGATGCCGGCAACGGGACAACCCCATCATCGGCCTGGAAAACACTGGTAAAGATCAATGGGACGACTTTTTTAGCCGGGGATAAAATCCTCTTCAAAGCCGGGGAAGCATGGACGGGAAGACTCTACCCTAAAGGTTCAGGAATTTCCGGAAGCCCTGTCATCATCGACATGTACGGAACCGGAAGCAAACCGTTGATTGATGGGAACGGAATGACCGGTACAGGGGTGGTATACCTCTATAACCAGCAATATTGGGAGATCAATAACCTGGAGATTACCAACAATGCCGCAACCGGGGCCGACCGCCGGGGTGTCAGGATCGAAGCCAAGAATTTCGGGACTGCCAACCATATTTATCTACAAAACCTTGATATTCACAATATCAAAGGGCTGGTTGGGCAGGGACGCACCGAAAAAAGGACAGGCGGCATAGGGTTTGGCATCGTGGGTGTTTCCGGCATGGATACCCATTTCAATGATATCCTGGTGGAGAACTGTGTGATCACTTCCTGCGATAACCAGGGGATCATCACCGAATGTGTATCCGGCGATGGATTTGATCCTTACTCTCCCGAGTGGAACTCAATGAAGATCACCAATGCCGTTATCCGCAACAACACCATCTCCGTAATTTCAAAGAATGCCATGATCATCCGGTTGTTTGAAGGAGGTATTGTTGAAAATAACCTTTGCTTCAATACCGCCAACGGGATCAGCGGCAACACGATCTTCTCCGCCGCCTGTTACGGCACTGTTTTCCAGTACAATGAAGGCTACGGGAATCATTCTCCTGATGCCGACGGAAGCCTGTACGACGCCGACCTTCGGTCACCAAACACATACTGGCAATATAGTTACAGCCATGAAAATGCTCACGGACTTTTCTGGACCTGCACCGATCAGGTGGATGAAAACGTTGTATGCCGGTATAATATCAGCCAGAATGACCAGGGAATTATTTTCTGCATTAACTACCCGGTGACGTCGGTAAGCGTGTACAACAATACAGTCTATTGCGACGCAGATTGCTCATCCATCATCATTTCGGAGAGAAACAACGGAGGAAGCGGGACCAGGACATATACCTTTAACAACAACCTGATCTATAACCTAAGTTCCTCCGTCAGTTACGACTTTGATTCGGATTATATCCGGACGATCGATTATAACTGTTTCTGGGGAATCCATCCGGCTACTGAACCAGCAGATCTTCATAAGATCATCACCGACCCGAAACTGGTTAATCCCGGAAGCGGGGGCATTGGAATCAATACTGTGAACGGTTATCTGCTGAGGGAAAACTCATCCTGCATCAACAAGGGTAAAGTGATTTCAGGAAACGGAGGCAAAGACTTCTGGGGAAATGTTCTTTACAACGGGGCCCCCGATATCGGGGCCCACGAATATACCGGGCCGTCCCTGGGAATGCAGCGTGATCCGGAAGGTCAATCAGGGCGGGAGCAATCTTTTGTCAGGGTTTTTCCAAACCCCTCGACAGGTATTTGTACCTTTGAATTTCAGAATGTTGCGGAAAATTGCAGGATCCGTACCGAAGGTTACGGGAACACTGGAGCAGCAGTATTTACAGCCGATCTGAGGGGGGAGAAGAGACACAATTATTCACTGTCACATCTTCCGGCCGGGATCTATTTTGTTCGCGTGATCGCCGGAGAAAAGATGGAAACAATCAAGATCATCAAACAATAATGGGCAGGGTAATTTTAACGGGATTGGTTCTTTTTTTATGTGTCATTACCTGCTGCGGTGCTGAAACGAACGGCGGTGCGTCACTGATATCCGATTCAGCCCTGGTGGCAACGGTGAACGGGGAGCCTGTGATCTGCCGTGAATTCATGCTGCTTGCCCGGTCACAAAGGTCAAGAGTTATTAACGAGTATCTCCATAATCACGGAGGTGAATATGGCAGCGATTTCTGGTCGAGGAATTATAATGGGAAAACACCCATGGATGTGTTGAAGAAAAGAACACTGGATACGATCGTTTCGATCAAAATCCAGGAAATCTGTGCCCGGCAGGCTGGTCTCGTGGATGACATCAGCTACCGGGGATTTCTGAAGGCACTGGAGGCCGAGAACCATCGCCGGCTTGTTGCAAAGCAAACCGGAAAGGTGATTTACGGGCCGGTGCAATACAGCGAGGAGGTATATTACAATTATCTTTTCAGCAACCTGGTAAACAATTTAAAGGAAAACCTTGCCGGGTCAGTTTTCAGCATCACCGATGAAAAATTGAAGGCAACTTATGAAAGACAAAAGGATTCCCTTTACCGCAAAGGATTTATTACAGAGGTGAGACTTGTTAAGCTGGAACACGGCATGGAAAAAGCAGGGGATGACAAGGGAAAGGCAATGCAGAAAGCGGAAACTGTGCTGGTTTTCAATGATTCAGTATATGTCCCGGAAGAAGAAGACCCATTCAGGTTGATAGTACGGGAAACTGCAGGAAAAATGGCAGTGGGGCAATCAAGTCAGCCAATAGAATTTCAGGGCACTTTTTATATTGTGCATGTGAAGAATAGAATATCATTGGGCTTCCGTAACTTTGAAAGCTGTAAAACTGCTGTAAGGATGGTTTTACTCGACCGGATGTATGATCAGTATATCCGTGGTCTTGTTAATCAGGCTGCGTGTTTGCCCGACAAAGATGTTTACGAACAAATACACTATTAACAAACAAATTAATGATCCTGAAACAATTTCACTCAAAGTTTTTTCTTTTCATTTTATTCTGTGGTTCAGCCTTCTTCATGGCTGAAACCAGAATTCATGCGCAAACATTCAATCCGGTGGCCGACTCCTATATTCATGATGTCAATCCCACGGTAAATTATGGCACTTCGGTTGATCTTTATGTGAAAAAAGGGACTGCTTCCAACTTTCGGAAGACATACATGAAATTTGACCTGACCACTTCAGGGATCAGTGTTATAAGCAGTGCAATCGTGAGATTATATGCCACCACCTCGACGGCAATTGCAATGAATGTCCACCAGGTATCGGATGCATGGACCGAAACCGGGCTGACGTGGAACAATGCCCCGGCTGAAGGAGCAATTATTTCAGCCTCTTCGCTGCTGGCCGCTCCCGGCTATTATGAATGGGATGTCACCGCCTATGTGCAAAGTCAGTTCGCATCAACTGATAAAGTGATCAGCATGGTGTTTTATTCGGCAACTGTCAGTTCCTCTTCCATCATTTTCAGCAGCCGGGATGCCACGGCAAATAAGCCGGAACTGGTGATCAATGGAAACATAACGGCTCCTTTGGCTCCCACGAACCTTGTAGCAACGGCCTCCTCAATCAGCCAGATCGATCTTACCTGGGCAGATAATGCCACCAATGAATCGGGCTATAAAATAGAGAGCCGGACCGGCTCAAATCCATTCACAGAGGTGGCCAGTGTCGGATCGGGATTCACCACCTGGTCAAATACAGGCCTTCCGATGAGTACTGCCGTGACTTACCGGGTTTATGCATACAACATCGCAGGAAATTCGGCCTATTCAAACGAAGCTACCGCATCAACCCTGAGCCCCGGTACAACATACTATTATGTAGATGCCACCGGCGGAAATGATGGCAACAATGGGTTATCCCCTTCAACAGCCTGGAAATCGCTGGCCAAAGTCAATGGGATTACATTTACCCCCGGGAGCAGGATCCTTTTCAAAGCCGGGGAAGTATGGACCGGAAGACTATTCCCGAAAGGATCAGGAATAGCCGGATTCCCCATCATCATCGATATGTATGGAACGGGCAGCAAGCCCCTGATCGATGGCAACGGGATGACCGGAACAGGTGTGGTTTACCTGTACAACCAGGAATACTGGGAGATCAGCAACCTGGAGATCATCAACGATGGTGCAACCGGTGCCGACCGGCGCGGGGTGCGGATCGACGCTGAAAATTTCGGCACGGCCGATCATATATATTTAACGAACCTGAATATTCATAATATCAAAGGATTGGTAGGGCAGGGTCGCCCTGAAAAAAGGACGAGTGGAATCGGCTTTGGTATTGTGGATGTTTCGAGCCTGGAAACCCATTTCAATGATATCCTGGTCGAAAATTGCGTGATCACCTCCTGCGATAACCAGGGGATCATTACCGAGTGTGTTTCAGGTGACGGTTATGATCCCTATTCGGCCGAATGGAATTCAATGAAGATTACCAATGCCGTAATCCGCAACAATATAATTTCAGATATATCCAAGAACGCCATGATCATCCGGTTGTTTGAAGGAGGTGTTGTTGAGAATAACCTTTGTTACAACACTGCCAACGGGATCACCGGCAACACGATCTTCTCGGCATCCTGCTCAGGTACTGTTTTTCAGTACAATGAAGGCTATGATAATCATTCTCCGGATTTTGACGGAAGCCTGTACGATCCCGACCTGCGGTCGCCCAATACTTACTGGCAGTATAGTTACAGCCATGACAATGCGCATGGCCTTTTCTGGACATGTACCGTCCAGGCCGATGCGAATGTTGTTTGCCGTTACAATATCAGCCAGAATGACCAGGGTATTATTTTTTGCATCAATTACCCGGTTACTTCGGTGAAGGTTTACAACAACACGGTGTATTGCCCGGCAAACCTTTCACCCATCATTATTTCTGAGCGCAATAATGGCGGAGGTGGTTCACGGACCTATACCTTTAATAATAACCTGATCTACAACCTCAGCACCACAGCGAGTTACGACTATACTTCAGGATACAGCAGGTCGATCGATTACAACTGTTTCTGGGGAGTTCATCCGGCCACGGAACCGGCCGATGCGCATAAGATCACAGCCGATCCGAAACTGGTCAGCCCCGGAAGCGGAGGCATCGGCATCAACACGGTGGACGGGTATAAACTGCAGTCAAATTCCTCCTGCATCAATAAAGGAAAAGTAATTTCCGGCAACGGGGGAAAGGATTATTGGGGAAATCTGCTTTACAACGGGGCGCCCGATATCGGTTGCCATGAGTGGGTGCCTCCGCCACCGGCACCCATGAACCTTGTTCCAACGGTAACCCCGCCAAACCAGATCAACCTGGGCTGGACGGATAATTCAACCAATGAGAGCGGATTCAGGATCGAACGCAAGGACAATACCGGGGCGTTCTCTGTGATCGCATCTGTTGGGACGGATGTCAATACCTTTAACGACCCGGGTGTTTCATTGGATACTGCGCATATTTACAGGGTTTGCGCTTTCAATTCAGCCGGCAATTCAGGGTATTCAAATGAAGTCCTGGCGACTGATTGCTGGACCGGTGCAGGCGACACGGATTGGACCAATGGAGCGAACTGGTCTGCAGGAGTCATCCCTGATACAGCGGCCTATGTGACAATTCTTCCTTCCGCTCAAAATCCGGTCATTGTTTCAACCGTAACACTCAGCGACCTCAGGATAAGGAGTGGGGCTTTGCTGACTGTTGCCCCGGGGGGAACGCTTATTATGAATAATACGATCATCCTTGACGGGGAAACCGATCGCGGAATCATCGATCCATCAGGCAAGATTACTCGTTTTGATTGCCAAAGAAACCCTATTGAATAGAAAAGAAACCATTTTTGGCCAGCGGTGCCCGTACCTTTGTCTATTCGCTTTAAGGAACATATCCCATGAAACAAAAACGACTCATATTCTGGCAAACGCTACTGATCGTGTTGTTGGTAATCATGATATTTTTCTTTATTTCCATGATATAAAGACATCTTATATTTTGAATGAATACTTAATTCCGAGGCTCATGAAACGTCTTTTACAATTTAGTCTGGTAATTATCCTGGTCATTCTTGCAGGGTTCTCGCAACACCTCCATGGTCAGGTTCTCATGGCCGATAATTTCGATTATCCGGCAGGGGACACTTTGATCAGACACAACTGGCTCCAGCAACAAACCAATGCGACCAATCCGATCATGGTAACCAGCCAGGGGCTTTCCTATGCCGGATATATAGGTTCAGGCATCGGGAATGCAGCTGCATTGGGGGTTGAAGGACAGGATTTATTCCGTGGATTTGTAAAGCAGACTCTTCCGGGCACGCTATACCTCACTTGTCTTGCAAAAGTGACTGCAGCAACAACCTCCGGTGATTATTTTATCTCCTTCAAGGAATCGGCAACATCGCCTACCAATGTGAATTATCGCGGCAGGGTTTGGGTGAAGGCTGATGGATCCGGCAACATTGCCTTTGGCGTGACCAAAGGTGCAATGACTTCTCCAATGGTTCCGAATTATACAGAATTTACCTATAGTGTGAATACCACGTACCTCCTGGTAATGAAATTCACCATCGTTGAAGGAACCGTCCCCAATGACAGTGCACAGTTGTTCATTAACCCGGTAATCGGCGCTCCTGAGCCCGCTGCATCGGTCATATGCCCGGATGTCAATTCAGGAAGTGACCTGGGTCTGGGCTCCGTGCTGTTGAGGCAGGGAACCACTGGTTCTTCTCCAACGGTTATTGTTGACGGCATCCGTGTTGCTAAAACATGGCAGTCAGCTACCACTCAAAGCAACGTATCCACCTTGAGCGATCTGCAGGTTGACGGGGTTAAAATCATCGGTTTTTTACCCGGTACATTCACTTATAATGATACGGTCCCCGCCGGGCAAACTTCAGTGGCATTGAATTCTACCACAACCTGTTTTATGGCAACCAAGGTTACCGATACCGCCACAGCCATCCCGGGAATATCTACCGTTGTTGTTACGGCGGAAAATGGCACAAGCACAAGCACATATAAGATTTTCCATGCTTATTCCTTTTACACGGTGCAACTGTTTGCAGCACCCGCAGGTACCGGTTCTGTAGCAGGCGGAGGAGTGCTGCCGGGCGGTCTTCCCGCAACGGTCGTTGCAACAGCGAATATAGGGTACCAGTTTGTCAACTGGACTGAAGCCGGCAATGTGGTCAGTACGAATCCCTCTTACACATTTGTCCCTGTAAACAATACCGACCTTACTGCCAATTTTGTTCAGTCCTTCCAGGTTACGGCAACTGCATCACCTGCGGCTGGTGGAACAATATCGGGAACGGGGAATGTTGCAGCAGGCGGAAGCCTCACCCTGACTGCTTTCCAGAACGCTGGTTACAAATTCGTAAACTGGACCGAGAACAGCAATGTGCTGGGAACCGCCACATCGCTGACCCTCTCCAATATCCAGGCTAACCATGCGATTGTGGCCAATTTCCGCGAGGTGGGCATTGGCATTGACACGCATGCCGCCCCGGCAATCAGCGTGTTTCCGACGCTTGTAAAAGATATTGTGAATATTAAAGCTCCAAGCATCATCGAGGAAATCCAGGTAACAGACATGACAGGCAGAATGATCTTTAGGCACAAGATCGGGGAGTCTATCATCGTACTGAATACTTCACAATGGAAAGAAGGCACCTATTTTGTCACTATTTTTACCGGAGATAAAACTGAAACCCGGAGAATTATAAAATAACAAACCGTATAACCTTATAAACAGATCTCATATGAAAAAAAATCTACCAATCCGTTTTTTCGTTGTAATCCTGCTGATGTTCCTCTTCTCCGGGTCATTATTTGCGCAGGTGTATCATTTTCAGGAGGGGTTCGCAGCAAATGCACCCCCTGCCGGCTGGATAACAACAAATGTTGCCTGGTCCACCACGCATAACAACGGGCTTTACACCGGTGCCTATTCAGCCAAACTGAAGCCCAATGAGTCATTCCTGATCTGTAAGGTGATCAACACGGCTGACGTACTCCAGTTTTATTGCCAGGTGAGGGATACCACAGCAGCAACCAATTTTCACCTGATGATTGAGAAATCAACTGATAAACTTACCTGGGCGGAAATAGGTAAAGATCCTTTCAGCAAGGCTGATACAAACTGGCAGAAGATCAATATGGATGTCAAGGACAATTCACCCCAGCTGTACATCCGGTTTCACGCCACTGCACAGGGTGGAACAGCTGCACTGGGCCTCTGTTACATCGATGATGTGAGCGTGACCAAACTGGCGGTTTCACCTTCAGATGCCACGCTTACTGATTTTACATACAACGGTACTACCGTGGATGGTTTTACGGCGGCAACCTTGCAGTACGCCGTTGAAGTCCCTTACTTTATCGACCATGTTGCAATGGGAGGCACACCAAACAATCCCGCTTCTACCATGACCATCACAAATCCGTCAAAATTGCGTGGAACCGAAGCAGAACGAACGGGTACGGTCCTTGTCAAAGCCCCCGATGGTGTCACGACTAAATCATACCAGATTGTTTTTACAGTTTCAAAATACATATACAAGACAGGCTTTGTTACCACCGGCGCCTCGATGCCGCCTTTTGATGGCTGGACCACCGCTTATACTTATACCACCACGACCATCCCGATGGGTGACCACGGTACTTTCCCCGGCCCTGCTGCTTTCAGGTTTATCAGGGGACAAACTGACAAGATCGGGTTCCTCAATACAGCCAAATATGTAAAATCAGACACATTGGGGTTCTGGCTGGCTGTAGACCAGGGAGATGGTGTTGAGCAGTTACTGATCGAGAAACGGGTTCTCGGCGGAATAAAAGTGACCATTGCCAACCTGCTGGCTGCCGACATGAGTCCCGACTGGAAAGAATTCAAATACCCCATTAAAACAGACGATAGTACCGAGATCATTTTCACTCCGACCATCACACCGGAAAGTGCGGTAACCAGGATTTACATGGATGATTTGTACATGACGGGGAAACCGGTTACTGACGGTATCGAAAAGATTGCATCCAAAGGCCTTGTTTCTTTTTACCCGAACCCTGCAACGGATTATGTGATCATCAATATAAATGATCCCGCATACCATTCGGTTGATGTATTCGACATTGACGGGAAAAAGGTTTTTTCTGCCGGTGTAAATGGGCGGGGAATCACCATCGATCTGCGTAACTATCCAAGGGGAATATATTTTGTAAATTGCAGTGGAAACAACATTGCCATCACCGGAAAGTTTATAAAGAATTAAAGCCATTCCGGTTGGTTTATATATTGTAGGGTCGTCACATTTGATGACCCTGCAAAATTTTATGACCCTGCATTTTCAACATGTGCCAATCAATCATCATGATAAAATCGATAACAACAAGGATCTTTGGACTGGTTACCATTCTGTTTCTTCTCCCTGCATTTCCTTTTTCAACAAGCCTTGCACAAACTGCCCTGATCCAGAATATCCCGAAACGCGCTGTTCTGTCACTCAATGGCAAATGGAACTACATCATCGATCCGTACGAAACGGGTTACTATGATTACCGGACCAAACCCTTTGATGAGAGCCTGAAACAACAAGACCGGGCATTTTATACAAATACCAAACCTAAAGATAAAACAGAACGTATCGAATATGATTTTGACAAGTCTCCTACGCTGCTTGTGCCCAGGGATTGGAATTCACAGGAAGAGAAGCTCCTGTATTATGAAGGCACCATCTGGTATAAAAAGTCCTTTGATTTTAAAACATCAGCACCCGGAAACAGGATTTTTCTTTATTTCGGCGCCGTAAACTACAGGGCAGATGTGTACCTGAACGGTAAAAAACTTGGATTTCACAAAGGTGGGTTTACCCCGTTTAATTTCGAAGTAACCGGACTGGTCAGGGAGAAGGATAACTTCCTGATTATTAAGGTGAACAACACACGCAAAGCCGATGAAGTCCCAACGCTCAATACCGACTGGTGGAATTATGGAGGAATTACACGTGATGTAATTGTTGCTGAAACGCCGGCCACTTTCATCAGCGATTATTTCGTGCAATTGAAAAAAGGTTCTGAGGATGTTCTTTCAGGGTATGTGAAACTTAACGGGCCGGCCAGGTCGGGTATCGAGGTTGTTTTAAGCATTGCGGAATTAAAAACCCACATAACAGTAAGAACTGACACATCAGGGATGGCGGCCATTGAACTGGCTGTCCGCGATCTGCACCGTTGGTCACCCCAGGATCCGTTTCTTTATGATGTTAAGATCAGTACCACCGTCGATGAAGTCACCGACAGGATAGGTTTTCGCACCATCGTGACAAGCGGGCCGGAAATACTTCTTAACGGAAGACCGATTTTTTTGCGGGGGATCAGCATCCATGAGGAAAATGCCATCCGGGGAGGAAGGGCATATTCCAGGGAGGATGCACAAATGCTGCTTTCATGGGCGAAGGAGTTGGGCTGCAACTTTGTCCGGCTTGCCCATTATCCGCATAATGAAAACATGGCCAGGCTGGCCGATGAAATGGGAATCTTGGTATGGGAAGAAAACCCTGTTTACTGGACCATCCAGTGGTCAAACCCGGAAACATTCGAAACGGCTGCCAATCAGCTGAAAGAGATGATCTCGCGCGATAAGAACCGGGCTTCGGTCATCGTCTGGTCCATGGCCAATGAAACACCGGTTACCCCCGAACGGATGACATTCCTGAAGAACCTGGCGGATACTGCCCGGCATATCGACAATGTTCGCCTCATCAGCGCTGCGCTGGAACAGCATGGTATTCCCGGGAATGAACTGGTGCGTACCATCGAAGACCCTTTCGCGCAATATGTCGACCTGGTCAGTTTCAACGAATATATCGGATGGTACGATGGTTTACCGGATAAATGCGCGAAGATTGAATGGAAGTTCGATTTTAACAAACCGGTATTCATTTCAGAATTCGGTGCGGATGCACTTGGTGGCATGCATGGCGACAGCCTGACCCGCTGGTCTGAAGAATATCAGCAATATATGTATCAAGAAACACTGAAAATGATCGGAAAGATCCCCAATCTGCGGGGTTGTTCACCCTGGATCCTGGTCGATTTCAGGTCGCCCAGGCGCGTACTTCCTGGAATCCAGGATGGCTGGAACCGCAAAGGACTTATATCGGAAACGGGCAACAGGAAAAAGGCCTTTTACACGTTGAAACAATTCTACGAAACAATCAGTAAAAAGTATTGAAGGTGCCTTGTGGCAAAAGATAATTTCAAGAAAACGGAAAAATGGATAAACCAAGTTTCAACGACCTGAAAAACTCCCTTACTGTGATCACCGGAGGCGCCGGCATCATCGGAAAAGCAATTGCCATGGGACTCGCCTCCATCGGGGGCAGGACGATCATCCTTGACATTGACCTGGGCGCCGCACAGGCGGTTGCCGAGGAGGTCGGGAAACTCACAGGTGCCTTTTCCATGGGGGTTCAGGCCGATGTCCTGAACAAATCATCGTTGCTGGCTGCCAGGGAAATCATTCACCGCGATGCAGGGAAAATAAATTTCCTGATCAACGGCGCAGGCGGAAACGCACCGAAAGGTACAACAAAAATTGAAGAGATCCTTCCGCATCAGGCCAGCGATCTGGACGGTTCGTTTTTCGGACTGGAACTGGAAAGCCTTGAGCGTATTTTCGACCTGAATTATTTTGGTACAATCATTCCTACCATGGTTTTTGCAACCGATATGGTGGAAGCCGGCAAGGGTGCTATCCTGAACATCTCTTCGCTGAGTGCCTTCCACCCGCTCACGAAAATTCCGGCTTATTCCGCTGCCAAAGCAGCAATCAATAATTTTACGGAATGGCTGGCCGTACATATGGCTAAGACCGGTGTGCGTGTAAACGCCATCGCACCGGGTTTTTTTCTGACCAAACAGAACAGGTTTTTGCTGATTGATGAACAAACCGGAACCCTGTTGCCGCGTGGTGAAAAAATTATGGCAGGAACACCGATGGGACGATTCGGAACACCCGATGAACTTGCCGGGCCGGTTGCCTTTCTCTTGTCGGATATGGCGCGGTACATCAATGGTACCGTGATGCTGGTCGATGGAGGATACAATGCATACAGCGGCGTATAAAGAATTTCAGAACAATTCCCTGCTGCTGAAAAGCATGGAAGGTTAATTGAAAATTAAGCAGACAACATGAGCATACATCTGAAAAAAGAGTTTGCCTGGTCATTGCTGGTCCCTACCAGCATGGGGGTGCGCATCAGCCCGTTGGCAGGGCAACCTGTACATTGCAGCACTACTTTTAGCATGCAGGCGACAAGTGCTGAAACCAATGTGGCAAACATCCCGGCCAGCCTGGGACTGCCGGTGAAAGTCTTGACCAATTTTGTCAAAGACAGCCCGGTTGCCCTGTTCATAAAAAACAGCCTTGCCGGGCGTCGCATGGCTTATGAAGGAAAAGAAGTGGAACAGGGTGGCCCCTGGGGATTCCGGCACCAGTTCAACATCGCCGACAGCGGATTTGGCTCCCGTGGCCCGCGCGTACACAACGACCGCGCAGGTGAGGTTGGCCGCAGCCTGAATGTGAATGATTTTGACCTGGCACGGATCTTTGAAAAAGAGGGCGTTCAAATCATGCACCTTTCCGGCCTGATCGCTGCGTTATCGCCGGAAACAGGAGCCTTTTGCCTTGAACTGGCGCGTGCAGCCAGGCGGACAGATACCCGGATTTCGTTTGACCTGAACTTCCGTGCTTCATTCTGGAAGGGACGTGAAGAGGAATTGCATGGTATTTTTACTGAAATCGCCGGTGTTTCTGATATCCTGGTGGGAAATGAAGAAGATTTTCAGCTTTGCCTTGGTATTGAAGGACCAGCGGCAGGCGGGAACAGCATTGGTTCGCAGCTTGGCAGTTTTAAAATGATGATAACCCATGCAAAGGAAGCCTTCCCGAATGCTTCGGTATTTGCGACCACCTTGCGGCAGGTTGTGAGCGCAAATCAACATTTATGGGGTGCGATCATGCACGAAGGGAACACCTGGCATGTGGCCGAGCCACGCGAAATTACCGTTCTTGACCGCATTGGCGGTGGTGATGGTTTTGTTGGCGGATTGCTTTACGGAATTCTCAGGGACTGGGAACCGGAAAAGTGGTTGCAGTTTGGTTGGGCAAGTGGAGCACTTGCCACTACCTTTTTAACCGATTATGCCCAACCTGCCGATGAGGAAATGGTCTGGAGCATCTGGAAAGGAAATGCACGGGTAAGCCGTTAATCTTTAATTACATGGGAAACCAATGATTTATTTCCAGGGTGGTTCGACAAATTCACAGTTAAATTCTGAAACGCTGAGAAAGAGCCTTTTTACAGCGCTCGATAAACTTGGCCCGCGGAGCAAAGTGCTGGTCATTCCTCCGGATTTTACCCGTTTTCATTCTTACGCCGGCCTCCTCACTGAAATGGTGTACGAATATTACGGCAATGCGGTCACCGATATTCTCCCTGCACTCGGAACCCATACTGCAATGACCGGGACGGAAATCACCACCATGTTTGGAAGTGTTCCACATTCTCTATTCAGGGTGCATGACTGGCGGAATGATATCGTTACCCTGGGAGAAGTACCTGAGGAATTTGTTCGGACTGTGTCGGAGAATAAAGTCGGGTTTTCATGGCCGGCACAGGTAAACAAATTGTTGACCGATCCGGCATTTGATCTTATCCTGTCGATCGGGCAGGTTGTGCCTCATGAAGTGATCGGGATGGCCAACTATAATAAAAATATTTTCGTAGGAACGGGTGGCCGCGACGGAATCAACAAAAGCCATTTTCTGGGTGCTGCTTATGGAATGGAAAGGATCATGGGCAAGGCGGATAACCCGGTACGGCAGGTACTTAATTATGCCTCAGTACATTTTGCGGCCCATCTGCCTATTGTTTATATCCATACCGTGGTTTCAAAATCAACAGACGGGAACCTGGGAGTCAACGGGCTTTTCATTGGAGATGATCAGGAGTGTTTTACCGGCGCTTCCGCCTTATCGATGCAGGTCAATTTTGAACGGGTAGAAGAAACCCTGAAAAAGGTGGTCGTTTACCTTGATCCTGAAGAGTTTAAAAGCACCTGGCTGGGCAATAAAAGCATTTACCGCACACGCATGGCAATTGCCGACGGTGGGGAACTGATCATCCTGGGCCCGGGGATCCAAACATTCGGAGAGGACAAGGAAATCGACCGCCTGATAAGAAAGTATGGTTACCGTTCCACCCCTGAGATACTGAAAATGGTCTGGGAAAATGAAGACCTTGCAAACAACCTCAGCGCTGCTGCCCATCTGATCCATGGCTCTTCGGAAAATCGATTTAAAATTACGTATTGTCCCGGCCATCTTACTCGTGAGGAAATTGAAGGCGTGAATTTTCATTATGCAGACCTGGCATCGATGTTGAAAAAGTACAATCCTGCTCTGCTGCACGATGGATTCAACCAGGTTGGTGATGAAAAGGTGTTTTTCATTTCCAATCCGGCCCTTGGCTTATGGGCACATGAGAGCCGACTCGTACCATAATATTTAAAAATGATAACGATCATTGCAGATGATAAGATTCCGTTCCTGAAAGGTGCCCTGGAACCCTGGGCTTCCATCCGTTATATGAACGGCCGGGAAATTGACCATTCAGCCGTGGAACATGCCGATGCCCTGCTCATCAGGACCCGGACCCGGTGCGATGAGGACCTTCTTCATGGCTCACAGGTGAAATTCATTGCTACCGCAACCATCGGGTTCGAACATATCAACACCGATTATTGTGATAACCATGCAATTGCCTGGACCAATGCCCCGGGATGCAATGCCGCTTCAGTCCAGCAATATATAGCCTCTGTCCTGGCAACCCTGGCCCTCCGGCACGATTTTTCGCTTCGGGGTAAGACACTTGGCATTATCGGGGTCGGACATGTTGGGAAAAAGGTTGAAACCCTTGGCCGCCTGCTTGGAATGAAGGTGCTTCTGAACGATCCTCCACGTTGGAGGATGGAAGGGAATGGAGGGTTTGTTTCGCTTGCCAGGCTTCTTGAAGAATCTGAAATCATTACCCTTCATGTTCCACTGAACAGGACCGGGGAAGATAAAACAGCTCATCTCATCAACAAGGATACACTTGGAAGGATCAAACCCGGCGCCTGGCTGATCAATTCATCGCGGGGTGAAGTGGTAGAAAGTCATGCATTGCAATCGGCATTATCTGAAGGCAGGCTTTCCGGCGCTGCCCTCGATGTCTGGGAAAACGAGCCGGTAGTGGATCCGCAACTTCTTGATAAAGTGACCCTTGCCACAACCCACATTGCCGGGTATTCTGCCGATGGGAAAAGGAACGGAACCGTTCAGGTGGTGCGGAGCCTGGGAGCACATTTTAATCTGCCGGTCACTTCATGGGACGTCTCCGGGCTCCCTGAACCGTCAGATCTTGCAATCATCACTGATTGCCTGGACCAATCCCTGGAAAAACTTGTATGCAAGGCAATCCTGCATACCTATGATGTGATTGAAGACGATGTTCGTTTTCGTACAAATCCCCTTGATTTCGAATGGCTGAGAGGCAATTATCCTGTGAGGAGAGAATTCCCGGCATATAAAATTATGTTAATGAACGGAAGTGCAGAGGCAAAGGCGATGTTCCTGGCCCTGGGCTTCCAGGTAGTTGAAATATAGCTTTCTAAAGATTTAATCTATGAGCAAACTCGCAGATATCGGATTGATCGGTCTGGCCGTAATGGGCGAAAACCTCGTGCTGAACATGGCAGGCAAAGGATTTACGGTAGCCGTTTACAACCGTTCAATTGATAAAGTCGACCATTTTGTGCATGGCCGGGGCAATCACAACAATATCATCGGAACCCGTTCGATTGCCGCATTTGTCAGTGCCCTCGAACGGCCCAGGAAGATCATGCTGATGGTAAAAGCCGGCAGCCCCGTGGATGAATTTATCGAATTGCTGCTTCCATTTCTTGAAAAGGGAGATATTATCATCGACGGCGGCAATTCACACTTTCCTGATTCAAACCGCCGAACGGCATACCTTGAAAGCAAAGGGATTTTGTTTATAGGTACAGGTGTCTCAGGGGGTGAGGAAGGCGCTTTGCGCGGCCCTTCCATCATGCCCGGAGGATCTCCGGCAGCCTGGCCGTTTGTAAAACCGATATTTCAGGCCATCGCCGCCAAAGTTGGAGAGGGGATTCCATGCTGCGACTGGGTTGGCGAAAACGGAGCAGGCCATTTTGTAAAAATGGTCCATAACGGGATCGAGTATGGTGACATGCAGCTGATATGTGAAGCTTACCAGGTGATGCGCGACCTGCTTGGGATGACGGCGCATGAAATTCATGAGGTTTTTGCCGAATGGAACGAAGGTGAACTGGGAAGCTACCTGGTGGAGATCACGCGGGATATTTTTGCTTACCGCGATGAGGATGGGTCTGCACTGGTCGATCACATCCTGGATACAGCAGGCCAAAAAGGAACAGGGAAATGGACGGGCACTGCGGCCCTCGATCTGGGCGTTCCGTTAACATTGATCGGCGAAGCGGTGTTTGCTCGTTGCCTCTCCTCGCAAAAAGAGGAAAGGGTTGAAGCCTCGAAAATATTGGCCGGGCCGGCACGCAGGCGCATGGATAACCGAAAGAGTTTCCTGGCCCGTTTAAAAGATGCCCTCTATGCTTCAAAGATCGTATCGTATACCCAGGGTTATCTCCTGATGCGGGCTGCCGCAAAGGAAAACAAATGGAACCTGAATTACGGAGGGATCGCACTGATGTGGAGGGGAGGGTGCATCATTCGCTCTGTTTTCCTTGAAAAAATAAGGGATGCTTACACCCTTGATCCGCAACTTGCAAACCTGATGCTTGACCCGTTTTTCAGGGATAACCTGATGCACATTCAAACAGGTTGGAGAACAGTGATCTCCGAAGCCGTTCTTAGTGGAATACCAGTACCGGCGATGGCATCGGCCCTGACTTACTATGATGGGTTCAGAACAGCAAAACTGCCTGCAAACCTGCTGCAGGCACAGCGTGATTACTTTGGAGCGCATACCTATGAACGCACCGATCGTCCACGCGGAGAATTCTTCCATACCAACTGGACAGGCCACGGTGGAGATACGGCATCAACAACGTATAATGTATGATCAATAAAATATTAACAATGAAAAAAAGAATTATCCTGATTTCTCTCTTCATTGCAGGACTATTGCAGGTCTACGCACAGACAAAGAATAACCCTAAGCTATTCACTGATTTTTTTAATCAGGACAGCTGCATATTGCTCACCTCAGGCCGCAATACCTATTTTATCCTTGAGCCCGGTTACCAGTTGATATTACAGGGTATTGAAGGGAAAGACACTACCCGGCTGATTATTACTGTATTAACTGAAATAAAAAGAATAGGCACCGTTGAAACAAGGGTGGTTGAAGAAAATGAATCCGTAAACGGGAAAGTAGTAGAGATTTCCAGGAACTATATGGGCTTTTGCAAACAAACAGGCAGCATTTTTTATTTTGGAGAAGATGTGGATATTTATAAAGGAGGAAAAATTGTAAGCCATTCAGGTGGTTGGATTGCAGAAGGAAAAAACAGGGCTGGTATAATGATGCCGGGATTCCCATTGCTTGGAGCAAGATATTACCAGGAAATTGCTCCCGGAGTTGCCATGGACCGGGCAGAAATTATCAGTATCAGTGAGCAAGTTAACGCACCTGCCGGACCGTTTACGAATGTAATGAAGATTGAAGAAACAACTCCGCTTGAACCAAAGGACAAAGAATTCAAGCTTTATGCACCCGGTATAGGACTGATCAAAGACGAAAACCTATTGCTTGTAAAGTATGGCATTAATAAATAAAACAGAAGAGTTTACACCTGCCCGGTTGCCCACCTGTCCTCCAGAGCGCCTGGCCTCCAGTCATCCGGACCGCCATTTATGGATCACACTTGTAGCCCTTTCACTGGTTTTTTTCAATGTATTTCCGGGTATTTCATCGGGCCAGGATAAGAAGATCGCTGTTTTTGGTTCCTCCGTCGCAAAGGGTTCAGGCGATACGACCGGAACGGGAGGTTATGCCGGGATGTTTAAAACCCTTCTTGAAAACCGGGGATGGATGGTAGTAAATGTTTCCCGCGGGGGTGACAATACCGTGAAAATTATGCCGCGGTTTGAAAAGGAGCTGCTGCCTGAAAAACCGGGCTATGTGATCATCGGTTTATCCCTGGGAAACGAGGGGATTGCCAATGCCTCCGAACTCAAACGAAACAGGATTTTTGAACGGTTCAGAAGCGGAATACTGCACCTGATCAACCTTTGCCGCGAAAACGGGATGGTTCCGGTTGTAGTGAACTGCTACGCGAGGAATGATTTTAACCAGGAGCAATATGAAGCGGTAAGGAAAATGAACCTGCTGATCAATACCTGGAATGTTGCAAGTATCAACGCCCTGGGTGCGATCGACGATGGAACCGGAAAGTGGGCAGCGGGATACTGGCATGACAAATCGCATCCGAACGAAAAAGGACACCGGGAGATTTATTATGCAATCGTCCCTACTTTGTTTGATGCGCTCGGAACAGGAAAGAAGTGCCCCGAAAAGTTCCGTGGAAGCAGCTATCTTTCGGTCTCTTCCGGGGCTTCAGCCAAACCGCTGGTTTACATTCCCGATGACACGATCCATTCCTTCACGGTCAGTTTCCAGGTTAAAAGCACGGATGAAGGAACTGTCTCGGCCCTTGCCGGAAAGAATACCCATGTAACCGTGTCATTGGAAAACGGCAGGATCAGGTTTCAAACATCGGCTAATGAAATTTTTGAAGCAGATACTTCGGATGAAAACAAAGGATGGCAATATGTAGTGATCAGCTACAGGCATTCGACTGGCCATACTGTTTTCTATGCGAACGGAAAACCCATTGGAATCAGGTCTGGTCCCCTGGATTTCAGGGAATTGATCCTTGGAGGCAGCGGCAGTGAAATGGTCTCCCCGCCGCAGCAGGCAGGATACAGGGAATTAATGATTTTCCGGTCGGCCCTGAACACGGATGAAGTGCATGCCCTCTATAATGATCAGTTGCTTCAATCAAGCCTGGAGATCTATGCCCCGCTCAACGATCCCGTATTCCGTGCAGGAACAGAGGCGGCAAATCGCGCTCAGAGCATGTCGAAACTGATGATCACGGGCAGCCACCTTGTTTCTGCATCAGAGGAAAATGGAGAGACCTCCAAATGAATATCATCATTAAACTGTCATGTGAATGAAACCTTTTCCTGATAAACACTTCCTGTTGCATGGCCCGCGGGCCATCGAATTGTTCGATCAATTTGCAGCAGTCCAGCCAATCATCGATTATCACTGCCATCTCAACCCGAAGGATATTGCAGCAGACCGCCGGTTTGAAAATCTTTCCCAGGCCTGGCTTGCCGGCGATCATTATAAATGGCGTGCCATGCGCACCAATGGCATTGATGAACGATTCTGTACAGGGGATGCAGATGATTATGAAAAATTCTCAAAATGGGCTGAAACTGTTCCGTACACCCTGCGCAATCCCCTTTATCACTGGACCCACCTTGAGTTGCAGCGTTATTTCAGCATCTATAAACTGCTGAACCCGGCCACTGCAAGGGAAATCTATGATGAAGCTTCAATGAAGCTTAACACCAGCGAATTCTCGGTGAGGAACCTGTTGCGAAAAATGAAGGTGGAACTGGTTTGTACAACCGATGACCCCATCGATTCTCTCGAGCATCATCGGAAGATCAGGGAAGATCATTTTGAAATCAGCGTGATTCCGGCCTGGCGGCCCGATAAAGCCATCGCAGCTGAGGATGTAACTACTTACAACCGGTATCTTGATAAACTGTCGGAAGCTGCCGGAATAGAAATTACACAATTTGATGATCTGCTGGAAGCCCTCCAAATACGCCATGACTATTTTCATCAGCATGGCTGCAGGATTTCAGATCATGGACTCGACCGGTTTTATATTAAAGAAAACCTGAAAGGGGAGGTTGGTTCAATATTTAATAAGTTGCGGAGAGGGCTGTTACTGGACCACCATGATGTCAAAAAGTTCAAATCGGCAATGCTGTATCATTTGGCAATCATGGATCATGAAAAAAACTGGGTGCAGCAGTATCATATCGGGGCGATGCGCAACAACAACAGCAAGATGTTTAACCTGGTTGGAGCAGATACCGGATTTGATTCGATCGGCGATCTTCCTGTTGCCGAAAGCATGTCCGTTTTCCTCGACAGGCTGAACAGGGAAGAAAAACTGGCAAAAACCATTTTGTACAACCTGAACCCTGCAGATAATGAAGTGTATGCCACCATGACCGGCAATTTCCAGGACGGTTCCGTACCCGGGAAAATCCAATGGGGCGCAGGATGGTGGTTCCTCGATCAGAAGGATGGTATTGAAAAGCATCTCAATGCCTTATCATCCCTGGGTTTGCTGAGCCGGTTCGTGGGCATGCTGACCGATTCCAGGAGTTTTCTCTCCTTCCCGAGGCATGAGTATTTCAGGCGGATTCTTTGCAATATTTTAGGAAATGAAATGGAAAGGGGAGAACTCCCTGATGATATCGACCTGGTGGGCAGAATGGTGTCAGCCATTTGTTACCAGAATGCCCGGAAATATTTCAATTTCTGAGTCAACGGAATGTTTCCGGCAGTTTCCATGTGGATTTTCGCCGAACAACTGGTTGAAATATTCTATTCATTCACATTTAGTGCTTTCATACATCCTATGAACTTTTATTGAATCTGTTTTTATAAGCAAATAAAAAACACGAGGTAAACAACCATCAATCTGCGGAAATCTGCACTTTAATCAGCGGAAATCTGCGTGAAACAAAAATCCATGAATGAAAAAATAGGACAATACCGGTGGACCATCTGTGCGCTGGTGTTCTTTGCTACCACGATAAATTATCTTGACCGTCAGGTGATCAGCCTGCTGAAACCATATCTTGAAGAGGCGTTTCAGTGGACTGAAAAGGATTACTCCCACATTGTAATGGCCTTTCAGTTTGCGTATGCCATCGGGTTGATCGGGTTTGGGCGTTTCATTGATAAAATCGGCACCAAACTCGGATATGCATTGTCGCTCACGGTTTGGAGCATCGCTGCCATCGCCCATGCCTTGGCCCGGAATACTTTTGGTTTTGGTGTGGCACGCGCAGTCCTTGGATTAAGCGAAGCCGGTAATTTTCCTGCTGCCATCAAGACGGTCGCTGAATGGTTTCCAAAGAAGGAACGGGCACTGGCTACAGGTATATTTAATTCCGGATCAAATGTCGGAGCGATCATTGCTCCGCTGGTGGTACCGTGGATTGCAGTCAATTGGGGCTGGCAGGAGGCCTTTATCCTTACCGGGGCTATCGGATTTATTTGGCTCATTCTCTGGTTCATTTATTATGAAGTACCGGCAAAGCAGAAGCGATTGTCGAAGGATGAATTCACCTATATCCATGCGGATACTGACAATTCGGCTGAAGACCCCGGCAAACCGGTAAGTTGGATGAAACTGCTCGGTTTTAAACAAACATGGGCATTCGTGATCGGTAAATTTATGACCGATCCGATCTGGTGGTTTCTGCTTTTCTGGTTGCCATCTTTTCTGAAAACAGAATATGGAATGACCGGGACTCAGGTTGGTTTACCCATTGCACTGGTCTATGTGATGACCACCTTCGGAAGCATTGGTGGCGGCTGGATCTCGGGATATCTGATCAGGAAGGGCTGGCCTGTTTACCGGGCACGTAAAACATCCATGCTGGGTTTCGCTTTGTGTGTTATCCCGGTTGTTTCAGCACAGGCGCTTGGCACGATCAGTCCCTGGCTGGCCATCATCGTGATCGGCATTGCTGCCTCGGCCCACCAGGCATGGTCGGCAAATATCTTTACCACGGTATCCGATATGTTCCCCAAAAAGGCAGTTGGCTCCGTGGTGGGCATCGGAGGCATGGCCGGTGCCATCGGGGGTCTGTTAATTTCCTGGTTTACCGGCTTGATCCTTGATCACTATAAAGTACTGGGGCATATTCAAACCGGGTATTACATCTTATTTATCATAGCAGGTTCAGCATATCTCATCGCATGGATTATCATGCATCTGCTGACCCCTAAAATGGCGCAGGTTGAACTTCCATCACGGGATTAAATAACAAAAAAGCCACCCCCGGAGAAACGGGGATGGCCACAACCAAACACAAACTTGAGAAAAATCAAGTATTTTATCAGCGCAGGGGTGTTGTTACTGCTTGATGATTTTTGTCAACTCGGCCCTGTCATTGGAAATCATCCGGAAGAGATAACATCCTGCCTTGTTTCCGTCAAGCGAGAATACATGTTTTCTTTCACCGCTGACAGATGTTGTCAGAACCTTCTGTCCCTGCATGTTGTAAATTTCCACCAGGGTGTTTTCAACAGGAGTTCCGTTCGTGAATTCCAGGGTGAATTCACCCGATGTTGGATTAGGATAAACCTTGAAGAAGGTTTTTTCTGAATTAACCGGGATCTCTTCCTGGCTGGCGGAAACATTTGCGATCGAAGCGCTTTTTACATTGCAAAACGGGCCATCGGGAGCGATTTTCCCAACCATCAAACCGCCAGATTCGACCTTGGTTCCGGGTTCATAAAGGATATTCTGACCTGCAATCATCGTGGCTTGGCCGCCATTTTGAACGATAAATGTATTTGAATTGCCGGCAACGGTGATTGTCTGCAGCGCGTTGTAACATTGTGTCTGCAGGTTGCCGACCGTACCGGTTACTTCTGTTGTGTTAGGGATTGAATTGGCACTAAGGCTCACATCATCCAGGTAAAATAATCCCGTCGAATTGTCTCCTGTGGAGGCGGTGGCCCGGAACCGGATGTATACGGAAGGATTGAGATCATTGATTGTGAGAATGACCTGGTGCCATTGCGAAATGCTGACATATAAAGGCATCGGGTCCTGGCTGACAAGGCTCCAGTCAGCATTGTTATTTGATTTCTCAACGAAAAAGTGGAGATTGCTTGCGACATTTTTATCCAGGACCTTAACAATGAACTTCAGAACGTTTGCACCATTGTTTGCAGGGGTTTCGAGGATCCCGCCATCGTTTGGGGAAGACCATTTGAATTTCGGCGTCGCATAGGCTGTCGTAGAACCATAAAAGCCCATTCCATTGGTAGCTGAAGTACCGACATTTGCGGTATTGGTCCATCCGGCAGGGGGCATGATATCAAATCCTTCTTTAAAAAGGTACACGGTGGAGGATGATTCTTTAGTGAACAGAACATGGTATGTCGTTGTAGTGATGCCATCCTGGGCTGTGCAGACAATATTCGCCGTGCGTTCTGCTACTGTCCCTGTCAAATTGACGGGTTGGGTAACAACATAGGTAGCGGGTGGACACCCGGCGGCGGGGATTACAAATTCAGGCTCAGCATCGACGATAAGCGAGGAGGTTTCAATAGGAATTTCCACAGAATAATCGAGTGTGGTTGATGAAAAATCTTTTACCCTGATGTTCTGTTTAACAGGGTCAAACCCATTGGGCAGCCATTTGATGTAGGTGAGCGCCGAATTAGTGCTTGGAGGGGCATGGGTGAAGGTGATGGTATATGTGAGCTGCGTAATACCGTCCTGGGCGGTTACATGGATATTGGTAGTGCCCGGGAGGGAGGCGGCAGGGGTGATCAGCAGGGTGGCCAAAGGATAGTTTTGAGTGGCAGTCACGGTAGGAACTACGGTCGCTCCATATGGAACGGAAACATTATAGTTCAGGATGGCCGGTGAAAAACCTGCCACGGTAGTGCCGTCTACCTGCAGGTCACTCAGTGTGGCGTCATTGCTGATTGTATTCGCAATTGTTGTAAAGGTGGAAGCCTGGGTTGCTGAGTTATTTCCGGCCCCATCCTGCACCGGAGCAACCGACAGGTAATATACCTGTGAATAGTCCAATGGTGCTGAAGGTGTAATTGTAATTATTTTGCCCGTACCATCAATGGTGGCTGTGAAGGAAACATTGGGTCCGGAAGCATTTGTTTTTTTGAAGGTGATCAGCGATGCCAGGTCAGCGTTGAGTATTGGAGACCCATCTGTTTTCCTGACGGGTTCGTTAAATGTAATCGTTGGAATGGCGGATGGGACAATATTTATGGCACCGTTGCCGGGATCAAAGGTCGCAACAGGCGGGAGAAGATCCTGGGTTACGGCATCGGCCCATGCAATGCCGGCCCGGATACCGTCAACAATGACTACCGGGGAATTTACCGTTCCCTGCCGCAGTTGGACGCAGCGTTGACCGGTTCCATCCGATCCCGCATCGGCGGTGATGGCATTTGGAGTAGCCGGTTCAGTCACCGGGAAAGGATTTGCAGGATCGAAGATATACATGCTTACCGAATCATTCACCGTTCCTGTATAAAAGGTGTATTTCAATACCGCCAGGTACGTTGTGCCGAAGGTAAAATAGGTCGGGCACCATTTTATTGGTGCTGTAGGACCGGAAGCGCTTTTCGTGACCCCGAATACAAGATTCCCGGTGCCCAGTGAATCTTTGGCATATAACCTTCCTTTGAATACAGTCAAAGTGGAGCCGGTTGTCTCCTTGAAACTCAGGAAATAATCGCCACCCCTGGTTGCGGAGGTAACTTTGACAAGTGCAGAAATATAAACACTCCCCGAACTGATCGAATTTGTTCCTGTAAAATTACTGAAGAGGTCCTGGCCTCCTGCGGTATTCCTCGCTACGGTAGCCGCGAACCCGATACCGGATGATTGGTATTGAGGGTAATACAGGCCCGGTGATGTCACCTGGATCGGGTTGGTGTTGTCGGTTCCCTGTAAAGTCCAGCCGCCGCCCTGGCCAAGCAGGTTCCCGGTGGTATAGGCGAAGTTTTCGGCAAACGGGATCATCTGGCCCCACGCACTGCCTGTAAACAAGCACAACGTCAGCAAGATGATGGCTGCGAAACGCCCGGTATTATGTCTGGCCGCGGAAATGGTATTTTGCCCGGCATACTTTGGTAAGTAATGATTATTCATACGGTTTCTTTTAAGTGGTCCCTGTTTGAATTGATGACTATTCCTTCGGTTTTTAACAGGATAAATTTAAGAAGAATCCTGATGGACGGAGTTTGCTGGCAGATCATTTGGGTTTCTGACTTATTCAAACAGGTTCTCTGATATTAAATTGCCGTCACCCCTGAAACTGATAAAAGTAAAATGCCACCCCCTGCATTCAGGAGGCGGCATTGACCAAACAAAAATAAAGCCAGAACAATTAAGCGACTGGGAATGACTATTGCTTAATGATCTTCATCACACCGGAACGGTCATCGCAGATTACACGGATAAAATAGCATCCTGCCCGGTTGCCATCCAGTGAAAATGTATGCTTCTGTTCACCGGAAATGGAAGATGTAAGAACCTTTTCTCCCTGCATGCCAAATATTTCCACCTTTGTAATTGCAAGAGGGTTTTCCTGTGTTAATTCCAGGGTGAAGGATCCGTTTGTCGGGTTAGGGTAAATTCTGAAGAAGGATGATGTTTTTTGTAATCCTGCCTGCTCCGTATCTGTTTTTAGCGTCAGCATCGAAGGTGATTTCATCCCGCAGAATGGACCACCAGGAGCAATCTTTCCATGCATTAGTCCGCCTGATTGAACTGTTGTTCCAGGGTAATAAATGATATTCTGACCGGCGATCATATTTGCACTTCCTCCTGGTTCAACGGTAAAAGTATCCGGGTCAACTGCAACTTTGATCGTCTGAACAGCATCGTAACATTCGCTTTGTCCGTTTATCACATTCCCGCTGACGGTTTGATTTAAGTTGATCACAATCATGGTTATCATGTTGGAAGTTGCCGGATTACCTGAAACGCAGGCTGCATCAGCGATGAGTTTTACATAAACCTGGTCGCCATCTGCAGGTTCATAGGCATACGAAGGGCCCGTCTCCCCATATACCAGGCCTGCATTCTTATACCAGGTATAAACCGGGCTGATGCCTCCATTGACCGGTGTAGCCGTAAAGGTAACCAGTGTGCCGGTAGGTACAGCGTTGGCTGATGCTGCGATGGAAACACCGACAGGCAACACCGGGTTCACAATCATGGTAATAGCATCCGAAGCCGCAGGACTGCCGGTTTTGCAGGTTTCACTTGATGTAAGTTGCACATAGACCTGGTCGCCGTTTGCCGGTGTATAAACATATACCGGTCCTGTTTCTCCATCGACTACCGTGGAATTTTTATACCAGGTATAAACCGGGCTGCTGCCTCCATGGGTTGGTGTGGCAGTGAAAGTTACCTGTGTCCCCGCACATATCGGGTTGGCATCCGTTGCAAGAGATACGGTGACTGCCAGTACCGGGTTCACCGTCATGGAAACAACATCCGATGTTGCAGGGCTGCCGGTGTTGCAGGTTTCACTTGATGTAAGTTGCACATAGACCTGGTCGCCGTTTACCGGTGTATAAACATATGCCGGTCCTGTTTCTCCATCGACCACCGTGGAATTTTTATACCATGCGTAAACCGGGCTGCTGCCTCCATGGGTTGGTGTGGCCGTGAAAGTTACCTGTGTCCCCGCACATACCGGGTTGGCATCCGCTGCAAGAGATACGGTGACTGCCAGTACCGGGTTCACGGTCATGGTTACAACATCCGAAGCCGCAGGGCTGCCGGTTTTGCAGGTTTCACTTGATGTCAGTTGCACGTAGACCTGGTCGCCGTTTACCGGTGTATAAACATATGCTGGTCCTGTTTCTCCATCGACCACCGTGGAATTTTTATACCATGCATAAACCGGGCTGCTGCCTCCATGGGTTGGTGTGGCCGTGAAAGTTACTTGTGTCCCCGCACATACAGGGTTGGCATCTGTTGCAACAGCTACGCTGACCGGCAACACAGGATTAATGGTTATTGCGACGGTACCTGTCATATCATGGGAACATCCTCCGATGGTACGTGTTCCGGTAACAGAATAGGAACCTGCCGCCGCCTGATCGCCGAATGTAATACCGCTGCCTGTTCCGCCTACTGGTAATCCCACGGGTGTAGTTCCTCCGATAAACAACTGGTAATCAACACCAATTTCCGAATTGTCGAGGCCTACAGCCATTCCTGTTCCCCCTGAACAGTACGTCCCGCCCCCGGTAACATTAAATGCAACAGGTGTGACACAAGATGCTTCTCCATCGATGAAATCACTGAAAGAGGCAATTCCGGTAATTTTGGTTGTGCTGGATGTACGGGTACTGATGGTGGTTGAGTTCCATGTTGATGGATCCCATTTCATCATGATAAAATCAGCTGTATTGGCTCCTCCAAGAATGTCTCCGGGGACAAACGTAAAGGTGGCATCGCAGGTGGCGAAGGAAATTCCATTGTTCGCAAGGGTCCAGTAACGGTTAACACATTTGGATGTATTGATGCCGGATGAAATCGCATTGGGGTGGAGACCCGGTGTTGTCGTGGCCGTTAATTTACCGGATATGGTAACACCAGCAAAGTCGAGGGATACAGGCGTATAATTGGCAGCATCACCGATTGCAAAAGTCGTCGATGATGTCCCGGATGGAATATTCATCTGCAATCTTCCGTGTACATATTTTCCGGTTCCTGCTCCGGTGAGATTTACACCCGATGACAGGGAAAATGTGTTTGCACCTGTTGAAATGATCCCGGACTGAAATACTAGGCTGTCGGCTGCAATATCCCTGTCCAGGACAATCCCGGCTGAGTTGTTGACTGTGATATAGCTGTTTAAACCAAAAGTCAGGGTTCCGGTCCCGCCGATGGTTTGTGCGGCTGTTCCACTCAAAGTCAGGTTGGTCAGTTTTGTTGCATTTCCAAAGGTCAGGGTCGCTGTAGGGGCGACAGAAATATTGCCTTTGATAACCACACCACCGCTGAAATCCCAGTTTACGGTACCGCTCGTCACTGTATAATTGTCGCAGGTCATGGGGCTGCTGCCCTGGTTATTCTGTGTTGAAGTTGAAGGGGGATCATTTTCAAAGTTTGCATAGGTTCTGCCACTATAGGAAGGTCCACCACTTGATGCGGTAAATTTGTATAAACTTCCCGGTTCAAAAGTAACCACTGAATTTGGTTGTCCCGCACCAAAAGGATTGGCTCCGGCGTCCTGGATATAGGTTGATCCTGCCTGGAATTTAACCGAATTCAGGCTTGTGGTTCCAAAAACATTGCCTGTAAAGCCGGTCGTAACTTTGAAAACACTGCCATTTGCAAAAACAAGACTGCTGGCATCTGCAGCCTTCAGCACATGCGCAGCGCCGCTGAATGTCATGGAACTGCTAATCAGTCCATTGGTTCCTGTATTCAATGATATTGTCAGAACCAGGGTTCCGGAAACATTCAGCTCAGAACCTGTTCCCGAAACGGCCAGATCATCACCCGTACTCCCGGCAATCGTGAGGGTTGCAATTGCAGCGGCCTGAAGTGTTATTTTTGAACCATCGGTAACCTGCAACTGAGCAATTGTTTGTGCAGGCACATTGGTTATGGTGTAAGTGCTCCCGTTATTGAAATGCAAAATATCATTGATGGCTGGTGCACTCCTGGCCGGGCTCCAGTTTCCCGAATTCTGCCAGTCATTGTTGGTAGCACCGGTCCAGGTGTAGGTGGTCGGGCCGGCAACTACAAAACCGCTGCAGGTCACATTCTGTGTTGCCGCACCGCCACCTGAATTTGAAACAATTTCAGAATTATAATTTCCAATTCCCAACCCGCCTTTTAACCTCACATACACCGGGGTTGCTGCAAGGGTGGCTGAAGAATATCCGACATTTACCGAATCGTAAAAATTAGCGTTATCTGTTGAAACTTCGTAGTTGGTCAGGCATCGTGCCTTAATATTCCCGGAAGCGCCTGTCAGGTTTACCCCGCTAAGCGAATACGATTGCGAGGCTGATGGTCCTGATCCGACAATATATGTAAAGCCGCTTCGTGATGACGGGGCCACACTTAACGTTGGGGTCACGACAGCGGTTACATTAACCCTGTAATTGTCAAAATAGGAATTAGTCCCCGATGAAGTGCTGTAATTCCAGAAATACCCGAATACACTCATGGCTGCATTGGTATAAGTATTGTCGGTAGCAGTGCCAACGAGATTGGAGGTTGTTGTGGGATCAGCCCAGGCAGCTGCGGCGGAAAGCCCGTCGACTCTTTCATAAAGGTTCCATGAATTAGTAGCCGGATCATACGTCACTTTGATGCTCATGTAATCTCTCAGGTTGTTCGGCGAGGTAGAAGTTGGGAGTATACCGGCGATAACGGATGTGAAATTGGCCTGCGCACCCAGTCCATTTGTGAACCTGACGAGATTGTATACGTTTCCGCTGCTGGGTGCTCCCATTACCACGGCATAGCCATTGCAACCACTGGCGAGCAGGTCGGAACTGGTTGCAACCAGGACGACAGCTATTCCATAACTGGTTGCAGCAAATCCGGATAAGGTCGTTGTGCTGCCTCCCCCTCTGTTATGTCTGATGTTGAAAGACCAGGTTACAAGTCCCGGATTCGATGAAAGGGTAGTGGAAAAGGGAGTGGAATAGGTGGATAATGGGCCTGTAAGATAGCTTCTTCCTGCCGGGCTGCCATTGGCTATTTTAAGATATGGAACGGTTCCTGTTGTCAAGGTGCTTTCGAGAACCTCTGTACCAGCACCTGTGTTTGTTGCCGTATAGGTTATTAAAGGCGTCCCGCCAGGTGATACAGGTACACGGTTGAAATCGTCATAAAAAACATTTTGTCCCCATCCTTTGCCGGCGAGCAGCAATAGTATCAGTACAGCAAGCGCCGGCAGAGAAAATAGGGTCCGGATGCCCGAACTCATATTTTCATGCCTTTTTGACATTAACATGTAAATGTTTTTCATAAAATTTTCTTTTTTAGTGTTGTTTGTTTTGAATATCCTCCCGTTCATGCATCAATTCACATGTGCACGATGACAAAGTAAAAATATTAACAAAGCGAGGGAAAGTGGTTTCTGAAACGTTCTATTGGGTTTCTGATTTATTCATTTGCGATGCCAGGAAAAAAAGGCCACCCCCATAATGATGAGGGTGGCCTGAATATAACACAAACACAAAACGATTGTTTTTCTTATGCCTGTTTTTTATTGCTTGATGATCTTCATCACGCCGGAATGGTCATCGCAGATCACGCGGATAAAATAGCATCCTGCCCGGTTGCCATCCAATGAAAATGTATGCTTCTGTTCACCGGAAATGGAGGATGTGAGAACTTTTTCCCCCTGCATGCCAAATATTTCCACCTTTGTAATTGCAAGAGGATTTTCCTGTGTTAATTCCAGGGTGAAAGATCCGTTTGTCGGGTTAGGGTAAATTCTGAAGAAGGATGATGTTTTTGGTAATTCTGACTGTTCCGGTGCTGTTTTTAACGTTAGCATCGAAGGCATTTTCATCCCGCAGAATGGACCGCTGGGAGCAATCGTACCATGCATTTGTCCGCCCGGTTGAACCGTTGTTCCCGGGTAAAAAATGATGTTCTGGCCGGCGATCATGTTCGCAATTCCTCCTGTTTCAACAGTAAATGTGCTGGGGGCAACCGCAACGGAGATCGTTTGTACCGCATCGTAACATTCGCTTTGTCCGTTTATCACATTCCCGCTGACAGTTTGATTTAGTGGGATCACCGTCATGGTTACCGTGTTGGATGTTGCCGGATTGCCTGAAACGCAGGCTGCATCTGAGGTCAGTTCAACATAAACCTGGTCGCCATCAGCAGGTTGATAGGTGTATAAAGAGCCTGTCTCGCCGTAAACCAGGCTTGCATTCTTATACCATGCATAGGCCGGGCTGACGCCTCCGTTAACCGGTGTAGCTGTAAAGGTCACTGAGGTCCCGGCAGAAACCGGGTTGGCAGACGATGCAATGGATACGCTAACCGGCAAGAGCGGGTTGATCGTTATGACCGCAGTACCTGACATATCTGTGGAGCACCCTCCGGCTGTCCGGGTCCCGGTAACAGAATAGGATCCTGCAAGAACCTGGCTGCCAAACGAAATGGAACCACCTGTGCCGGGTTGCGGTGATCCAACCGGTGTTGTGTCCCCGATATACAGCTGGTATAAGACTCCTGTTTCTGAACCGTTAAGACCGACAGGCATTCCGGTTCCCCCGGAACAATAAGCTCCACCGCCTGTTACATTGAATACTGCAGGTGGTACGCAGGCTGCCTCGCCAATCATGAAATCACTGAAGGACCCAATCCCGGTAACCTTCGTAGTGGTGGCCGTGCGCACATCTACCGTAGTTGAACTCCATGTTGACGGATCCCATTTTTTCACGATAAAATTATTCGGGTCGGCTCCTCCAAGAAGGTCACCCGCGGAGAATGTAAAGGTGGCATCACAGTTTGTAAATGCAATGCTGCTGTTCATGAGTGTGTAATACCGGTTGACACATTTTGCGGTATTGATGCCTGATGTTGAGGCATTTGGATGGAGGCCAGGAGTTGTACTGGCAGTCAAGGTGCCGGAGGTTGTAACACCAGCAAAGTCGACAGCAACAGGTGTATAATTGGTGGCATCCCCGATGGCGAAATTTGTCGAAGACGTCCCTGCCGGGATGGTCATCTGAAGTTTCCCGTTCACATATTTTCCGGTTCCTGCACCGGCAAGATTTACTCCTGCTGAGAGATACAGGGTGTTTGCGCCGGTAGAAATGATTCCTGCCTGGAAGACCAGGCTGTCTGCTGCAATATCCCTGTCAAGGACAATTCCTGCCGAATTGTTCACCGTAATATAACTTCTTGTTCCAAAAGTCAGTGTTCCCGATCCGCCGATCGGTTGTGCTGCTGTTCCGCTCAGGGTCAGGTTGGTCAATTTTGTTGCATTTCCAAAGGTCAGGGTTGCAGCAGGGGCGACCGAAATGTTGCCTTTGATCACCATTCCACCGGTGAAGTCCCAGTTGACAATACCGCTGGTAACTATATAATTATCGCATGTCATGGGGTTGCTTCCCTGGTTATTCTGGGTTGTAGGGGAATCATTTTCAAAGTTTGCGTAGGTTCTGCCGCTATAAGAAGGTCCACCACTTGAAGCTGTAAATTTGTAAAGACTTCCTGATTCAAAAGTAACAACTGAACTTGGTTGTCCTGCACCAAACGGATTGGCTCCGGCATCCTGGATATAGGTTGACCCGGCCTGGAATTTAACCGAATTCAGGGCGGTGGTTCCAAACAAATTGCCGGTGAAACCCGTGGTCACCTTGCAAACACTGCCATTCGCAAAAACCAGGCTGTTGGCATCTGTTGCCTTTAATACATGAGGAGCTCCGCTCACTGTCATTGAACCACTGATCAACCCGTTGGTCCCTGCATTCAGGGATATTGTTAAAACGGGAGTTCCTGAAATATTCAATTCCGAACCACTTCCGGAAACGGTCAGATCATCACCGGCAGTTCCGGCAATGGTGAGGATCGCCGAGGGAACAGCCTGCAAAGTTATTTTAGAACCGCCGGAAACCGATAACTGGGCAATCGTTTGAGCAGGCACATTGATCACCGTGTATGTGTTTCCATTATTGAATACCAGGATGTCATTAATTGCTGGAGCGATACGGGAAGGGCTCCAGTTTCCCGAGTTCTGCCAGCTATTGTCAGATGCACCGGTCCATGTATAAGTGGCCGGCGGTCCAAGAACAAATCCACTGCAGGTTACATTCTGCGTTGCACCGCCACCCGCGTTTGAAACAGTTTCTGCATTGTAATTTCCTACTGGTAACCCGGCTTTTAATCGCACATGAATCTTGGTTGCCGGCAAGGTGGCTGACGAATATCCAACATTAACGGATCCGAAAAAATTAATGCTATCCTTTGAAACCTCGTAGTTGGTCAGGCAGCCTACTGCAATATTTCCGGGAGCTCCCGTAAGATTTACGCCGCTCAACAGGTAGGATTGAGAAGCGGATGGTCCGGAACCCGTTACATAATTAAAGCCGCTTAAAGAGGTAGGTACAACACTCAGTACGGGAGTGAGAACAGGTGTGACAACCACGTTGAAGTTGTCATATATTCCTTTGTTTGAGGCGCCGGCGCCATTGCTGTGATTCCACAAAAAACCAAAGCTTGTCATGGCTGATGAAGTGTATGTGCTGTTTACAACGCTTGTGCCCACTTGTGTCAGGGTACCTATGGTTGGATACAACGGATCTGTTGTGCTGCCATCATCCCTCACATAAAGTTCCCAGGTATTGGATGAAGGGGTATAAACCACCCTGATACTGGCGTATCGTGTCATTGCCCCCAGATCGGCAGAGGGACCGATGATGGTCGTAACATTCGAATTCAATACCAGGCCATTGGCAAATCTTACAAGCTTAACCGCATTGTTGGTTGTGCCTTTAACCAGAACAACTGCGTAGCCGTTTGTTGTTGTATTGGTTGGGTTACTGCTCGTCATGGCAAGGATGACCGCAGAACCATAATTGCCGGCATCAAAACCTGACAATGCCGTCGACCTGTTCGTTTTCATGTTAAAGGTCCAGGTAACAGGCCCGGGGTTGGCATTGAGTGTAGATGAAAAAGGGGATGAGTACGTTGACAATGGTCCTGTGATATAGGTTCTGCCGGCAGCAGGAGTGGCGTTTGCATAGATCTGAACAACATAATTCGAAGGATCAATTGTGGCGGCATTGGTAATGGATAACCCTGGATTGGTTGCCGTACTTGCCGTGGTCCAGGTCATGGCTGGAGTTCCTCCATTGGTCAATGGAGATACCCCCAGGTCGCGGTTATAGCTGTCGGTAAAAACGGTTGGTGTGGGTGTAGCTGTCTCATTTACAACCAGTGTCGATAACCTTGTGTCGGATTGCGTAACACAGAAAGCCCCGTAGAAAGTCACTGAACCTGTACCTGAAACTGGTGCCGTCCACTGGAAGGTCCAGTTCGCCGGATTTGATGAATTTGAACTGGTGTGTGTCATGTATTTCCCGGTTCCGGTCGTTTGAGTTCCTACTCCGGCAATCAGCGTTCCAAGTAAGGTCCCCGCAACATTCTGTGGAGATACCTGAAATCCTTTATTTCCTGTACCTGTAACACTGACGGTAATATTGTACGTGGTGCCCGGTGTGTAGCCCTGGGCGGGGATGTTGGAGGTTATCCAGCCAACAGTTGAGGTAGCCGTACCGCCATGACAAGATGAGCAATCCTGCCCGTCGCCCGGTGATCCGGTGTTACCTGAAGGTGCGCCATCCGGATATTTAGAATTCCCACCCCCGCCAAAGGAGGATAAAAGCAATGTAATCCCGAACAACAGAATTACTACAACGATTGTATTGATCTTCATAGGTTTTAGATTTTGTTTGTTATTATTTATTGACTCTCTCTTGTATTTTTGCTGGATAATGAACGCCCTGGAATTTTACCACGACTTTGAAAGAAAAGGTTACACTTCCCTCTGTGAATTATTTTTCGCCTGGTTTATATGATAAGGTCGAAAATGGAGTTAAATGAAATGTTCCCAGGCCCCTCCCGGTTATAGTTAGTTGCCCTCCTTAGCTTTTTATGCCAGATGGGGCAAGATGTGTAATCATTTTTCATCGGGTTTGGGTTTTAGTAATTTTGTAAAATTGATTGTCAGGTTTTGGCGATATAAAATTATTTACAACCAATGGAAATTGAGTTTCTTCCCCGTTCTAATGGGTTTCTAAATCAATCATTGTGACATTCTTCACAGAAAGACCCCTAAGCTGTCATTCGTTTTTTGTATTGTTGCATTTTTATTGATCGGAGCGGGGAGAACGCAATTTGAAATATGAACCGGAATAAAATTTGAACAGTCTTAAAACTGAAAAGTATGAAATAACTTCACCTTCTTCATCAGGAGAATGGGGTAAAAAAAACTTCTTATGGAACAGGAATTAAAAAACTATTTGGCCTTACATAAATGGAGCGCAGTCAGGCATATTCTCTTTAACGGTGCGGCTGTTGCATTTATCCTAATCGCACCCGGGCTGGCCCACCTGTTTTCCTTCCCGCTCTGGTACCTGGAACCCATGCGGTTGGTGCTGGTCCTGGCAATGGTGCATACATCAAAACAAAATGGTTATTTGCTCGCACTGGTACTTCCACTTTGTTCATGGATCTTTTCAGGCCACCCGGAGTTGATAAAGATGCTGATTATCACCATGGAACTGGTCGCAAATGCGGCCCTGTTTTATTGGCTTAACCATCGGCTTAACAAGCCATTTGCAGCCATGCTGACTGCAATTTTCACAAGTAAAATTATGTGTTACCTTATGTATTGGGGAGTCTTTTCAGCCGCATTTCTCAAGGCTGAAACCGGGATGGCATTTATCATGGTCCAGGTTGTGGTCACATTCTTTTTTAGCCTCTATACGGCAATTGTGATTAAAAGATAAAGCCAAAGGTCCTGGTTAAATAACCTTCGCACACATGAACTCCCGGTTCATGCGGGCAATGTTTGAGCGGGAAATCAATTTCGGGCATTCTGCCTCGCAGGCATAGGTATTCGTGCAATTGCCAAACCCGAGTTCATCCATCATCCTGACCATTTTTTTAACACGCTGTTTGGCTTCAACCTGCCCTTGCGGAAGAAGGGCAAACTGGGAGATTTTTGCAGAAACAAAGAGCATCGCCGAAGCATTTTTACATGCGGCCACGCAGGCGCCACAGCCGATACAGGCCGCTGCATCCATGGCCAGTTCGGCATTTTCCTTGCCTACCAGGATGTTGTTGGCTTCGGCGGCGCCACCGGTATTCACAGAGATATAACCGCCCTCCTGGATGATCCTGTCAAAAGCAGAACGATCCACCATCAGGTCCCTGACCACCGGGAATGGTTTGGCACGCCAGGGCTCGACAACAATCGTATCGCCATCACTGAATTTACGCATGTGAAGCTGACACACCGTCACCGCATCATCGGGGCCATGCGGCCTGCCATTGATATACAGGCTGCACATCCCGCAAATGCCCTCCCGGCAATCGTGGTCAAATACCACCGGTTCTTCATTCTTCCGGATGAGCTGTTCATTCAGAATATCCAACATTTCAAGGAAAGAACAGTTCGGTGAAATATTATCTAATGGGTAAGTAACAAATTTACCGGTGGATTTCGCATCCTTTTGTCTCCAGATCTTCAGCGTCAGCTTCATAGGTTGCTTGGTGCTTAATGGTAAAAACTCAAAAATCTTAATTCAAAATTCACTTCGATATTCAATATTTGTTGTTCAATATCCGATATTCATTTTATTTATACACCCGTTGCTTCACTTCAATCTCCTCGTATGCCAGGTCCTCTTTGTGCAATTTGAATTGACCTTCAGAAACATACTCCCATGCAGCCACATATTTGAAGTCTTCATCATTGCGTTTGCATTCGCCTTCTTCGGTCTGGTATTCTTCACGGAAATGGCCACCGCAGCTTTCGTTGCGGTTGAGGGCGTCGAAAGCCAGCAACTCGCCCAATTCAAGGAAGTCGGCTACCCGGTTGGCTTTTTCAAGTTCGATATTCAGTTCGTTCATGGTTCCTGGGATTTTAACATCCTTCCAGAAATCGTCACGCAGTTGCCGGATAAGTTCGATGGCTTTTTTGAGTCCGGCTTCGTTGCGCGCCATTCCAACAAATTCCCACATGATCTTTCCAAGCTCCTTGTGGAAATGGTCGACAGACCTGGTTCCGTGAATGCCCATCAGTTTGTCGAGACGTGCCTGTACGGCTTTTTCAGCTTCGTCAAACTCAGCCTTATCTGTCGGCATCCGGGCCACGCGTATCTCCCCTGCAAGGTAATTCTGAACAGTATAGGGTAAAACGAAATACCCATCGGCCAGCCCCTGCATCAATGCGGAAGCGCCAAGACGGTTGGCGCCATGGTCGGAGAAGTTGGCTTCGCCGGCTGCAAACAAGCCGGTGACAGTGGTCTGCAGCTCATAGTCGACCCAGGTGCCGCCCATGGTATAATGTACTGCGGGATAGATCATCATCGGGTTTACGTAAGGATTTTCATCCACGATCTTTTCATACATCTGGAAGAGGTTACCATACCGCTCTTCGATGACATTTTTCCCGAGGCGGCCGATCGACTCCCTGAAATCAAGGAACACGGCCAGGCCGGTTGAGCCAACGCCATAACCGGCGTCGCAGCGCTCTTTGGCGGCACGCGAAGCTACATCGCGGGGCACCAGGTTCCCAAAGGCCGGGTAGCGGCGTTCGAGGAAATAGTCCCGGTTTTCTTCGGGAATATCATTTGCTTTCAACTTTCCGTTCCGGTGTGCTTCGGCATCTTCTTTCCTTTTGGGCACCCAGATGCGGCCATCGTTGCGAAGGCTTTCACTCATGAGGGTGAGTTTCGACTGATAATCACCGTGAACCGGGATGCAGGTCGGATGGATCTGTGTGAAACAAGGGTTTGCAAACCAGGCGCCTTTCTTGAATATCTGCCAGATGGCGCTGGTGTTGGAGCCCATGGCATTGGTGGAGAGATAGAATACATTCCCGTACCCGCCGGTTGCAACAATTACAGCGTGTCCGAAGTGGCGCTCGAGTTTTCCGGTGATCAGGTCGCGGGCAATGATGCCACGGGCTTTCCCGTCGACAATAACCACATCCATCATCTCGTGGCGGTTATAAAGCTTGACCGTTCCAAGTTTGATCTGCCGGCTAAGTGCGCCATAGGAGCCTAGAAGCAATTGCTGCCCGGTTTGTCCGCGGGCAAAAAAAGTGCGTGATACCTGTGCACCGCCAAAGGAACGATTTTCAAGCGATCCGCCATATTCACGGGCAAAAGGAACACCCTGGGCCACACACTGGTCGATGATGTTGTTGCTCACTTCCGCAAGGCGGTATACGTTTGCCTCCCGTGCCCTGTAATCACCGCCTTTGATGGTGTCATAAAAAAGCCGGTAGATGCTGTCGCCGTCGTTGGGATAGTTCTTGGCGGCGTTGATCCCGCCCTGGGCTGCAATGCTGTGGGCGCGGCGCGGGGAGTCCTGGTAGCAGAATATTTTAACGTTGAAACCCATTTCGCCGAGCGATGCAGCGGCAGCCGAGCCAGCCAGCCCGGTCCCTACGATAATGATGTCGAGTTTGCGCTTGTTACTGGGATTAACGAGGTTCTGGTGGTCTTTATAATGAGTCCATTTTGAGGTCAGCGGACCTTTGGGGATTTTTGAATTTAATTCAGCCATGACAATTAGCGGATAAGTAAAAAGTAAATGGGAATGATGATGAAGCCCAGGGGAACAACAATGGCATAAAATATTCCGAAACGCCGGATAAATGCGTTATACTGCAGATGGTTGACCCCAAGCGTCTGCCATGCCGCCTGGAATGCCTGGTTCAGGTGAAACCCCAGGACAATGAAAAGAACAATGTATAGGAGGGAATAAGCAGGCATTGAAAATAATTGAATCGCAATGGTATAAAAATCAGGTTCTCCTTCCGGTGTCATGTTGGGGTTGGAGACCAGCCCCATTTTGATGAAATAGAAATTTATAAAATGGATGACCAGGAATACCAGGACGATCCCACCCGTATAGATCATGTATTTCGAAAGGAAAGGGGTAGTGGTTTTATTGGTGACCATATACCTTACCGGCCGGGCCAACCAGTTTTGGACCTGCAGGACGATCCCGAGGAAAACATGAAGAATGAAACCGGCGAAAAGGACGATTTCAAAAACCTTGATAATGTAGTTCGTCCCCATGAAATGAGCTGCGGCAGTAAACCAGGCACCTCCGTCATCGCGCAACAAACATAAATTGATACCCAGGTGAACCACCAGGAAAATCATCAGAAAAAGGCCCAGAAATGCCATCCAGATCTTTTTTGTGATTGAAGAAAATCGTATAAATGATAGATTCATAACAAGCTTTTAATATATTTGTTCATTGATTCAAAATTAGAACGAAATTTTTAGTAAAAAAGAAATTCACAGAAAATATTCACAATTCAAATCCAGTCTAAATTATGTTTCCAACGATCGTCTATGGCAATCGCCGCAAAAATCTCCGCGCAGAACTCTCCGGCGGACTCATTTTATTTTTAGGCAACCAGGAAGTACCTTTCAATTATCCTGCAAATACTTATTCCTTCAGGCAGGATAGTAACTTCTCCTATTTTTTCGGGTTGGACCATCCCGACCTGGCTGCGGTCATCGATCTTGATGAACAAAAGGATTATATCTTCGGGAACGATGTGGATATGGATGACATCATCTGGATGGGCGTTCAGCCTACCATTCAGGATCAGGCAGCCATGGCCGGCGTACAGCACACTGCCCCGCTGACCGGCCTGAATGATCTGATTAAAAGTGCAATTGCCAGGGAGCGAAAGGTGCATTTTGCACCTCCGTACCGGGGTGAAACTATTTTATGGCTTTCTGATTTATTGGGCATCCCGCATTTGAATTTGAAAGAAAACGCTTCTGAACCGCTGATCAGGGCGATCATCAAACTTCGTATGAAGAAGGATCCCATTGAGATCGCTGAAATCGAGAAAATGGTGGATATCGCCCGCGAAATGCATACAACGGGTATGAAAATGGCCAAACCGGGGGTGGTGGAACGACAAATCGCTGGAACCATCGAAGGGATCGCCTTGTCGCAGTGCGGCCCGGTTTCTTTCCCCGTCATTCTCTCCATCAATGGACAAACCCTGCACAATCATTATCACGGCAATACACTCGTTGAGGGCAGGATGCTGGTGATCGATGCCGGGTGCGAGAATGACCTGCATTATTGCAGCGACATTACAAGGACTGTGCCTGTAGGAGGGAAATTCAATGCCCGGCAGAAGGGAATCTACGAAGTTGTGCTGAATGCCAACCTTGCCGCCATTAAAGCGGCGAAGCCGGGGGTTCCGTTCAGGGAGATCCACATGCTTGCTGCCACAGAAATTGCCAAAGGACTCACCGGTTTGGGAATTATGAAGGGCGACCCGGAGGCAGCCGCGCTGAAAGGTGCCCACACCCTTTTCTTTCCGCACGGATTGGGCCATCCGCTTGGATTGGATGTGCATGACCTGGAAGGACTCGGCGAAAACCTGATCGGTTACGATGAGGAGGTTCAGCGAAGCAAGGAGTTCGGGCTCGCCTTCCTCCGGTTCGGCAGAAAACTGCAGGAGGGCTTTGTGATGACGATTGAACCTGGCATTTACTTCATTCCCGAATTGATCGACCTGTGGAAAGCCGAAAACAAACTTGCAGAGTTCATTAATTATAATGTGGTGGAAACCTACAAGGATTTCGGCGGCATCCGCATTGAAGATGATATCCTGGTTACTGCGGACGGATGCAGGGTACTTGGAAAGCCGATTCCCAAGACGGTCGGGGAGATTGAACAAATAATGCAGTAACATCAAAGCTGGCAATTCTTGAAATCGCAAATCGTAAACCGTAAATCCAATATGTCTGTAATAAAATTCCAGAAAAAAAACATCAACTATACTGATGAAGGTACAGGAAAATCAATCGTCTTGCTGCATGGTTTCACAGAATCTTTGAAAATATGGACGGGTTTTGCGACACAGCTTTCAAAAAAGTACCGGGTGATCACCATCGATTTGCCCGGACATGGGAAAAGCGATTGTATTGAAAAAATTCACACCATGGAACTGATGGCGGATATGATTTATACGGTCCTGAAGAAGTTGAAGGCCGGAAAATGCCTGATGATCGGCCATTCCATGGGTGGGTATGTGACGCTTGCATTCGCAGCAAAATATCCGAAAATGCTTCGTGGATTCAGTCTTTTCCATTCGCATTGTTTTGCCGATACACCAGCTGAAAAGGAAAACCGCAGCCGTACCATTGCGATCGTAAACCAGGACAAATTCAGTTATGTGGCACAATTTATACCAAGTCTTTTCCCTGTTGCCGTGCATAAAAAGTTTTCCAAACAGATTGAACGGCTGATCCAGCGAGCCTCGAAGATGGAGAAAGAAGGTGTTGTTGCAGCTTTGGAGGGGATGAAGGTTCGTCCGGATCAATCGGACTTCCTGAAAACCACCTCAATCCCCGTGTTGTTTATTCTTGGGCAATTGGATTCAAAAGCGCCTTTGGCAAGGCTCTGGGAAATGATCGCCATACCTGCAGTAAGTGAAACGCTGCTGTTGCGTGAATGCGGGCATATGGGATATATTGAAGCGCCGGAAGAAACCTTTGCAGCGATCCTGGGATTCGCCCGGAAAATTTTATCGTGACAAATAAAACGTGTCACGCGTCACGTTTCATAAAAGTGCATCTCCTCAATGTACTTCCACACCTTCTCTGGCAGGAAATAGCGCATGCTCTTGCCGTCGCGGATGCCTTTTCTTATTGCCGAAGAGGAGATTGTGGTTAACGGGGCATCAACCTTTGTGATCGAAGGATGCTGATCGAACGGTGTCGCCTTCGTGTCGGGGCGCGGGTAAACATAAATCTTGTATTGCCGCAGCAGTACTTCGTGGTTTTTCCATTTATTAAAGGTTGGCAGTATGTCACTTCCGGCGATTAACACGAATTCATTCAACGGGAACTTTTCTGAAAGGTAGGTCAGCGTATCAATCGTATAGGATGGCTGGGGCATTTTGAACTCGATGTTGGAGGACTGGAACCGGTGATCATCTTCGATGGCCAGGTTCACCATGTACAAACGGTGGTTGTCGGCAAGCAGTGTCATTTTTTCCTTGAGCGGGTTATGAGGCGAGACGACAAACCAGATCTTTTCCAGATCGGTATATTCTGCCATGAAGGAAGCAATCATCAGATGGCCCGTGTGGATCGGGTTAAAGGATCCGAAGAAGAGACCGGTTTTGGTTAAGGGAGGCATAGCTGATTTACGATTTAGGAATGACTACTGATGAGGTGTTCATAGGGATAGAAAGGATTTTACCAGGATAACGATCTCCTGGCATTTTATCTCCAGGTTGTCATTGATGATGATTCTATCGAACTGTGATGCAAATGTTAGTTCATAGGTAGCTTTGTCAACCCGCTTGCGGAGGGTTGATTCGGATTCGGTGCCACGTTTTTTCAGGCGCTTTTCGAGTTCGTCAATGGAAGGAGGGTGGATAAAGATGCCAAGGCCTTGTTCTCCGAAATATCTCTTCAGGTTTACGGCACCTAAAACATCCACATCAAAGATAGGGGTTTTATTCATCGACCAGATGCGGTCCATTTCCGTCTTCAGCGTACCATAATAACTTTCAGGATAAACCTCCTGCCATTCCACAAATTCATCGCGGTCGATTTTCCTCCTGAAATCATCCCCTGAGATAAAATAATAATCTTTCCCATCGATTTCCTGTTCACGCCTGGGCCTGCTGCATGCCGAAATCGAAAATTCCAGTTGCGGAATCACCTTCAGCAGATGCTTCACAATGGTTGTTTTCCCTGCCCCTGAAGGCGCCGAAACAATAATCGCTTTCCCTGGCATATTCTTATTTAATGCTCATCGAATGAATAACCTTATTTCTGCATTCAGGCACCCCACACCCAGCCCCAGCCCCAGCCCCAGCCCCTCCCCCAAAAGGGAGGGGAGAAAAGTGCATTACAGTATATTCCCCAGCTGCTCCTTGATCTTTTCCAGTTCATCTTTCATTTGTACCACGAACTGCTGAATCCCTGCATCGCTGGCTTTCGAACCAATCGTATTGATTTCACGGCCCATCTCCTGGGTGACAAACCCGAGTTTTTTCCCCTGCGAAGCCGGTTCCTGAAGCGTTTCCTGGAAATACTGGCAGTGCTTCAGCAACCGCACTTTCTCCTCAGTGATGTCAAGCTTTTCAAGGTAATAGATCAATTCTTGCTCGAAACGGTTCTGGTCGGGGGCCGATCCGTTAAAATCGCCGCTGTATTTCGAAAAATCACGCAGCAACCGCTCGCGTAAATCAAGAATGCGCCGTTTCTCAAACGGCTCGATGGCATCAAGAAGCTGAAGGATATTCTTCACGCGGAGTTTCATATCCTCCTCAAGAACTTTTCCTTCGTTGATCCTGAAGGTGTCTGTTTGTGATATTGCCTGTTCGATTGCTGCTGAAATGGAGGTCCAGTCGTGCTCACTCAGTTCATCACGGCTGGTTTGCATCACATCCGGCATTTTAAGCACCAGCGAAAGCATGTTGGCTGATCCTTCTTCATGAAGTTCATGAGAGAGTTTTTTCAGCTCCTCATGGTATTTAACTGCGAGGGTATGGTTGATCGAATAGCTGAGCATCTCTCCGGTAACCTCCGTACTGATGAAAAAATCGATCTTGCCACGCTCAAACCGCTGGGTAAGCAAACCCCTGACTTCCCATTCCTTGTCACGAAAGTATCCCGGTATCTTCATGTTCAGGTCCAGTTGTTTGCTGTTAAGCGTTTTGATTTCAATGGTAAGTTTTCGGCCGGTAATATCAAGGACAGCTTTCCCGTAACCGGTCATGGATTTGATCATGGTAACGTTTTTTAAGCAAACATACACAAATTTTATCCAATTCAGCGTTATCAACTCATGCGGTTTGATCCTTTTCGTTAAATTTGAACAGAAATAAATTACCCCACCCTAAATCCCTCCCCAAAAAGGGAGGGACTTAATTCCCCTTCCATTTGTGGGGAAGGGGTCAGGGGGACAGGGTTGACTGAAGAAATTTTGTTTTCCATGGAATACCGGATCATTGACGATACCATACAGTTTTACAATCTGATGCTCATCGATATAGCACAATCGAAGGAGTATATTTACCTGGAGACTTATAAATTCGCCAATGACCATATGGGAGTGCGGTTTCGTGATGCACTTACCAAAAAGGCCAGGGAAGGCATTCCTGTAAAAATATTGATCGATTCATGGGGGAAGGGCCCGGTTTCCGAATCGTTTTTTTCGGAATTGATCCGGTTAGGGGGAGAGGTTAAGTTTTTCGAAAAAATCAAGATCAACAGCGATATTTTTACAAGGGGTCACCGGCGCGATCATCGGAAAATCCTGGTCATTGATGATGTGATCAGTTACATCGGGTCGGCGAACATTACCGGGTACAACCTGAACTGGCGTGAACTATGCCTGCGTATGGAGGGTGAAATTGCCGTATCGTTCAAAAAGGTTTTCCTGGAGAACTTCAATGCCTTCAATCCGTTTATAATCTCCAACAAAGTGACTTTCACCCGAAAGATCAGATCAGGCGACTTTGAAATCATCCGCGATGTTCCATCCATCCAGTTTCAAAGGCTCAGGAAACGGTATACCCAGCTGATCCGGCAGGCAGTACATTCTGTGGTGATCGAGACACCCTATTTCCTCCCGGGATTTGTCCTCCGTAAAGCCATGATGGATGCCAGCAAACGCGGGGTAGAAGTGCAGGTGATCATGCCAAAGCATTCCGACATGAGAATGGTCGACATCCTCCGGAATAAATACCTCGGCCTGCTGCACGATGCCGGGATCAAACTGCTTTTCTATCTCCCCAATAACCTTCATGCCAAACTGCTCGTCATCGATGACGAAATTTTTTCCATTTCAAGTGCAAACTTTGATTTTCGCAGCTTCCGTTACCAGTATGAAATCGCCTTGATCGGATCGGAACCTGAAATTTTAAGGCAACTGCGCGACCACATTGCCGAAACCATTCAGAATTCGCAGGAACTCGACTACCTTGAATGGAAGCGCCGTCCGCTGATTGAAAAGATATTTGAATGGATCCTGCTGCCGTTCCGGCACTTCTTCTGATTTTCACGGCATTTGGCTTTTTTTCCCTCGCTTTGAGGAGAGGGGGTCTGGGGGGTGAGGCATTTCAATCAGGAAAGTGAAGCATTCGACCGGTTCACCATGTAAACCCCAGAAAATATCAGTACCGCGGCCAGGATCTTCGGCAGGGTAATACCTCCCTGGCCAATGGTCACCGACATGATGGAAGCGATTACCGGCTGAAGGTAACTGTAATAACTGACGGTAGTCGTACTCAGGCTTTTAAGTGCAAAGTTGATCAGCAGATATGCCACAAACGTATTGAGAATGATGATGTAAATGATTCCCAGCCAGGCTGTTGGCGTTATGGCTGCAAAATTGATATCCATCGCTGGCTTCAGCGAAAAAGGGAGGATAAATAAAAACCCAAAGAATGAGACCCATTTCAGGATGGTGGTCGTATGGTATTTCCCCACCAATGGCTTGATAAGTACCAGGTAAAGTGCATAAAAAACCATATTCAGGAAGATCAGAAGGTTCCCCAGGGCATGGTTCCCGTCCATGCTTGCTTTCCGTCCGTACAGCACCAGGATAAGTACCCCTGAAGCACCGAGTGCGATGCCTCCCGCCTTTTTCCATGTGACTTTTTCCCCGATCAGGAAACTGGCAAAGATCATCACCAGGATAGGGTTAAGCACATGAATGAGTGAGGCATCTACGGGTGTGCTCAGGTTCAGCCCTTCATAAAACAGCGTTTGGTTGAGGGCAAACCCGAACATGCCGCAAATCGCCAGCATGACCAGGTCTTTCCGTTCGACTTTTTCAGGTACAAAGAGCCGCTGGAACAACCAGAAGATCAGCACGCCACCCAGCAGCCTGATAAAGATCAGCTGCAGGGGCGACAGCATCACCGGCATCAGGCTTTTCACGATGTTATAGACAAAGCCGAAGATGAGCGTTGTGCTGAGCAGGGCTAAATGCGCTTTATGCGTTTCATTCATCCGGCAAAGATACAGAAACACAAAAGCCGTCCTGTGTAACAGAACGGCTTTTGGAAAGCAGAGAGGGTAGTTTATCTGGTTTTTACCAGTTTAGTGCTGATATTTAATCCATCCCGGGAGTAAATCTGCAGCATGTAGATTCCTGCTGACAGGGTATTTGCAGGCATTTCAATCGCGTTTGCACCGGTATTTAAAACCACATTGGAACTTGCAACCTTTTTACCGGCAAGGTCGTAAATTGCAATTTCCGCAGTGGTGCCCTGTTTCATTTTAATGCTGATGGTTAATTTATCAGCCAATGGATTCGGGTAAACCGACCAGCCACTGACCATGGAAGATTCATCGCGCATTCCCAGTATTTTATTCCCGGTAAAGGTCATGCCCACCACGGCCTGGGGTTGATCTGCAGCAAGGGTTACATTCACGTAATCACTGACCACTCCAGGCATTTCAGCGTGCAGCGTATAGCTGCCGTAGGCCAGCGACGGGAAACTGAATGCCCCTGTGATGGAAACTTCAGTAAATCCGATCGGGTTACCCTGGTCATTCATCAGCATCATGTTGATTTTATCCAATGCGGCGCTCTTCAACCCGCTCACGTTGATCTGACCGACGATGGAGCCAGGTCCTGGAGTCAGGTGATCGGTGACAACCAGGTTGATATTGTAAGGATTGGCTGGTGCTCCAAGCGTGACGAGGGTAGCCTGTTGCCAGCTGATGGTGTTTCCGTAGTATGTTGGCATGTAACCGCTCGGATTCAAAGGAATGGCCATGATATAATAATTGCCATCGGGAACCATCGTAAAAAAATACACCCCGTTTGAATCAATCGGCGATACATCAATGAATGGCTGGTAAATGGCATTGGTATCAAGGGTGAAGATCAGGGCTATTCCCATGTTGATCGGGAAATTCCCGGCAAAAACCTGCCCGTACACCTGGTGGTAATTGAGGCTGTCATGAACCACAACATTCTTGCAGAACGTACTGGTGCAATTGTTGCCCGCAATGGTCAGGCATACCTGGTAGTTGCCCGGGCCTCCATAAGTATGAACCGGGTTCTGTTCATTACCCGAAGTACCATCGCCGAAGCTCCATAACCAGGAAGTGGGGTTTCCTGTGGAAAGATCGGTGAAACTGACGGTGTGATTTCCCAGGGCAGGGCCTGTTATGTATGAAAAATGAGCGTGACATATGCTTGTGGATCCGGCAAAAATCATGTGGCAGTCGGTGTCATGACAAGTACTGTCTGCTCCCTGGATGGTCAGGCAAACATGATATTCACCTGGTTCAGCATAGATATGGGTGGGATTCTGTTGGGTTGAGAAGTTGTTTGGTCCCGACGCCGGATCTCCGAAGTCCCAGCTCCAGCTTACAACATTGCTGACGGATTGATCTATGAAATGAATGGCATTGGTCGTATTTAATGTATCGGCATAATAGGTGAATGCAGATTCGCAGGGATAACTCATCTGAACTTCGAGGGTTTCGCATTTTGTATCGGAGCAGCTGTCAGCACCCAGGATGGTCAGGCAAACCTGGTAGATTCCGGGTTGTGTGTATATATGTGTTTGATTTTGCCCGGTTGCGGTTATTCCATCTCCAAAATTCCATATCCATGAGTTGATGTTGCCGGTTGATTCATCATCAAAATGATAGACGAATAGTGAATCAAGTTCGCGATGGATGTTGAAATCCGCATGGCATCCGGGGCCATTCCCGACCAATATCGTGTGGCAGTCTGTATCATGGCAGGTGCCATCTGCCGAATAAATTGTCAGGCAAACGTCATAGTGTCCGTTTCCGGAAAAAATATGGGTTGGATTTTGCTCAGTTGAAAAGTTTTCGGGTCCCGATGCCGGATCTCCGAAGTTCCAATTCCAGCTTGCAATATTGTTTCCGGATTGGTCAATAAAATGAAGAACGTTGTAAGTGCTTGACGAGTCGGCATAATAGGCAAATGCTGATTCACAGGAAGCATTGTTTCCCACCTGGATGGTATCGCATTTCATATCAAAACAGGTCGGGTCGGCTCCCTGAACACTCAGGCAAACCATATAATTTCCGGCTTGCGCATAGTAATGATATGGATTTTTCGCTGAAGAAGTGGTGCCGTCCCCGAAATTCCACGCCCAGGAGACAATATCGCCGGTAGATTCATCCTCGAAACGATAGAGTAACAGGGAGTCGTTGTCGTGATGGGCAGTAAAATCTGCATGGCAACCGCTGGTGACGACAGAATCTCCGACAACAATACCCATGGACATGCTGCTGTAACAGTTCGTGCCAGGGGCGCCGATGGTCAGGGTAACAACATAAGGACCGGGTTGTCCGTAAGTATGATGCGGATTCATCTGGTTGGAGGCTCCGCCATCTCCGAACAGCCAGTGGCGTATATCTCCACCACCTGTGGATGCATCATGAAAAAAAACGGTCAGCGGCGGTTCTTGCTGCGCAGTAAAGCCTGCCGCGCAAAGCGTGTTGGAATTGCAAATTGAAAAATCAACCGTAAAATTTGTATTTGCAGGATTGATGATCAGTACAAACTGAGTAAGGTTATTCTCGCAATCACCGGTGCGAACAAAGAGAACGCCCTGGCCGCCAAACGGAATAGGTGCATTATCAAAGTAATAACCATCCATGTTGGTAAACACGGTGTGATAATAGAACCATCCCGAAGTAGAGTCGCTCGAAATCGTTACCGCATGGTTGGGAATTGGATTGCCTGTTGCATTATCCTTGACGGTGCCAATGATGGATACCAGCCCCTGCGACATGGCTGGCAGCACCAGCATCAGGAACAGAATCGGAAGAAGTAATTTTTTCATGGTAAAAGTTGTTAAATAATTAATGGATTTATTGATTGATTTTTAAACTTGCATTGTTTCCATTGAATGCACTGAATGCATTTTTTTGATCTTGATCCAGGATGTTCTGTAACATAATAACCCGGGCATTAGAAAAGGTTGCCCGGAAACCGGTAATAAATTAAAATTTAACAACGAATGCCGCCCGCAAACTGATGGACCAGGGCTTTGTATTGTTCACCGGTTTCTCATAAATCGAGTTGAAATAATACCTTACGGATGGCTCAACTTCAAAATTCAACTCCCTGGTCAGGCGGATTGAAGTGTTGATGCCCGCCATCACCTGCCAGTTTAAACTGATCTGTTCGGGGGCGATGTCGTTCATGCTGATAATGCGTTTGGTACCGGGGTCGTAAGCTGCTGATAACTGTTTTGTAGCAATCAGCACCGACATAATAGGGCCGGTGCGTATCCCCATTGAAATACGGTCCGATTGCCAGAAATCGTAGCCCATGATCATTGGAACCTGGAGATAGGTATATCTTTTAACTACTTTGGCATAATCGAGCTTCATGATGCTGTCAAACACTTCCTGCGGCGACAGGTACATCTTGGTAGTATAATTATGTACCGGTTCGTTCCAGATGAAACCAATGGAATCCAGTTTATTGTATGCTCCCAGGAAATCATTGTATTCCACTACAAGTTCATGTGCCCCTTTGGCGATCGATAAACCGGCTCCCGTGCGGATGGAGAACCTGCCAAAGTGATACGTCCCTTCAATTCCGAAATTATTGACAAATTTTGTACCCTCCAGGGTGTTGAACATCCATTCGGGCGTATAGCTTATTCCTATGGAAATCTGCCCGGCCATCGGGTTCCTTCTGGAATTGAAATCAGGATTGGAACCATGTCTGCCCGGGAGGAACAGGGTGTCAGGGTTTCCATTCAGCCCTGCCTGCCCTGCGGATGCAGGTTGTTCGTTGTCCGCCGGCAGGGTTGCTTCCCTGGGTGATTCCTGAACGGGCTGTTCAGCAGGATGAACGCCAGTGATGGCTGCCGGTGCTGCTGTTGTGCTGATATCCCCCTGTGAGGCATCCGCAAGAGTGGATCCTGAGGTTTTAGCATCAGCAATGAATGTAGTTGATGCGATGGAAGCCGGCTGCGGTTGATTGCCCGGACCACTGGGTTGAACTTCGCCCGGATGCCCAGGTGTTACCGGGTGTGAGGAATTGAACGATTTTTCAGATATACGGCTGTTGTTTTCAGGTTTGACCTGGTTTGCTTTTGCAGAAGTTCCGTTTAAGGAGGGAGTTGCCACAACATTCTTTACCGGGGATGTACGGCATGGAGATGCAATTGCCTTTTCCGGTGACATCTTGCCGGAAGAAAATGACGTTTTGATGTTTTGTCCGGCAGGTTTTACAGGAAGGGATGGCGCCGGGTCATTCCGGAGCACCGACCATGAAATGATTCCTGCGGTTGACATGAGCAGAAGAACGGAAAGAGCGATCAGCCCCTTCCTGAATTTTTTAGCAGGCGGCAGCGACTGCATGGCATCTCTCAGGAAGGCCTTTCTGGCCGCATCCGAGGGGACCATTTTATAGTCGCCAAGGGCCTCCCTGAAGAAATCATCATCCGGATGATTATACTTTTTCATAGGTCGGGGATAATTTTATATTGACCAATTGATTCATTTTTTTTCTAAGCAAGGCACGGGCTTTTGAAAGCTGCGACTTGGATGTGTTTTCGGAGCATCCGAGAAGTTCCGCAATTTCCTTATGCCCGTATTGTTCGAAAACGTACAGATTGAAAACCGTGCGGTATCCTGCCGGCAGGTCACAGATAATTTGCATGATCCGTTCCCTGTCCACCTGGAGGTATATCTCCTCCGGGTCGGCAATCTCTTCCTGGTAAGGATCGATTTTATCAAGAATCGGGTCTATGTCCACAAAGTATTTTTCTTTCAATCGTTTACGTAAAAAATTCAGCGCAGTATTGACCATGATCCTTCTCATCCAGGCTTCAATTGTTCCGTCACTGCGGATTTTAAAAGTATGGATATGCTGGATGATCTTGATAAAACCGTCATGAAGAACATCTTCGGCATCATTTCGGTTGCCACAGTATCTGAAACAGACGGTCAGCAGGCCAGGGGCGTAATTGTCGTACAACGCTTCAATGGCGCCGGCATCCCTGTTGACTGCTTTTTTAATAAGGGCTTCCTCCACGTGAATTCAATATCCTGCATAAAGGTAACACAACCATTGGCAAAGGTTGCCTTGAAACGGCAAATTTCTTCAAACTTTTTACTTTTGGATTTTCAGTTTTCACTCAATATTTTTCGCTTTCACTTACAAATATTCATCAAAGGGGGATTGCGGGTCAGCCGTCGTTTATTACACAGAGCTACACGGAGAAGTCACGGAGGGCCACAGCGTTTGAAATATGCTGTAGTGAAATTCCGTTATCGGTTATCTGTAAAACATTTTTTATATTCTCTGTGGGACTTTGTGACTTCTCTGTGTAACTCTGTGTAATTCAACTCAAAAAAAAGAGGCTGCAGGAAATATTCCCGCAGCCCTCTTTTTTGCAAGTAGTCGAAAGTTAGTCTCTGATTCGCATTTTATAAAATGAACGGTAAACAAAATACAGGGCAACAGCAAAAAATGCAAGCCCGATGTAATGAGCCATCGGCCTGAAATGCACCGACAACGCAATTTCCATGGCCAATAATCCGAACAAGGTCGTAAACTTGATGATCGGGTTCATGGCGACTGAAGAGGTATCTTTGAATGGATCACCAACCGTATCACCCACAACAGAAGCGGCGTGAAGCTCTGTTCCTTTTTCCTTCATATCAACTTCAATTACTTTTTTTGCATTGTCCCACGCCCCGCCGGCATTGGCCATGAAGATTGCCTGGTACAGGCCGAAGAAGGCAATGGATATCAGGTAGCTGACAAAGAGCGAAACCGGTAAGGCGAAACTCAGCTTTTCCGCACCGGTCATCTGATCAGTCAGTCCTGTCGGAGAGGAGAGAAAAGCGAATGCCAGGGCGAAGGAGAAGATGGCAATGAAAATATTCAACATGCCTTTCTGGGCATAAACGGTGCAGATTTGAACCACCTCTTTTGATTTGGCCGTATCAGCTTTTTTGGGAGCGTTCGGGTCGAGGTTGATGTTTTGCTTGATGTAGGCAACTGCCCGGCTGGCACCTGTGGTAACAGCCTGGATGGAGGCTCCGCTGAACCAGTAAATAACGGCACCGCCCAGCAGGAATCCCAGGATGGTGTATGGATTCAGGAGGTTTAGAACCTGTTCGGGTTCAATGCCCAGCGATTTTTTTATAACCAGGATCAGTGAAAAGATCATGGTGGTTGCCCCCACAACCGCAGTGCCGATCAGAACCGGTTTTGCGGTGGCTTTAAATGTGTTCCCTGCGCCATCATTGGCTTCAAGGTAATGTTTTGATTTCTCAAAATCAGGCTTGAACCCGAAATCCCGCTCAATTTCAGCGGAAATCCCCGGTATTTCTTCAATCAGCGATAATTCGTAAATGGATTGGGCGTTGTCGGTAACCGGGCCATAACTGTCGACGGCAATGGTGACCGGCCCCATTCCCAGCATGCCAAAAGCCACCAGGCCGAAAGCAAAAATGGATGGGTAGATCATGAAATTGCTTAGTTCGAATCCACTGGCGAAATAGGCAATGAACATCAGCAGGAAAAACACCATGCCCTGCCAGAACGCGCTGAAATTTCCGGCAACAAGCCCGGAGAGGATATTGAGCGAAGCGCCCCCCTCCTGGGATGCAACGACCACTTCGTTGACATGGGTTGATTTGGGAGAGGTAAAAAGTTTGGTAAACTCAGGGATCAGGGCGGCGCCGAGTGTTCCGGCACTGATGATGACGGATAAAATAATCCAAAGATCACTCGGAAGACCGTTGATCGTAACATCCTTGATGGTGAGAAAACTGATTGCAAATGTAACGATGATGGATAAAATGGAAGTGATCCAGACCAGTGAAGTCAGGGGTTTTTCGAAATCGAGATCATCAACATGGCTGTATTTTGCCTTGCTGATTGCGCTATTGATCCAGAAGGCGACGATGGAGGTGATGATCATGAAAATACGCATGACGAAAATCCAGGTCAGTAATTGAACCTGGACAATCGGATCTTTAACTGCAAGAACGATAAAGGAGATCAAAGCAACCCCTGTGACCCCGTAAGTTTCAAAACCGTCGGCCGTAGGACCTACGCTGTCGCCGGCATTGTCGCCAACACAGTCGGCAATGGTACCCGGGTTTCTCGGATCATCTTCGCCGATTTTAAAGATCACCTTCATCAGGTCAGACCCGATGTCGGCTATTTTGGTAAAAATACCGCCGGCGATTCTCAACGCGGAAGCGCCAAGAGATTCCCCGATGGCGAACCCGATGAAACTTGCTCCGGCATATTCGCCCGGCACAAACATTAAAATGATCAGCATCATGATCAGTTCCAGGGAAATAAGGACCACCCCGATGCTCATCCCTGCGTTCAGGGGAATGTTAAGCAATTTGATCGGTTTCCTTTCCAGCGAAGCAAAGGCCATCCGCGCGTTGGCGAGGGTGTTCATCCTGATTCCAAACCAGGCCACACTGTAGGAACCAAGGATACCCACGATCGCCCAGCCCAGGATCATCAATACACCACCGATTCCAAAATTCGGTTCCGAGAGCCATCCATAATAAAATGCCACGGCAGCACCAATGAAAGCAAAAAGGATCATCAGGAACTTTCCCTGCTGGATAAGATAGGTTTTGGCAGTTTCGAAAATTACCTGCGCAACATCCAGCATGGATTTATGAGCACCGATTTTTTTAACTTTGAGAAATTGATATAACCCAAACATGAAACCTGCGATCGTGATTAAAAAACCCCAGTAGAGGATGGATTGATCCCTGATCCCTGCAGGAATTACAAGGTTCGCTTCACTGGCCATCGTTAGAAATGGCAATAGCAAAGCCGTGATAATTGGAATGGCTCTTTTCATATGTACCTATTTAATTTTGTGAACTGTTCACAAAAATAGAAAGAATTTTGAGAAAACATAGAATTTTTGAACATCTTTTGTCGGTTAGGGAAAATTCCCGTAGGTTTGTATCATTGGTAAACCCCCGTTGCTGAACATGGAAAAAATCAGGTTGGATATCATCGGAATGTCTTACAGCCAGTCGCAAAGCGGAGCTTATGCACTCATTCTTGGTGAACGTGACGGGAATCGCCGTTTGCCGATTATCATAGGCGGGTTCGAGGCCCAGTCCATTGCAATTGAACTTGAAAAAATCAGGACACCGCGCCCCCTGACACACGACCTGTTTAAAACATTTGCCGATGCGTACAACATTGAAATATCGGAAGTGGTGATCAGCAAATTCAGCGAAGGGGTCTTTTATGCCAAACTGGTTTGTTCGGATGGCACCAAAATACAGGAGGTTGATTCCCGCACGTCCGATGCGATCGCACTGGCATTGCGCTTTAACTGCCCGGTCTATACATACGAAAGCATCATGTCTGCCGCAGGGATCCTGATGGAAGAGGATGCTGAAATGATCAAGCATGAAGAAACCGTGGCGGAAGAAGGTCCCCCCGAACGGATTTCCTTTACGGATGCCACCCTGGAGGAGCTAAAGGAAATGCTGCAGGGCGCCATCGAAAATGAAGAATATGAACGAGCCTCGCATATCAGGGATGAGATAAACAAGCGAAAATAAATTTATTGAACCTGCCTTATTAACAATTAAAAGAAAACCCTGATGGGAATAAAACTTCGTTTAACCCTTATGAATTTTTTCCAGTTCTTCGTATGGGGAGCCTGGCTCATAACCATTGGAACCTATTGCTTTAATGCGAAAGGTTGGACAGGAGCTCAGTTTGGAGCAATATTTTCAACACTTGCAATTGCTTCAATCTTTATGCCTGCGCTTACCGGAATTATTGCCGACAAATGGATAAATACCGAAAAACTCTATGGAACGCTACACATTTTATATGGATGTGTATTGTTCCTTGTACCACAAGTCAATGATCCGGATACCCTGTACTACGTGATATTATTGGCAATGATTTTTTATATGCCAACCATATCGCTTTCTAACTCTATTTCCTATTCAATCTTGAAAAGCAACAATTTTGAAGTTGTGAAGGCATACCCACCCATTCGGGTTTGGGGAACCATCGGCTTCATTATCGCCATGTGGTGCACCAATTTATCTGGCAGTAAGGCCAATGCCAATCAGTTCATTATTGGAGCAGTTGCAGCTATTATTTTGGGTATCTATTCATTTACCTTACCAAAATGTCTCCCGCAGAAATCAATATCTAAAGACGCTTCCATTATTGAACAATTAGGTTTAAATGCGTTTAAACTTTTTTTGAATTACAAAATGGCGTTATTCTTTATTTTCGCCATGTTCCTGGGCGCCGCATTGCAACTAACCAATATGTATGGCGATTCTTTCCTGGATGATTTCAGGAAAGTTCCAGAATACGCCGACTCATTTGTTGTAAAATATTCTACGATTATCATGTCGATTTCCCAGATGTCCGAGACCCTGTTTATTCTCACTATACCTTTCTTCCTGCGGCGCTTTGGGATTAAAAAAGTTATGCTTTTTAGCATGATCGCCTGGGTTCTTCGGTTTGGATTATTCTCATTTGGAAATCCTGCTGGTGGTTTATGGATGATCATTTTGTCCTGTATTGTTTATGGAATGGCTTTCGATTTTTTCAACATCTCTGGTTCCTTATTTGTTGAAAGCACTACCGATCCTAAAATAAGATCGAGTGCACAAGGTCTTTTTATGATGATGACCAATGGTTTTGGCGCATACTCAGGCAGCAAAATAAGTGGATTCATTATTGATAAATTTTATACAAACGCTCAGGGTAAAGACTGGCACGGAATCTGGCTTGCTTTTGCAATCTATGCCTTGATTGTGACGGTTGCATTTGCCATTCTCTTTAAACATAAACATGACCCGAAAGCCTTTTCATCCCAGCTAATTCATTAGATTTGAATCCAATAATGGGGCTAAAGCCCTTTTGATTAGCACTATTTATTACCCCGGCCTTAAGGCCGGGGCAATTGAAAACCCGGTTGCTACTGGACTTTAGTCCAAAAGTGTTTTTAATATGCAGCAATACCTTGATCTTCTTGATTTTGTTCTGAAAAAAGGAGTCCGGAAACAGGACCGCACCGGAACCGGTACGATCAGCGTTTTCGGATACCAGATGCGGTTCGATCTCCGGGAGAGTTTCCCATTGCTTACCACGAAAAAACTGCACCTGCGGTCGATCATTCATGAACTGCTCTGGTTCCTGCAGGGGTCGACCAATACCAGGTACCTCAATGACAACAGGGTAACCATCTGGAACGAATGGGCCGACAGCGACGGCAACCTCGGGCCGGTGTATGGCTACCAATGGCGTTCCTGGCCAAAACCCGACGGTTCGCACATTGACCAGATCAAACAGGTGGTTGATTCGCTGCAGAACAATCCCGATTCCCGCCGGCACATCGTCAGTGCCTGGAATGTCGGATTTCTTGACCAGATGGCATTACCACCCTGTCACCTGCTTTTCCAGTTTTATGTGGCCAATGGTGAACTTTCCTGCCAGATGTACCAGCGGAGCTGCGATATTTTCCTGGGCGTTCCTTTCAACATCGCCTCCTATGCCCTGCTGACGATGATGATGGCCCAGGCCACCGGCCTCAGGCCCGGTGAATTCGTCCACACGCTTGGTGATGCACATATCTACCTGAACCATCTTGACCAGGCCCGGCTTCAGCTCTCCAGGGAACCCATGATGCCACCGCAAATGAAATTAAACCCCGGTATAAAAAATATCGATGATTTCCGGTTTGAGGATTTTCAACTGGTGAACTACCAGTCTCATCCTCATATAAAAGGAGATATCGCCATATAACACCCCTTTTTTGAATTTTAACCTTTGAATTTGAAAACATGATCTCTATCATAGTGGCCATTGCCGAAAACCGGGCCATCGGGAAAAACAACGACCTGCTGTGGCACATCCCTGAGGATATGAAAAGATTCAGGCAAATCACCAGCGGCCACCCGGTGATCATGGGTAAACGAACCTGGGAATCGCTGCCCCGCAGGCCTTTGTCAAACCGCCGGAATATTGTGATCACTGACCTCCCCGGCGAACAGATTGAAGGTTGCGAGACGGTATATTCCATTGAAGAAGCAATCGGGAAATGCAGCCGGTCGGAGGAAAACTTCATCATCGGCGGGGCTTCGGTTTACAGGCAATTTTTACCGCATGCCGACCGGCTGTACCTCACCCTGGTCCGTAAATCATTTGACGCGGATGTTTTCTTCCCGGAAATCGATTTTTCCAAATGGAAACTCATCTCCAAAGAAGATTTTCAAGCCGGTGAAAACAATGATTTTGACTATTCCAATGAAACCTACGACCGTATAAACTGATCAGGTTTTCCGCTTTTGCTTTTTTGCAGCCGGGAAAAGGATGTTGTTGAGGATCAGGCGGTATCCTGGTGAATTGGGATGAAGGTTCAGGTCGGTTGGAGGATCGCCGACAAGATGCTGGTAGTCTTCGGGATCGTGACCGCCCAGGAATGTCCAGGTTCCCTTGCCGAAATCTCCGTGAATATACCGTGCTTCATTCAACGACTTGGTTTCCCCCAGGATGATCACATTCGATTTGATGTATTTTTTATTGAAAGCCGTGGTTTGCCCCATGAATCCGTGAAGCAGGGTTTCATGGTCCTGGCAGAGCATGCTGGGAACCGGATCCCACTTGGCGGAAAACTCAAACAAGGTAAAGAAATCATTCTCTTTGGTAAGGTTTTTAGGCCGGGTCTCCGTGACATCGATGGATGAAATTTCGTACTGGTAAGGGTTTGTTACCAGGGTGAAATTTTCAAAGGCAAAGCAGTTATCGAAATTTAACTTTGATTGCGCATTGGGATCGGGCGGATCGCCGTCGAACATGACATCGCAAATATCAACACCATCAGCGGAGAGGGCAACATCATAGCTGTCCGGGGCCGAACACATCGAAAACAGGTACCCCCCGCCGGCGACAAAGTCGCGGATTTTTTTAGCCACAGCCAGTTTCATTTGGGAGACTTTGGAAAATCCAAGTCTTTTGGCACTCTCCTCCTGTACATTTACATCCTCCATGTACCATGGGAAGTTCTTATATGCCGACCAGAATTTGCCGTACTGGCCGGTGAAATCTTCATGATGAAGATGCAGCCAGTCGTACATTGGCAATAATCCCGACATGATCTCTTCGTCGTAAAGGACATCATAGGGAATTTCCGCATAAGTCAGTACAAGGGTTACTGCATCATCCCAGGGAAGTTTGTTCTTGGGCGAATACACCGCAACCCTAGGCGGTTTATGCAGCTTGATATTTTCCATATTCACCTGCGGATCAGATATTTCCTCGAGGATGGCCGAGGCTTGCGCATCGGCGATGATCTGGCAGGTGACCCCGCGGATGGTACATTCTTCCTCGATCGCTTTCACGTACTGGAACATGAAACTGCCGCCCCGGTAGTTCAGGAGCCAGCTCACCTCCACATCTTTTTTGAGCACCCAGTAGGCAATCCCGTATGCTTTCAGGTGATTCTTCTGTGCTTCGTCCATGGGTACCAGCAGGTAAGCTCCAAAGGCAGGCCGGAAAAAACCAAGAAAAAGGAGAATGATCAGCAGGCCCGGAACTTTAAAACGGTACATCATGGCGTTCATCATCATTCATTTTTGACATCACGGTTCGGGTTCGCATTGAACCTTCAAACGATGAATTCGGCTGAATAGTATTGACCGACTGGTAGTCCATTTCGGCGTCGACAAATTTGGCATATTTAGAAACAAATTTGATCCTGACATCTTTCAGCGGGCCATTCCTGTTTTTTGCAATGATGATGTCTGCCACCCCTGAGGTGGAATCACCGCTTTCATCCACGTCGATTTTATAATATTCAGGCCGGTAGATAAACAATACCATGTCGGCATCCTGTTCGATGGAACCGGATTCGCGCAGGTCGGAAAGGATCGGTTTTGCTGCCAGCGAACGTTTCTCTGATGCACGGCTCAGCTGCGACAAAGCGATGACCGGCACATCGAGCTCCTTGGCAAGCGTTTTCAATGCCCTGGAAATGCTGCTGATCTCCTGCTCGCGGTTGCCGCGTGTATCCTGGCTTCCCTGCATCAGTTGCAGGTAATCAACGATGATCATCTGCACATCGTGATGGGCTTTTAAACGGCGGCATTTGGCTCGGAGGTCAAACACGGTCAGGGCTGCCGTATCATCTATATATAATGGTGCTTCGATGAGCGGCGTGATCCTGGTATTGAGCTGGGCCCACTCATGATCCTCCATGGTACCTTTGCGAAGTTTCTCCTGGGGGATTTCAGTTTCACTCGACATCAAACGGGTGACCAGCTGAATCGACGACATTTCAAGGGAGAAAACGGCAACGGGTTTTTTAAAGTCAATGGCCGCATTGCGCGCCATGGTCAGGGCAAAAGCACTCTTGCCCATTCCGGGTCGTGAGGCGATGATGATCAGGTCGGATTTTTGCCAGCCCGAAGTGATCCGGTCCAGTTCGGTAAATCCCGATCCGACCCCCCTCAGTTTTCCTTCCTGCTGGCGCCCGGCACTGATCTCCTTGATGGCTTCCGCGATGATCGACTGCATATTCATGTACGATTTTCCGATGCTGCCTTCACTGATGGAAAACAGGCCGTTTTCAGCTTTGTCGAGCAGGTCGAACACATCGGTGGTATCCTCGTAGGCGTCTTTGATGATTTCAGAAGAGACCCTGATGAGTTCACGCTGTATGAATTTCTGAACGATGATCCGCGCATGGTATTCAATGTTGGCGGTCGAAGCAATCCGGTTGGTGAGCATGGTGATGAAGTAGGGGCCGCCTGCCACCTCAAGTTCACCGGTTTTGCGCAGTTCTTCGGTTACTGTAAGAATATCCACAGGCTCATTTTGTGCAAACAACCGCATGATCGCGGAAAAAATGACCTGGTGGTTCTCTTTATAAAAAGCTTCGGGTTTGAGCACTTCGATAACTTCGGCCAGCCGGTTGCTTTCCAGCATCATCGCACCAAGAACGGTTTCTTCCAGGTCGAGCGCCTGGGGCGGGATCTTTCCGTGCTCAAAAACAATTTCATTCAACCCCGGCTTGCGGGTGCGCTTTCTGACATTCTTATCTTCCATGGGACAAAAATAGAGCTATTCCGGCTTGGTTTTCCGGGCTGCCATGATTTTATTTTTCAACAATTACAAGCTGAAGGTAAGTGCAACGTGGACCCACTTATGCCACCATCCGTTTTGAAATTCAGGGCTTAACATGATTTGTTCCAGGTCAAGGCTGATGCCGTTACAGGATAGCGTGATACCGGCGCTTCCCTGAAAAACCATCCTTGAGATCTGATCGGCCGGCAGGGTGTATGAACTTTTTTTATTGAACAGTCCGCCCTGCAGGGTGGCGTCATATCCAACCAGTTTGCCTGACCCTTTTACAAAGAAGTAGAACTGCATTTTTCTCAGGCCTGAATCATCGAGCTTTTTCTTCCTTGACACCCCGAGATTGGCAAAATAAGGATTCAGCCATCCGGTCCTGAACTGGCAGCCCCCGGTGATGTTCGTGTAAAGCGTTCCTAAATTTGCAGCGGAGGAAAGTAAAACATCAAAATTCCTCCCGTTGAAAATCCCCTTTTCATAAGAAAGCATATAGTTCAGCACCAGGTCGTTCTGAACCTGGTATTCCCATCCCAACGGCTCATTGTTGGTGGGGATGCTGTTGTGAAATGAACGCTGAACCCATTCACCGTATGAATTTGGCCCGATAATTCCCGCATCTATTTCACTGGTTTGCCTGAAATGGTGCCTGGGATCATTGGTGATTTTAAAGCTCCCGAGATAGAGGTAAGCCGCATAGGGCCTGTCGCCATATAAAATCCCGCCTATTTTGGTGGTGGAAGGGGTGTACATGTTCTGAACGAGCGATAATCCATAATAGTTGGTTCCCGAGCCCCAGTAGGGGATCATCAGTCTGCCCAGCGGATTCGACTGCAACCCCGGAGCAATCATCTCAAACTTGATCCCGTTTGTGTAGAAGCGGTCGGTATAGTCGAGAATGTCGTTGTCAAAATCAACCTTCAGGAAGGACTCATGGCTGAGGGTGATCATCGAAGGAAATGCCGGGCTGTCGATGGCGGAAAAAAGATAGCTTTTACTCACCGGTTCGTTCAGGTCAGGTTCGATTCCCTCCGACCGGAGATGCTCCAGCCGGCTGATCATCAGGGAGTTTGAATTTCTGCCGGTAGTGCCTGTCAGATGGCTTTCCTCCATGTTATATCCTGACTTCTTCTGTTCAACCCGTTTCTTTTTTGAATGGGCAACCTCTTGAGATAAAGCCGGTTGAATAGCCTTAGTTGAAAACCCACTGGCGGCATCAGCGGTGGTGACCGGAATTTCATGATGACCAATACCTGATGCAATTTCCGGAGCCACTATTTTGACATTGTCACAATGGCTGAACAACAGGAGGAAAAAAATCATTAACAAACATCGGGTCATGATGCAACAAACTTACATAAAAACTGCGGTTCATACACACACCGCATAAAAATCAGCGTTCCGGCTTTTGCCGGAACGCCCCCACAGCCTTACCTTTATATTTGATAACGAGCTCGAAGCTCAATGTG
>Ga0114951_10000200_pt1 | contig 84509 bp, 71 predicted proteins | sample AM7aDNAmetaG_FD_88677 | JGI IMG/M metagenome (GOLD analysis project Ga0114951, IMG submission 88677) | Freshwater microbial communities from Finland to study Microbial Dark Matter (Phase II) - AM7a DNA metaG | ecosystem: Environmental > Aquatic > Freshwater > Lake | place: Finland: Lake Alinen...
AAATTGTGCATTGCGATCACAAGTGACAAACTTTAATGACATCTGGCGTATCCTTTGAAATCAATTGTTTAATGTTACGCCATTATATCATAGGATGCTTGGAAAGTCCGACAGACTCCTAGCGGGGTCTTGCGCTGGAGCAGCCTGCAATCGCCCGTAAGCACTTCAAAATTATGGCACCTGCCTTCCTTAGCAAATTTTTTGGAATTTCCGCGACAGAAAAGGTCAACAAGGTATGCTTTCTCTTTCATATGTGCGCTCCAGTATCTGCAAAAGGATGACTAGGGATTGAATAATTGCGTAAAGTGCACATGTTCCGGCAGCAAAGAAAAATGTCAAAAAATGTCCTGCTCGCCACTCTTTATCAGTAAGGACCTGTCTGAAGGAAATAACCATATTCGGCAAGAAAAGGAAATAAGATTTTACCAAAATACAAAAAATTGAAAAAAATGATTTCACATGAGAGGGAGGGCATTGTCTCGTAAGTATATGATAAGCTCAACGAAGGCAAGGCTAGGAACAAATGAATAGCAAACCCTATTAGCAAGGAGGATTATGAACGCCATCAGAGCAAATCCGACGCAGCCGCCCAGGAAATTTTGGACCGTATTCCTGGAGGATGGGGCACATATCCTGGTTTATGCAAAAGAAGATGAAGTGCAGGGAATAACAGCCGGGCTATATCCGGGAGCTTCAGCATTGGAGACTAAAGAGGCTTCAGCGTTTGATGTTATGCGGTACAAGTCAGACGGCAACAGGGTTGTGTATGTAAACTGAGAAGAATAGAAACGAGGCCTATATGAAATGTGAGGCGCCTAACGCGATCCCCCAAGAACGCAAAGCAACCAGAGCTGCGATGGTTTTAACGCAGATCGGCACGGTGGCAAGCCTTATAGTTGTCATTTTCAGCACTATGCTGCTGAGCAGTCTGATCATCGACTTCTTTAAATTAACAATTACTTATATGGCAATGGTTATTCTGATGTCGCTTGCGGTGACCGTGCTTACCTTTATCGGCCTGTGCATAGAGTTGGCAAAAAGCGATGCATAAAACACAAGAAGGGAAAACACCTATGGCAACAGAAGCTTCTTTTATCTCACCGGTCGGGGACATACTGCCAGTTGCAACATCCCATATTGCGGCGGTCATCGAAGCCCCGGAAAGTTTGGGTTGTCTTTCTGCGAAATCGAGTCCGCGTATAAAGCCTGCGGCGAGAAGCTAGGCCTTGAGGGGCAGGCGCGCAGAGAGCTCCTTTTCAGCTTGATACTCCGTGGGTGGATACGCATCAGGCATTACCCGAAAGATGCTGAAAGGGGCTGGAGGATCAACGTGCGCAGTTTGACGCCGGAAGCTCGATCCGTGCTATGCGATTTTGCGTGCAGTCTCACTTCGCAAACAGGGGTTAACGGGTGCAGGGAGGCTGATCCCTATGCTAGGGTGAGCATCAATTCTGCTGATGGAAAAGAAGTGCGCATGACAATAGATGAACTGGCAAAGCTGGGGTCTCAGCTATGAGCAGCATAGGCTATTTTTACCTACACAAACGCAGCCTTCTTGGCGAGATGCATATACCAAAAGATGCGCCCGTATATGAGGGCCATTATCAGTTCTGGGTGCATGAGGCCCCGAGATTTTTTCTCACGGAGCACATGCATGATATCATCAACACTTCCTATGGTTGCGATCGCGGCCGGATAACGCTTTTTGAGGGCAGTTACAGGCTTATGGGCACGGCGGGAGTCATAAGAAACACTGAGAAAATACTTCAGTTGTTCGGCTTCAGCAACCTGCTGCCCGTGTTGGTCATTGCCGACGACAGGCATTATAAAATAATGCCGCAGGACCGGCGCATGCTTGGCCAGTTCACGAATTGTTTTAAAGTACCCGAGGGTTACACATACCTTATCGGCAGGCTATGAAAAACGTGCAGGGCGAAACATAGCGCAGTTTGTTTACTGCTTGTTTGATCAGCTAGGGAAAGGGAACCCATGAACGTGTTTATCAAGGCATTCGGGAAAGCCACGTATTTTACATCCTATTGCCGATACAGGCTTGGCTATTTTATTAGAAGAGTCGGCTACAGCATTATGCGGATGATCTTCTTCATCGAAGGATTGTGTAAAAAACCATGAGCTACTTAGGAGCAGTTATGAAAAAACAAAAAGACATACGAATTGTGGTGCTGCAGCGAGGCTGGGTGGCAGCCGGAGTATTTTCTCAGGATGCTGCACAATGCAGACTTAACAATGCTTTTATAGTGCGACAATGGGGCACCACCGCCGGGCTTGGGCAACTGGCAAAAGAGGGCCCGCTTAAGGAAACAATTCTTGACCCAGCAGAGGAGATAAAATTTCATGAATTGTCAGTTGTCTGCGCCTTCACCTGCTCTGACCAATGGGAAGCAGTATGCCGGTAGACGGCTGGGATTACGGTGCCTGCGATGGCTATCTCTGCACGGCTACAGACAGTGACTTTGGCAGTAATGATTTTGGCTGCGGCTTTGATTATGGTTCGTGGAATGGTGACGGCAGGGGCGAAGGGCATCATTACGGCTATGGGCTGGATGGCAATGGCTGCGGCGATGGATCATACGGCGGCGACTATGCCTTTTGCGCGGGAGACGGCAGAGGAGATGGCTATTGCTATGGGTTTGGCGGAGGCAATGGCGAAGGACTCGGAGCTGGGTACGGTCAGGAGAATATAAAAGGCGATAGTCAGTTTTGTTGCATATCTCAGCAAAGCAATGGATATATTTTTTATGATGGCTGGGCTTCTGACGGCGGCTGCGGAGACAGCTACGGCTATCTCTACAGCTATACCCTCAGTGAACTGACAACTATTCATGCATACGGCAGCGACAGCGGCGATGGACGCGGCTATGGCGGCCGCGATGGCGATGGCACGGGTGGAGGCTACGGCTATGAATTTTATCCCCAGTACGCCCCGCCCTATGGCAGGGGCATGCGGACCGGCGATAGAAACTTTTGGCTCCATGGCTGCGGCGGACATGCCTACGGCAATGGCAGGGGCTGCGGTGATGGCTATATCAATGGCGATGGCGAAAGCGAGAAAGAAAGAGATCTTCTGCTATGACTATCGGGAGGGGGCCAGAACCCCTGCAGGAGAGATAATTCCGTACGGTTCTACTTCTGCACGCTTTGCTTTTTGAAATTCCAGAATTTTTTCTTTGCCTGCTTGCGCGCAATCACGTCGCGGTAAATTTCCTCAACCCGCTGTGCCTGGGTAACGGGATTAAAGTGCAGCTGCGCTTTGCGAAAAGCGTTTTCTCCCATCCTCAGCCGGTGGTCTGGGTTCTCGATCATGTAAAGAATTGCATTATAGAGGTTTTCCGGCGTATCGTCGATAATAAGGCCGTCAACCTCATGCTGGATGATTTCGGGCAGCATTCCCCTTCGTGCAGCAATAACGGGAATTTTCAGCGCCATGGCCTCCCTCACTGCCCTGCAGGCTCCGTCGGTGCCGGGCATGAGAAACACCTTGAAATTCATGCATGAAAGCGTCTCGGCATAATCTTCCTTTTTATAACCCGTAAAGATCATATTGGTTCGGATGCCCATGTTCTGAGACGGCTTCACGGCGATCTCCTGTATGTTGGTTCCCCTGCCGATCACCATGAACTTGAAAAAGGGGACCTCCCGCATCACCATCTGCATGGCCTCAAGAATCACCTCGAACCGCCGGTGCCTCTGTACGCGCGCCACAATGCCGCCCACTGCAGCCTCCTGATGAAGGTTGAACTTAGCGCGGTTGTTTCTGACGCGATCGGGGTTGAAACGCTCGAGATCTACAGGAACGTCAACCTTCCATATTCTGTCGGCGGGAAGATAGCGCCGTGCTGTGATCTGGCGGCGGGTAATGTCGGAGATTGTGATAAGCCCGTCGGTCAGAAGGGATAGCGTCATGCGGGAGCGCATGCCACCCTGCACTCCGTCTCCCTCATAGCATGAGCGTATGACGGGTACGCGGGCAAAAAGGCTGCGTGCAGCCATGCCTGCAACCAGATGATCATTGGGCATATGGGTGTGGACGATATCGAAACACTCTTTCTTTATGAACCGGCGCAGCGCTGCCATGTCCTTCATGTTGTCGGAAATGCTAATATGTTTATTCAGATGAAACCCGGTGACCGGCTCCATGCCGCGCTCGACAGCAACGGCCTGTATCGACTCCTGGATGCCCGCAGGGGGCGGTGCGCAGGCAAAAGTCACGTCATGCCCATGCTGACTCATCTGCAGGGCAAGATTGAGTGCATGCTCGGCCGGTCCGGTCCATTTCCAGTTGCTGAAGATATGAAGAATTTTCATGAAATACCCTGCTTAAATCCAGTTAACGGCGCGAACAAATAGTCGCAATTGAATTTCCGATTTTATTATTTTTATGTAGTGGTGGGCTTTATGCCCGCCTTCGGGAGGGGATAAACCCCTCCCCTACGAGATGTACAATGATTCCGTAGAGACAGGTTTCAAACCTGCCTTTTAAATTCTCAGGTAAAGATCACGCCGTAGGGCGAAGTGTTTTTTCTCCGGCTGATTGCAAGAATTTTGCGGTAGTACTTCCTGCGTTCGGGCAAAAGACTAATTTCTTTAGCGTAAAAATGGAAAAAATTCAAGCGATCCCGAATAGTCATGCGTGATGAAACGGATGCATTTATCTGCGCAAGGTTGTTGGCGCGCTGCGCAAAGCTGAGGCCATCGGTGAAGTATGTGCGGTCAAGGTCGATCACTGAAAAGCGCCAGCCCCCCTCCGATTCCTGCACGAGGATATTGTTTGATTTAAGATCGGCATGATAGATGCCAAGACCGTGCATGTTCCTGAGCATGGCGGCAAGGGCGCAGATAAAATCCGCTTTCCGTTTTCCCAGATCTGTTGTCAGAATATAGTCGTTGAGCTCGCGGGCTTCGGGCAGCATCTGCGTGAGGAGAAATGCTTCGCGCCGCAAGGGCCCGCAGGTGCGCTCCAGCACGGCAAGGGGCAGTGGCGTGTCGATCCCCCGCACCAGCAGGCCATGGGCCGCAATCCAGCTTTTAAGAGCTCGCGACTTTTTAAAAATATTTTTCAGGCTGTACCACAGGCCTACATCACGATACCCCTTGACGCAAACCTGCCCGTGCCCATCAAGTGCGTGCAGGGTCACGGCTGACTTTGATGCGCGCTTGAGCATATGTGCTGTTTCAGAGGCCAGCTCTGCGCAGTGCAGGCCGATTGCGGCACCGGTTGTTTTTCTGCCGAAATCCTTTCTGCCGAAATAGACCTGCGACCAGGTTCTTTTCTTTTCAAAGATCGTGCTGTGCCTGATGCAGCGCTTGCTGCGGCTCTTGATGCGGACAGCTTCAAGTTTAATCTGTTTAGTGTTTATCTTATGCTGCAGTGAGCGGTATGCGGCATCAGTTTGGCCTGCAAGGTAGGTTTTTAGAAACCTGATGCCATCGGTACGGGAGCCAACAAGCGAATTGCACAGCTGACCCAGGTCGCGCACGCGCATCCAGTCATGCAGCCGGGGAACGAACCAGGCTTTGTGCAGGTCGATAAGAAACAATGCGGGCTCGCCGCTCCGGCTCCAGTCTATGAGAATATTGCCTGCATGAAGGTCGCGGAAAAACACATTGGCATCATGCAGTTTTTTTACAAGCCGCGCCAGGGAGCAGGCAAGCTGCTGCCGCTGCCCGGGCGTAAGCTTTGCTTTCAGCAAATAATCATTCAGCGCCTCGGCAGGCGCAAGCGATGCCGTCACCAGGCAGCTTTCCCGCAGCAGGCGCAGCGTGCGCTTTTCAGCAACAGCAAGCGGGGCAGAAGTCGGTATGCCCTTTTCCTCAAAGTGTCGCAGATTGTGCCATTCCGCAATGGCCTTTGAGGGGAAGAAGAAATATTTTACCGTGTCCCACATGCTTCGGCACTTGTAGCGTTTTATAAAAAGCCCGGCATCATCGGTGCGGTATAGAAAAGACATGCGCACATTATTGTCGCGTATGAGCGTTGCGCGACTATCGCCCCTGCAAGCCTCAACAGTTGCAGGAAGATCAGCAGGCAGGACTTTTTCAAAGCCCGACTTTATTGTCCAGTGCATGCCGCTACGATGAAGGTGTGTGAACATGATGTATATTTATTTATGGTTTGTTTATGGCCGGGAGCGCTCAATAGTTTTTAAATGACGGGCTGCTAACCGCCCGTACTATAGAAAAGATACCTATTTGGGAACTCGCAGCATGTTTATTTTTGATCATAGACTGTTTGACTTTCCATATCCTATCACATAATATCGCAATATGTAAAAATCAAACAGAGGAAAAGAATAAGCGGGAATTCTGTCCATCTATAGGCAATGATATGCCGTACCAATTTCCACTTATTGCACTGTTATCGGCTTTTTGAACATTGGGCACAGATCAAAAAGGATCATGAACGTGGCATTTAAGCAGCTTAATTTTGGTTTTTATGGTGAGTTGAGAGGTGCTTATTCGCCCAGCGTGGCTGCCGCAATCGAGGAATTATCCGCAGCAGCAGGAACAGAATCTCGCGGCGCAATCTTTACCCGAGTTGAAGTTGTCGACTTTATTCTCGACTTGGTCGGATACACTGAGGACAAACCTTTATATGAGAACCGGCTCTTGGAGCCGTCATTCGGCGGCGGGGATTTCCTGCTGCCCATAGTGGGCAGGCTGCTGACAGCATGGCGGGCTGCGAAAAGCACACGGTCTGCACTCGAGGATATGGGCGATGCGCTCCGGGCTGTGGAGTTGCACCGCGAAACATTCCATTCAACCCATTCGGCAGTGGTTGCCTTGCTCGAGCGGGAAGGGTTGGCCTCAAGTACGGCAACCGCCCTTGCGGATCGCTGGCTTTCCCAAGGCGACTTTCTGTTGGCTCCAATGGATGGCCAATTCGACTTCGTTGTCGGCAATCCTCCCTATGTACGCCAAGAGCTGATCGCTACACCTCTGTTGGCAGAGTACCGGCGCCGCTACCAGACGATGTACGACCGGGCCGACATCTATATTCCGTTTATTGAGCGGTCACTGTCGGTACTTGCGAAGGGTGGCAGCTTGGGCTTCATCTGCGCGGATCGTTGGATGAAGAACCGATATGGCGGGCCGCTTCGCAGCTTTGTAGCCGGGCAGTTCCACCTGAAAATCTATGTCGATATGGTGGATACTCCAGCGTTCCATTCCGATGTCATCGCCTATCCGGCCATCACCATCATCAGCCGGGAAATATCCGGTGCAACACGCATTGCCCATCGTCCTGCCATCGACCGGGCCACGCTGGCGGCACTGGCTGACGCTCTACGCGTGGCGTCTTTGCCGAAAGAGGCCGGGCTGGTGCGCGAGCTGGCTCAAGTCACCAATGGTTCAGAGCCATGGCTGCTTGAATCGTCGGATCAAATGGCCCTAATTCGACGGCTTGAGCATCAATTTCCCAGCTTGGAAGAGGTTGACTGCAGGGTTGGTATCGGTGTGGCGACCGGCGCTGACAAGGCATACATCGGCGACTTTAAAGCCCTCGATGTCGAGCCGGATCGCAAGCTGCCGCTGGTGACACCCCGAGATATCATGTCTGGAGAGGTGCAATGGCGGGGGCAGGGCGTCATCAATCCGTTTGCCGAGGGTGGTGGCCTTGTCGATTTGCGAGACTACCCGCGTCTTCGCCGCTATCTGAAGGCGCGACAGGAAATCATTGCTGCCCGGCACTGTGCGCAGAAGACACCAGCCAACTGGTATCGCACAATTGATCGGATTACCCCAGCGCTCGCGAAGAGGCCGAAACTTTTAATTCCCGATATCAAGGGTGAGGCCCATATCGTTTTCGAAGGTGGGGAGCTATATCCGCACCACAATCTTTACTACGTCACGTCCGAAGCATGGGACTTGAGAGCATTGCAGGCCGTGCTGCTCTCAGCCGTAACGCGCCTTTTCGTGGCGACCTACTCAACCAAAATGCACGGGGGATTCCTCCGGTTTCAGGCGCAGTACCTCCGCCGCATTCGTATCCCTCGCTGGGCGGATGTGCCCAAGGCGTTGCGGGCGGAACTGGCTGAAGCTGCTATCGAGCGGGATTTGCAGGCATGCAACCGCGCAGCTTTCAAGTTGTATGGCCTGAGCCAAGAAGAAAGATCCGCCCTTGGAGGCAATGGAGAATAAATGGCACTTGATCTTGTTGATTATGAACAAAAGGCCCATAAAGCTGTAAAAACTTTTTGGAGAAACCGAAAAGCGGCAAAACAGAAGCAAATTGAGTCTGGAAAAGCCGATCAAGGCGAGCGTGCAGGCGTGACGAGCGGCAAAAACATGGACGGCTTCATGGCGTTGATACTCGATATTGTGCGTGCCAATGGATTGGCGCATGCCCAAATTCACCAAAAACGGGCAGTCCTGACTCTTCCCGGATACTTCCGCCCAACCAAGCTCTGGGATCTGCTGGTGATTCACAAGGGTGAGCTAATAGCTGCCATCGAGTTGAAAAGCCAGGTTGGCCCTTCCTTTGGTAATAACTTCAACAACCGTACCGAAGAAGCTATCGGCACTGCACATGACCTTTGGACAGCTTACCGTGAAGAGGCGTTCGGCAAGCAGCCGCGCCCATTTGTCGGTTGGCTGATAATGGTTGAAGAGGCCCCGGAGTCTAAATCTCCCGTAAGGGATTCGTCACCGCACTTCCCTGTCTTTGAGGAATTTAAGGGCGCATCCTATCTCAAACGATATGATTTGCTGTGTCAGAAGCTCGTGCAAGAGCAACTCTATACGATCGCCGCCCTTATCACGTCGCCTCGTAGTGCTGCCAAGACTGGTAAGTTTTCGGAGCTGTCGGCGATGACTGGTCTCAAAACATTCGTCACGGCGCTAGCTGGCCATGTTGCCGCGGAGGCTGCCCGGCTTGGGTGATGCTGCTAACAAATCGTTCCCCCAGATGTTCTAAAATGAAAAGCAAAAGGGAACAAAGGGTCTATTTTTGGTGCACACTGTTTTTTTTGGATGCATGCAAGAGATAAATTTTAGTGGTGGCTGCACCCACTGCTGTGGGCTACGGCGATACTGTTTTAACTGTCGGGAAACAGGTTTTTATCCGCTTCACATCCCGCGTCAGCAGCAGTAGATTTTCAACCGCCGCATGGGCGCCGATAAAAAAATCAGGCAGAGGCGATGCCTTGCTGCCCTTGCGTTTTTTGTATTTAAAAAATGCTTTGCCTGCAAGAAAAAGCGCCTATTTGGGTATGGGCAGCATGTGCAGCCCGCATCCGGCAAAAGCTTCTTCAAGCTCCTCAATGCGCTGAAAGCCGATGGAAACTTCTGTGTAGATAACCGGGTTTATAAACAGCGGAAGTTGGGTTGCATGGGTAACAAGGGCTGCCTCAGACCAGTCGGCCCAGACCGGGTCGTTTTCAAAAACATCCAAAATAATGCTTGAGTCGACAAGAACGCCCTTCATGGTCAGCCCCTGGTAAGGGCCATGATTTCATCTGTGGTCATCTTAACCGTCGCAGCACCTCTGAACCGATGAAACTTGTTTTCATATTTTGCGCCACCGCCCGTCTTTTTCAAAAGATAGACGCGGTTGTTCTCTTCCTTAAAGTCTATTTCACAGTTGGGAGCGATACCCAGCTTTTCCCGGACATGCCGTGGAATAGTGCCCCGCCCTTTAACTTTAACCCGCATATGAATATCTCCTTGAAATTAAAAAAGTAATACTTCTTAAAGTAGTATTTTTACAAGAATCCTTGTCAGTAGAGAAAAAACAAAATTTGATAAAGGAATAAAAAAAGGATAGACTGCTTGTATGGTGTTGATACTGCTTGTTGCGCGCAGGGAAGCCCGAATTTACAGGAGTACTGCATTATGCGCCGCGTTGGGATTGTTCGCGATCCACGATTTCTTGAGCATAGAACCGGTGTGCATCATATAGAGGTGCCCCGGCGGCTTGAAACAATCTACGGTATGCTCGACGCAGATGGGCTTAAAGACCGGCTTGTGGAGATAGCCCCCCGGTTTGCAAGCCTTGAAGAAGTGGAAATGGTGCATGAGGCCGAGTATGTCGAAAAGATTCTCGACACCGCAGGCGAGCCTTTGTGCTATCTCGACCCCGACACTGTGACCTCGGAGCAGTCGTGCCGGGCGGCTTTCCTTGCCGCAGGCAGTGTGATCGAGGCGGTGCGCAGTGTTGCCGCCGGCGAGCTTGATACCGCTTTTGCCTTAATCCGGCCCCCGGGCCATCATGCCGAGCGCAACCGCCAGATGGGGTTCTGCCTTTTCAACAATGCCGCCATTGCCGCACAATATGCCCGCCGTATTTTAGGTTTCGAGCGTGTGCTGATCGTAGACTGGGACGTGCATCATCCCAATGGCACGCAGCATATTTTTGAGCAGACCCCGCAGGTGCTGCTTTTTTCCTCGCACCGCTATCCGTTTTTCCCCGGCACGGGCGATATGCTTGATGTGGGTCTGGGTGAGGGCATGGGCTACTCCGTTAATGTGCCCTTGCCTGCGCAGCGTGACGACAGCGACCTGGTGGTTGCCTACCGGAGGCTGCTTGAGCCTGTGGCGTGCGAATTTCAGCCGCAGCTTATTCTGGTGTCAGCAGGCTTTGATGCCCACATTGATGATCCTATCGGCGGTATGCGTGTCAGTGAAAACGGTTTTGCCGTTCTGGCCCAGATTGTTCTCGGGCTTGCCGATGAACTGTGCGGCGGTAAAAGCGTCTTCATGCTTGAAGGCGGTTATGACCTTGGGGCCCTGCGTAAATCGACCCGGGCTGTGCTTGAAACAATGCTTGAAGGCGCGCCTGAATCCCTTGTGCAGCGCATTGAATGCGGCATGCGCCCCGCCTCTCCCGTGCCCGATATCATTGAAAGAGTGGCAGAAGTGCAGGGGCAGTATTGGAGGTGTTTTCGCGATGTTTGAAAACCAGATAAACCCCCGCTCTCCAAATCCCGTTCTTGCCCGCTATGGGGAGACCTGCGCGTCGTTTTCCTGGGAGCAGGTCAACCGGGAGTTCACCTGGCATGAGACGGGCAAACTAAATATTGCCCATGAAGCAATCGGCCGCTTTGCCGAAAACCCCGCCACTGCCCGGCATCCGTGCCTGATATATTCTCTGCGCGACCGCAGGGAGGTGCTTTCGTTTGCCGACATGCACAGGCTTTCAAACCGTTTCGGCAATGTGCTGCGGGGGCTGGGTGTCGGGGCGGGCGACCGCGTCTTTCTTTTTCTGCCCAATATACCCGAACTCTATATAGCGCTTGTCGGGTGCGCCAAGATCGGCGCGATTATTGTGCCCATGTATTCCCATTTTCGCAAGGATGCTCTGCGCGACCGCATGCTTGACGCACAGGGCGCGCTGCTTGTGACCACTCCGGCCCATCGCCGCCATATACCTGCCGAGGAGCTGCCGGATCTCGAGCATATCATTATTGTGGGAAGTACGTCGGTGACGCCTGAAGAGGGTGAGGTTTCATGGACAACTGCAATGGCCCAGGCAACAGATGACCTGGCCATTGAGTGGCTTGAGGCGGAAGCTCCGCTTTTTCTCATCTATACCTCCGGACCGGACAGCAGGCCCATCGGGCTTGTGCATGTGCATGACGCCATGCGGGGCTATCTCATGTCAGGCCGATGGGCGCTTGATTTGAAGCCGGGTGATGTCTTGTGGACGCAGGCCCAGCCCGGCTGGTTCATGAATGTAGTGTATAATGCTTTTGCTCCGTGGCTGTGCGGCGTGACGAGTTTTATAACCGGCAGGCTCTCACACGCTGAGGAGTTCTACCGCAATGTGCAGGAAAACGGCGTTTCCGTGGTCTACGCCACGCCGACGGTCTACCGCATGCTTGTCGAAGCCGGGCCCGATACGGCGCAGCGTTTCGACCTGAAAAGCCTGCGCCATCTTGTGAGCGTGCTGGAGCCGCTTTACCCCGATCTTATTTACGGGCTCATGCGCATCCTTGATATGCCGGCGCATGATACCTGGTGGACAGCCGAAACAGGCATGATAACGATTGCTAATTTCCCCTGTATGGCTATTAAGCCCGGGTATCTGGGCAGGCCAATACCGGGGCTTGCGGCAACGGTGCTTGACCCTGAAGGGCATGAGCCTGCCCCCTTCACCATGGGGGATTTCGCAATTAAGCAGGGCTGGCCTACCATGGCCCGGGGGGTATGGCGCGATCAGGAGGCGTACGCGACATTTGTGCGACGGCCGCCATGGTTTCTCATAAACGATACAGCTTTTGTCGATTACGACGGGTATTTTTTTCATCAGGGCCGCACCGATGATGTCATTATTACCTCAGCGGGCAAAACCGGCTTTGCCGAAATAGAAAGGGCACTTGCCGGGCATCCCGCTGTTGCAGAGGCGGCTGTTATCCGCAGCGTCGACGAGCATGGCATGAAGAAGGTGAAGGCTTTTGTTGCCCTTAAAGTAGCCTATAGCCCTTCGCCGCTGCTGCAAAAAAAGATTACAACCTATCTGCTGCAAACGCTTGCTCCTGATCTTGCCCTTGCAGGCATAGAGTTCCGTGACAGTCTGCCCCGGGACAAAGACGGAAAGATTATGCGCCGTGTGCTCAAGGCCTGGGATCTTGGCCTGCCGGTTGGCAGGGTTGGGTAAGAGGTTGTCTCACCAGGCATTTGTTTCCCTTTGTTCATGAGCAAGGGGCACACGAGTCTATCCTGCTGGCATGATTTGAAGAAAGCCTTATTTTCTGTTATATAAATATTATTACGTATCTGAAAGGACGCAGTGTTATAATATTTATATTGGATACCGACTGGTAGGTATTTATTGCGGGTTATTCGTATTAATCAAAAAGGGAGGCCTCTTATGAAAAATAAACAGGTGCAATCATGGCCACTGATTTGTCTGGCGCTGACAGCCGTTCTTTTTTTTAGTACGGCTTGCAAGAAAAAACAGGTGATCGAAGTTATCGGAGGCTATGCCTGGATGGCGAATTTTATGGATCAGAAAGGGTATGTGGCATCCGATGGGGTGTACGGCGTCAATACGCAGTATAATTTCGAAAATACCCTCATCAATCAGGCTGCGGCATGGGTACCCTATGAGGCTGACAATCCGGCCCCCAAGCCTTTTGACTGCGGCGTCTGTCATACGACAGGTTATACGGGCAAAGATGCTGCAACGGCCACAGGCTATGCCGGGTCGGATGCTTGCAAATCTTGTCACAGCTCAACCCATGCCGAGATCATTCAGTCTTTCCCACAGACAGGCCATCAGCATGCGCTGACACCGATTAACGGCGCCGCTCCGGATATGCCCTTTACCGAAATTTCCGAGGCGCCTGAAAAATTCAAATTCGGCTCTACGGGCAAGTATGATTTTACGGCGCTGCCGGGTATTAACGGGCAATGGGTAGAGCCCAATATCGGCTGCGAAGCATGCCACGGTCCTTCTTCTGCCCATGCCAACGCGTCAACGGACCTTGCAAAAAGACCTTCCCTGGATGTCGCGCGGCAGGCCTGCAGCAAATGCCATGTGTCGGGAACAGCGGAGAACGGTGTCGTTACAGCTGACAATGCCATCGAAACCGATGGCAATTTTATAAAATTGGGTCAGGAATGGGAGGAGTGGAACGCAAGCCCGCACAGCAAGCCGGATAATGCCACGGATAATGCCACATACCCGGGATGCGCCACCTGCCATAACCCTCATGCGTCAACAATATATGATAATACGGCAGCAGGTGAGGGCAGAAAAGTCTACACGGATGATAACTGCCGGCAGTGCCATGCAGGCAAAACCGTGGGAATTTCAAAGATGGCTGACGCAGGCGTTATGTGCATCGACTGCCATATGCCCTATGCCGGTAAAGCGGCATTCGGCTATCCGATCATCGGCGCTGAAGGCAATTATGCCTATGCGGGCGATATTCGGTCGCATCAGTTCAAGCTGAGAATTACCGGAAAGAAAAACGAATTCATTGATATAAACACAAAAAATGTGATTCTCGACGCCAAGGGCAAGACGAAGGGTATACCGCTTGATCTGGTCTGCCAGCCATGCCACAGCGCCAACGGACTGAAGCCTCATGGTCTTCCAGCGGCAAAAGCTATAGCAATTTCCACGCTGCAGGACAATGCCGCACAGGTGCATCCTTGACAGGTGAATCCAGTTTAACAGCAGATTGAAAAATTTTGCTATCACAACAATACTAGAAGGAGTCATTCATGGAAAAAGAACTTGAAAAAAAAGAAAAATCGCATGGCCTTGCACGCCGCTCTTTTATGAAGCTGGGTGGTTTTTCCCTGCTGTCATTTTTTACCCTGAACAACGCTAGAAAGGCGCTTGGAGCCGACGAGGACTTCTCCGAACCGGGGATTACCGGTAATATCAAGAGATACTGGGAGGCAGACGGCTTGACCCCCCGCCAAAAAACGGTAAACGTGAGCAAATTGAGCGATGACATCCTCTCGGCCAGAATTGACGGCATCTGGAAACAGTTCAAAGTTAAGGAGCTAAATCAGTCGTTCCGCGATTTTCAGAGCGGTTTACTGGTTGAAATCTATGACTTTATCATGGCAAAAAACATGCCTTTTTTTGGCGGCGTCTACTGCCCGGCCATTATATCCAATGGCGGCATAAAACGGGGCGACAGCCAGTTTAGGCTCAACGGTGCATACAAATTTGTTTTTCCCTGCCCCAAAGAAGAGTATATTGATGAGATTACCAACAAGCTCATGGAACTCAAAGATAAGACTGACGAACGCCGCACGTGGGTGAAGGCTAAGTGGGCTGATCAGAGCCAGTGGAACTATAAGATTCAGGTTGGCCGCGATGAAACTGTCATGGGGCCAGCCGATCAAATTAAGCGCCGAGATGATGCTGTGAACCGGGAGACGCACACGTTCCGCAACCTTATGGAAAATCCCCTGGCAGTAATACTCTACCTGTCGAGCAACAGTTTCATAAGCTACGAATTGAGAACAATCTGCCACTATGCCCCGCCGCCCGCGGACTTTACCACGGTGCCTGAAACATATGAAGAGAAGATATCACGGTTTGTAAATGTGCTCGGGTATACCTCACATCAGGTTGACCATAAATTTCCGGCAATGATTTATTATGTTGTAGAAGCTTTCGACAACAGCATGATAGTCGGCTCCGGCGAAGGTACACGTGTGGTAAAAATCAGGGAGAACATTAAAAATCTGTATGCGAAGGCGAAAGACAGGCTGATTGGCTGATTGCTATCGCAAAAAAGATCATTTGACAGGCGCCCCTGCTATGAACGGCCGGGGCGCTTTTTTATCGGCCTGAAGTGTGCCTGACACGGCGGTATTTTTTAATGCTAATAAGGGTAGTGCTGCTCCGCCTTCCGTATGCTATGCTTATCTTTGCAGGCTGTGTTCTATGTGTGTGTAGGCAGGAGCATGCACTATGGTGAGCCTACATAGCTGGAGGGCATTTATTTATATGGGCATTTGTTTTTTTGCCATGACGCAGGCCAACGCAGGCGCTGGTGAGCCTGCAGCACCCGACAGATATGCCGCAGCCCGACAACACATGGTTGAGCAGGATCTGCAGGGCCGGGATATTGGCGATTCTGCCGTGCTGGCGGCCATGGTAAAAGTGCCCCGGCACCTGTTTGTTGACGGGCGTCATCAGGACGAAGCCTATGCTGACCACCCGCTTCCGATCGGCGAGAACCAAACTATTTCACAGCCCTATATTGTTGCCCTTATGACGCAGCATTTGAAGCTGAAACCAACCGACCGCGTTCTTGAAATAGGCACCGGCTCGGGCTATCAGGCCGCAGTGCTGGCAGAAGTGGCAGGCCGGGTGTATACCATAGAGCTGCATGAGCGTCTTGCATGGCAGGCTGAAAAGCTGCTGCGCACGTTGGGCTACGATACGGTGAGCGTCAGGTGCGGAGATGGTTTTTTTGGCTGGCCTGAGCAGGCACCTTTTGACGCCATCATGCTCACCTGTGCGCCCGTTCAGATCCCCCAGCCGCTCATTGATCAGCTGTGCGAGGGTGGAAGGATCATTGCGCCTGTAGGGGGAGTGCTCCAGGTGCAGGAACTGCTGCTTGGAACGAAAAAACAGGGTCGGATGAGTTTTCAGACTATAGCACCTGTGCGCTTTGTCCCCATGCGCGGGCAGGCTGAAAAAAACACCTGATAAGGTATCCTGCCGACCGGTTCAGACCACCCAAATTCTTCTGTTTATTCCCGCGTATCGACACAGCCCCGGTACTGCCTTTTTCCCAAAACACGGCAAGGAAGAGCTCCTGGACCTACAGGATAATGAAGCTGTGCCCGGAATTTGCATACCCGATAAAAGATCGAAAAGGATAATTGACGCATGGAGGGTAACCTGCTATGATGAGTGAAAATTGCAAGGAAAATCAATCATTAAAAAATTCTAATCTTATGCAGCACGCACTTGCCACCACCCTGCCCGAGGTTCTTATCGCCTCGGGAAAAGTAACGGAAGACATCCTCAAAACGGTCACGCAAGAAGAAGGCCTGCCCCCCTATAAGGCCTGCCAGCGCCTGATCGACATGGGCTTTATTGCCGAGGAGGAGATGCTGAAGATTTTCAGCGCTCATTTTAAGTATCCGTATGTTTCGCTGAAGAATTTTCAGCCCAAGGATATATTTATAGAGGGCCTGTCGGAAAATTTCATGCGTGAGTCCAAATGCGTGCCCATTGAAATGAACGATTCAAGCATGAAGGTCGCTATAAATAATCCTTTTGACTGGCCAGCACTTGATGCCGTTAAAATGGTCACCGGCCGAGACATTGATGTGTGTCTTGCAAAAGACGCCGAGATCTCGGACTCCATAGAGAAAATTTTCAGCACCGGCGCATCGGCCATGGACCGCCTGATTGAAAGCACCGGCGGGAACGATGCAGGGGAGTTCTCCCTGGAGGATGACGGCGACGTGGATCACCTGAAGGATCTGGCATCCGAGGCGCCGGTCATACGGCTTGTGAATATGCTGATTTCGCGGGCCATAGAGCTCAAGGCCAGCGACATCCACTTCGAGCCGTTCGAGAAAAGCTTTCATGTGCGCTACCGCATCGACGGCGTACTTCATGATGTGGAGTCGCCCCCGAAGAACCTTCAGGCTGCGGTCATCTCTCGTATAAAAATCATGTCAAAGCTCAATATCGCCGAGCGCCGGCTGCCGCAGGACGGGCGGATCAAGCTGCGGGTTATGGGCAAGGAAATCGATTTCCGCGTTTCAACGCTGCCGACTCTCTACGGCGAAAGCGTTGTCATGCGTATTCTTGACAGCGAAAGCATCGTGTTCGACCTTGACCTGCTGGGTTTCCCGACCCATGAGCTTCAGCATTTCGAAGACCTGATTCGCAAGCCCTACGGCATCATTCTGGTTACGGGCCCAACGGGTTCGGGCAAGACCACCACGCTCTACAGCGCTCTGAGCAAGATCAACAATAACGAAAACAAGATTATTACGGTCGAGGATCCGGTCGAGTACCAGCTGAGCGGCGTCAACCAGATTCACGTCAAGCCCTCCATCGGACTTACTTTTGCCAGCTGCCTGCGCTCAATTCTTCGGCAGGATCCCGATATCATTATGATCGGCGAAATTCGCGATGCAGAAACCGCCGAAATAGCCGTTCACTCGGCCCTTACCGGCCACCTGGTCTTCTCTACCCTGCACACAAACGATGCAGCCGGCGCTGTGACGCGCCTGCTGGAAATGGGCATGGAGAATTATCTCGTATCCTCAAGTCTGCTGGGCATCATGGCTCAGCGCCTTGTGCGCGTCATTTGCCCGCACTGCAAGGAAGAATATCCCGCAACAGAGGAAATACTGCGAGAAATGGGCCGGGATCCGGCAGGCGCCGGCAGTGTTATGCTCGCCCGCGGCAAAGGCTGTGAGCTTTGTGCCAATACGGGCTACCGGGGCAGGTCCGGCATCTACGAACTGCTGCTCATGCATGAAGATGTGCGCAAGCTCATCCTTGCTCAGGCCGACAGTAAAGCTCTCAAGGACCGGGCCCGTGAGCTTGGTATGCAGACGCTGCGCGAGGCAGGCTGGGACAAAGTGATCGCCCAGGAGACCACGGTATCCGAAGTGATACGCGTGACGCAGGTTGAATAGGGCGGTTTAATTGGTTTCATTAGTTCAATTGGCTTTTAACCAATAGAACCAATAGAACCAATCGAACTAATGAAACCAATAATATAATTTATGCCTGAATATATCTATAAAGCAACCGACCGCACCGGTAAGGTGATGGAAGGCAGTTTTGATGCTGTCGATGAAGCTACGGTGGTGAGCCGCCTGCGGGGTATGGGCTGTATGCCCATTCGCATTGAGCAGGCCATAGGGGGTGCCAAGCCCCGCTCCCGCAAAATGTCCATCAACATAGATTTTAAAACCGGGCTTTCATCAAAGTTCAAACGGGTCTCAGGCACGGAGTTGCTGTCATTCACGCAGGAGCTTGCGACCTTGATCCGGGCGGGCCTGCCGCTTGACCGCGGGCTTTCCGTGGTCATAGAAATTACGGAAAATGAAGTGCTCAAAGACATCACCGGGGAAGTGCTTCGTGATGTGCGCGGCGGCAAATCGTTTTCCGAGGCGCTTGCCAAAAACCCGAAAGTCTTCAACCGCCTCTATGTCAACATGATCAAGGCCGGCGAAGCTGGCGGTATTCTGGACGTGGTGCTTGAGCGGCTGGTGGATTTTCTCGAGCGGTCCCAGGAGCTGAAGCGCACCGTCGTCGGCGCCATGATTTATCCATTGGTGCTGATTTTCGTCATGGGCATCGTCATGGCGGTGCTGCTCATCTTTGTTGTGCCGCGGTTTGTCGGTATCTTTGAAATGATGCATCAGGAGTTGCCACTTCCGACCCAGGTGCTTCTAACGATCAGCATGATCGCGCAGCATTACTGGTGGCTGATTATCGGCGCCGGCATCGGCCTGTATGTCTGGTTTAAAAAGTACACCTCCTCGGAAAAGGGCAAGCTGGTCTGTGACAAACTCATGCTTAAGCTGCCCCTGATCAATGCGCTGATTCTGAAGATAGAAGTGGCGCGCCTCAGCCGCACGCTCGGAACGCTCATCACCAGTGGCGTGCCGCTACTGCAGGCGCTGGGAATTGTGCGGGAAATCATCGGCAACCTGATCATTGCAAATTCCATAAACAGCATTCAAAAAGCCGTGAAGGAAGGCAAAGGCGTATCGCTTCCCATGCGCAGTCTGGGGATTTTCCCCTCCCTTGCCGTGCATATGATCCGCGTTGGCGAGGAAACGGGCAAAATGGAGGAGATGCTTATCCGCGTGGCCGACACCTATGACCGGGACGTGCAGGTTACGGTAAAGCGGCTGCTGGGCCTCTTGGAGCCGCTGCTCATTCTGGTCATGGCTATGCTGGTTGGGTTTATCGTTATATCTATTGTTCTTGCACTTTTCAGCATCAACGAGGTTTCGTTTTAAAGGAGGATAGAATGCAGATGAAAAAGGAAAAAAAGATGCTGCGCCAGCGGGGTTTTACCCTTGTTGAAATCATGATCGTCGTGGTTATCCTGGGCTTGCTGGTGGGGCTCGTGGGCCCTAAGATTTTCAAGCAATTTGAAAAGGCTGAAAGGGGCACGGCAAAAGCTCAGATCGAGATGCTCGGCACGGCCTGCGACACGTTCCGGCTGGACATGCGCCGCTATCCCAAGGATCTGACGGAGCTGATACAAAAACCCTCGGACGACAAAAACTGGGAAGGCCCGTATCTGAAAAAAGAGCTTCCGAAAGACCCCTGGGATCGCCCCTATATCTACAAGTGCCCGGGCGATGAAGGCCGGGACTATGACATCATGTCCTACGGCGCTGATGGGCAGCCCGGAGGCGATGGAGAAAATGCCGATATCAACAACTGGGAAAGCCTCAAAAAAGGCAAGGACTAAAAGCCGCCGGATTCACGCGTCTGGTGGTTTTTCGCTCATCGAGCTCATAATCGTGCTGGCCATTATGGCGCTGGTGTTCGGTATGGCAGCGCCCCGCATAGCAAAAGAGATGGGCGTTCTGCATCTGCGCACAACGGCAAAACAGGTTGCCGCAGCCATGCGCTGGACGCGCAGTCAGGCCCTCAGCACAGGCAAAACCTATAATGCGATATTTGACTGCAAAGAGCAGCGCATCATTATTTCTGATTATGCGGGAGCCCTCGATACCGCTGGCACGAAGCTTGTGCAGACTGCAGGAGACGGGGCCAGCCAGCAAGAGGATGACACTGCCGGCGCCTCCCTGCCCAAGCCGACGCTGAAGATATTTGAGCTGCCCGAGGATATTTTTATCAGCCGTATTGAGATTGCCGATGTTCTGGACGCCAACCCTGGCGATCAGAGCATCTACCAGCTGACGTTCTTTCCCGACGGCACCACCATGGGCGGCGAAATAACTATTGCCGATGAAAAGAAACGCTCCTTTATAATTGCCGTTGATTTCTTGACAGGAATTGTCTCTCTTGAAGAACCCGACAACACCTGATGCCCCGGCGCGACAGCAGCTGCTCCAGCAGGGTTTCACCCTTTTGGAAGTGTTGGTTGCCGTCATGATTTTGGCCATTTCAGTCACCGCCATCCTCTCCCAGTTTTCAGTGGGCATGCAGGCGGGCGGCAAGTCGCGCGACATCACTGAGGCAGTGCTGCATGCCAAAGAAAAGCTGGAAGAGCTCAAAGCCTTTGTCGACAGCGGCCAGGCAGGGCAGGCCGGCACCTTTGACGACGGCTATACCTGGGAAACCCGTGTGAGCCTGTATGAGCTGCCGGAAAAAGAATCAGGAGTAAATGAAAACCTGCTCTCCTTTGAGCTTCTGCAATTGACGGTCATTGTGGGCTGGGGCGCGGGGGGCCAGGAGCGCCATATGGAGTTCTCAACGCTTAAAGCAGTTAAAAAAAAGGATCGGGGCTGATGCGGCAGGGATCAGGGCGGGCACATGCTCGAGACAGCCTGGGCTTTACGCTTCTTGAGTTGCTGCTGGCTGTCAGCATATTTGCCATGGTCGTTGTTGTGCTGTTTTCATCTTTCTGGGTCGGCATCGGTTCCTGGGAGAAAGGTGAACAGCGAATTGAGTTCCAGCAGCGCATGCGAGCGGTGTCCGAGCTGATGTTCCGTGAGGTTTCGGCGACCTATCCCTACTTTCTTACGCCGAGCCAGCTTGATAAGCATACAAACTATGTCGCTTTTTTTGGCGAGTCAAATTCCCTCCGGTTCGTTTCTTATGCAAATCTGCACAAGCGCGCCAGCGGACTGTGCATGCTTGAATTCTGGGTTTCGGAACAAAAGGGGCTGATGCTCGGGGAGGCTGCTGCTCTTGCAGCCAACAAGGAGGATTTCGACGAGGTGCCGCTGCGCAGCGCTGAACACGCGCTGGAAATCTGCCGGGAGGTGCGCAGCCTGCAGCTTCGATACTTCGACCGGAAAAAAGACGAAGATCAGGGCGAATGGATAGAGAGCTGGGACCCTGCTGAGCACCGTGGATATATGCCAAGAATTATCGAAGCGACACTTACCTTCTCCGACCCGCGGGGCGAAACGATCACTCAGCAACTGATTATTCCGATTATGAGCAGTCTGCAAAAATAGCGCAGTGGTATAGTACGATAAAGACATGAAAAAAACTTTTCTCCTCTTTCATAATGAACGCGGCATTGCGCTGCTGCTGGTGCTGTGGATAATCATGCTGCTGGCGGTGATCTGCGCCGAGTTTTCGGCAACCATGCGCACGGAAACCATTGTGGCTCGCAATTTCAGGGAAAGCGAGCAGGCCTATTATGCAGCCGAGGCAGGCATCAACCGGGCTATTATGGAGATCATGCGCACGTCACACTCCGGGGCATCGCACAAAACAGCCTCTGTCGACAGTACCAATCCCGATAATCCTGATGCAGGCGATCAGTCCGACATTGAATACTGGAAGCCCGGCGGGTCCTATGAGTTTACGATTGACGATATGGGCTGCAAGGTGGAGATTGAGGATGAGGGCAACAAGGTCAATATTAATGAATTTCTCACGGAAGCCAAAAAAAATCCGGAACCTCTGAAGCAGTTGCTGCGCAATAAAATCGGCCTTGAGGGTGAGGATGTCGATATCGTTGCCGATAGCCTGATCGACTGGCACGATGCCGACAATAACATAACCGGCGTCAACGGCGCCGAGAATGATTATTACAAGGGCCTCGACCCGCCCCATCAGTGCCGCAACGGCGATATACCGGTTATCGAGGAGCTGTTGCTGGTGCGCGGCATCGATGAGCAGATACTGTTTGGGAAGCGGGGCAGGCCGCAGCAGAAAATAGAGCTTTCGCCGGATGACCTGGATGATATTGTGAGCGGCCGGGCAGCGCTCCCCGAGCAGGACCTTGATGCTCCCGGTGAAGACGATGATCAGGCCAGCAAAGGGCGTCTCGGACTCATGGATATTTTCAGCGCGCCGCCTGCCGATTTTAGCACCGGGGCCAAGGTAAACGCCAAGGGCGATATCACACTTGATATCAACTCGGCAACGGCAGATCAGCTGCTGCTGCTCAATGGCATGACGCCCGAAACTGCAGCCGATATCGTGCAGGAGCGAAGGCGTCGGCCCTTTGCCGGCAAAGAGGATCGTTTGCCGTCATTTAAAAACTTTTTCCGCTGGAAGGACAGTATTACGGTGAAAACGCAGGGCGCCACCGTCAGGGGTATGCTGCGCATCAACGCGCGCGGCTGCGAGCCCGATGGGCTGGTTTGCAGGCGCATCACCTGCACGGTGCTGTTCAGCAGTAACATGTATGTCTTTCTCAGCTGGAAGGAAAGAAGCTGAATTTAATGTTTGCCATTGACAGTCTTTGCGGGTACAATTAATAAATTTTAAATGAAATAATAGTACATTATGCAGAGTATCGGCATCGTTTTCAAACAGGAAGAGATGGTTCTGGTGGCCCTGAAGCAGGGCATTGCCGACTACCAGCTCGAAGGATACCGCATACTGCCGTTTCTTGATCTAAAGGATGAGGAGCGGGAGCAGGCCATTGTGCATAATATTGAACGGTTTGTGCAGGCCTATCCCAAGGGCAGGGATAATCTTTTCATTGCCCTGCCGCGAGACCTGGCGCTGGTGCAGTTTCTGCAAATACCGGCAGCAGCTGAAGAAAACCTGGGCGCGACGCTCGGGTTTGAGATCGACCGCTATACGCCATTTAGCTTTGATGATGTGTATTTTGACTGGCATGTGCTCAACCGTCTGGCCGACAGCGGCATGATTACCGTAATGCTCATTACCATGAAGCGCACGATTGTCGACTACTATCTTGGCCTGTTGGCCAAACTCGACATAAGGCCTCAGGGCATAGAGATAACCACCACGGCACTGTGCAATTCATTTTTTAAGTATCGCAGTGCACTGGAACGGCTGCAGGATATGGCCTGGCTTCGGGAAAGCGGCATTATAGACAACCGTACGCTTGGCCTGGTTGAAAAACTATCCCCCAGGGCCGTCCGATTTTTACAGAGCCTGCAGTCCCAGGAAACAGAAGCGCCGAAAGTCGATGTGCTGGTGGAGTTTCTTGACACTTCCCGCTGTGAAATCGCCATCCTTGCCCGCAGCACCTTATGCCATTCACAGGTGGCGGCACTTTCAGCCCCCGCAGGCCCCGAAGCCCTGCAGTTACAGGAGATCCATGACGCGGGGGTAAGGGCGCTGATCTATCTGCCGTCGCTTGGCCAGGAGCACAATTCCCCGCTTCGTTTTTGTCTCTCGGGCAGAGAAATGCAGCACGATTATATGGATACGGCGCCCCAATCGCTGATTGACAGTTTTTCCGTGCAGCGTACGCTGCCGGTACAACATAAGAAATTTCCAGATGCTGCCATCGCCGGAGCGCTGCCGTTGCTGGGGCTGCCTGCAGGAGTTGCCGTCAAGGGCCTGCGAAGCACCTGTTTTGATATCAATCTGATTCCTGCGGCGCGGCGTCCGAAACGAAAAAAAAGCAAACGCAAACTGATCGCTGTTGCGGTTGTTTTGGTGTTGCTGGTGGCGCTGAGTTCCTATACGGCTGCGCGCAACATGACAATGAAGGAACGGATCAGTGCGCTCAACGAGGAAGTGGGCGGCCTGCGCAAGCAGGTGCAGCAAATCGAGGACCTGCAGCAGGTGTCTCTGCGCCGGGAAAAATTTGCCGCCGCCATGAAGACCATACGCGACAATGATATGAGCAAGCTGCGCATGCTTGAAGAGCTGACGCGCCTTATACCCGACGACAGCTGGCTGAGCGAATTTAACTATACTGCGGCTGATAAAAAAATTCGTATTGCCGGCTTTGCCCTGTCTGCCGCCAAACTTATTCCTATTCTTGAAGAATCGCCGCTGTTTGAAAATGTGAAGTTTTCCACCGTCATCACCTCGGATACGCGCAGCGGGAAGGAGCGTTTCAGAATTGAGATGAATATGAGCGCAGGGACGGCCAAACAATGAAGCTTTCCAACCGCGATAAAAAATTCATTACCGCCGGCGCCGCAGCCGTGGTTATTTTTTGCGTGTTCAAATTCGGGCTTTTTCCCCTGTATGATACCTTCCTGGAGCGCCGCAGCGAGATTGAGCAGAAAGAGAACACCAAGGAGAAATACCTCAAGTTTCTCAAAGAACAGGCCGATTTTCAAAAAAGCATGATGGGTCGGGGCAAAGAAGAGGGTCTGGCGCAGCAAAGCCTTCTGAAGGGCGAAACCAACTCGCTTGCCGCAGCCGATATTCAGAAGATAATTGACGAATTCGTAAAGGCAAGCAAGGTCGATATGCAGAGCGTGAAGGTGCTCGACTCGGACACCAAGGACGACCTTATGGTAATCCCCATCCAGATATCTTTTTCTTCCGATCTGACGCGACTCGTGAAATTCATGCGAGGCATTGAAACCGATCGGAAACTGTTGACAATTCCGGAATTGAGAATAAGGGTTAAAAACGAACAGAAACCGCAGGATGTAGCGGTGACGCTAACGGTTGCCGGCTACATGAAAAAAGGGGAAACCAAGAAGGAAGTAGGAAGGCGAGACTAAGGATTCATGAGTTCACTTAAGATATTTTCAATAGCAGTGCTGCTCGCATGTGCGCTTACTGCGTGCTGCGCTTTTACCGGTCAAGTTGCACAGACTGATGAGCCTCTGGAGTCTGGAGTTTCAAGAGACAATCAGGGCAAACCCACGGGAAGTACTGCAGCGCCTGCGCAGGCCGAGAAAAAATCCGATGCGGCCCAACCCAAAGCAGAGACCCTACTGAAAGGTAAAGCTTCCCAGCCAGCAGCCAGGGCAGTGCCCGGCTCCGGCAACGGGGAGAAGCGGTTGCGGGCAGCCTCCGACAATGCAAGCGTTCCGGGCAGCGGGGGCATGATATCCCTCAACTTTGACAATGCCGATATTTTCGAGGTCATCAATGCCTTGTCGGACTTTCTTGACATAAACTACATTATTGACCCTGCGGTTAAAGGCAAGGTTAATATCCACACCACCAGTGAAGTAGACAAGCGCCAGTTGCTGTCCATTCTTGAAACGATTTTTGAGATGAACAATATCTCCGTGGTAAAGCAGGGCGAATTTTATAAAATTTTGCCCTCCAAGGATGCTCAGAAAGAAGGGGTAGAGGTTGGCGTTGGCCGCGACATTGAAAAGCCCGACTCTCTGGACCGCATGACCATTCAGATAATGCCTTTGAAATACGTCCCGACGGCTGAAGTCGTCAAGGTGATCAAGCCGTTTTCAAGCAAAAATGGTGAAATGGTTGAATTTACCAAATCCAATATTATCATTTTGTTTGATACGGCGGCCAATATTCAGAAAATCGTTAAGCTTGTCAATATAATTGATACAGATCTTTTCGATCAGAACGAAGTTCGTTTTTTTAAGGCAAAGAACGCCAATGTTACAGATTTGGCCAAGGAGCTCGAAAGTATTTTTACGTCCATAGGCATTGATAAGGCAACCGGCAAGGGCCTCGGTCTTGCAATCGTGCCCGTCGAGCGGGCAGGTGTGGTTGTGGCCGTGAGCCCCATACCGAACGTACTGGACCAGGTTCAGCATTGGGTCGAGGTGCTCGACACGATCGACAAGGATGCCGACGAGCAGGTATTCATCTATTTTGTGGAAAACGGTAAAGCTGAGGAAATCGCAGATATTCTGACTCAGCTTTACGGCGGCGAAGGCTCGTCATCGTCACGTTCGAGCTCTGATCGCAAGTCAACTACAGGCAAAAGCAGCAGCGGTTCATCGTCGTCTTCCAGTTCCAGAAACTCCCGGAGTTCACGCTCCGGCAGCGGCAGCGACAGCCGGAGCAGTAGCAGTGCCAGTAAAACAAAGACCCCCACCAAGAGCGGCGCATCGGGTAAAGCCAATGTGTTGGATAACGATGTCATAATCGTGACAGATGAAACCACCAATGCCATCATCGTTAAATCAAACTCGCAGGACTATGCTAAAATCAAAGAGACCATTCAGCGGCTTGATATCATTCCGCGGCAGGTGCTCATAGAGGTGCTTATAGCCGAAGTTCAACTGGCAGGAGATATGCAGTTTGGCGTGGAGTGGTCGCTGCTGCAAAACAATGACAAGCTGGGCGGGTATAAAGGCAGCTCAAAATCCGGGACGGATTTTTTTCCGACGAGCAAAACCCCCGGACTCTACGATGCGGCGGTTGGCTCCAGCTTTGATATGGCCAAGTCGGCCGGCAAGGGCTTTACCTATCTGTTTGAATCAGAGCGGCTGAGGGCATTCCTGCTTGCGCAGGCAAGCGATTCGAAGCTCAATACCCTGTCCGCGCCCAATATTCTTATCGCCGACAATAAGCAGGCTCACATCGAGGTCGGCCAGGAAGTGCCCATCGTTACCAGCGAATATGTGCCCCTTGATACGAGCAATACTGTCACCAACAGTTCAACCTCGCGCTCCATCGAATACCGCAACACAGGCGTTATTCTTGACGTGACGCCCCGCATCAACGACAAGGGCCTGGTAAGCATGGAGATCAGCCAGGAGGTGAGCGATGTTGCTGACCAGACTACCAGCGGCATACAGTCGCCCACCTTTAATAACCGCAAGGCTGAAACGTCGGTTGTCGTGCAGAACGGTCAAACGGTTGTTATAGGCGGTATTATTAAGGACAAAACAGGATCAGTCGGGTCCGGCTTGCCTTTTATTTCTAAAATACCGGTTATAAGCTATTTGTTCGGTTACAAGTCTACTGTACTTGCAAAAACAGAACTCATCATTATGCTGACGCCCCATGTTGTGAAGAATGGCGGTGAGGCTGCCGCCATAACCGCAGAATACAAGGAAAAAATGAAAGAAGTGCAAACGCGGTTGAAGCGCGACGACGACCTATGGGCAAAACCTTACAAGTAAACACAATCCCTCATACAACTACACTGACCCCGCCCCGCCTGTCAGGCCCGGCGGGGTTTTTATATGTTTGGAAATAGAAGTCTGCGGGCCTGCTTTAGAGCATTTAACTTTTTTCTGTAGACTATTTTTTTACTGTCATCTCGACCGCAGGGAGAGATCTTTAAAGATTGATGCGCCGGGGCGCAACCTTCGGACTCATCCCGCCTGCTGCGGGATTCGAAATGATACCCGGCTGCATGATTTAGTTAAATGCTCTAATAAAAAAATTTGCCAGAAAAAATTTCATGGATGATATAAAAAAAGTGCCTCCCTTAAGCTGGTCGATGCTCCTGTAACAATCAGCAGCTTCAATCGTTTTGTACGGTGTCGGCTGTTGAAGCGGCCTGGTCGTTTAACTGCTTGAGCCGCACGAGCGCCACGCTTCGCTTGGCCTTTTGCAGAATCGTGCATGCGTAGCCAGCAAAGTCAATTGTTTCGTTGATTTCGGGAATACGGCCAAAGGCATAGTTCATGAGGCCGCCGATGGTGTCGTACTGCTCGCTTTCGGGAAGGGGGCTGGGCAGGTGTTCGTTGGCATCGGTTATGGCTGCGGCGGCGCGCACATTGTATTCAAGCTCGCCCACTTTTTCAACAATAGGCTTCTCTTCATCGAATTCGTCCTGAATCTCTCCTACCAGCTCTTCAAGGATATCTTCAAAGGTGACCATGCCCGACGTGCCGCCGAATTCATCGACCACGATCGCCATATGGTTTCGCTTATGCTGAAACTCCTGCAGCAGCTTATTGATGCGCGTCGTCTCGGGAACAAAGTATGCGGGCCGAAGCAGATCATGCAGGATGATGAGGTTCGGGTTGCGCATGAGAGCGATGAAATCCTTGGCATGCACCACGCCGATGACATTGTCGATGCTGCCCTGGTAGACCGGCACGCGCGAGAAGCCTTCCTCAATGAAAAAATCAATCAGCTTGTCGCCGGGGGTTTTGATGTCAAGGGCAACAATGCGCGTGCGGGGCACCATGATCTGGCGCACCGTGCGCTCGGAGAATTCAAACACATTGGTGATGAGCTCATGCTCTGCAGATTTTATTGCGCCGGACTCTTTGCCCTGATCAAGAATAAGGCGCAGTTCTTCGGTCGAGTATAGCTCATGCTGGCTCAGGGGCTTGACACCAATGAGCTTCAACAGGCCGTTTGCCGTGCTGTTGAGCGCCCAGATGAGCGGGCTGAAGATAAAATGAAACGCGCGCAACGGCAGCGCTATGAACATGGCCGTGCGCTCGGTATACTGCACGGCAAGGGATTTGGGCGCAAGCTCGCCAAGGACGATGTGCAGGGCGGTAATAGTAAAGAACGCCGTCGGAAGCGCCAGTTTGTGTATAATTTCGGGCGAAAGGGAAATATGCAGCCTTCCGAAGACCGTGATGAATATCTCGGCAACCACGCTTTCGCCAATCCAGCCCAGGCCAAGGCTCGCAAATGTTATGCCCAGCTGCGTCGCCGAAAGATAGACATCAAGGTGATTGACAATATGCTCGGTCACCCGTGCGACATTGCTGCCCGACTGCCCCCGCAGCTGAATCTGGGAAAGGCGCACCTTGACAATGGCGAATTCCGCGGCAACAAAAAATGCGTTGAGCAGAACAAGCAGTATGGTCAGAAGTATGTTGAATGCTATCATCAGGGTAAGCTGTTTAATTCACATGGATTTTTATTACCTGTCAGCATATAATGCCTCCCGGTGTTTGTCAAGGAGCAGTAGGGTTAATGCGATGGACGATACAACAGTATATGATTTTGATACCGTAATTGATCGCCGCGGCACAGCTGCGGTGAAGTGGGACCTTGTAAACAGGCTTTTTGGGATGGATGATCTGCTGCCGCTCTGGGTGGCTGACATGGACTTTGCTTCTCCTCAGCCCGTAATCGATGCGCTTATGCGACGGGCGCAGCACGGGGTTTTCGGATACACAGCCTGCATGGATGGCTATTATGATGCTGCCATATCATGGATGCGCGAGCGCCATGGCTGGCAGTTGGAGAAAGACTGGCTGGTGTTCTGCCCCGGCGTTGTGCCGGCCTTTAATATGGCGGTGCAGGCTTTTACACGGCCCGGAGGCGGGGTGATCATTCAGCAGCCGGTCTACTATCCCTTCATGCGCTCGATTCTGGCAAACGGGCGCCGCATTCTCAATAACCCCCTGCGTCTGTCGTGTGGCCGCTATGAAATGGACTTTGAGGATCTTGCGCGCAAGGCCCGCGATCCGGATGCAACGCTTATGATTCTGTGCAGTCCTCACAATCCGGTGGGCAGGGTCTGGACACGCCATGAGCTCGAGCAGCTTGGCGCCATCTGCTGTGAAAACAATATTACCGTTGTGGCCGATGAGATTCACGCAGACCTTGTGCTGCCCGGCTTTCGTCATATTCCCTTTGCCACCATTTCCAATGACTGTCTGCAGGCAAGCATCACCTGCACCTCACCAAGCAAAACCTTCAATCTTGCGGGCCTGCATACGGCGCATGCCGTTATTTCAGACCCTGAGAAGCGGGAAGCATTTTCCAGCGTCCTTATGAACAGCGGGTTGCAGTGGCCGAACGCCTTCGGTACGGTGGCACATGAGGCGGCCTATCGCAGCGGCGGGCCGTGGCTTGCTCAACTGCTTGTGTATCTGCAGGGCAACCTGCAATTCCTGAAAGCATTTATTGCAAAGCATCTGCCGCAGGTGCAGGTCATTGAGCCCGAGGCGACGTATCTTGTGTGGCTCGACTTTAGGGCGCTGGGACTTGAGTGGCGCGAACTGAAAGCACTCATGCAGGAGCAGGCGCGTGTGGCTCTTGATGAGGGCTATATTTTCGGTCACGAGGGGCGAGGTTTTGAGCGGATTAATATTGCCTGCCCGAGAAGCATCCTGCGGGAATGCCTTGAGCGCATGGCAGAGGCGTTGAGGCGGCATGTCGATACTGCTGATACACCCGCCGGTCTCTAAGCCCTGCGAGCCGCCGCCGGGTCTGGCGCGGCTTGCAGGCGCGCTTGCTGGCCGCGGCGCTGCCTGCCGCGTATGGGATGCAAGTCTTGAAGGGCTTCTGCATCTTATAAGCCTGCCGCTGCCCTTGCAGGGCATCTGGACACGGCGAGCTGTGAAAAATCGTGAGGCAAACCTTGCAGCCCTGCGCAGCCCCGAAATTTTTCACAATCTGGACCGCTACATCAGCAGGGTCAAAGATATAAGCCACCTGCTCACAGCGCAGGCTGCACTGCACGACGCAGAGCTTACCCTTTCAGATTATAGCGACAGGAAACTATCTCCGGTATGCAGCGCAGATCTTATTTGCGCAGCACAGCATCCCGACAGCAATATCTTTTATCCTTTTTTCAGCCTGAGGCTGCGTGAAATCCTTGAGCATGATACGCCCCGGGTCATCGGTTTTTCAATAAATTTTTTGAGCCAGGCCCTTACGGCTTGCGCCATGATGGGATTTTTGAAGCGCGAAAACTGCAGGGCTAAGATTGTTTTAGGCGGCGGGCTTATAACATCCTGGCTGCGCAGGCCGGGCCTGTCAAATCTTTTTGCCGGTCTTGCCGATCACCTTGTCGACGGGCCGGGAGAAGAAATATTGCTGTGTCTGGCAGGCTGCACAGATGCTGCAGCAGATGCATATGCCCCCGATTATACCGGCTTTCCACTTGACCAGTATTTTTCGCCGGGCAGAATTTTGCCGTTCAGCACGGCAGCGGGCTGTTATTGGGGTGCCTGCTCGTTCTGCCCGGAACAGGCTGAGGGCAATCCGTACCGGCCCTTGCCGGTAGCGGCCGCAGGAGCACAGCTTGCAGCACTTGTGCAGAGACATAGGCCGCGGCTTCTGCATCTGGTGGACAATGCCCTGAGCCCGGCATTTTTAAAAAGCATGATAAAAAATCCGCCCGGCGCGCCATGGTATGGCTTTGCACGCGTAACACCGGAACTGCAGGACGAGGATTTTTGCAGGCAACTGCGGCAGTCGGGCTGCGTGATGCTGCAGCTGGGGCTGGAGTCGGGGGATGATGCGGTGCTTGCCGGGCTATCCAAGGGCCTGACAATCGCTGATGCCAGCCGTGCACTCAGGGCAGTCAAGCAGGCCGGCATCGGCGTCTATGTGTATCTGCTGTTCGGCACGCCTGCCGAGACGAGGCTGTCGGCTCAGCGCACGCTTGATTTCACTGCTGCTGAAAGCAGGCATATTGATTTTCTCAATCTCGCCATTTTCAATATGCCCGTCAATGCCGCCGATGCCGCCAGCCTTACAACAGGGGCATTCTATGACGGCGATCTTGCTTTGTACACCGGCTTTCAACATCCCCAGGGCTGGAGCCGAAGCCAGGTGCGCCGGTTTCTTGACCGCGAGTTCAAGCGCCACCCTGCCATAGCGCCTATCCTGCGCCGCGACCCGCCTTTTTTTACTTCTAATCACGCGCCGTTTTTTTTACGGACGGTGCTTGCAGGCAGCATACATAGCTGAGATTCAGCATTGATCTGGCCGGGCAGCCCGGCCATGCAGCAAGCAGCATCGATTTTAGGCGGGGAAATTGAACCCGGTCATCAGGGTTGCAACAGTTGGGCGTTTTTTAATATTTTATAAACCACGGCATGACCACAAGCAGTATGCCGATAATCACAATTAAAGTGACATTGGTCACGAAATACGGAAATAGCATTAAGCCCAGGCCACACAGGAGCGGGATTATTTTTTTTTGCTTTTTACCATATATGAAATAGGCAAACCCGAAAGAACCGAAGAGTATGCCCCAGATGAGAGATGCTTCACTGTTCATGAGTAGAACCTGTTTCCCTTGCGCACAATGGCAGCGTTCATATAAGCGAAATTAAACATAGAATAATCTCAAACGCTCCCTTATTCTCTTCAGAGCATGACAATCATGGTTTTCTTTCTCATGCCGCCGCATCCATCATGTGAAACCGTTATGTGTGTCGCTGCCATTGTATTGTACTATAATAGGTTATCTCTAAATAATCAAATTCAAGCTGGCTGGCGGCCCGCCGCGTCAACTGCCTGACGGGGTTCTGATAAAGCGTGGCGTCAGGGCATGGAGGTTTAGCCAATCACTGCGAAATTACTTGGCGGGCACTACAATAAATGGATATAGCCGGGCTTTTTTTTTGCAGTGAGAGCCTTTTTTGCTGTAGTGCAGTAAAAAAAATTGCTATATTATCAAATAAAAATTAAAATAATAGTTAAGTGCATATTTTGAGAATACAGGATCGTTAATTCCCTGCTGCAAAGCGGAGCCTATGTATGCAACAAATTGACTATAGCGTTCAGAAGGTCATCATTAATGAATACAAGCCCCATGACAAAATTGTTGATGTTGGGGCTTCGCAAGAACGATTTTTTGTAATACTGCATGGGCACGTAGATATTTCGCAGAACGGTATCTCCCTGCGCACGCTCAAGGAAGGCGATATTTTTGGCATTGAGTTTTATTATCTGGACAAACCCTATGACATTTCCGCTACGGCACACACCCTGGCGCGCATAGCCTCTTACCACAGCAGCCTTATCTACGAAATAATCTATAACCGGCCCCAGATGATCGATCAGATGATGAAATCGCTGGCCGGACAGATTGATCAAACAACCAGGCTTATGCTGGAGCACCTGCCTGAAGAAGCCGTCGCACCGGTCGACACGGCCCCGGCCTACATTCCGCCCGAACCCGGAAGCGTGGTGCTGTCCTTTGACGATTTGTTTAATGACGATCAGGGCGAGTTTGATTTCGGCCCCGCGCCTGAGCCGATGCCCGAAGGGAGCTTCACTACGCTGCATGACGAAGCGCTCAGGTTTTTTATTGATGAATCAAAAATGCTGCTCTCCGACCTGAAGCTCATCGGCGAGCAACTCAAGTCCGTCGGTATACCAAATGAGCAGGAATCGGCCAAGCTTGTTGAGTTTGCGCAAAAGCTTAACCGGCTCATCGGCGGCGCCGCTTCAATGGGTTTTGAGCAGTTCTCTCAACTGTCCCGCCGAACCTCGCTTCTGGCAACGGGCTGCGCCGAAATTAAAAACATGACCATCCGCCTGATCATCACCAACCTGAACCTGGTTGTGGCCGTGCTCTCGGAATGCTTCACCAACCTGGACACCATTAATGCCGCCGAGGGCAAGCTGCCCATGCTCGAACAGCGGCTGGACATCTGCATGACCTCCATCGGTATGCCGGAGCCTGAAATCAAAACCCAGGATGAAATTGATGAGATATTGGACCTGTTCAGGGACTGATGCTGTAGCCTCCTGCCTGCCAACACCACGATTACAGTGACGCAAACAGCTCACGGGCCTGCCTGGAATATATCCCTTGCGATTCATACAGCACAAGCGGCGGCTCTATATTCATCTCAGCCCCCGCGCCCTTCACGGCCTCGGCAAGAACCATGGTTGCGGGCTCATCACTGCGGGCATGCACGAACCGGAGCGTTTTAGGCTCAAGGCTTTTTTTTCTTAAGGCGGCAAGCAGATCGGGAAGCCGGGAGGCGCTGTAGACAACCATGCATCTGCCCCCCTGTTTCAGAAGATATGCGCAAGCCGCAGTGAAGTCACCAAGTGAGCCATGCAGCTCATGCCGGGCAGCGGCTTTCTGCGCTACGGGGTTTATGCGGCCGGAGGCGGCCGGGTAGAACGGCGGGTTGGTGACAACGGCGTCGAAGCTCTCCGCAGGCCCCATGGCCTGCAGCCTGCGTACATCGCCATGCAGTATGGACACCTTCTCTTCGCAGCGGTTAAAAATGATATTGCAACGGGCCAGTTCAGCAAGCTCGTCCTGGATTTCCACGCCCAGTATGCGCACAACCGCCCCGCAGCGCGCCAACAGCACCGGCAGCACGCCGCAACCCGTGCCGAGATCTGCTACGGACCCTGAGCAGCGATTCCGGGCGAACGCCGCAAGCAGCAGCGCATCAATTGAAAAACGGTAGCCACGCACAGGCTGGTACAGCTTCAGCCTGCCGTCGAACAGCTCATGCAGTTCACTGTTTGCGGGGTGCTTGTCCATGATCCTCTTTAAAAAATGAAAACTCTTTACACGGTACTGCAATGACGATAGTGTATGAGCCTGTCAGTGTCAATAGTATTCAGGCTGTTAGCAGTTTAGGCTGTAGGCTTTTAGGTGAATCACTAACTGTGGCACAGCTTTTTTTCTACAGCCTACAGCCTGAATAATAATATTAATTATAAGTATCTGCATTAACCCCATGAAGCGCATCATTCTTGGAACAGCCGGACATATCGATCACGGGAAAACATCCCTTGTCAAGGCCCTTACCGGCATTGACTGCGACCGGTTGAAAGAGGAAAAGCAGCGCGGCATCACCATAGAGCTGGGCTTTGCCTCCCTTGTGCTGCCCGGCGGACAGGCCGTCGGCATTGTTGACGTGCCCGGGCATGAGAAGTTCATTAAGAACATGGTGGCAGGCACTGGCGGGATCGATGCGGTGATGCTGGTTGTCGCCGCCGATGAGGGGGTCATGCCCCAGACCCGCGAGCATCTGGACATCTGCAGGCTGCTTGCGGTGCGTCACGGCCTAGTGGCTCTCACCAAGTCAGACCTTGTCGATGCAGACTGGCTTGCCCTTGTGCGCCAGGATATAAAGGACTTTGTGCGCGGCAGCTTTCTTGAGGCTGCGCCCGTCATCGCCCTGTCATCTGCCACCGGAGCAGGGATGCCCGATCTGCTTGCAGCCCTTGAAACGATGGTTGCCTCGGTTGCCGAGCGCTCCAGCTGCGGCATTTTCCGCATGCCTATTGATCGCCTCTTTACGATGAAAGGGTTCGGCACTGTCGTGACCGGCACCCCGGTGGCAGGCTCCATCGCCGTGGGAGATGAAATAGACATCCTGCCCCAGAATATTCGGGCAAAACTGCGGGGCATTCAAGTGCATAATCTGCCTGCGAAAGCGGCAAGCGCGGGCATGCGCACAGCCCTGAACCTGCAGGGCATCGAGAAAACCGCTCTGCAGCGCGGCTCGGTTGCGGCTGCGCCCGGCATGCTTGCAACCACTATGCGTGTGGCGGCCTGGCTCGACCATTTGCACAGCGCGCCCCTGCCGCTCAAAAACCGGGCGCATGTGCGTCTGCACGCAGGCACCGCTGAAATTGGGGCCACCGCCATTCTCCTGGAGGCCGATGAGCTGCAACCCGGGGCTGGTGGCTATGTGCAGTTTGTGCTGGATGAGCCCGGGGTTCTTCTGCCGCGAGACCGTTATGTCATTCGCAGTTTCTCGCCGGTCTTCACCATCGGCGGCGGCGAAATACTGGACAACAGCCCGCCGCGGCTCAAGCGCTTCACCGAGGCAGCGCGCAGCCATCTTGATATTCTCCGGCAGGGCGATACGCACAGCGCCATCCTGCTGTTCTGCCGCGAGGCAGGTGTGCGCGGCATCTCGCTTGCACAACTGCAGGCCCGGCTGGGCATCGAGGCGCTTGCACAGCAGCTTGAGGCCATGCTTACCCGGGGCATGCTTATATCTTTCGGCGCAAACCCGCTGCAGCTCACCCTGCCTGCTATCATCACCGAGCTTGAAACAGCTGTCACCATTGCGCTGAAAGCATATCACGCTGAGCATCCGCTCAAGACCGGCCCGGTGCGAGAGGAGCTGCGGGCGCGCCTTCCGCGGGCAACCGATTCCCGTCTATTCAGCTTTGTGGTGGAGCAATTGGAAAAGCGCAAAAAACTCACCGCAACCAATGAATTTTTAGCCCTGGCCGAACACAGGCCCGTATTGAAAGATGATGAAAAAAATCTGCGCGGCCGTATGCTTGGCTGCTACCGCAGCGGCGGCATTACCCCCCCCACAACAAAAGAGATCATCGATACACTGAAAGCGCCGTCCAAAGAAGTGACTGCCATGCTGGGTTTGCTGACGCGCGAAGGCCTGCTGGTCAAGGTGGATGAAGAGCTCTACTTCGAGGCACAGGCCCTTGATGGGTTGGTGCGGGAAACAGTGGAGTATGCGGCAAACAAAAACGGTGAACTCACCCTGGCGGGCTTCAAGGAAATAAGTGGCCTGTCCCGCAAATTTATGATTCCGCTTCTTGAATATTTCGATAAAATAAAACTCACCCTGCGCGTGGGCGACAAGCGCGTGCTGCGCAAGCAGGGGTGATTAAAGCATAGCAGAGCCTGCCTCGGACGAAGAGTCTTCTCCAGGGCATGATTTGCTGAATTTTCTTCAGCAGTATGTATTTCCCAAGATGTTTATCTCCAAAGCTGAAGTAACCCCCAAAAGCCGGATCCCCGCTCCCCGATCAGGTCGAGGATAAGCTTCGCGGGGATGACCTGGAGCATTTAATTTTCCCCCGTAACCATGCGCAGCGGATAGCTTTTGGTCGTTTGCCCTGCTATATTTTCGCAACAGAACCCTGCGATGGTGGAATGTCAATCGCTCTAACCGCACGGGCTGCTCTCACAAAAAACCCCCCGCTGCGTTTTAGGCCATACTATTTTGTTAAATGCTCTTGAGAGAAAATACACTGAAAAAACCTATCATTCCTGCGCATGCGGGAATCCGGACAGCTCAAGGGAATTGCTATCGCAGTCAACTGCAGCTTTGGAGATAACCAGATTTTCCAATCCCCCCCCCCGCTTTTTTAACCGTCTATATTTTGGCAAACCGGCAGAGTATTATAAAAACCCTGACATCCGTCATTATCTTGAGCTTTAAAAAGAATCAATAAAATACTAGTTTTATACTAATATTAAATACTATCACCTACGTATTAGTGCATTTTTTTCAAAAATATCTATTGACAATTCATTTTTTGAACACTATACAATTACTAAAAAGGCGGAAACTGAAACATATTTTTTTTTAAATATTGTTTTACTGACCAGTCGGTTTGCCTAATATTTAAGAAACATTTTTTTTTGGTTTTTAATTGAACCGACCAGTCAGTTAATATTCAAAAGGAAGGAGGGCAATTTAACAGCTCCCGCATTAATTTACAAATAAGGATTAAAAAAAGGGTCATAAAAAGGGATTAAAAGGCAAATAATTCATCAGGAGGAACAGCATTATGAAGAAAATTCTAGTTGTTACGATGATAGCCTTGTTTAGTATCTGCGTATCTGCCTGGGCCAGCGCACCCGCCCCAACGCCTCCCGGAAGACAAACGAGCGGTTTTGGATCAACGGCTAATGAAATCTGCAGCACCTATACCTCCGGCACTTTCGGTTCCATTACCGATGGAACGATGACCTATTATTTTATTCCCAGCGTATTGAAAAACGGCACAACGGCTCCTGTTATTATTCATCTGCACGGTGCAATGCTGATAGGGCCTGAAATATACTGGTCTTATATAAAGCACCTCATTTATCAGGGCTATATCGTTATTCATCCTCAATTCAATAAAGGCTACACCGGTGTCTTAAGTGACACCAATCAATATGACATGATATCAAGAGCAGTAGCTGGTGTAAACCAGGCACTGAGCATCGTTGGTGCTAAAGCAGATACCAGTAAGATTTATCTGTGGGGCCATTCAACGGGCGGCCTTATAGCGCTTTGCTGGGAAGCAGCCGGCGGACCTGCGGCATACAAGAAAATTCTGGCAAACCCCAATACCGACCCCAATGCAAATGCCAGTGCGTTGCAACCTTCTATAACTGCTCTTGATTTCAGAACCATGGCGCCTGCCACAACCTGCCCGGTTATACTGATGGCGGGTAATACTGATACCATAGCACCGCTTTCGCAGCAGTGCGATGCTTTCAGCGCCCTCACCAATTCTCCTTCAAAAGTAGTTTATTTGCTGCAGGAAGACACCTATGGTGATGCCGACCTCCTGGCCAATCATATGGCCTCCACAACTGATACCGGCATTGTTCCTGCCTTCATAATGAATATAATCGGCGGCAAAGGTGTAGAAGATGCTGTTGATTATCGGTATTACTGGGCTGCAATGGATGCGGCTCTTGCCGGAAACAACAGAGCAACCTTTGACATGGGCAAATGGAGCGACGGCAGAAGCGTATTACCGGTAAAGACCATTATTGATTCAGCCGTTACTGCAGTAACAGTCTGTAAGGATGCCAACTATGCAGGATACACGGTTCAACTGCCGGTGGGAACCTACACGCTGGCACAGCTGCAGGCCTTCGGCATTGTCAACGATGACATTTCCTCAGTGAAAGTGCCTGCCGGAAGAACGGTAACCATGTACAAGGATGATAATTTTGCCGGCACTTCAAAGGTTTTTACGGCAAATCAGGCTGATTTCGCAACCATCGGATTTAATGACGTTGTTTCATCTATAAAGGTGCAATAACACCGGATAATCTGAGAAATTAATTATTTAACAGGCAGTACAAAAAAGGCCGGGTGGCAAAAGCCCCGGCCTTTTTTTAATTGATGAGAAACGTGCTTGGATCACTGGCAGCGATATGTAAAGCATGAAGGCAATAAACTATAATCAAACTTTTTTTGAAAATTCAAACTACCGGTGCTGCTTCAATGCCTGTTCGGTTTCACGCCGGATATCGCGTTTCTTTATATCCTGTCTGCGGTCGTAAAGCTTTTTGCCATGAACCAGCGCCATCTCCACCTTGACCTTGCCGCGCTGGTTGAAATACATCCGCAGTGGCACGAAGGACTGGCCCTTTTCCCGTATTTTTCCGTAGAGCTTTTTTATCTCGCGCTTGTGCATCAACAGCTTTCGTTTGCGCAGCGGCTCGTGATTAAACCGGTTGGCGTGGCTGTAGGGGCTTATATGCATGTCAACAATGTACATCTCGCCGCCCTCGATGCGGCCATAGCTGTCGATGAGGTTGACGGCCCCGCGTCTGCAGGACTTCACTTCGCTGCCCTCAAGCACTATGCCGGCCTCCATGGTGTCAAGCACTTCATACTCATGCCGGGCTTTTTTATTCTGCGTGATAAGTTTTTGAGATTCCACCATGCTGCGCGCCATGTTTATGCTCCGTCCGCGAGCTGTGCAGCGGCAAGCTCCTGCTCAAGCAGCGCTATCAGTTCCGGTGCAGCGCTGGTGCTCGCGGCAATGGGCTGGTCAACAGGGCATAGGCTGTACCCTTCATAAAAAAAGCATCTGCCCGGGTTGCGTGCGCCGAAGCAGTCAGCGGCAGACTGCCCCCAATCGGGCCGCACTCCCAGCCACAGGGGCAAATGCATACGGTCCCACAAATCCCAACGCATCCCAAGATATAACAGACTGCAGCCCGCTGCATTTTTGAATACAATGGCAAGCTCGCCCTGCCTGCTCAGCCGCTCCATGGTATAGGTGTTTTTAAAGTGCAGCTCAACTGCGTCAAACAGGTCAAAATATCCAGCCACTATTTTGGGCATATCTTCAGCAAACATAAAAGTCCTCAATGAATGTAAGTGTTGCAAGCGGGTTTGGTCAGCGGTATATGCGAACCTGTTTACCCATGATGAGCCGATAATATGATTTTGCCTGGTTGAGAATGGACAGCGTGTAAATTTCCATCTCTTTTACGACTTCCTGTTTTATATACTGCGACGAGACCCGTTCGGTCTGCTCAAGCCGTACGGTGAGAAATGAAAGATAGTCAAGCATCTTGGTTGCGATCACTTCCCTGGTCTGGTCGACCTCGGCGGTCTGGATGTTCTGCACGATTTCCTCAAGGGCATTGATCTTGCCGCCCGTGGGAATATTGATAGTCGAGGCATCCAGATCGAACATGTCAGTGCGCGGGTCAACCACAAAACGCTGCATCTGCTGCAGCTTTTTCAAATATGCCGACATACAGTCGATACTGTTTTTGATGGAAACGAACTGCCGCCTGTCGCCGTAGCCTTTCTGGGAATAATACAGCAGGGCGCGACGGATATCGGTCAGGGGCTTATAGAGATTTTTCAGTATATTGCGGGCAAAGAGCTGGAGCGCTTCGGATATCTTTTCCTGAATGATGCGTTCGGGAATTCGTTTAGACTTTTTCTGTTTTTTGGACTCATGAACAGGCATGCTGAAAAGCCTGTCGTGCAGCATGCCGATATCTCTGAGCGTCTGCGGCTCATCGGGCGGGATATCCGGGTTTGCTTCGTGCAGAATCTTAAAAAAATTGATCCGGGGGAAAATGATGAGTATGCGAAGGTCAGGATCAATCATGCCGCTTGAAAGCAGGAACCATGCAAGCTGGACGTATTCATTGAACAAAAGCTTCAGAAAGCAGAGCTCATCAGCCGTAAAGTCCTTCAGGGAAAATATGCAGGTGGCGCACATTTTATCCATGAGAGCCTTGCGGTCGACATCAAGGCTTAAGCCCTTTTGCTTGATGAAGTTCATGGGATTTGACGGCGCATCGATCTTCATAACGCCAGACCGGATCAGCGCCGAGCCTTCGACCCGCGCCAGAATATTGCACCGCAGCGTGTGCGTGCCGAGCAGGGCTACATAGCTTGTCTGCTCTGCCCCGAACGGCAGGCTCAGGAAACTGGCCACATCGGGCCTGGTCATGAAAATATGGAAGGTGACGCCGTGTTCAGCTGATGCAAGCATCTCGCTTTCAAGCATGTCGTGTATAAGGGTTGCGGCAGTCTCACCGGGATTTGACAGGCTTGCCACATGCAACACCTCTTCAAGGTGCTTGCGTGCCCGCTTGATCGGGTAAAAGTCTTTTTTCAGTCCGAAGGCAATGGAAAAACCGAGTTCAAGGCTCTGCAGGCGCTGGAAGATGAATTTGCGCTCTCCCAGCTCTTTCAAGCGGTGCACGAATACATCCAGGATATTGCCGATGATGGCCTGATGGTTTGTCAGAAGCAGCCCGCTGTCCTGATCGGTTGCCATGGTGAGTATCAGGCCGCGCATCATATCGTTGACGGTCGCTTCAGGGGCGCCGTATTTCATGGGTATGGTGTTGGTGAAGGAAATTTCGATGTGCTTGCCTTTAAAGTCGATGTCCACCGCTTCGGCGAAATTATCATTATAATATGACTTATCTTTGCACCACAAATCGACAACTTCGCGCACAACAGCGCGCTCGATCTCAAAAAGCTTGCGCTTTGATATGGGAGAATTTTTTATAGCCGCCAGAATCATTTCAGGACCACTTGTCGCCCAAAGGGATGGTTTTTGATAGATGCCAAAGCTTTTTCGGCATCTATAGTACTGTTGCGAGGCCTACAGCAGAAAAGGGAAAGGACATCTCTCCGGTTTCATAGCATACTGTATAAAAAATACACTACTTTTTCCAAAAACTCAAACCAAATGCTTGCCGCCCGGGCCATGCTCGTTCTTGACAATACAAGGGCATGCGATTACACTTTTATTTTGCGGTCATGCATACAGGCTGTAGTTAATAATATCTATGGCATCTAAACTCTTTACTTGCAGCCTAAAAAGCTAATAACCTACAATTTTCATATAAGGAGATCTTTCATGAGCAGACCCATAGCCGTCGGCGCAACCCGTGAAATAATCTGTGTAACCGGGCCTGAGCATACCGCTCAGTATTTCTATAAGAATCTGCCGGATGTGTTTGCCACGCCATTTCTGGCCGGGTTTATGGAGCGGGTGTCGGCAGAGCTTATACATGACTATCTTGAACCCGGAGAGCAGTCTGTGGGCATATCCATGGACATTAAGCATTCGGCCGCAACACCTCTTGGGATGAAGGTACGTGTCGCAACCGAGGTCACGGCAGTTGATGGTGCAAAGCTGACCTTCAGGCTCGATGCATGGGATGAAATTGAAAAAATCGGCGAGGCGCTGCACGTGCGCTTTATTATCAAAACCGAAAAATTTAATGCCCGCACAGCAAAAAAGTCGCAGGCCCCGGCATGACACCCGAGGTTCTGTTCTGCGACAATCACCTGCTCATTGTATGCAAGCCGGCTGGCCTGCCGGCGCAGCAGGATCGAACCGGCGACGAAGACCTGCTGTGCCTGATGAAAGCCTATATCAAGCAGCGCTTTGACAAGCCCGGCGACGTGTATCTCGGCCTTGTCCACCGGCTTGACCGGCCCGTGTCGGGCGTCATGGCATTTGCCCGCACTTCAAAGGCCGCGGGCAGGCTGTCGGAGCAGTTCCGCGAAAGTACGCCGCTGAAAAAATATATCGCCATGGTGCAAGGCAGCGCTCAAGGGCAGGGGGTGTACACGGATTATCTTTTCAAGGAAAATGAAAAAGTGCGCATTGTCGGGCCCAAGTACCCGAAGGCCCTCTATGCCGAGCTGTCATGGCAGGCCCGTGGCGAGAGCGGGGGCTTGAGTTTGCTTGACATTGATCTTAAGACCGGCAGGCCCCATCAAATCCGCGTGCAGCTGGCAAGCAGGGGTTTACCCATTGTGGGAGACCTGCGCTACAGCAGCCGCCGGGAGTTCGACGGGCGCAATCTGGCGCTGCACTGCTACCGCCTGGGCCTGGAGCATCCGGTGCTGAAAACACCTATGAGCTGGACAGCTCCGCCGCCTGATACCTGGCGGGGCTTTTTTGATGCTGAAATTGAGTCGCTTCTGAAACAGGATAGCATCTGAGGAGGAATCTGTGATGGATCAGAAAAAACTGCACTTTGATTTTATCCGCGAGTTTGAAGATTTCATATCCCTTGGCGGCGGCCATGTAACAGCGGCCATCTGCGCAAGCCAGCCTGCCATGCTGTTTGACCCCGGCGTTTCCGCCTTCGGTCCTCTGTATCTGCGGGAGCTTCAGTCCCGTACCCGCAGCACGGACAGGCTTATTTTGGCCCTGTCGCATGCTCATTTCGACCACTGCGGCGCCGCGGCCTATCTCATGCGTCAAATCCCGTCGGCCAGGCTTGCCGCAAGCGAGAAGGGCGCCGAGATACTCAAGAGGCCCAACGCGGTCGAGCTTATCTGCCGCCTGAATGCCGAGTATGAAAAAACCATGGCCGCCGAGCTTGCAGGCGAAGATGTATCGTTTGCAGCCCTTGATGTTGCTTTTAGGCTCGCAAACGGCGACAGCATAGAGCTTGACGCCGACCGTATCTGCCAGGTGCTTGCAACGCCCGGCCATACGCGCGACAGCCTCACCTTTTACTTCCCCGACACGGGCATTGCATTCATCGGCGACGCGGCCGGCGGGCTTGAACATGGCTTTATACACAGCCCGTATCTGGTGAGCTATGAAGACTATATCGCCTCGATTGAAAAAATAAAAAACCTCAATCCCCGGGCAATTTGCATTCCCCACAGCGGCATACTGGCGGGTGCAGAAGTGCAGCGCTATCTCGATGAAGCTTCAGCCGCGGCCACAGCCTATAAAGACATGATTGCACATTATCTGGATATGTTTGTTGGCGATCAGGAGAAAGTAATCGAGCGCATCACCGCAGAGGAGTACGATGCCCAGCCCGAGCATATTCAGAAGCGTCAGCCTTTTATTTTAAACCTGCGCGCCAAGGTTGCGGCAGTGGCGGCATGGCTTGATAGCCCAAAATGCTGACGACACATATCCGCTTATGGTTCGGCGGACTATATATAAGCGCACTTGCTGCATAGAGGTGTTTCCAGCCGTATGTGCTGACACAGTGGCGGCTGGTTCGGGCCTGACTACGTACCGCAGCCTAACCTTTATTTCGGATGGTCAGCATGAATGAAAAACAGCTTTTACTCGACCGGCAGAGCTGGGGCCGTTTCATCAGCAGCCTGAAGCTTTTCGCGATCAGCAAGCAGGAGGGCACAAAGGCCATATGGCTGTTTATAGGCCTGATTGCTTTTATGTTCGGCCTGAACGGCCTGAATGTTGTGAATAGCTATGTGGGCCGCGACTTCATAACCTCTATAGAAAATCGCAACCTGTCCGAGTTCATGAAGCAGGCGATGCTCTACGTCGGCGTTTTCGCGGTCACCACGATCGTCTCCGTATTCTTCCGCTACACAGAGGAAATTCTCGGGTTGCTGTGGCGTGAATGGTCTACCAAAAGATGCATAATCGGCTATGCCAGTCACCGGGTCTACTATCGCCTCAAGCAAAAAAAAGGGGTGGAAAATCCTGATCAGCGCATTGCTGATGACATCCGCACCTATACCGCCGGCACACTCTCCTTCATGCTCATGCTGCTCAACGGCACCTTTGCCGTGATCGCATTTTCAGGGGTCTTATGGTCCATCAGTCCGCTGTTGTTCGTCGTTTCCGTGGCTTATGCAGCCGTGGGCACTATGCTGACCTTCATTCTGGGCCGGCCCCTGGTGCGGCTGAACTATGATCAGCTGGATACAGAGGCCAACTTCCGCGCCTCTCTTACCTATCTGAGGGGTAACGCCGACTTCGTAGCGCTTTCGCGTCGCGAGGGGGGTCTTATACAGTTGAGCCTGAATAAGCTTGCTGAGCTGCTGTCGAATTTCCGCCGCATAATTAAGATAAATCGTAACGTTAATTTTTTTACTAACGGCTATAACTGGATGATCCAGATTATTCCAGCCCTGCTTATAGCTCCCCTGTTTATTGAGGGAAAGGTGCAGTTCGGCGTCATTACCCAGTCTGCCATGCATTCAGCCAGCTCATAGGGGCTTTTTCGCTCATCATCACGCAGTTTCAGTCAATTTCATCCTATACCGCCGTAGCCGCAAGGCTTGTCTCGCTGGTAGAGCGCAGCGTGCAGGAAAAGGATGAGGATATGAGCAACCCCGTATTTTTAAAAAACGAAGGGCTAATCGCCTACAGCGGGCTGACGCTCCATTCGCCCCGCAGCAACCGTATGGTTATCGAGAACTTGAATCTTGAAATTCCCCGCGGCAGAAATGTTCTGGTTCAAGGGCCTGATGAAACCGCCCGTACAGCCCTGTTCCATGCAACCGTGGGGCTTTGGGCCGTGAGCCACGGGCATATCACGCGTCCCTGGCTTGAGCATATACTTATGCTGTCGGAACTGCCCTATTTGCCTCCCGGAACGCTGCGTGAACTGCTTATGCGGCCCTGGCCCGAAGACGAATACCGCTATGAGCGCAAGCTGGGGGAATGTCAGGTTTCCGACGAAAGCATACTGCAGTCACTAACCGAATTGAAGCTTGAATCGCTTATTACCATCTATGGCCTTGATAAACGGCATCACTGGGAAAACGACCTGCCTCTGGCAGAGCAAAAGTTTTTGGTCATCGCCCGGGCTCTTTTGGCCAAGCCCGCCTTTGTGTTTCTTGACAGGCCCGGCACGACCCTCAGTCCGGCGCAGATTGACTGGGTGCTGGGCCTGTTCAGGCAGCACGCCATTTCCTGCGTAACCTTTGAAGAGCGCGGCGGCAGCCTCGATCGCTATGATGCTCTGCTTGATCTTGAAGAGGGCGGAGCCTGGAAATACAGGCCCGTCTGGAACGGCAGGATCGTCGATGGAGTATAAGCGCGGTCATATGACAATTGCGGATTGCAGGGAAGGGTCGGAATCTTCTTCCTGTGGGGTAATGTTTTTCAATAGCAGGCTGAGATGGTTGCTGTCGTTTGTGGCGGTTCGCGAACTGCTACGGAGAAACGCTTTATCCAACTCAGATTTTTAACTTGCAGACATTGATAATACAGGAGGCAATCATGTCAAATATTCGCGCGCATGTATTTGTTGAGGGGCATGTGCAGGGCGTTTTCTTTCGCTCAGAGACGCGCGAGGCGGCAAGCCGCTGCGGTGTGACGGGCTGGGTTCGCAACCTGTACGACGGCCGGGTGGAGGCAGTATTTGAAGGCAGCGAAGAAGAGGTGGAGAGTGCTGTTGCCTGGTGTCATACGGGGCCGCCGCATGCCGTGGTGACCCATGTCGAGGTAAGCCGCGAGCCCTATACCGGCACATTTTCCACCTTTTCCATCAGCTACTGAACTGCCATGCGCGTTCTTCTCATTCAGCCTCCCGTAGAGGATTTTTACCAAACCGCCATTCGCACGCAGCCTTTGGGGCTAGCCTGCCTTGCCGCAGCGCTGCGCGAGCATGGTCACGACATCGCGCTGCTCGACTGCCAGCAGCCGGGTAAAAAGCGGCAGTTGCCCCTGCCTGCGGCCTTCTCGTATATGCACCGCTTTTACACAGCAGGCGACATAAGCCCGTTTCGGCTCTACGGCACTTACAGCCATTTCGGCATTTCATGGGAGGAGATGAGGCAGGCTGTTGCAGCGGCAGCGCCGCAGGCCGTAGGTATATCCTGCCAGTTCACGCCTTATGTGGAAGAAACGCTCAAGACCGCGCGGATCGTCAAAAGTATAAATTCCGCTATTCCCGTTATCGTGGGCGGCGCCCATGCAAGCGCGCTTCCGGTCGAGGTGCTTAAAAGCCCGTATATTGATTACGTCATTATCGGCGAGGGCGAAGAAACGCTGCCCGTGCTTATAGATTGTCTGGCAGAGGGCCGCCAGCCCGGCAGCCTTGCAGGCATTGCATATAAAAACGGCGGCGAGGTAATCATCAATCCGCGCAGGGATTTTATTGAGAATCTGGACAGCCTGCCTCTGCCTGCCCGCGACCTTCTCGACCCGTCATGGTACGGCGTGGGTAAAGCAGCCTGCGCTATGCTCTTAACCAGCCGTGGCTGCCCGCAGCGCTGCTCATACTGCTCGGTGCATCAGGTTATGGGAAGCAGGCTTCGGTGCCGGTCGGCAGAGCATGTCATTGCGGAAATGAAAGACTGCCACGATCGCTTCGGCATAACGGCCTTTGATTTCGAGGACGATAACTTTACCTTTGACCGCAAGCGGGCGCTTCAGATACTTGACGGCATTTTAAAAACTTTCGGCGAGGGCAGCTTGCGGCTTTTTGCCATGAACGGCCTGTCGCTCATTTCTCTTGACCCGGAGCTGTTGCAGGCCATGAAAAGTGCGGGCTTTGAGCGGCTTGATCTTTCACTTGGCAGCAGCAGCCATGAACTGAACCGCCGCATGGATCGCCCGGCTGACACTAAACGCGCCGAGGCCTCGCTGCAGGAGGCCGCAAGGCTGGGCCTGCCCGTTACAACCTATATTATTCTGGGCATGCCCGACCACCGGCTTGAAGATATGGTTGATTCCATTATCTATCTTATGGAGCGTCCCTCAATGCTCGGGCCCAGCATCTTTTACCCCAGCCCCGGTACCCGCACCTTTGAGGCGGTAAAGGAGGCGGGGCTTTGCGATGTCTCGCAGTATGCTCAGCTGCGCTCAAGCGTCTTTCCTGTAGAAACGCAGCACTGTACGCGGCTTGACCTGGTGACACTGCTGCGCCTGTGCCGGTGGATAAATTTTATAAAAGGCGTGCTTGCTGAAAAAGGATTTTCTGATTGTGCTTTTTCCAACCTGAATTATCTAACAGCCGATTCTCCGGATACCAAGGCAGTGTTTCCCCGCCCGCTTTCCACAGAGGCAGCAGGTCTGGCGCTTTCAAAAAAGCTTCTTGAGGAGAGAATTTTTTTCGGCATAAAACGCCTGCATGAAACAGACAGTTACCGCTACGAGCTGTTCCCGTATGAAACCTCACGGAAAGCCGTTGATATTTTTTTTGAAAAAGCGCAGTCTCTAAAAATATGCGCGCCGGCTGCGCCAAAACATTCAAAGTATGAAAGCTTACCATGTACCTGATTGAGCCCTTTCTAAATATTTTCTACCGCCAGGCCATGCGCTCTGTGCTGCGCTTTGGCAGCGTGGAGGAGCATCCCGTGCCGCCCCGCCCGGCCACAGATATTAAAGACTATCTGCTGTATGTTCATATCCCTTTCTGCGAGACGCTCTGCCCGTACTGTTCTTTTCACCGCTACAGCTATGACGAGGCCCGCGCCAAACCCTATTTCGACGCTCTCATACTTGAGCTTGCCATGTATAAAAATCTTGGCTACGACTTTAAGGGCATGTATATCGGCGGCGGCACGCCTACGATCTCGCTTGCCGATCTTACCCGCGTGCTTGACTACTGCCGCACCAATTTCAGCATACGCGAAATTTCGGTTGAGACAAATCCCAATCATCTGACCGACAGGCATCTGCGGGCTTTAAAGGACTCAGGCGTCAACCGCCTGAGCGTAGGAGTGCAGAGCTTTGACGACAGGATACTCAAAGCCATCGGAAGGTTTGAAAAATATGGCAGCGGCTCTGATATTCAAAAAAAGCTGCATGACGCGAGGGGCATTTTTGATACGCTCAATGTGGATCTTATTTTTAATATGCCCCTGCAGGATGATGCAAGCCTTCGTGCCGATCTTGATATTCTTGACAGCCTCCTGCCCGACCAGGTCACCTTCTACCCGCTTATGACAGCACCGTCTGTGGAGGCGGCTCTGCGCTCAACCCTCGGGGCTGTCGATTTCCGCAAGGAGAAGCGTTTCTACTTCACCATTCTTGAGCGCATGCGCAAAAACTACACCGGCTCCACAGCCTGGTGCTTTTCGCGCAAAAAGTCCATGATCGACGAATACATCATCTCCTATGACACCTATATCGGTGCGGGCAGCGGATCGTTTGGCTACTTCAACGACTGCATTTACATTACGTCGTTCTCGCTTGAGGAATATATCGCAAAAATAAACAAGGGGGAGCTTCCCATCACGCGTGTGAAAAAGTTCACCCCCCGCGAGAACCGCTACTACTTCTTCCTCATGAAGCTCTTTGGCCTTGAGCTTGATAAAGCGGCATTTCAAAAAGCATTCGGCAGGCCCTATACCCGCGAGCTTTTTTTTGAAACCATGCTGCTGCGTCTCGCCCGCGCTATCTGCGAAACCGACACTACAATCCAGCTTACCGACCGGGGCCGCTACTACTGGGTCATGGCCATGCGCGAATTCTTTATCGCCGTGGATACCATGCGCGATGCCTGCCGCACACCCTCTGATTCGTAAACCAGAAGCCCAACCGGCATAGCCTGCTTTTCTACTTTGCAGGTCAAGCTGTTTGACGATCTCAACGACAACCGTGCCGGGTGCCTTTCGGTTAACCATTTCTGCAAAAATGGGGGCTGCAGGCAGAAAGTCTTTCAATCTTAGTTAAAAAACATGAGCGACATTTGTCTTTTTGCATAATGCTTATGATGCCTTCTTCCATGCTTCCCTTCCGGCGAGATCAGTGTTTGGTGCGCATGCAACTCCTGCTGCAACTGCCGCGTTCGTCGTGCCAAAAAACCTATTTCTTCGGCCTCAATCGCCGTCATTGGTATTCCTATCGTTTTTTGTGCACTGCCGATGAGCTGCTCTATCTTTTCCTGCTCTAAAAATCCTCGACCGACCTTCCGCATTAATTTCCGGGCTTCTCCGGCTTGCCTGCTAACTTCCTGCGCACTGCCAAACAGCCCCAGCAATTCTAAAAATGTTGCTCCCCCTCGATCCAGTATCTCTTCGGCTTCCGGCCAGTGCCGCGCCATAATGGCCTCCAGCCGATTTGCGTTCTGCTGATACTGCTGCTGCACCATGTCCATCGTGTTCACCACTGCTGCCAAATCTCGCTCATACTCTCCCTCCATTTTCCACAAACTGCTTGCCCCGTCCACATGCAGCTTGCCGATCACGGACCCCGACTTGGCGTCATGCCAGCTCGGTACCCCGTCATACACCTCTACGGCATCGTGGCTCCGTTTTGCGCTTACCCGGTACACTTCTATCCCCTCATCCCAGAATAAGTTGCGCACCGGATCGCCATATGTTCCGCTCGGCTCCAGGGCTACCTCCACTTTTGCCGCCCCTAAACTTTTTAATACCTGCACCATCTCTCTGCTTCGCTCAGGATGCCGCCACTTTATGGTGATTACCGGCTCCTTCTGCTCCCCTATCAGCAATGCCCCAAAATTATCCTGCTTGGCGATATCTACCCCAAATACGACTTTCTTGCCTTTTACTTTTTCTCCAAGTTGGGCTATATTCACCTTGGTTATCTCTGTTGACCGGTAAACGTGCTTTTTCATGGGATGGCCTCCTTTAATAAAGTAAAGTTTTAAACCCTGCTTTATTATTCGAGGCTATCCCGATTTACTTGACCTATAGCTGACTACGAGTTGATTTGGGAATGAGGGCTGTTAAAATGATGCGTAAAATATTATTGTTTTTCATAATGCTCGAGTGCGCGGGGCTTCCTGCGTCTGCTTCTGCCGAATCAGGCGTCGGCAGCATGGCGGCGATGTATACAAAGATGCACATGCTTTTCGGCAGCGCGGCAGAAGACAATGCCACCGGCTATGTCTTCACGGTGGCTGAGCTTGAAGAGATTGCCGCACTGCGGCCTGACCTGCCTCTGGGAGAGCGCTGGGAGCTGATGCGCTCTGAGCTTGCGCAGCGGCATCCGGGAAAAATGATCGACACGCTTCACTGGACTTTTAATGCCGCTGGCAATGTGGTGTGCCAGATCGCCATCGTGGCGGCATCGCCGCGGGAGTATGTTGCGTTTTTCGGCACGCCTGTTGGCGGTACGGGATTTTCCGGCCGGTACAATAAGTCGGATGTGTGGGACATTATGGTGCAGGGCGAGATGTTGACTTGTGTGCCGGGCCAGTTCGACTACACGACCTATGTGCCTGGCCAGACCGGTTATCTTGCCAAGGGAAACGGCAAAGTTTTCCGCTACGGTCCGGGCACCTGGATGATCGACTATGCCCGTGGCAATATTCTCACCATGTTTCCCTTCGGGGTCATAGCGCCTGCGGTGTACAATACCCGTGATTTCAAAAGCGCTATCGAACAGTTTGCGGATTATGCAGGCCTTGTCATTAAGGGGATGCTGAAATAGGAGCTTATATTTAAAGCCACCTCACCCCGGCCCTCTCCCCCATGCTGGCGGAGAGGGGGAAAGACAAGGGCAATATTTTATATAAACAGTGTGGCACTGGGATTACGCTAAATTCAGGTACGGCGCGAATAAAAGAGTTCCTTCGCCCCCGGCAGGGGGAGAAGGGCAGGATGAGGGGGCTTTGACAGTCAATAATGCACGAGCGCTTCGCAAGCGTATGACCGATGCCGAGATGCTGCTCTGGCGTCATCTGCGCAGTCGCAACATGAACGGATTAAAGTTTCGACGCCAGCACTGCATCGGACACTATATTGCCGACTTTGCATGCGTTGAGAAAAAGCTTATTATCGAAGTCGATGGCGGTCAGCATGCGGAAGATTTTGATCAGGACGCAGTCCGCACGAAATTTTTAAACAGCAAGGGCTGGACGGTAGTGCGATTCTGGAACAATGAAGTGCTGCAGGCAACCGAGGCGGTATTTGAAGCGATTTATAATGCGATTAAATAAAGCCACCTCACCCCGACCCTCTCCCCCATCCTGGCGGAGAGGGAGAAAGACAAAAAAAGCGACAAGGAAAGTTTTATTTTTACGAACGGTTTAAATAAAAGTGTTCCTTCTCCCCTTTCAAGGGGAGAAGGTCAGGATGAGGGGATATAAAAATCTTTTGTGCCTCTGTGGTGAACAACAATGCTTTTTACAAACATCGACGGACACAAATCAGCCTATAGAATTTCATCGGTCGCCGGGCATGGCAAACCCACCATACTGTGCATTCATGGCTCAGGCGGCGACAGCTCGGTCTGGGCAAGCCAGTTTGCGGGCCTTGCCGCCGACTGCACGCTAATCGCTCCTGATCTTCCCGGGCATGGCAAAACACAGGGCAAAGGCGGCTATACGGCTGAAGAGTATGCCTCATGGCTTGAGAGCTTTGTCGAGGCACTCGGGCTGAACAGCTTTATTGTGATGGGCTATTCCATGGGAGGGGCCATTGCTCAGGCATGTGCCCATGCCTATCCCACGCGGGTTGCGGGGCTCATACTCGTGAGCACGGCCATGCGCTTTGTGGTGGCTCCGGAATATCTTAAGGTGCTGCAGAAAGATTTTCACCGCGCAGCACGGGCCTCCTGCGACAGCGCCTATGCCCCTGGAGTTGCTTCCGAGCTTTATCACCGCGGGCTTGAAATGCTTTTGAGCAACGGGGGCGAGGCAATGTATGAAGACGTGCTTGCCTGCACGCAGTTTGACAGCACGCCGTGGGCAGGTAAAATTTCTGTGCCCGGCCTTGTCATCTCCGGTAATCATGATACAATAACGCCTCCTGAAGCGGGACGCGAGCTTGCTGCGGCCCTGCCGCAGGGCAGGTTCATGTCTTTTGCGAAAGCAGGCCACATGGTCATGCAGGAAGCAGCCGATGGATTCAATGCTGCCGTGCGGCAGTTTTTAACCATTACGGGAGAACCCATATGATACTTATAACGGGCGCCGCGGGGTTTATTGGCAGCGCTGTTGCCTGCGCCCTCAACCGTGCGGGCAGAAGCGATCTCATCCTTTCCGACCGCCTGGGCGAGCGGGACAAATGGAAAAATATTGTCGGGCTGCGCTACAGCCGCTTTGTGCACTGCACGGAGCTGCTCTCATTTTTAAATGATGACCCGCAGGCCGATGCCATAACCGCTGTGGTGCATCTTGGCGCCTGCTCTGACACGACCGAGATCGACATGGATTATCTGCTGGCAAACAATGTCGATTTCTCGATCCTGCTGTGCCAGTGGGCCCACAGCTGCGGCAGGCGCTTTGTGTATGCCTCTTCCGCCGCCGTGTACGGCGACGGGCGCCTCGGGTTTTCAGATGCCGACAAGCTAACGCCGAAGCTGCGGCCCTTGAATAAGTACGGATTTTCAAAATGGATGTTTGACATGTGGGTTCTTGAAAACGGCCTTGCAGGCTCGGTTGCGGGCCTTCGCTACTTTAATGTCTTCGGGCCCAATGAATATCACAAGGGCAAAATGGCAAGTGTGGTTTTTCATGCAGTGCCGCAGGTTCAGAAAACAGGGAAAATCCGGCTTTTTGAAAGCCACCTGCCCGACTGCGGCCACGGCGAGCAGGCCCGCGATTTTATCTATATCGATGAAGTTATCGACGCCACACTGTTTGCTCTTAATAATGACAAGGTAAACGGCATCTTTAACGTTGGCACGGGCCGGGCGCATACCTTCAATGATCTTGCCCTGGGCGTATTTGACGGCCTTGGCAAGCCACCTGTCATCGAATACTTCCCCATGCCCGAGGAGCTGCAGGGCCGCTATCAATATTTTACAAAAGCCGACATGCAGCGGCTATACGCGGCAGGATACCATGAGCAACCAGACAGGTTCCGTGAGTTTGTGGCGCGCTATGTGCGCGACTATCTTGTGCCCGGCGGCCGGCATTTGACTGAACTGTAATTTGATCTGAACCTGAGATAAGGATTTGGAAATGAGTGACGCAAGAGTTGCAGAGGCTGAGGAGCTTTTTGAAAAGGCTGAAATATTTTCACGGCAGGGCGCTACGGGGGATGAAAAAAAGATATACGACGATATAGCCGGCCGCTTCAGCTCGGCCACTGAGCCGGAGCTGAGAAAACTTGCGGCAAAGGCGCTTGTGAACAAGGGTGTTATTCTGGGCAAGCAGAGCTGCCACGGCGAGGCGCTGGCGGCTTTTGACCAGGCTCTTTTGATTGTGGCGGGAGGCGATGATGCCGCAAGCCGCGAAAGCAGCGCCATCGCGCAGGTGAACAGGGCGATTACCCTTGATAAGCAGGGTAAAACCGCCGATGCCATTGCCGCCTATGACGCGGTGGTACAACGCTTCCAAAGCGACAAGGTTCCGGCCATTCAGGAGCAGGTTGCAAAGGCACTGCTGCAGAAGGGGTTTATGTGTACCCGCAAGAATATGTTTGAAGAAGAGCGCAGATCCTATGACGCGATTATAGAACTTTTCGGCGCCTCGCAGGAACCCGCGCTGCACAGCCAGATTGCCAATGCGCTGTTCAGCAAAGGCCTGTCATATGGCAAGGGCATGCATCGCGAGGCCGCCAATGAAGCCTATGACGAACTGCTGCGCCGCTACGCCGGCTCTGACGACCCGGAAATCAAATCCCTTGTAGGCATGGCCAATTTCAACAAGGGCGTGAGCTATCATTTTTAAGGACGGAAGCATTTCTGCATAGTTATTGACATATTGGCGGGTTGGATATAGAGTATTAAGGAATTGCGCAGGGAAAACCGGCGCTTGCAAACTGTCGCCCGCGAATGTTGCACCGTTTCAGGTGCATTACTTTTTTTATAATAATTCAAGGAGGATTTAAAGTATGGCACTTATCGATTTCGGCGGCGTGAAGGAAAACGTCGTCATGCGCAAAGAATTTCCCATGGCAAAGGCCCGCAAGGTACTGAGCAAAGAAACCATCGCTGTGATCGGCTATGGCGTTCAGGGCCCGGCGCAGGCGCTCAATATGAAGGACAACGGCTTTAATGTCATCATTGGCCAGTCAAAAAAGATCAAGCGCGACTGGGACCGCGCAGTGAAAGACGGCTGGAAGCCCGGCACGACCCTGTTTGATATTGAAGAGGCGGTACAGCGCGGCACCATCATCCAGATGCTTGTTTCTGATGCTGCCCAGCGTACCATCTGGCCAATAGTTAAGAAAAATCTGAAGGCCGGCGATGCACTGTATTTCTCTCACGGATTTTCCATCGTCTACAAAGAGCAGACCAAGGTCATTCCGCCCAAGAATGTTGATGTGATACTGGTTGCGCCCAAGGGCTCGGGCACATCGGTGCGCCGCAACTTCCTTTCCGGCGCCGGCATCAATGCAAGCTTTGCCGTGTTTCAGGACGCTACAGGCCATGCGCTTGAGCGGACCATCGCAGTCGGTATCGCCATCGGCGCCGGCTATCTGTTCCCCACGACCTTTCAGAAGGAAGTGTACAGCGACCTGACCGGCGAGCGCGGCATTCTCATGGGCGCTCTTGCAGGCGTTATGGAAGCGCAGTATGACGTGCTGCGCAAAAATGGCCACAGCCCCAGCGAAGCTTTCAATGAAACTGTTGAGGAGCTTACCGAGAGCCTTATCCGCCTTGTGAGCGAAAACGGCATGGACTGGATGTATTCAAACTGCTCAGCCACAGCCCAGCGCGGCGCTCTTGACTGGAAGCCGAAATTCAAGAAGGCTGTTATGCCCGTATTCAACGATCTGTACAAGCGCGTGAAGACAGGCGCTGAGACACGCCGCGTGCTCACGACCTGCAGCAAGTCCAATTACCAGGAACTGCTGACCAGGGAGCTTGCAACGCTCGGAAATTCCGAGATGTGGCTTGCAGGCAAAGCCACCCGCGCCCTGCGTCCTAAGGAAGCGGCAAAGCTGATCACCAAGGCAACCAAAGGTATCGCAGGCCGCAAGTCAAATTAACAGCCTGAGCTGCTTCTCGTATTGCTGTTTTCGAAAGGAGGATTTTTTTAAATCCTCCTTTCTTTTTGGATGCGCCATAACTGAAAGACGCCCGGTGCGGAAAACTGCTGTGTGGATACTCCTAAAAATCAAGCCGGGGCGCGCATAGCCCGCCGGGCACGGCACCATCTTTTGTGAAGAGTCCCGGCTGGCAGCCCCCTTTTGCCACATTTATATTGACACGCAACAGCCCTCATTTTATAGTCTGCCCATCTCAATACGGATGATTGTCAATTCAAACTCGCCCCATATAAACTTTGAGTGATCTGGTCATGTCTGCAGGCGCAACCGGGCGGCCGTAACTTCATTGCCAATGTTTTTGACTGCTGCTCAGATGCCGCACCGGGCCGCGGTTTATTCTGGGACCTTATTGTTTCCAGCCGTTGGCGACCCGATTTAGTCCGTGAACAGATGCCAATAGAACACAAGCAGAAAGTGGCGCGTTATGAGACACCCCTATAAAGCAGTAAAGCCACTGGCGGTCGCGTGCATCATTTTGCTGGTCTGTGTGCGGCTGTCATTTGCAGGGGGCTTTTCCCTTTTTGAAACCAGCGTGCGCGGCAATGCCCTTGGCGGGGCGCTGGTGGCGCGCGCCGATGATCCCACCGCTGTTTTTTTTAATCCCGCCGGCATCACGCAGCTCCAGGGGACTCAAATTGCAGTGGGCGCGTCCCTTTCACTTGGGTATGCCGAAATCAAAACAAAATCACAGCAAGGTGATACGCACACTACCTACAATGACGTGACCCCCCGTTTCATACCCTACGGCTACCTTACCCGTGAAATAAACGACCGGTTGTGGTTCGGCCTGGGCCTGATCCCCCGGTTTGCCTCGAGCGCCCGGTTCCCAAGCGACTGGCCCGGCCGGTATAACAGCACCAATGCGCTGGTGAAAGGGGTTGAGCTCAATCCCTCTTTTGCCCTGAAGGTCACGGAAAAGCTGTCCCTTGCTGCCGGGCTTCGCGTCATGCGGTTAGGAGTTACCCTTGACCAGAATGTGCCGATTTTTGATTACCACTCGCGGATTAAAGGCGATTCGATAGCGCCGGGGTGGAATGCCGCCGTGCATTATAAAGCCTTTGACTGGGCATATGCCGGTATTTCCTTCCGCAGCAGGGTAAATCAGAATGTGAAAGGCCGGGTTACATTCACCGGCCGGCCCGACTACCTCCGGAAGGTTTTTCCCGACACTCATTTCGACATGGGTATAAATCTTCCTGCCGAGCTCTACTCAGGGGTGGTGTTTTTCCCCAAAGAGCGGCTGAGCATCGAAACAAGCACGGTATTTACCATGTGGAGGTGCTATGATCATCTGCGGTCAACATTTGATGAGCCTGTCGCGGGGCTGCGTCAGAAGATCATAGAAAAGGACTGGCACAATGTATGGCGGTACCAGGTTGGCCTTGAGTACAAGGCGCTGCCATGGCTTGATCTTCGGCTTGGTTTTGTTTACGATAATGAGCCCCAGCCCCGGCATACCGTGGACTATACGCTGCCATGCTATGACCGCATAATGCTCTGCAGCGGCTTGGGGTTTCACTGGAACGCCTGGTCTTTTGATACGTCCTATACCTTTAAACAAAGCAAAAAGCGCGATGTTAAAGCCCGGCCTGCCGACGGGGTGCTTGATGGCGAGCTCAGCGACACCCACGCACATTACATCGGCCTGGGCGTATCCTATAAATTTTAAATCAACGGAACTTTTTTTTCGCTTCACCGGTTGTGAAGTGGCTGTATATTCGGCCTCTCTGGCGGCCATCGACGCGCCGCTGCGTTTCTTAAGAGGAGTTATCATTTAGCTATCATGAAGCCCGGACAATCACAAACCGTTCGCGGATATTTTGGCGCCATCGCAGGCCGCTATGACCTGACCAATACCCTGCTGAGCTTCGGCCTGCACTATCTGTGGAAGCGCCGGACAATTAAAGCGGCAGGTATTGCGCCGGGCTGCCGCGTTCTTGACCTGTGCGGCGGCACGGCAGACCTTGCACTGGCTGCAGCCCGTGCAGGCGCGCAGTCCGTCACGGTCTGCGATTTCAGCCCCGAAATGATGGCTGTGGGCAAAAAAAAGGCGTTCGGAGTTGATGGCATATCTTTTGTCTGCGGCGATGCCCAGCGAATCGCCTGCGCCGGCGCAAGCTTCGATGTGGTGCTCATCGGCTTTGGCCTGCGAAACCTTACCGACCGCGAGCAGGGCCTGCAGGAAATACTGCGCGTGCTCAAGCCCGGGGGCAGGCTTGTGTGCCTTGAATTTTCAACCCCTGTGTTTCCGTGGTTCCGCAGGCTCTACGATTTCTATTCCCGCTATATTATCCCCACTGCCGGGCTTCTCATCGCCGGCTCCCGCGAGGCCTATGAATACCTGCCCGACTCGATAAAAAAATTCCCCCTGCCCGAAGAGCTTGTCCTGATGATGCGGGCTGCCGGTTTCAGCGATGTGACCTATGCCCGGCTCACCAACGGCATCGCAGCTATTCATACAGGAAGGAAAGCACGCCAGGCGCAGTCAACCGGCGCAGAGACTCCAGCTTAATTTAATACATCGGCAATGCGCTTCTTTTCTTCTCATGCTTGCTTTCGTGCCGATGCTGTGCTAGGTTTTGCTGCACTTTATAATATGGAAGGCAGCAGTCATGGAACAGAAAAAAAGCAGCAATGTCGTCTGGCACGAGTCCATAATCACGCAGCAGGACCGCGAAAAACTGTTCGGCCACCGGGGCCTGGCCCTGTGGTTTACGGGCCTGTCCGGTTCGGGTAAGTCGACTGTGGCCCATGAGGTTGAGAACAGGCTGCACGGGCTCGGGTGCCACACCTACGTGCTCGACGGCGACAATGTGCGTCACGGCCTGAATGCCGACCTCGGCTTTTCTGCCGAAGACAGGCAGGAGAACATCCGGCGGCTGGCCGAGCTGGTAAAGCTGTTTGTTAATGCGGGCGTTATCGTGCTGTCGGCCTTTATTTCACCCTACCGCGCCGACCGGGAGCGAGCGCGCAACCTTCTGCCCGAGGGGGACTTTTTTGAGGTTTACTGCCGCTGCGGAATTGCCACCTGCGAAGAACGCGACCCGAAGGGCCTCTACAAAAAAGCCCGGGCCGGCGAGATTGCCGATTTTACCGGCATTTCAGCGCCCTATGAAGAGCCAGACATGCCCGAGATCATCATCGATACCGACAGCGATTCGGTCGATGTCTGCGCCGATACAATAATCGCCCACCTGAAGGCGCAGGGTGTGTTGAGCTGAGCGGCCGGCCGTTTCGGGATGCCCGTATGGATGAAAAAAGAAAAAGCCTTTTCGGGCTGCACGTCTCTAATATCCTATTTGCCGGCACGGGGCTTTTTTCGAAGCTTATCCCGCTTCCAGCCATCGATATCACGGCGCTGCGGTGCCTCATGGCTGCCGGGGCCCTGCTTGTTATCATTACCCTGATCAAGCGCAGGGTGCTGCTGACAGGAGTGCGCGACTGGCTGCTCATGGGGCTTGCGGGGCTGCTCATGTGCCTGCACTGGGTTACTTTTTTCCATGCAATGCAGGTTTCAACCGTTGCAGTGGGCATGATCGCCCTATATACCTACCCGATCATCACGGTATTGCTTGAGCCCTTCTGGCAGGGGCAGCGACCGCACCGGGCAGATCTTTACTGCGGCATCGCGGTGCTAGGTGGCGTGTGCCTGCTGGTGCCCGATTTTTCCCTGCGAAGCAGCGCGGCTTTGGGCCTGTTCTGGGGAACGGTGTCGGCACTGGCGTTTGCGCTACGCAATGTGCTGCAGCGGCACTATCTTGCGCAGTACCGGGGCGATACCTCCATGTTTTACCAGGCCCTGATTGCGGGCCTTGCAGCCCTGCCTTTTGTGCAGCATGACCCTGTTAGCATCACCTGCCCTATCTGGCTGCAGCTGGGCCTGCTTGCGTTTTTTTGCACAGCTGTGCCGCACAGCATGTTTGCCGGGTCACTGCGGGAGCTGAAAGCAAAGACAGCAGGGCTTATCGGCTGCCTGATGCCGGTTTATGGCGTTGCGCTTGCCTGGCTGGTTCTGGGTGAAGCTCCAACGCTCACGACCGTGCTCGGCGGCCTTGTAATTGTGGGGGCGGCGGCCTTTGAATCATGCCGGGCATGAGAATGCGACTTGATTATGCTGCTAAATTCTTCTATGTTGTAGATATGCTGTATGCATGAAAAACATCTGCAATTGATTTGCCGGGGTTGCCCGTAAACTTGCAAACCCGTCTTTCTTTAAAAGGCTGCGATTACAGCCGGCCGTGTTGATAAGCCGCTGCGGAGAAACCAAAAGGTTTTTTTTATTCTAACAAAGGAAATGCTTCTATGACGAAAAAAATGCTGTGTGTCATTTGGTGCGTTCTTTTTTTATGCGCCTGCAAAGGCAGACAGGAACTGATCCCTGAAGCCCCCTCAGCGCCTGCCGCGCGAATCCCTTTGCCGCATAATGTGGTCATGGAGGAAGAATCCATCTATTCGCCTGCGCCTTCCGGCAACGGGCAGGCTCCTGCAGCCTGCGACTACTTGCACTATCTGCGGTTTCGCCTGGCAACCGACAATGACACGCCACGGGCCGTGAACGCGGTTGTCATCATGATACCGGGCTATCTCGGCGGAGCCGGCAGCTTTGGCTATCTTGCACGCCAGCTTGTAGGGCTTGCAGGAGAGGATTTTCCGATAGAGGTCTGGGCTCTTGACCGGCGCTCGAACTGCCTTGAAGATCTGACCGGTATGCAGGCGGCTGAAACCAGTCAAGATCCGCAGGCCGCTCTTGACTACTATTATAATGCCGCCTCTATCGATGGCCATACTTTTGGCGGATTTTATACGGCAGCCGATACGCCGTATCTTTCGGAGTTCGGCCTGCAGCTGCTCATGCAGGATATACACACCATACTTGAAGAAAAAATACCCGTTTCAGCCGACCGTAAAAAAACTGTTTTTATTGCGGGGCATTCCATGGGAGCCCCCATTGCCGCGGCCTATGCCGCATGGGATTTTGACAATAATTCCGCAACTCTTGACGATGCGGGATTCAATAACTGCGCAGGCCTCATCGGCCTTGAAGGCTCGGTTGCCGTGTGGTCGTCATCGATCTCGGAGAGGCGCTACGCGCAGAGGCTTGCCGGGCTGCGCGCCCCTGCGCCGGGGCAGTCTGCAGGTATTAGCATAACGCCTGAAGCCATGGCCCTCATTCAAATACTTGCCCTGTATGCCGGTTTTGCTCCCGACAATGAATCAAGCATTTTTCGAGGCATAGCGGTTTCCTCCGCAACGGAGGGTCTCATTAAATTTCTCACCACCTACGGCCTTCACAGCGCCGGGCCCTGCGCCCCCTCTCTCGGCGAGTTCCATCTGAGCAATGAGGCCATGCTCGGCCTTTTTGCTGATGACAATTTTCAGCCCATCAGCATCGGTCGGGTAAGCCTCGGGTTTCTTATAGGAGGGCCCGTTGTGCGGCGCCGGAGCCTGCTGGGGGGCGAAGGCCTGTTCGCGCCGGTCGATATCGATAACGGAACCTTCTACACCTGGGCCAATTTTGACACGATAGGCACTGCTGATGATCCGGCATTTACCGACACGACCGGCGCTGTCACTTTGACAACGGAAGGCACGGAAGTAACCGATATACAGGACTATGCACGGATCGTGTTTGAAGGGCCTCTGAATTTTTTCGAGTGGTATTTCCCCGACAGGCTGTCTGTGGATCTGGGCATAGTCCCGGCATCGTTCAGGGCTCGCTACGGCATACGAACGGACCATTTGGAGGGAATAGATGCCCTGCCCAAAATAGAGTTTCTTGCGCAAAATATACCCGGCTATGATCACCTCGACGTGCTCTGCGCCGCTGCCGACAGGCCCCTGCGCAGAAAAAATGAAGTGCTTGCCCCGCTTCTTGAGTTTCTCAAGGCTCACAGCACCGGAACCGTGCTTGTCCCTTGAAGGTCATTTTTTTAACAACGGATGGCATCCAGGGCATGTTTCGGGGCATGAGCCTTGACAGGCACCGGCACCATCCTTACCCCCACAGCACCAGACAGCAACCGAACTAATTAACAGGAGGCACAGCATGGCAAGCATCCTACTGGCAGGGGATATCGGGGGCACAAAAACTATTTTGTGGCTGATCGATGTTCGGCCTCCGGTCGCACAAACGGGGCAGCACGTTCAGGCTGTTCTGTATGAAGAGACATTTGTCAGTCGAGACTTCCCTGATCTGGCACCTTTGGTGCGGCAATTTTTACATAATGCCGCTGCACAGCTCGGGCAGGCTCAGCCTGTTGAAAAAGCCTGTTTCGGCATTGCAGGCCCTGTCGTTGAAAACACCTCTGAGGTTACTAACCTCGGCTGGTCATTGAGCAGCGAGCGCCTTGCCCTGGATCTGGGCTTTGCCAGCGTGCGCTTGATAAATGATTTTGTTGCCGTGGGCTATGGCATACAGGCCCTGATGCCGGAAGATACGGTGACGCTGCAGGCAGGGATTCCTGACGGGCAGGCACCAGTTGCACTTATCGGTGCAGGCACCGGCCTTGGAGAGGGTTTTTTGATTTCGCAGCCCGGGGGCTGCCGGGTGTTTGCCAGCGAGGGTTCTCACGGTGATTTCCCTCCACGCTCTCCTCTTGAGTTTCAGCTTTTCAAATACCTGTGCGAGCTTCATCAGATACACAGAATTTCCATCGAACGGGTTGTTTCCGGCATGGGGATTATCTCGATATACCAGTTTCTTCGTGAGCAGTCACCACAGCAGGAGACTGCGGCCTTTACCGAAATGTACCGCTGGTGGCAGCAGGAAATTGGCAGGGCTGAAAAAACGATTGATCTTTCAGCTGAAATATCCAGAGAGGCTTTAAGCGGCAAGAACTATCTCTGCGCGCAAACCATGAATCTTTTTATCGAAGCCTACGGTGCGGAAGCCGGAAATCTCTGTTTGAAACTTCTTCCCTATGGCGGCCTTTATGTCGCCGGTGGCATTGCCCCTAAAATTTTGCCCTTGATGCAGGCTGGAAATTTCATGGAAGCTTTTTGCGACAAGGGACGCATGAGCGGTCATATGGCAAAAATACCGGTGCATGTTGTTGTGAATCCCCGGATCGGGCTCATCGGGGCCGCCATCTGCGCCAGCCAGCCTTTCGACGCAACTTAAAAAACAGCGCTTTCATCAGTTGCCTTTTTGTCTTATAAAATCCCGCAGCCAGGGTTAATTTTATTTAATGCAGGTGTAATCAATTTTTAATTGTCGATTGGTATATTTACACACAAGGAAATACGCATCTTAAATATCTTTTAATGGAGCAGAGGATGAAAAAAATAGTTATCGCACTGGCAATGGTATTCGCGTTCGCAACAGTTTCGTTTGCTCAGGAGCCGGTCTCTCCCGCCAGCCCAAAGGTAGCAGCCACTCAAAAAAAAGCGCCCAACAAAACCAAGGCGCCCAAAAAAACAAAATCTGCTAAAAAACCCAAAAGCAATCAGCCCAAAGCGCCTGCCTCCACAAAGGGCGGCAACTGATAGACCCAAACACCGAGACAGATATATCTAATAAAGAAGAGGTGGATGCGTTTTACGCGTCCACCTCTTCTTTATAGTATTCTCAGCAGATCCGATGCCCGTTCCGTAGCCCTCGTTAAAGGGAAAAGCACCCCATCATCTCAGTCCTTATATGCGCTGCCTGCATTCTATCATATGATGCAAAGCACTGTTTCGCAAATTCTCTGTCTTTCGGATGGATCACCGGCTCCCGGTTACATGATTACCTTCCGCTTCTCTCGCCCCGAAGCGCGCGTTGACTAAGCCCTGCCTGCAAAATCTCAGCCGGGCGGCCAATACCGCTCTCGTCAATCTTAAAGGCGGACACCTGCTGCTGCAGCAGCCTGGACTGGCGCGACAGATCATGAGCCTCAGCCGCGCTCTGCTCGGCATGCGCAGCATTTTGCTGCGTTACCCGGTCTACCTGCTCAAGGCCCGTGGTGATTTGTGTTACGCTCTGCGCCTGCTCATTGGAGGCAGCTGCAATATCAGCCACCAGTTCAGTTATCTTTCCTGCCGCTGCAACGATGTCCTGCAGCGTTTTAGCTGTCATGTCGGCCATCTGCGTGCCGTCGTCCACCTTCTTTACCGAAACCTGGATCAGGTCAGCCGTTTCCCTGGCTGCTGTGGCGCTTCGCAAGGCAAGGCGCCGCACTTCGTCAGCCACTACGGCAAAGCCTTTGCCGTGCCTGCCTGCGCGCGCCGCTTCCACCGCCGCATTCAGCGCCAGCAGGTTCGTCTGGAAAGACACTTCATCAATGACCCTGATAATACTCAAAACACTGCGGCTTGATGTATTGATTTCCCTTATGGCGTCAACCATGCGGCCCATCTGCAGGTTAACCTTTTCGGCAAGCGTTTTTGTATCGGCGGTCAGTTTTTCAGCGCCCGCGGCGTTTTCAGCATTCCTCCTGGTCTGCGCAGCGATCTGGGTCATGGAGCTTACTATCTGCTCAAGCGCGCTTGCCTGCTCGGTTGCGCCCTGGCTCAAAGCCTGGCTGGTTGAACTCATCTGCACCGCGCCCCCGGCCACTTTAGCCGCAGCCATATTTATTTTTGCCATCATCGCGCTCAATGTATCAACCATGGTTTCAAGGGCATTACCTAGAGTGTCCTTATCTGACATTTTACTGACCTTTACCACAAGATTGCCCCCGGCGATTTCCCCTGCAATATCGGCAGTCGTTTTAAGGCGGTCTACCATTTTCTGCATCGCCAGCAAAACGCCTTTAACTTCTTTTGTGTTTGAATAAAAACCAAGGCCAAGATCGCCTGCAGCCACTCGATTGGCTATGCCGACAATGGTTCGGGGGTCCTCGCCCAGCAGATTCAAAACGCTTGTAATTATTAAAACGGCGATGCCAATTGTCGCCAGCAGCGCGACAAAGACCAGCGCCATTGCAGTACCCCCATAATTTTTTACCATTGCTTTTGTAGCAGCTTTTTTTTGCATGCCCCCTGTATGCGCGTGCCTTGATACTGCCTGCGCCGCAAGCTCGATTTGCTGGGCCGCCTGATCCAGCTCGGCAGCCGCATATTTTGTTTCCCGAGCCTGTGCTACAAAGACATCAAAGGCTGCCTTATAGGCATTGAGGGTTTTTTCGATCAGCGCACCTTCGTCCCCTGCAATTCCGGACTGTTGAAGTGCGCTTCTCAGTTTGACTATAGCTTCATCCATCTGCTGAAGATATGTATGCTCCTCAGAAAGCAGATAATCATTGGCGTTTTTCCGGATGGATAGCAGGAGTTCTTTAAAAGAGGGGTCCTGAAGTGATGAAACAGCGTTGTCTATTTCCCCGGCTGTTTTTAGAAATAGCACCTGGGGGCCTGAGCTGTTATCCGGGCCCTTTGTTTCCTGTGCGCGGACAACCTCTTCAAAAAATTTTTTATAGTTTGCCGCAAGTGGCAGAATGGCCCCAGCTTTTTCCCGCATCGCAAAATTGGACGATCGTGCGCTGAGATCAACGATTGTACGGGCGGCATCCTGTAAAAAGTTTATGTCAGCCTCGAATTTACGAAGATATTTCTTGTCCATGCTCTCCAGATAATCCCTTTCATCACCGCGGCATTGCAGCATTTGCGTCTCCAGTTTCAGCGCATTGTTGGCAATACCGAAATCCTCCTCCATGAATATCTCAAATGCACCAGTCGTTTTGTTAAGCGCATTGAACATAACGGCGGTTATGGACAATAAAAAAAAGAAAATGATGCCGAATCCACCGATGAGTTTTGTCGATAGCTTCATGTTTTTAAGCATGGCCGTACCTTTTGGAATTGCGATATCAAAACAGATTCTATAACAATATCTTTTTTTGGAAAAGAAGCAAGAATTCAGTTTTTGGGCGTAGGCCATACGCCCTTACGATACATTTTGAATCCTGAATCCGGAGCCTTGGATCTCGTTACTCCAAAATCATGACTGAGAACTTGCTTTTTGCACCTTATGCCTCCCGGCTATGCTGCGCTTTTATCCAGCACCTTGCGGATAGTTTCGGCGATGGCAAGACGGTTCAGTGGTTTAATCACAAAAGCCTTGATGCCGCCCGCGATTGCCGATTCGACCGTCACCAGGTCGCTGTAGCCCGTGCACAGGATTAACGGTACATCCTTGCGTATTTTCAGCAGTTGCTGCGCCAGATCATAGCCCGTGAGCTGCGGCATGGTCTGATCGGTGATGACGAGATCAAAGGCTGCAGGGTCTTTGCCGAAAAGCTCCAATGCCTCAACAGGGCTGCTGATAGCCGTGACACGGTAGCCAAGCGAGTTTAGTAGTTGCTCTCCCACATCCAGCAGCATCGTCTCATCATCCACCAGCAGCACCCGCTCATGCCCATGCGGAGCGCTTTGCTGCACGATATCACGGCCGGCGCCCTCTTCCTGCACTCGTGGCAGCAGCACATGAAAGACCGTACCCTTGCCAGGCTCGCTATATACCTTGATGTCGCCGTTCAGGCTTTTTACGATACCATGCGCCACGGCAAGGCCCATGCCGGTGCCTCTGCCGAGTTCCTTGGTGGTGAAGAAAGGCTCAAAGATACGCGTAATGACATCCCCGGATATACCAGTGCCGGTATCTTTAACGCTCAACCGCACATACGGCCCCGGCTCTATATCGGCATAGGCCCTGACGCTGTGCTCATCAAGATCAAAGGCCTTGATCGTCACCTCAAGCACGCCGCCCTTCTGCTGCATGGCGTGAGCTGCATTGGTGCACAGGTTCATGACGATCTGGTGCACCTGCGTGGCGTCGGCTATGACAATATCATTGGCGGTGGCAATATCTGTCTTGATATCAATCGTTGTTGGTATCGAGGAACGCAGCAGGTTCAGCACTTCCTTGACCACAAGGTGCAGTTGCAAGGCCTTCAAGGCGCTTTCGCTTTTGCGGCTGAAGGCAAGTATCTGCTTCACAAGATTTTTTGCCCGCTCTGCTGCCTTCAATACCTGCGAGAGATTGTTCTCCAGATCTCTGTTGCCCGCGGGCAGGTCTTTGGAAAGCTCCGTGTACCCTATAATTGCGCCCAAAATATTGTTGAAATCGTGGGCGATGCCGCCGGCAAGGGTGCCGATGGCCTCCATTTTTTGCGACTGCCGCAGCTGCTCCTCAAGCCGTTTCCTATCGGTAATATCACGGGTGGAGGAAATAGACCCCGATATTGTCCCGTCAGGGTTCTTCAACAATACAACGCTGGTTTCGACTTGTATGATGCGCCCGTCCTTGTGTTGCCGGACAGCCACCCAATTGCGGACAAGACCCAGCTCGAAAACCCGCTCAACTAATACAATATTTTCATTCCAGGCCCTTTCGTTATCAGGCGTAAGAGAAGACGCATGCTGCCCGATGAGCTCCTCCGGAGAATAGCCATACACTTCATAAACCGACTCGTTTGCCATGACGATATAGCCGTCTGCATCGGTAACAAAAATGGCGTCGGGAGAGGTCCTGAAAAGGTTCTCAAAATAATCGCGCGCCTGACGCATCTCAACCTGGCTTGCCTGGAGCTGCTGGTTTGAGGCTTCAAGCTCAGCGGTTTTAGCCTGCACCAGATCCTCAAGCCGGGTGCGATGCTGCTGCAATTCTGTTTCAAGCGCCTTTCTTACAACAAGCTCATCCTGAACGCGCTTGTTGTAGTCGTGCAGCTTGCCCACAACAGCGCCGATAAGGATTTCTATAAGGGTCCCCGCAATGCCGACACCGCCGACATAGAACTTTTCAACCCAGTCGAGCCCAAAGAGCATGCACATGAGGATATTCACCGGCGGGCTCAGCAGCCCTGCGTAGATGCCTGCTCGGACTCCATAAAACCAACCTATGATGACGATAGGAATAATCGCTGAAATCGCCATGCCCTTGCCGGGCATATAGGTCATAAGGGCAAAAAATGCGACATATATGCCAACTGAGAATAAAGAAATATACAGTCGGCGGTCGAAAACCATTTTATGCGAAGTCATGGCGCTCCATTTTGACATATAATTTATGTGGAAAAATTTTTAGTTTTTATTATAGTAAAATTTTTACAAGAGGCGAAGCAAGCAGAACATATCTCCCGGCTATGCTGCGCTTTTATCCAGCACCTTGCGGATCGTTTCGGCAATGGCAAGACGGTTCAGGGGCTTCATTACAAAGGCCTCTATGCCGCCCGCACTGGCCGACTCGGCCGTCACTAAGTCGCTGTAGCCCGTGCACAGGATTAACGGTACATCCTTGCGTATCTTCAGCAGTTGCTGCGCCAGCTCATAGCCCGTGAGCTGCGGCATGGTCTGATCGGTGATGACGAGATCAAAGGCCGCAGGGTTTTTGCCGAAAAGCTCCAATGCCTCAACGGGGCTGCTGATAGCCGTGACACGGTAGCCAAGCGAGTTCAGTAGTTGCTCTCCTACATCCAGCAGCACCGCTTCGTCATCCACCAGCAGCACAGATTCCTGCCCCTGCGGCGCTTCCCGCTCCACAGCATCCGCCGGTATCTTCTCAGCCTGAACGCGCGGCAGCACAACATGAAAGACTGCACCCTTGCCCGGCTCACTGTACACTTTGATATCGCCTTTCAGGCTTTTAACGATGCCATGCACCATGGCAAGCCCCATTCCGGTGCCTTTGCCAATTTCTTTTGTTGTAAAAAAAGGTTCAAATATACGGCCGATGACATCCCTGGGTATGCCCATACCGGTATCTTTGACGCTTAGCTGCACATAGGGTCCCGGCGCTATGCCGACATAATAACCGGCGGCAGGTATATCAATATCAATGGGGTTTAAAGTTATATCCAGGACACCGCCGGTGGTCTGCATGGCATAGGCTGCATTTGTGCACAGGTTCATGACGATCCGGTGAATTTCGGTAGCGTCTGCAACGACAACATCATCGGTATCATGAATATTGGACCGTATGGAAATGGTTGAAGGCAGCGAGGCCCGCAGCAGCTTGAAAGCTTCCTCGATCACAAGATGCAGGCGCAGTGGCTTGACCACGCCTTCTGTTTTGCGGCTAAAGGTGAGAATTTGACGAACAAGAGCCTTGGCCCTATCAACTGACTTTAATACGTGCGAGAGATTTTTTTCAAGAACGCTGTTGCCCGCAGCCAGGTCTTTGGAAAGCTCGGTATAGCCCATGATCGCAGCCAGAATATTGTTGAAATCATGGGCGATGCCGCCCGCAAGTGTCCCAATAGCCTCCATCTTCTGCGACTGCCGCAGTTGTTCCTCAAGTATCTTTCTATCGGTTATATCCCGGCTTGAGGAAATGCCGCCGGAAGGTGTGCCGTCGGCATCCTTCATCTGCATGATGCTGGATTCGGTCTGTATGGTGTGGCCGTCCTTGTGGCGCCTATCAATCGTAAAATTCCGCACCAGGCCCTTTTCATACAGCTCTTCCATCATGGCAAAAGTTTTTTGTGTCATTGCTTCATCATCCGTTGCGAAAACAGATGCGTGCTGGCCCACGAGCTCCTCGGGATGGTAGCCATAAACGCTGCAAACCGACTCGTTTGCCATGATGATATACCCGTAGGAGTCGGTGACGATAATGGCTTCAGGAGAGGCTCTGAATATGTTTTCAAGAAAATCGCGCGCCTGCCGGACTTTATTCTCAGCCTGCTTGCGCTCGGTAATATCATGGCCGAATCCGACCAGTTCAAGCAGCGTTCCCTGACTATCGCAGCTTTTTATCGAATTCCACAGAATCATCCGCAGTTCACCTGGTTTTGTCTGGAGGGACATTTCATGGTTGACCACATCCCCCTGCGCAAGCAGGCTAAATAGGTCCTCAACCTGGGCATGCAATGCGCCGGGGTAGAAGGTGGCCCACCAGTTAAGACCTGTAAGTTCCTGGTTGCTGTAGCCGGTTATTTCCTCTCCTGCCTTGTTGATGAAGCTGGTTGTGCCGTTTGCCGTAATGCCGCAAATGATAACCGGCGAGGTTGCAATGATTTCGGCAAGCCGCTCCCGTTCGCTGTTCAGGGCTTTTTCAAAGTTTTTGCGCTGGGTGATATCGCGAATGATAGCGGTAAAAAAAATCTCATTATCGGCTTTCCAGGAAAAAAACGGGAACTCTATGAAAAATTCCGTTCCATCTTTCCGCACCCCTGTAGTTTGTATGGTCCTGCACAGCGATTCAAAGTCAGCGCTTTGCAGAAACTGTTCTCTTCTGGTGGTTTCGCTTTCACGCAGGGGCTGCGGGAGAAGAATGCTGGTATGCTGGCCCAGCAGTTCCTTTGGATCGTAGCCGAACATTATTTCAGAGGAGCTGTTACAATAAATAATCACCCCCCTGCTGTCGGTTATGATAATCGTATCCGGAGAATTTTCTGCAATCGCCCTGAAGCGCTCCTGACTGGCCTGCAGCTCCCCGGTCTTATTACTCACCAGCTTTTCGAGGCTCTCACGGTGCTGCTGCAGTTCTTCTTCTATGCTCTGCCTGGCGCGGAGCTCTTTTTTAAGCCGCTGCCCCAGGTCGCTTAACCGGCCTACAATCAGTGCGATAATCATGTAAGCAATAGTGCCTGCAATGCCGGGGCCGGTCATCAGCATGTTGTTGACCAGGCTGATGCCTGCGATAATGAACATGAGTACATTGAAAGGGAAACTAAGTATGCCCGCAATTACGCCGATGAGGGGGCCATATAACCAGGCTATAACCATCACCGGGAATACTGCCACCATAGGCATGGCGGTAAAATGATAGACGAAATGAAGGAGAAAAAAAATAATAGCGTAGAGCAGGATTGAGCCGATGGCAAAGCTCAACCGATAGGAGAGATAGTCCTTTGCAGGCAGGATGGTGCTGATGCCGTGAGGTTTTTCCATAAAAATTTCTCATCCGTACAAGTGCATATTCTCATAAATTATGCGGCCCAGGCAGCGGCCTGTAATAGTGGTTCAAGCATGTGTGGACTTGCCGGATATCTATGCATTAGATTTATTGCCGTGTTTTGTCAAGGATAAGAGTAAGCTTGGAAGCCAGAAGTCGGAATCCGAACCTTGAACCTTGAACCCTAAACCACCGCTCCGTTTGCAGCAATAACCTCTTTGTACCAGAGGGCGGAATCCTTCAGGGTCCGCTGCTGCGAGGCATAGTCTATATGCACGATTCCGAACTGCTGGGTGTAGCCTTCGGCCCATTCAAAATTATCCAGAAGCGACCACACGAAATATCCGCGCATATCCACCCCTTCGGAGCAGGCGCGTTGCAGTTGTGTCAGATAGCGCCGGAGGAAATCGATGCGCTGCCCGTCATGCACGCAGCCGTCGGGGCTGACCGTGTCATGTGCTGCCATGCCGTTTTCCGAAATAATGATCGGCAGGCCGTAGCGCTCCCAGTAAAATCGCGAAGCCCAGTAAAGCGATTCCGGCACAACAGGCCAATTAAAGCTTGTTCGTTCATGCTCTGGAGCACATGGCACCACCTCAGGTGTGCCGTCTGCTCCTGCACGGTATGTTTCCCCGAAATAGACATTGAGCCCCAGGAGATCAAGAGGCTGGCAGATGGTGCGCAGGTCATCTTTTCCCATAGGCGGCAGGTCCTTTTCGAAAAAGGCCAGCCCGTCTTCCGGGTAACGCCCCAGCACTACAGGGTCTGTCCACCAGGAATTATTTCTGCTTAAGGGCCGGCTAGCGGCGAAGAAAGTTTGGCGTGCCGATTGTATGTCCTGGTCTGTTTCTGTTGCAGGTACGGCCACCGGACTTACTGATAGCGCATAGCCGATTGAGGGCATAATTTTTGAGCGGCTGCGGATCACCTGTACGGCCTTTCCGTGGGCGAGCAGCACATTGTGTCCGATCGTGAGCACTTTTGAAAGCTCCAGCTTTTCGCCCGGTGCATGACTGCCGTCCTGATAACCAAAGCCCACAAATATCTGCGGCTCATTAAAAGTAAACCAGTGCCTGACGCGATCTGATAGCCGGTCCACAATAACTTCCGCATACCGGGCAAACCAGTCGGAGCTCTCGCGATGAAGCCACCCTCCGAACCGGTGCAGCGCAAGCGGATAATCCCAGTGATAAAGCGTCGCATAGGGAGTGATGCCTGCCGCGAGCAGCCCGTCGGTCAGGCGGTCGTAAAAGTCAAGGCCATCTTCATTGACAGCCCCCATGCCGCAGGGCAGCACGCGGGACCATGAAATCGAAAACCGGTAGGACTGCAGGCCGAGCCCCTGCATGAGCGCTATATCCTGCAGGTATAGATGATAATGGTCGCAGGCAATGGCGCCGCTTGCTCTCTGCAGAACCGCTCCGGGCCTGCGGCAGAATTCGTCCCAGATCGAGGGGCCCCGGCCATCGTCGCCTGCGGCGCCTTCTATTTGATAGGCCGATGTAGCAGCGCCCCAGACAAAATTTTTTGGGAAGGTCATCAGCAAGCCTCGTTTTTTTGTTTTTATGAGGAGCATTTCGCTATTCATCTTTAATACTTTAACACAGCCGATCATGAAAGAAAAATTTGCGCCCGGGTTTCGGCCTGCAGCATTGCCCAGTGCTATTTAATCCTTGACGGCGAAGTCGAATAAAAGTTATAAATTTTAAACTACCATAAAGGAAATCCCCCTCGGCTTATGCGCCGCACTTTTTTTACCATTGAAAGGCAAGGGCATGAACGCACGGCAGGTTCTGTCGCCATTTATTATTCTCACCGCGCTTTTACTGTTTTTTATTGCAAATACTGCGCAGGCGCAGGCTGAGCGCGCCTCTTCCGAGGAAAAAATTCCAATCAATTTCACTCCCGGGGAACGGGCCTGGCTGGCCAGTCATCCTGTTATAACGCTTGCGGCCTACCGCGATGGCGCACCCTACGGTTTTGTCGATGAACAGGGCGGGTATATCGGCGTTATTCCAGACATCACCGCCCGCATTGAAAAGCTGCTGGGTATACGGATACAGTTCAAGCCCGTGGAGTACGGCGTTTTGCTTGACTATGTCAGGAGCGGCAGCGCTGATATGACCACGCTCAATGATCCTTCCGATATGCCCTACAATGAGCATTATCTGAAGACGGAGGAGTTTCTTTTTCTGCCCTATGCGCTTTTTGTCCGCAAAGACTCCGAGTTCGCGGCAAATCCGTCTCCGGCCATGACCGGCAGAACCATAGCGCTGGTAAAGGGCTGGGATCTTGCAAATCCGGCCCTTGACGTGCTGCGGGGCAACAAATTTGTTTTTGCCGATTCTCTGTTTGACTGCGTCAATCTGGTTCTGCACGGCAAAGCAGACGGCTTTTATGATGTTCACTCGGAAATCAACTACCGGCTGTGGAAAAATTCCATACAGGATCTTAAGGTCCTCAACGTCTACAACGAGGGGTATCCCGTCGCCTTTTTTGTCCGCAAGGACTGGCCTGAGCTGAAAAGCGCCCTGCGCAAAGCCCTTGCATCAATTTCACGGGAGGAGCGCGCACAGCTGCTGGTAAAGTGGAACGCCTTCATGGATGATTTTTCCTGCCGGCTCAGGATGGTTGATCTGGATCCTGAGGAACGGCAGTGGCTGAAAGACCATCCTGTCATTCGCGTGGGAATCGATTCTAAATGGGCTCCGGTTGAATTCGCCGATGAAGAGGGTCAAGGCAAGGGCATCACTATTGAATACCTGAAACAGGTAGAAAAGATGCTCGGTATCCGCTTTGACATCAAATCGGGCCCTGCCTGGCAGTCTCTGCTTGAAAGCACAAAGAGCCGCGCAATAGATATGCTGAGCTGTATCGCTGAAACCCGAGAGCGCTCGGGCTACCTTGCTTTCACGAGGCCGTATATTTCCCTGCCGGTTGTCGTGCTTACCGGCAAAGACGCCGCCTATATTTCAGACCTGAATGAGCTTAACGGCCGTAAGGTCGCTGTCGTCAAAGGCTATGCCGTGCGGGAGTGGCTGGCCCGCGACTTTCCGGCAATCGATCTGGTGCCTGCGGCGTCTACCGGCGACATGCTCAGCCTGCTTGCGCAGGGGCGCATTCAGGCCTGCGTTGAGAGCTTGCTGGTAGCCGGCTATTACATAGGGAAGCTCGGCTACGGCAACATTAAGGTTGCCGGGCAGACGCCGTATACCTACCAGATGGGCATGGCCGTGCGCAGCGACTACCGAATGCTGGCCGGCATCCTGCAGAAAGCCCTCGACATTATCCCTGCCGAGCAGCGCAATGCCGCACAGCAAAAATGGATGACCGTTGCCTATGAGCGCGTATTTGATTATTCTCTGCTATGGAAAGTTTTACTGCCCCTGCTGCTGGCGCTTGGCATTTTTATCTACTGGACCAGGCGCCTCTCGTGCGAAGTCTTATCCCGCAAGCATGCCGAAACCCTGCTCCGGGAAGCGCAGAAAAATCTTGAGCAGTTGAACCTTGAGCTTGAAGACCGCGTGCTGCAGCGCACGACGCAGCTTGAGCAGGCCGTCCATACGTTCAGGGAGAGCGATGAGCGGTTCAGGGCGATAGCGGAAAATTCTCCGGATACGATTTTCATAACCGACAGTTCATCAACAATTCTCTACTGCAACAGTGCCACTGAGCATATGTTCGGCTATGCAAAAGAAGAACTGGTGGGTGAGCCGGCATCCATTCTGCTGCCGCCGCGCCTGCAGGCGAAGGAAGCAATGAAAAGGGGTGAATATAATCGCACCGGTCAGTCAGATTTTATAGGCTCCACTATTGAATCATGGGCTGCACGCAAGGACGGCACGGAAGTTCCAATAGAGTTCTCTGTTTTCAGCTGGGAAATTGACGGCACATTTTTCTTTGCCACCGTAACCCGCGATATCACCAAGCGCAAGCGGGCTGAGGAAGCGCTCCAGGGAAATCGGCAGGAGCTGGAGGCAGCACTGGGATACCTTGAAAACGTATTTCAGACTTCAACCGAAGGGCTCATCACCGCGGATGCAAAGGGCTATATTGTTAAAGTCAACAATGCCGCTTTGCATATCGTCGGGTATGAACGTGATGAGCTTTTGGGCATGCACATGGCTGAGCTTGGGCCCCCGGACGAACCCTACTTGAGCATCTCCGCCCATGTCATGACAGCCATGCGCGAGCAGGGCTTCATTAATGAAGTTTCCACCTGCATGGTAAAAAAAGATGGCTCCCTTTGCCCTGTCGAGTTAAACAGCGTCTCCATGCTCAATGAGCAGGGGCAGCAGATAGGCGCTGTTGTCAGCATCAGGGACATCACCGGGCGCAAGCGGGCAGAGGAAGCGCTACGGGAGAGCGAGGAGCGGTTCAGGGCGATAGCGGAAAACTCGCCGGATGCGATTACAATAACCGACAGTTCTGGAATAATACTGTACTGCAACAGCGCCACTGAGCGCATATTCGGCTATGCTCAAAATGAGCTGGTCGGCAAGCAGAGTTCCATCATGCTGGCGCCGCGGCTGCATGCCAGGGAATCAATGAATAGGGATAAATATAACCGTACCGGAAAGTCAAACGTCATAGGCTCCACCATTGAATCATGGGCTGTACGCAAAGATGGCACGGAATTTCCCATGGAGTTTTCCCTGTTTAGCTGGGAGATCAATGGCGAGATTTTCTTTTCCACTATAACCCGCGACATCACCGAGCGTAAGCTTGCCGAGCAGGAGCGCGCACGCCTTGCAATGGCTATCGAGCAGGCTGCAGAAGGCGTTCTCCTGCTTGACATGGATGGCACCGCTGTCTATGCCAACCCAGCCATGGAGCGGATAACGGGATACCGCATCGAAGATATCATAGGCAAAGGGCCCTTTTCTTCCGGCGGTGGAATTGGCGAGCGGTATTCCTACATATGGCAGGCGAGCAGGCTCGGGGCACCCTGGTCCGAACAGATTAGCGCAAAGAAAACGGACGGGGCACAGTACATCCTTGACGTGGCCATAACACCCCTGCGGAATCATGGCGGCGTGATTACGGGCTATGTAGCGGTTTGTAACGACGTTACTGAAAAGAAAAAGCTTGAGGAGCAGCTCTGGCAGTCTCAGAAGATGGAGGCCATCGGGACACTTGCGGGCGGCATCGCCCACGACTTCAACAACATACTGTGCGCCATTATCGGGTTCACCGAGCTGTCGCAGGATCTGGCGGTCGGCAACAGCAGGCTGGAGAAGAATCTGGCTCAGGTTCTACAGGCCGGCGACCGGGCCAGGAATCTAGTCAAGCAGATCATGTCCTTTAGCCGCAAAAGCGAACATGAGCTGAAGCCTATCCAGACGCATCTTATAATAAAAGAGGCACTTAAGCTGCTGCGCGCTTCGATCCCTTCCACTATTGACATACGCTATAACATAACCGACCGGGACGATATCGTGATTGCCGATGCCACGCAGATTCATCAGATCATCATGAATTTGTGCACCAATGCAGCCCACGCCATGCAGAAGGCCGGGGGCTTGCTGGAGATAACGTTAAAGTCTGTTGATATCGATGAGCAAGGTGCCAGGGCCTATGTGGGTATCGCGGCCGGGCCGTACCTGCAGCTGAGCGTCAAGGACACGGGTACCGGCATACCCGGCGATATCATTGGCAGCATATTTGAGCCTTTTTTCACCACCAAGGAGGTGGACAAGGGCACTGGCATGGGGTTGTCGGTGGTGCATGGCATCGTGAAGAGTCTGAGGGGAGACATCAAGGTGTACAGCGAGCGTGACAAAGGTACGGTCTTTCACGTGCTTCTGCCGCGGGTACAGGATGCGCCTGTGCATCAGCATTTGGTCGCTCAAAGCATGCCGCAAGGCAGTGAATCGGTGCTGCTGGTGGATGATGAGCAGGTGCTTCTGGATGTGGGGTTGCAGACGCTGGGCTCATTGGGCTATCGCGTTACGGCGCTGCGCAGTCCGATGGAGGCTCTCGAGTTTTTCAAAAAGGATCCTGCCGGTGTCGACATCGTCATTACGGACCAGACCATGCCGCAGCTTACGGGCTTTGAACTGGCCCACAGGCTCATGCAGGTGCGTCCCGATATCCCCATCATACTGTGCACGGGCTACAGCGACACGGTTACGGAAGAGTCGGCGCTGGGCCTCGGGATAAAAGCCTACATCATTAAGCCCCTCAACCGGCTGATCCTTTCGGAAACGGTCCGCAGGGTGCTTGACGCAAGGAAGACTCACTGAGGAAGGGCTCCTGCATGTTTATGCTTGTGTGCACGAAAGGCACATAGTATACACATGCCCAAGCCTTGTTATCCTGCAGCAAGCAGCCGGGCAGCCAGTTGAAAGCATGCTGTGTGCCGCCGCCTGCAAGTGCTGACAGGGCGATCATTACAACAAATATATACAGCTATAAAACGGCGATTCCATGATCAAGATTCTTGTCGTAGATGATGATAAAGCTTTGTGCAATCTATTGAGCCAGATCATCGCCGGCATGGGGCATGAGTGCGCCCGGGCGCATACAATAGCCGAGGGCAAGGCTGCCGCCGCGTCCGGCCTGTACGACATCATTTTTTTGGACGTCAGCCTGCCCGACGGCAGCGGACTTGATCTTTTGCCCGTACTGCGCAGGAGTCCTTCGCCTCCCGAAGTCATCATTATCACCTCGGCCGGCGACCCTGACGGGGCTGTGCTGGCAATAAAAAACGGCGCATGGGACTATCTGGAAAAGCCGTTCCGAAAGGAGCAGATAACCCTTCACATCAGTCGTGCGGCGGAATACCGGCGCGCTTTGCAGAGCCGGCAGCGGCCGGTTGCATTTAATCGTGACAGGATTATAGGCAGCAGCGCACGCATTAACGAGTGCCTTGATGTGATTGTGCAGGCTGCCGCTGGTGATGCCAGCGTATTAATCACGGGTGAAACCGGCACCGGCAAAGAGCTTTTTGCCCGGGCTGTTCATGAAAACAGCTCCCGCAGGAACGGGAGTTTTGTCGTCGTCGACTGCACGGCGCTGCCTGAAAGGCTGGTGGAAAGTGTGCTGTTCGGCTACATAAAGGGCGCCTTTACCGGTGCCGACCGTGATAGGGAGGGCCTTATCAGTCAGGCTGGCGGCGGTACGCTGTTTCTTGATGAAATAGGTGAGCTGCCGCTCAACTTCCAGAAAGTGTTGCTGCGCGTTTTGCAGGAGCACCGCTTTCGGCCCATAGGCTCCAAGCATGAAGAGGAGTCCGACTTTCGTGTTGTCTGCGCTACGAATCGCGATTTGGCGGCCATGGCTAAAAAGGGCGATTTCAGAAGCGATCTGCTCTACCGCATCCGGTCTGTCGCCATACACATCCCCCCGCTCAGGGACCGCTCCGATGATATTCGGGAGCTGGTCAAACACTATGTTTCAAAATACTGCGAGCGTACCAGTATCGGCATCAAAGGTGTTGCCCCTGAATTTTTCGAAGCGCTGATTGCCTACCCGTGGCCCGGCAATGTTCGCGAACTGCTCAATGCCATTGAGCATGCGGTATCTATTGCGCGGGATGATATGATGCTCGTGCCCAAACAGCTGCCTGAGCACATTCGCATTCATGCAGTGCGGGCATCTGTCGGCAGCAAAATCCGAAAGCAGTCCCCGCAGCGCAAAACCATCAGTGATTTTGAGAAATTCCCCCAGCTGCAGCAGCTTCGTGATAGCGCTCTGGCCGACATAGAGCGTCAGTATTTGAGCGACCTTGTCTGGCAGGCACAGGGCGATATTGAAAAAGCCTGCCGCCTTTCAGGCCTTGCACGTGCCCGCATCTATGGCCTGCTAAAAAAATACGGTTTAAGCCTGCGCACTTAAATGTTTATGCGGTTGATATCTTAAAACCAGCCCTGCAAAGACCTACCCTTGCTTTTTTACCCCCCACCTGCAGTCCAATTCAATGAGACTGTCTTGTTGGGTTGGACAATACCATGCATATAAAACCTCTGCTTTCTCTTTATTCCCCCGCGTCTTTTTTCTAACAGACCGCAATAGCTTGTAGTTTTTTTTATCTTCTTGCAGCGCTACTCTCGGCACAGGCTTTGCAATATGTTGTGTAAATGATGAAGATAAGACAATGAAGTTCAAAAAAAGGAATATGCAGCACGTGAATATAATCTGTTTTGCATCCGCAACAAAGATGCTGGAAAAGATAAGCAAAGCGGCCATAGCACTCAGTGGCGACGGGGTGGGCATTGAGCTGTATAAAAGCATTGATGAGGTTTATGTCCGGCTCTGTCAGCCCAGAGCGTCCGGATGCATTCTCGTTTTGTGCCCGAAGAATAAAAAAGAAACAGAGCAAATTATTTCGCTGCATGATGTCTTGAGCGGTGCGAAAATTATTTTAGTTCTTCCGAAGCGCGATAAAGACTCGGTAAGGATGGCCTACAAAATTTTTCCCCGTTTTATGGCCTTTGCCGATGAGGACTTCGCCAATATTACCATGGTGCTGAAGAAAATGAGCGGTTTGTCTGCAGAGGCCAAGGCGCAGGATTAGATTAACGTTTGCCAATATTAAAAAAGGTGGCGGGAGAACAGATGATGACAGAGCAGAAGGGCAGGCAGACACTAGAGGAGGATTTTTTTGATGAGGACGATGAAGACACGCAGAAGGGCAAGTACCTTACCTTTACCGTCGGCAAAGAGGATTACGGCATAGAGATCTTTCACGTAACTGAGATTGTCGGCATTCAAAAGATCACCGACGTGCCGGACATGCCCGGCTATATAAAGGGCGTTATCAACCTGCGTGGCAAGGTGATTCCGGTGATGGATGTGCGGTTGCGGTTCAGAATGCCCGAGCGGGAGTATGACGACCGCACGTGCATCGTGGTCGTGAACATAACCGGCACTGCCGTGGGGCTGGTGGTGGACACGGTAAAGGAGGTGGCAAACATTCCCGAAAACCAGATTGAACTGCCGCCTGAAGTTGCTGAAGCCAGTTCGCAGCGCTATGTCAGGGGGCTTGGTAAGATCGGCGATGATGTTAAAATACTTCTTGATGTGGCACAGCTGGTGCGCCATGAAGCTATGTGCAAAATGCCGTTGAGTGGTTTGATCCAGCCAACTGGCCTGGCCTAAGGATTTGCCCTCGCAGAATAAATAGAGAGCGCTGATTCCCCAAACAAATATTTTGGAAATAGCACTCTGAAAAATTAAACCTATAGAGATGAAAAGAAGGAGAAGAAATGAAAAAAGTAAGGTGTCTGATGTTTAGGTTGTGGCTGTTCGGAGCCCTCATGTTTTTTCTTGCGCCTGTATATGCCGGAGCAAATGAAGTGATCGGCGCTGCATATACTCCGGATGAACTGGCAAAAGTCAAGGATTGGGAAAAGACATGGGTCGGGAAAAAGATCGATAAAACAAATATAGATCAGGTCGCAGCTTTTATTCCTGAATCCTATGTGGGTCTTATAAAAGAGCCGGCAAAATGGGGGGCGCCTCCTGAAGGCAATTTCTTTACTGTTGTTGCCTATCAGCCGGTTCCTGAAACCAAGGGCTTTGTCGCAGCAACGAAGAAATACGCTCCCATGGTGAAAAAAAATCCGGATGGTACGATTACAAATTATGCAGAAATTGCCGGCCGTCCTTTCCCCGAACCTAAAGATGGGTTGGAGGCAGCATATAATTTTGAGTTCAACAATCATGGTGATGCAGCAAAATATCGCAGGTATTCTCCTAATATTAGCCCCGCAAGCAAAACTGAGCGTTTGGCTGAGCAGGAGTATCTTGAATGCTTTTTTATACACCGCACTGAAAAGGATCCACTGCCTGTAGTAGCAGATAATCCCCGGGGAATGCATAGGGCATATTTTCTCAATATGTTTAAGCCCGCTGAATTTCTGAATACCCGCATGTTCAACATCCGGTATATCGATCCCCAAAAAGAAGACGATGCATATCTCTGGTACAGCCAGTTCAGACGCATCAGGAGAATGTCGACCGCGCAGCGCACGGATTCCATTGACGGCTCTGAAATCGTTTATGATGATGAATACATGTGGGATGGCCAGTTGACCAGAAACACCTATACCCTGAAGGGTAAAAAGGATCTTCTGTCCAGCAGGCATACAGACCTGAAGGCGGCGACCCGTCAGGATGGGCAGGCTCTTATGAATGGCATTACAATCGAGCGCTGCAATACGTATGTTATTGATGTCGTAAACAAGGATCCCAAATATCTGTACTCCAAAAGGGTCTGGTACCTTGATCCCGAGACAGCGCTCATACTCTGGTCTGAAATTTATGATGCAAACGGCAAGTTTTGGAAGTGCTTTATGAATAACACCAATCTGCTGCCGACTAAGACTGGGGATCAAAAACCTTTTATCGTTGGCACCCAGTATGAAGATTTCCAAAATGTTCATGCAGGGCTGAGCCAGCAGGACTATTTTTATAAGCCTGAAATTTCAATCGATGTTCCTGCGGATACGTTTACTGTCGGTAATTTGCAGAAAACCTATTAGTGCTGCGCAGTTACTATTACGCAGTCTGCTGTGAAGCAGCAGGCTGTGTGATCGGAGGGAGATGAAAGGGTTCAGAGCAATAAAGAATGGGTTGTGGCACTGTATTGACCGGATAGTTTTTAAACGAGGGTGGCTCGACAGGAGCGCGTATATGCTTATTCTTTGTCTCTTTAAGAGGCTACCGCTGTGAATGATGACCAATGGTGGAATTGTAAAATAGCATTTTTTCGATAACCCCGATTCCACTCAACGCATGTCTGGAGAATATATGAAAAACTGGTCGTTGAAGGCCAAAATAATTATGGTTCTTGCTGCAGTAGTAACTATGGGCGGTATCGGCTATACCGTTTTGCAGTTGGAGAAAACCGCGGATTTTGTCAGGCAGGGCGCCCGGCTGGAGGCGCAGAAACATATAGACCGCACAATTTCAATGTTCATGGTTTCGACCCGGAAATTTCATGAAGATTTTTTAAAGGCGCGTGCTATGGGCCCTATCGAAGCCCAGGTGGTGCTTGACGACTGCAGCCGGATGAAATCAGCTCTTGTTGATGCCGTAACGGAAGATTTTGGAAACGAAGTTGCTCGTATCAGGCTTGTCGGTGATGCCGATATTTTTGGCATAGAACCGCTGGGCAAAAAGGAAAATATAGGTATTAAGACGCCCTTTGAGCGCGAAGCGGTCCAGGCGATCATAAAGGGCAAGGAGCGCGTGGAAGCCGAGCAGGAGGGCTATCTAAGCGTTGCCGTTCCACTGCCCAGCCAGCTGCATCCGGGCTGTGCTGCATGCCATCAGTCATTGCGTAAGGGGATGAACAGCGATCTGCAGCAAAACATTATTCTGGGGACACTCAATGTGTCTGTGCCGACGGAGAAAGCTCTTGCACGAGAGCGGTCTGTGGCACGGCAGACTATCTTCGGGGTGCTTATTCTGTTAATGCTTGTAGCCCTGGCGGTTTACTGGTTCATGAACCGCTGTGTCACAACGCCGATTGAACAGGCAGTTGCCTTTACAAAAAAAGTTTCGCACGGCGATTTGGCTATCAAATTCTCAGTTGAGCAGAATGACGAGATTGGGATGTTGGCCATCTCTATGAACAGCATGGTCGATAATCTGCGCGAGCTTGCGCAGACAGCAGAAAAGATAGCATCCGGCGATCTGACGGTTAAGGTCGCAGCTCTCTCGGACCGGGACACACTCGGCCATGCACTGAAGATGATGGTCGGGAAGCTTTCAGATATCATAGCTGAAATCAATGCAGCTGCCCAGAGCGTTCTGGGCGGGGCAGAGCAACTGCGGGAATCAAGCCAGGCCATGAGCCAGGGCGCAACTGAGCAGGCAAGTTCGCTTGAGGAGATAGCAAGCTCCATGAATGAGATTGCTTCGCAGACCAGGCAGAATTCCGAGAATGCAACGCTGGCAAGCAGGCTAGCCAGCGAGTCTAAACTGTTTGCGGAAGATGGGGACCGGCAGGTGAAGGACATGGTTGTTGCCATGCATGACATAAATATTGCCAGCAGCAACATATCAAAAATTATTAAAATTATTGATGAAATTGCCTTTCAGACCAATCTGCTTGCGCTCAATGCAGCTGTTGAGGCGGCACGTGCCGGCAGGCATGGCAAGGGGTTTGCCGTGGTTGCCGAAGAGGTTCGCAATCTTGCCGCCCGAAGCGCGAAAGCGGCCAAAGAGACGGAGGCAATGATTGAAGGAGCAGTAAAGAAAACAGCAGAGGGCTCCGCCATGGCGGGCAGGACTGCCGAAGCTCTGCAGAAGATAGTTTCCGCAACCGGGAAAGTGACGGAGCTTATTGCCGAGATTGCTGCAGCCTCCAATGAGCAGGCGCAGGGTGTAACCCAAATTACAAAGGGGCTTGGGCATGTGGATCAGGTGACCCAGCAGAACACGGCCCATGCCGAAGAGGGCGCATCTGCGGCCGAAGAACTCTCAAGCCAGGCCCGGCTGCTGCAGCAGCTGGTGAGCGCCTTCAAGGTTAATGAAACAGCGGCTCCGCACAGCGCCGAGGCATCGAAGGCCGGCATTGGCCGGCAGAGAATGCTGGGCCAGGGCACTGTCAAGGCACAAGGTGCGGTAAAGCCAAAGCCGGCTGCGCCGTGGGGCGGCGTAACGGCCGGGAATCAAACGCCCGAACCGGTGATAGCACTTGATGACCATGAGTTCGGGAAATATTGATGCATGTTTAGTGATTGTTTATTTATCAGCAGGGAGGAAGCAGAATGAAAAAATGTGCAGCACTGATGATGTGTATTTTTTTTACGGCATGCGTCGGCTCGGCACAAGCTGGCGACACTGGCACGCGGGATGAGGCCATGGCCATGGTGAAAAAGGCCATACAGTTCATAAAAGCCAATGGCAGGGATAAGGCTTTTGCCGAGTTCAGCAACACCAGGGGCCAGTTTGCCGACCGCGACCTGTATATCGCCGTATATGACATGAACGGCAAATGCCTGGCCCACGGCCAGAAACCCAATATGGTGGGCAAGGACCTGATCGGGATGAAGGACCCCGACGGCAAGGAGTTTATCAAGGAGCGTGTGGAGCTGATGAAGAAGCAAGGTTCGGCATGGCAGGATTATAAGTTTATGAACCCGCTCAACAAGCAGATCGAGCCCAAGCAGATGTTTATCGAGCGGGCCGATGATTTCATTGTCGGGTGTGGGGTGTATAAAAAATAAACCATGTCCGCACATGGGAAGAGTAAGCTGGCACCGCTGCCGTCCCTTTTTTCGCAGCATCGACGATTGCAGTGTGCGTTGAGCAAATTTTTAAATTTAGCCTACCCTGGAGCTGAAACATGAAATTTAAGAATTTACCAATAAAATATAAAATCCTGAGCGGTTCCATGGCCCTTGTGCTGATAATGCTTGTTTTGGGCCATTTGTCCTACAGGTATATAGGGAAGGTCTCGGGCGCGCTGTTCGGCATCACCAAGAATGAGGCCAGGGCACTGGAGTATGCCGTCGGAGTCGAGCGTATGGCCCTTGCAACGATCATGGATGAAAAAAATTATCTGCTGGAGAAAAAAGGTAAAATAAGTCAGCAGGCCGAAGCCGATATCAAGGAGCTGAACGGGTACCTTGACAAGCTTGAGGGCATCGCAAAAGAATATGCCAATTCAGAGTTGGAGCAAAAGGCCCAAACCGCCCGTAAGGCGATTGCCGAATATGCACTGCAGTACAATAAAGAGGTGGCACTGCTGACGGCGGCAGCCGAGGCGGAAAAGGTCATGACCCAAGACGGCGCCGCTGTTGTTGAGCTGCTCACGAAATATCACAGCGCCATGCTCAAGGAAATGAAGGATGCCATAGAGATGAACGTCAAGGAGTTGCTTGCCGCAACCAATGAACAAGTCAATATGGCCGGCTGGGGCATTAATCTGGTTAATGAAATCCGAATTATGGAAAAGGAGTATCTTGTTCATCCCGATGAAAAGGCGCTTCGGAATATGGAAGAAAAGATGCAGCAACTGCTTGCTGTTTATGATGAAATGGAGGCCAATCAGAAGGACGCAACGCTTCTTGAGCTGATCTCAAAAGCCAAAGACGCAACGGCAAAATACAGCGTCGCGGCAAAATCATGGACGCGGCATGATAGAGATTTCAAGGAGCAGGTTCTGCCAGCCATGAAGAACCTCGGGGAAAATGTTATCAAACAGGCGCAGTCCGCAGAGGCGGCAAGCTATCAATCG
>Ga0114951_10000203_pt1 | contig 84203 bp, 64 predicted proteins | sample AM7aDNAmetaG_FD_88677 | JGI IMG/M metagenome (GOLD analysis project Ga0114951, IMG submission 88677) | Freshwater microbial communities from Finland to study Microbial Dark Matter (Phase II) - AM7a DNA metaG | ecosystem: Environmental > Aquatic > Freshwater > Lake | place: Finland: Lake Alinen...
AATTATTTACCAAGATGCTTATTTGTGCTTGATTGTAAGAGGATTTGAGATCGGTTCATTCGGTTTATTTTGCTTAGTGTACCATATGCCAGGTTGACACAAGGATTTATAGAGGAAAGATAAAATAAAAACAGGATTTAGCCACTGCTAAATCCTGTTAATGTTCAATTCGCTGCATTCCTGCATTCCCGGGTTAGTGCCCTGAAGGCCCGGTCTGTTTAAGAACTTCACCATGCTGTTTGACGATCTCTTTAAGCCACCATTGCGGGTAGCCGGGTTGTGACGGCATGACAGGCATGTTGTAAGGATTCGTTTCGAATTTACCATCCTTCTCTTTTTTAATATTTCCATCGATGTATTTCACCAGCAAATACTGGAACAGCTCCTGCCAGCGTTTCACGGTTGCCTGCCCTGTTTTTACAGAATAGTCTGTGATGAGTTTGATACCGGCGGCTTTGTCTTTTTTATAGAGTTCGGCCGCTTTTTTATCAATACCTGAAGTTTCGGTAATATAATTCTGTTCCAGCTGCTGCTGAACCGGCTGGATATCCTTGATCATGTAATCGTACTTTGTATAGGCCCAGTTGGCTACCATGCTGAAGGCCCAGAAAGCGGAAGTAGGTGAGAAGTGGAGCAGGTCTCCGTTCCCGACTTTATAAGCATCGGGCGCTTTTGTCATTCCACAGTACATCGGTGAAAACACCGTAGTATAGGTATCATCCACGCCAAACCAGAAAATTCCGCCTACGGGATCGGGCAGCCAGTTTCGTGACTGTGCGACAAATACAAACCCTGTTTGCTGGGTTGAGGTGGCACGTTCCTGGACGTAGGGAACACTGTCGACTGTGAAAGTCATCGGGCGCCAACGGTAAGGACAGGTAAACGGACCGGCACCGATATCTTTGGTCATGTCCATTTTGGTTCCTTCATAGTGGTCGCGCATGAGGTTCATCACGTCGTGGACGGTGAGTTTTTTATCCGGTTTAATCCACAATGGCATCCGGTTGGTCGTGTATCCCCAATTGCCTTTGATGAGATGTCCCATGGCATAATCCTGCCATTGGCCCATGGATGCATTCACCCGGTTGAACATGGACCACACCCTGGCCTCGCAAGCACGTGCGCCACTAAAAGTCACCGGAGCATAGGTGTCGGAGAAGCTGAATTCAGCATCTTTTCCGTCAAAATAGCCTTTGGAACGGGCAAAGGAGATCACATCCTTTGCATAAAGACAATTTTCAGGATCGTTCAAAGGAAATGTTGTGATACGTGCCTGGTTGGCATGTCCGCATATATAGCCATCGGGAATACGCAGGGCAACCCATACGGCACCCAGCTGACCTTCTCCTTTGCCGATCATCTCAAGGATCCAGGCTTCATTGGCATCAGAGATGGAAAAGGATTCTCCTTCACTGGCGTAACCATATTTTTCCGTAAGTTCCCCGAAGATCTTTATCGCTTCTCTTGCTGTTTTCGCCCTTTGGAGTGAAATATAGATCAGCGTTCCGTAGTCGATGATCGCTCCTTTTTGTGTTTGCAGCTCTTCACGACCTCCATAAGTTGTTTCGCCAATGGCAACCTGATGTTCATTCATGTTTCCAATGACATTGTAAGTATGTTTTACCTGCGGAATTTTCCCAAGGGGCTTTCCGGTATCCCATTCTACAACATCGTAAATCGATCCGGCAGGCCAATCGCGTGCAGGCCAATGGTATAACTCGCCATACAGGGTGTGTGAATCGGCCGAATAGGTGATCATAACCGACCCGTCGGTGGTAGCCCCCCGGGTGAAAATAAAGTTTGTACAAGCCATGGAGTGGTAACTGAAACCGGCCAGCATCAGCAACAGGCAGAAAATGGATTTCCTCATAAAAGATTGGATTATTGAATGATTGATTGAATTTCGCTATTTCGCCATTTCAATATTTTACGATTTGGCTGCGTCAAAATTACAAAAATTCCTCATGCGTTCACAGGTGCCTGAATGAGTTACACAGGTTTTAAAATAATGCGACCGGTAAATAGCGGAAAATCTGTAGATTTGTATCCTGATTGAATTGCCTCATCCCCTGCACCCCTTCTCCTTCAGGAGAAGGGGACGGGGGTTGAGGTGGTTGGGTTAATTCCCAGTCTCTTGCGACGAGAAGAGAAATATTTTACCAAAAATAATGAGAAAAATACTTTTTCTGCTCATTTTATATGCTTATTCTTTTGTGGGACATGCCCAGGATTCCATTTCAAAACCCGCCCAGGCAATAAACCGGCATTTGGGTTTGGAAGTGTCAGCCGGTTATTCCATGCCTTTGGGTTCTTATGCATCATCGGATAAAGAAAACGCAAAATCGGGTTATGCAACAGGTGGATGGCACCTGCAAATAACTTTCGACTGGATGGGAAAAAATGATTTAGGGCTGGCACTTCAATATACTTACCAAACCAACCCGATGAAAGGAATGGCCAACCAGGTATTTCCAAAAGGGATACCGGATTCCATTGGCTCTGGTTCCTGGTCGAACCACTACCTGATGGCGGGCCCGGTGTTCATGAAAACGATCAAACGCATCCATATTGACGCCAAAGTTCTTGGCGGGATCATGGTCTCATCAAGTGGCATTTTCAATACCCCCGATCCAACCGATACCCTCACAAATACTTACCATCAAAACATCGCAACAGGCTTTGCTCTGCAGATTTCAGCCGGGATAGGATATGCCATTTCAAAACATGTCGTGTTTAAATTCAATCTGAGCCTTTTGGGCGGCTGGCCCGGAATTAGCCGGCAATACGGTGCGCAACTCCTTGGTTATAAGGAGTATTTTGATCCGATTTCCGGGTTGCGATATTACAAGGCTGTATATTCTGCCCCTGTGGACTACGACATTAAAAAAACCGTAAGTACGTTGAACCCATCTATTGGTTTGGTTTACAGGTTTTAATAATTTATTTACCTCCATATGACCCGCAAAACCATTTTAATACTGGCGACTTTTTTTATTGCAGCATCTGCTGTGTTTGCCCAGGTAAACATTCGTGACTCTGCCATTTCCACACCCATGATCTACGCCACATACGGATACCAATTCCCGGGGGGTGACCTGGCCGGGCAATTCGGGAGTAATTCCAGCATTGGCGGGGGTTTTTTGTTCAAAACACGGCACAACTGGATGCTTGGAGTGGAGGGCAATTTCATGTTTGGCCAATCGGTGAGAAACAGCGACTCCCTGCTGATGGGCATTTCCACGAAAGATGGCTTTCTCATCGATGCCAACGGCTATTATGCCGATCTGGTTTATTATGAAAGGGGATTTAACTTCTTTGCTAAATTCGGGAAGGTGATCCCTGTGTTCGCGCCGAACCCCAACTGCGGATTGACCATTCTCGCCGGTGCAGGCTACATCCAGGATAAGATCAGGATCCATAACCCCGGAAACACGGCGCCGCAAGTGCAGGGGGATTATAAAAAAGGCTACGACCGGTTGAACGGGGGCATCGCGGTTACCGGGGCCATTGGGTACATGTACCTGAGCAATACAAGGTTGCTGAACTTTTCCGCTTCACTGGAATTTATGCAAGCCTGGACAAATCCTTACCGTGAACGCAACTTCGATACCGGGAAACAAGACACGCGAAAATTGAGCAGCCAGTTTTATACCATTAGAGTTTGCTGGATCATTCCGCTGTACCGGCGGGCACCGAAAGAGTTTTATATGTATTAAAAAAGGTGAGATTTTGAAATGGTGCAGGGATGAGACCTGCCTTATGATAAAACAGCGAAACAGAATTACAGCCAGATGAGATTTGTTTACACGTTTTTTATATATTGTTTTGGTTTGTTTCTCCGGTTCGCGGCCCTTTTTAACGGAAAGGCAAGGCAATGGGTTGATGGCCGCCGGGGATTGTTTGAAAACCTGGGGAAAGAGTTGAACCAGGCTGCCGGAGAAAAAAAACCTGTCATCTGGTTTCACGTTTCATCTCTCGGAGAATTTGAACAGGGGAGGCCTGTGCTGGAGGCGGTCAGGAAGCGATGGCCTGAAAAAAGAATAGTGCTGACCTTTTTTTCCCCTTCCGGATATGAGGTGCGTAAAAAGTATGATCAAGCCGACTTTGTGGGCTATCTTCCGCTCGACACGCCCGCAAATGCCAGGCGGTTCATGGAAATTGTCAGGCCGGAAATGGTGTTTTTTGTCAAGTATGATTTCTGGTTCAATTTCCTGAAAACGATTCACGAGGACCATATCCCGCTTTATTTTATTTCTGCGCTTTTCAGGAAAAACCAGTACTTTTTTAAGTGGTATGGAGGATGGTTCCGAAGATATCTTGGGTTTGTGACTCATTTTTTTGTTCAAAACACCGAGTCGGAAAATCTGCTCAGGTCGATTGGCATCATGCAGGTTACCCTGGCCGGCGACACCCGGTTTGACCGCGTTTTTTCCATTGCATCCCAGCCAAACGAGATGCCGTTGGTGGATAAGTTTTGTGCCGGCAAGCCGGTATTTATCGCCGGCAGCAGCTGGGAGCCTGATGAAGCAGTGTTTCTTCCCATGTTGCAGCACCGGGTTTTGAAATTGAAGTCCATCATTGCGCCGCATGACACCTCGCCCGGCCGGATTACTTCCATCAGGGAACATCTGAACATGCCGGCCATTTGCTATTCTGAACTGGATGATGACAACGCTGATCAGTCGGATGTCCTGATCATTGATTCTGTAGGGATCCTCTCCCGGCTATACCGTTACGCAACCGTTGCATTTATTGGCGGCGGATTTGGCAGCGGCATCCACAACATCCAGGAACCTGTTACTTTCGGCGTGCCGGTGTTGTTCGGCCCAAACTTTCACAAATTCAGGGAAGCCCGCGATCTTATTGAATCGGGTGGCGCATTTTGCATCAACAGTGCAGAAGATCTTGAAAAAAAAGTCATGGAGATCACCGGGAATCCTGAAGAACTTGAACGATTATCGGCCATCTGCAGAAACTACGTCGAATTCAACCGGGGAGCGACAGGGAAGATCATGAAGTTCCTGGGGTAATTGCGTACAAGCGAAAAGGCGCCCTGTCACGCGTCATGTGTTAAAATCCTGATCCCTCTGTTTAGGGTCAAACCCTGCATCCCTGATTGCCTGCTGGATTCCGGGCGCATCGAATTTATGATTGGCTCCGGCCACACTGACTACATTTTCTTCAATCATGATGCTGCCGAAATCGTTGGCGCCGGCATGAAGGCATAACTGAGCCGTGTCTTTCCCTACGGTAAGCCATGAAGCCTGGATGTTCGGAATGTTTGGCAACATGATCCTGCTGATGGCAATCATGCGGATGTATTCTTCAGGGGTCACTGTATTGAAAACGCCTGATTTTTCTCTTAAAACCGTCCGGTCATCCTGGAATGGCCAGGGGATAAATGATAAAAACCCTTTGTGACCGGCAGGCCTTTCCGATTGAACTTCCCGGAGGGCAACAAGATGTTCCAGCCGCTCTTCCAGCGTTTCGATATGTCCGAACATCATGGTGGCTGAAGTTGTAAGGTTCAATTCATGGGCGGCCCTCATCACATCAAGCCATTCCCTGGTGGTGCATTTGGCAGGCGATAATACTTTGCGAACCCTGTCTGCCAGAATTTCAGCTCCCGCACCAGGTAAACTATCCAGGCCGGCAGCTACAAGACGCTCCAGTACAATTTTAAAGGAGAGTTTTTCCTTTTTAGCCAGCCAGGCGATTTCAGGCGGGCCAAGCGCATGCAAACGCACATCAGGATAATGTCCCTTCAGATCAGCAAACAGCTTTTCGTAAAAATCGAGACTCAGCTTTGGATGCAGCCCGCCCTGGAGCAACAGCTGGTTACCGCCCAAACGCTTCATCTCTTCAATCTTTGTGCAATATTCAGGGATGGTGGTGATATAGGCATCGCTACTGCCGGCGGTCCTGTAAAAATTACAGAATTTGCATCCTGAAATGCAAACATTGGTGATGTTTACATTGCGGTCGATGATCCAGGTCACTATTCCATTAGGGTGGAGTTTTTTACGCAACGCGTTGCCTGCCAGCATCAGATCGGCCAATGGTAAGGTTTCAAACAGGAATTTACCCTCTTCGACCGTCAGGAATTCAGCACGAAAGGCTTTATGTATAATGGTTTCGGTTGTCATTGTTGGTTAGTACCGGATGTTAATTATCCATTCCGGCCACTGAAATTTTTCTAAATTTGTATTCGTAATCCGGTTCAAAATTACTTAAAATCATGATCCCTTCCATCGTCCTTACCAATAAAGAACAGGAGCTTGGTCACCTGGTCGTTATCGTTTCAAAATTCTCAAAGTTGCCGGCCGGCATTTTCAGCGGAGCAGAAAAAGCCTATCTGAAGGTTCAGGTCGAAAACCGCAAACAGGAGGTGGTTGAATTCAACCGGCTCGGGTATTGGGTTTATGTTTATTTTATCAAGGACGAAAAAGTGCCCTCAAAACGCATGGAAGCCTCGCGAAAAGCCGGTGACAAGGTTGCCGTCCTCCTCAACGCACAGAAAGCTACAAAGGTGACTGTCTTTGATGAAGGGGGAGAGAGTGAAGAAGTGCTCGCTTTTGCGGAGGGAATGGCCCTGGGGTCCTATCAGTTCCTGAAATATAAAAAGGATAGGGAAAACGAAAACACGCTGAAGGAAATCGAAATCTACTCCAAAGCATTGGAAGAAGCAGAAAATTCTCCCACTGTCACCCGTCACATGTCACGTGTCAAGCGTTTGAACATCCTCCTCGAAGCCGTTGCCTGCTGCCGCGACCTTATCAATGAACCCAATTCTTATCTTACGGCCACTGCGTTTTCGAAGGAAGCAGGGAAGATGGCCAAGGAATCCGGTGCAAGTGTGGAGGTACTGAACACACAAAAGCTTGCAGCCCTTAAAATGGGCGGCTTGCTTGGCGTAAACCAGGGAAGTCATGAGCCGCCTACATTTACCGTGATGGAGTGGAAGCCAGCCGGAGCGAGGAATAAGAAACCACTCGTTATCGTCGGGAAGGGAGTTGTATACGATTCCGGGGGCATGAACCTGAAACCGGGCGATTCGATGATGAACATGAAAGACGATATGTCTGGCGCTGCCGCTGTTGCAGCGACAATCTATGCAGTTGCGAAGGCCGGGCTTCCTGTTCATGTCGTGGGCCTCATGCCCGCCACCGATAACCGTCCGGGGGCCAAAGCCATGGTGCCGGGCGATGTCATCACCATGCACAATGGCATGACCGTTGAAGTATTGAATACCGATGCCGAGGGGCGTCTTATCCTTGCTGATGCCCTAAGCTATGCAAAGAAGTATGACCCGGCATTGGTGATCGATCTTGCAACACTTACAGGAGCTGCCGTTCGGGCAATTGGTAAGTTCGGCGCTGTGGCGATGCAATCGAAAGCCCCGGCAGAAATGGAATCCCTGATCTGTTCAGGATATGATGTTTATGAGCGCCTGGTTGAATTCCCGATGTGGGAGGAGTATGGCGAACAGATGAAATCGGACCTGGCCGATCTGAAAAACCTTGGGCCTGCTGAGGCCAGTATGATCACTGCCGGAAAATTCCTTGAGAAATTTACCGATTACCCATATATTCATCTCGACATTGCCGGGCCTGCCTTTATTGATAAGCGCGATTCTTACAGGGGACAGGGCGGCACTGGGTTTGGCGTTCGTTTGTTGTTTGATTTCATTCAAAAAAACACATGGGCCGGTTCGCAAGGATAGGTCGCGGTTTTACAGGGACGCATTGCGGTGCGTCCCTGCACTGTGGTGCGTCCCTGCCCCGACAACGATACCGCCAAATCCACGGAATATTGTTATTTTTGCAGAAAACCGACAATAATGGAACAATCTGTTGACAAGGAAAAACGTATCCGCATCGGGATCACACACGGCGATGTGAACAGCATCAGCTATGAGATCATCATTAAAACCCTGCAGGATCAGCGATTGATGGAACTTTATACCATGGTGGTATATGGCTCTTCCAAGGTTGCATCCTATCACAGAAAAGCTCTGAATATCAATGATTTTAATTTTAATCTTGTTAAAAAGGCCGATCAGGCTCATCCGCGCAGACCGAATATCGTCAACATCCATGATGAAGAAATAAAGATCGAACTTGGAAAATCAACCACCATTGCTGGAGAATTAGCGCTGCTTTCATTGGAGGCTGCTTGCGAGGATTTGCAGAAAAACATTATTGACGTTGTGGTTACAGCTCCCATCAATAAAAAGAACATTCAATCGCCCGGGTTTGCATTTCCGGGGCATACAGAATACTTTGCCAGGAAATTCAACACAGAAAACTACCTGATGCTGATGATCAACAAGTTATTGCGTATAGGTGTGGTTACCGGGCATATCCCTTTAAGCAAAGTCAAAGAAACGCTTACAGAGGAGTTGATCTTTAAAAAAATCCAGGTGATGAACCATTCACTGATGCGTGATTTCGGGATCATCAAACCACGCATCGCTGTCCTCGCCCTGAATCCGCATGCAAGTGACGACGGATTGATCGGGGATGAAGAGAAAACGGTTATCCAGCCGGCGATTGACAAGGCCTATGACCAGAATATCCTGGCTTTCGGACCTTACCCGGCCGATGGTTTTTTCGGCGCATCAAGTTTTAACAGTTTTGACGGTATCCTGGCCATGTACCACGACCAGGGAATGGTTCCCTTCAAGCTGATGTCTTTCGACGAAGGAGTTAATTTTACTGCGGGATTGCCCGTCGTTCGTACATCGCCGGCACACGGAACTGCCTATGACCTTGCAGGAAAAAATGAAGCTTCCCCGGAGGCATTCCGAAACGCAATGTATCTGGCCGGTGATATTTTCATGCACCGCCTTGAATACGATGAACTACTGGCCAATCGATTGAATGCCGCGGGAACTCAACCCGATAATAACCGTTCATGACAATCCCGGCCTATACGGTCTCTCACATTGCTTCCATTTGTCAGGGTGCTGTTTATTCCATTGACAACGGGGATGCAGTTATCCATGACCTGCTGATCGACAGCCGCAGGCTGATCCACCCCGAACATTGTCTTTTTATTGCATTGGTTTCTGAGCGTAACGACGGGCATAAATACATTGAAGAACTTTATGAAAAGGGAGTCAGGTGTTTTATGGTTTCGGAACTGCCGAAGCAAAATACCCCTCCCCTGCACTCCTCCCCCTTGGGTGAGCGGAACGGGCAGGGGGCTTCCCGCCAATTTTCCGGTGCCGCTTTTATACTTGTCCCAAACACTCTTGCAGCCTTACAGCAGTTGGGTGCATATCATCGCGCCCTGTTCACTATTCCTGTGATCGGAATTACCGGCAGCAATGGTAAAACGATTGTCAAGGAGTGGCTGTTTCAACTGCTGGGCAGGGACTACAAAATTATTCGCAGTCCGAAGAGTTATAATTCACAGATCGGAGTTCCGCTTTCGGTATGGAAGATGGCGCCTGAGCATGATCTTGCCATTTTTGAAGCCGGGATATCCCTGCCAGGCGAAATGGAACGGATAGCCCCCGTTATCAGTCCGACAATCGGAATTTTTACCAATGTTGGCCACGCCCATGATGAACATTTTTTAAACCAGCATCAGAAGGTTACCGAGAAACTCAAATTATTCTCCAATGCGCATACTTTGGTTTACTGCGCCGATCATCCTTTGATCACCAATTGTTTGCAAGCCGACCCGGCTTATTGCAATCTTAAAACCTTCACCTGGAGCCGGTTTCAGGATGCCGATCTGCAGATTTCCCAGGTCGTCAGGGAAAAGGGCCAAACCCGTTTCCTGGCACAATACCAATCTAAAACCATCCCGGTTACCATCCCCTTTACCGACGAAGCTTCGATTGAAAATGCCATTCACTGCCTGGCAGCCGAAATGGTTCTCAAAGGAACAATAGATGTGAGACATGAAATGTCCCACATCCCACGTCCCACTTCTCCCGTCCTACGCCTTCCATCCCACGTCTCCCGTTACGAATCGCTGTCTCCCATCGCCATGCGCCTCGAACTCAAAGAGGCCATCAACCACTGTTCCCTCATCAACGACAGCTATAACTCGGATATCAATTCACTGAGCATCGCACTGGATTTTCTTAACCAGCAGAACCAGCACAAGAAAAAAACGGTCATTCTTTCTGATATCCTTCAAACAGGCCGTGACAAGGAAGAGTTGTACCATGAAATATCATCCATGCTTGCCTCGCGTAATATCAACCGCATCATTGGAATTGGGCGCGACATAGGAAAACATGCGGATAAGTTTGTAATGCAGAAGTCATTTTTCACAACCACAGATGATTTCCTGCAGCATTTTCCGGTTTCTTCCTTTCAGAATGAGACCATCCTCCTGAAAGGCGCACGTTTGTTTGAGTTTGAAAAGATAAGCCTGGTTTTGCAGCAGAAAGCACATGAAACGGTCATGGAAATCAACCTCGATGCACTGGTTCACAACCTGAATTATTTCAGGGCAGCCTTGCAGCCCGGAACCAAGACCATGGCCATGGTCAAAGCATTTTCCTATGGCAGTGGCAGTTATGAAATTGCAAATGTGCTGCAGTTTTACCGTGTCGACTATCTGGCAGTCGCCTACGCCGACGAAGGGGTGGAACTGCGTAAAGCCGGCATTCATCTGCCCATCATGGTGATGAGCCCGGAAGAACAGAGCCTTGATACCCTGTTGAAATACAATCTTGAACCTGAAGTTTATAATCTCCATATTCTCAGCCTGTTGGTGGATGCCATTGCCCGCAACCAGACCTCCATCCAGGAGGAGGTACGCATTCATATCAAGCTTGATACTGGCATGCACCGGCTTGGGTTTGCCGGGAATGAACTTGAACCATTGATTGATCAGCTGAAACTGAACCCAAATCTCCATGTGCAATCGGTATTTTCACATCTGGCTGCCAGTGAAGATCCCGATGAAGATGATTTCACGCACAGACAAATTGGACTTTTTACAGGGATGAGCGGGAGGATCACCCGTGTTTTGGATTATTCCATCCTGCTTCATATACTGAATTCGGCGGGTATCAGCAGGTTTCCCGAGGCTCAGTTCGACATGGTACGACTTGGGATCGGCTTGTATGGTATTGGGAGTGATCCCGGGGAACAATCCAGGCTGAGAAATGTAAGTACGTTAAAATCTGTGGTTACCCAGGTTAAGCACATCCCGGCTGGAGAAACCATTGGCTATAACCGCAAGGGCAAAGCCGGAAAAGACACCCTGATCGCCATTATTCCGGTGGGTTATGCCGACGGACTCAACCGGCGTTTGGGCAATGGCCGCGGAACACTCTATATCCACGGAAAGCCTGCCCCCATCATCGGGAATATTTGCATGGATCTCACAATGGTGGATGTGACTGACCCCACCCCCGGCCCCTCACCCAAGTGGGAGGGGAGTGCCCCACCCCCGACCCCTCCCCCATGTGGGAGAGGAGAGTCCCAGGTCTGTGAGGGCGATGAGGTGATCATCTTCGGCGATCTGCATCCCGTGTTGGAAGTCGCTAAGGATATTGGCACCATTCCATACGAGGTGCTTACCGGGATTTCGCGGCGGGTTAAACGGATCTATTACTACGAATAAAACATTCCTCGATTATTTCTCTTATTTTTGCCTTTTGAACCGGTTTTTATGGAATCCCGAAAGCTCAGTATATTAATTCCCGCTTACAATGAAGCGGTGACTATTCATCATATCCTCGACAAGGTCATTGCTGTTGACCTCATCGAATCGGTGGCGAAAGAGATCATCATTGTCAATGATTTCAGCAGGGACGACACCATTGCCGTGGTGGAAAAATATATTGCATCACATCCGGAAAGCGACATCCAGATATTCAATCAGCCACTGAACCAGGGCAAGGGAGCGGCTTTGCATCGTGGAATTGCCGAAGCAACAGGCGATTTCATCATCATCCAGGATGCCGACCTTGAATATGATCCGGCAGAGTACAACATATTGCTGAAACCTATTCTCGACGGTTTTGCCGACGTGGTTTACGGTTCGCGTTTCATGGGGGGCAGGCCGCACCGCATCCTTTTCTTCTGGCACTCCATCGGGAATAAATTTCTCACCATTATCTCCAACATGTTCACGAACCTGAACCTCACCGACATGGAGACCTGCTATAAACTTTTTCGCGGTGAAATGTTGAAATCAATCTGCCTTAAAGAAAAACGATTTGGATTTGAACCCGAAGTGACCTCCAAGATCGCACGATTCCCGAAAATCCGGATTTATGAAGTGGGAATTTCATACTACGGACGGACCTATGAGGAAGGCAAAAAAATAGGGATGAAGGATGGGTGGCGTGCCGTGTGGTGTTTGGTGAAATATAATTTGTGGGACCGGAAATATCTTAAGTAATGCGGGCAATGCAAAGTACCCGGGTATGCCGGGCTCGGGTTGGAGCCACCACAGGCCTGCGAATGATACAGGCCTTCAGGAAAAATCCGCCAATCGATGACTGAGCATAACCCAACCCGGAGATTTTTTTTTGCGGCGCTGCCGGCAATGATCCTGCTTGGGATATTTATCTTGTTCAATTATTACAGGTCATACCAGGATACTCATCAAACAAATAATCCATATGCCTTGCTTCAGCGTGAACATATGCCAGAAGTTTCCGAAGGTTTGGGAAAAATTCTTTCTTCCTACGATTTTGAATCAGGAAACGCCAATAACAACTTGTCACACCTCGCTTTTTCCGGCCACACCGAAAAGCAATCCCTGAAAATGAGTGCACAGGTTCAGTTTTCCCCGGGCCTGTGGATCAAATTCAAAGACCTCCCCGGTGATTCAGCGTGGATCAGGGCAACAGGATATGCCTGGTTTTCCTGTCGGGTGTCTGAAGCAAAATGCAGCCTGGTAGCCACATGCAACCACAACGGGATCAATTATAAATACATGAGCGTCCCCATTGAAAACGAAGCGGTGAAACCATACCAATGGAACAAGATCAGCATCGATTACCATATTCCACCTGCACCCGACCGCGAGGATGTGTTGCAGGTATATTTCTGGTATCGGGGACAAGGGGAGATGCTGGTGGATGATATTGAAATCAAATTATTTGTTCATGATAAACCTAAATAATGAAACAGCGAAATAGTGAAATGGCGAAATAAAGTAATTCAGCATTATTTCTTTTACATTTTGTTTTGCGCATCCCTGGCGCTTACCTGGTATTTCCACAAGGATGCGACTCGTTATTCCGATCGCAACGAACTCTGGTCCGACCGGGCAGGTTATTACATTTATCTTCCGGCAACCATTTTCTACCATTTCGATACCCGTAAAATGCCGGTTGATCTCGATGTGAAAACCGGCGGCGGTTTCAGCATCGACACACTGCGTAATAAGATCGATACAAAATATACCTGTGGCGTGGCCCTGATGGCCGCCCCGTTCTTCCTGGCTTCAGGTGTTATATCGCGCATGGCCGGCTACGACAGCGAAAGCGGGTTTTCGATGCTGTACATGCGGATGATGAGCCTGGCTGCGGTCATTTACCTTTTTCTCGGACTATGGTTTTTGAAAAGATTCCTGGATCACTATTTTCAGGCCTTTGTGAGCTTTTTTGTCATCACGCTGATCTTCATCGGCACCAATCTTTTTTATTATTCCCTCATCGACGGGATGATGTCGCATGTATATTCCTTTTTCCTTTTTGCACTGTTTCTTTTCGCCCTGAAGAAGCATCAAATTTCGGGATCATACCGGTATTTCATCCTCCTGGCCATCACCCTTTCCCTTGCCATCCTCATCCGCCCCACGAACATTCTTTTAGGATTTTTATTCTTTACCTGGGATGCGGCAAGCCCTGCCGGATGTCTCAAACGCATCAAACAATTCCTGAAACCATCCTATATCCTGTGTTTCCTGGCAATCCTGTTCATCGTTTTTTTACCACAACTCATTTATTGGAAGTATCTCTCCGGAAGCTGGATCCATTTTTCTTACCGCGATGAAGGATTCACCAACCTGCTCCACCCAAGGATCCTTGAAGTTTTATTTTCCCCGGTGAATGGGCTGATTCCTTATACACCCCTTATCCTGTTTTTTCTGGCAGGGACCGGCATGATGATCATACACCGGAAACCTAACGGCTGGCCGGTCGCGGTAGTTTTTCTGATGGTGATCCTGGTCTCTGCGTCATGGAAAATGTGGTACTTTGGCTGCAGCTTTGGCCAGCGGCCATTCATTGAGTATTATGCTGTCATGGCAGTACCTTTCGCATATTTCACTATATCGCTTTTCAACAGCCGCAGTCTCCTGGTAAAAACAATCTTATTCTTTTTCGTGTTTTTTTTCGTGTATTTCAACCTTCGCTATACCGTTTCCCTGTACCGTTTCGAACGCTGTTATTACGGCTCCACCTGGGATTGGGACCATTATTTCCGGTCGGTGGAACGGGCAGGGGTCATCTCCCCGGTTCGACAGGTACAGTCGTTTGAGAATGATTTTGAGAACCTGGCGCTTTGCCCGGTTTTCAAACCTTCCCGGGTATTCACCCGTTCAGGCATTTACAGCATTTCTGCCTGCGGGAAAGGCGGACATACGCCCCTTTTTTCAATCAGGCTGAATGACTTTGGCTATCCGTATCCGAAAATGATGGAGGTGGAGGCATGGGTGTTGAAACCCGGCAGCAGGCTTACCGCTACATCCCTGAACTACACAATGAACCAGGGAACGAAGGTCCTTTTCGGTGATGAACAGCCGCTCGACAGTGTTCTTCATCATCCATTGACCTGGTCGAAAGTGGCAAAAACCTTTATCATTCCCGATGTGAACGATTCAAGCCTGCTGATCAGCGTCTTCATCCATAATCCAAAGGGTACACCCGTGTTCATCGATGATCTGAGGGTGAAATTTCATTATAAATGGAATTGACATAGATTTGCAGCCATAAACCAAAATCAGGCATGAAAAACAGCAGCCAACAGAGAATATCCCTTGCAGTATTTTCACTTCTTTCCCTCTCAATCATCATAAACAGGCTGCTGCTGCCAAGATTCAACACGAATGACATTCTATCCATCATCAGCTGGGATGTTTTCGGTTACTACCTCTACCTGCCTGCCGTTTTTATTCACCATGACCTGGGGATAACAAATTTTCAGTGGGTCCAGGATATTTTAAACACCTATCATCCAACCATCGGGTTTTACCAGGCTTATCCCGGTCCGGAGGGAGATTTTATAATGAAATACCCGATGGGATTGGCGATCATGTATAGTCCGTTCTATTTTCTGGGCCAGGTGATGGTTCAGTTTACCAGTTATTCCCACGACGGGTTCACACTTCCTTACCAGCTCTCCATTGCCATCGGCGGATTGGTTTACACAGTCACCGGACTCTGGTTCCTGCGAAAGATCCTGCTGCACTTTTTTACCGATGGCGTGGCAGCCTTTACCTTGCTGATCATTGTTGCCGGAACAAATTATTTTCAGCTTACAGCCTTTGATGGTGCCATGCCGCACAATTACCTGTTCACCCTGTTTGCCCTGATCATGTGGTTTACCATCCAATGGCATGCCCGGCCAGGTTGGAAATATGCAATATTCCTGGGATTGTCTTGTGGTTTGGCAACCCTCATCAGGCCCACCGCGATCATCATCGCATTGGTGCCTCTTTTCTGGGGTATATGGGGCAGCAACGCTTTGCATGAAAAGATATCCCTGGTAAAAAAACGTCTTCCTCAGGTACTGGCCGCCCTGGCAGCCATGATGCTTGTTGCCGGGCTGCAGTTGATCTACTGGAAAATCTATTCAGGATCATGGTTTTATTATAGTTATGAAAAAGGGGAGAAACTGCAGTGGATTGCCCCTTACCTTCGGGAAGTAATCTATTCCTACAAAAAAGGCTGGCTTGTCTATACACCGGTGATGGTTTTTGCCCTGATCGGATTCTGGCAATTAAAAGCAAAATGCCGCACAGCTTTCATTTCTGTTTTCGTTTTTTTTATAATTCATTTGCTGGTTGTGGCCAGCTGGCCGACCTGGTGGTATGGCGGGAGCTTCGGCCAGCGTGCCATGATGGAATCCTATGTGCTGCTCTCCTTGCCGCTGGGTGCATTGATTCAGTGGATCTCGCAGCAGAAGGGAGTGCTCAGGTGGAGTGCAATGGGAGGCCTGTCCCTGTTTGTATTGCTGAACCTGTTTCAAACGTGGCAATACATGCATTTTATCATGGATCCATCGCGCATGACCATGGCCTATTATTGGGCGGTATTCGGAAGAACCAGTGTGAGCAATACTGACAGATTGTATCTTGAACCGACCACGACCAATGATGAACGTGATGACCTGGCCCAACCGGGAAACTATACTTCAAGGATTCTTGCATCCTATGATTTTGACAAACCGGGACAGGCAAGCCCTGAAAATTTATGCAGGGATACCGTGCACACCGGTAAATATTCTTTAAGGATGAGCAAAAAACTGGATTTTTCCCCTGGGATCAACATGCCCTATAAAGATGTTTCCAGCAAAGATTTTTCATGGATCCGTGCAACCGGGTGGGTTTATTTTACCTGTAAACCAGAAGAGGCCGCCTGTGGCCTGGTAATAACGTGTATCAGGAACGGCGTGGCCTTTAAATACCGTTTGCTGGAACTTGAAAAACAAAACCTGAAACCGGGTATCTGGAATGAGGTGACCATGGACTACCTGACCCCGTTTTTTGAGGATAAAAACGACCCGGTGCAGGCCTATTTCTGGTACCGGGGCCAAAAGGAAATTCTTGTTGATGATTTTGAGATCATGGTGTTTGAACCGAAATGACCCCACCCTAAATCCCTCACCAAAAAGGGAGGGACGATCTCCCCTTCCCTTTGTGGGGAAGGAGGGCGGGGGGATGGCGTCCACTAATTCATTTCCTGCAGGGCATGCAACATCCTTGTTTTGCTTCTTGAATAAGCCTTGAATCATGATCCTCCGGTGGTAATTTTTACTATTTTTGCCGGGATGACGAGTAAAGCAGCAACACCGGTTAAATGGACCCTGTTCATCCTTATTGCTGGGTTGTTTGTTCTGCCTGCGATCCAGAAAGTCTTCCACCCGGTTCATTCCAGGGCCCTGGAAGGCTACATTGAACCAAATCCTTTTCCTGAATTCAGTTTGAACAGCCTGTTTGAAGGCCTGTTCCTTCCCCGCCTGACAAAACATTACAACCGCAGCGTGGGGTTTCACAATGAATTGGTTCGCCTGCATAACCAGGTTGACTTCTCTCTTTTCCGGATTCCCAATGCCAGGAGTGTTGTGATCGGGAAGGAGGATTACCTCTTCGAGGACCAGTATATCAATGCCTTTAACGGCAGGGATTTTATCGGGGTGAAGAAGATAGAGGCCCGCGTCAGGCAGATTCGGTTTGCACAGGATCGGCTCTGGAAGGAGAAGGGGATTCTTTTCCTGGTACTGATATTGCCTGATAAAGGAACCTTTTATCCGGAATATATCCCGCAACGCTTCAAATTATCAGTCAGGGAGAACACCAACTATAAGTGGTACAGCAGGAAACTGAAAGAAGAGCATGTCAACCTCATCGATTACAGTGCCTGGTTCCGGGCAATGAAGGATACCTCCGGATATCCTCTTTTTTCAAAGTCAGGAATTCACTGGAGCAGCTATGGCTCTTACCTGGCAATGGATTCGCTTGTAAGGTATCTTGAGGAGAAGACCGGGAGAGCATTTTCACATGCCAGGGTTACGCAAACCATCATCAGCAGGAACCCGATGGATCGTGATGATGATGTGGAAAGGGCACTTAACCTGGCATGGGGTATCCCTTCGCAGCCACTGGCCTACCCGAAGGTAACCTGGAAAAAACCTGGCAATCAGCTGCCCTTTTCGGCCCTTTTCATCGGGGATAGCTTTTATTTTACATGGGCAGAGGCTGGTTACATTGGAAATGTTTTCAGGAACCGCGATTTCTGGTACTTTGACCATGATGTTTATTATGGGACCTACCCGACAGGGGAACGTGCTGTCAGCCAAGATTTGAAGCGGATGCTTTCACAACACGATGCGATCATCTTTCTTCAGACCAGTGCCGGGTATGGACAGTTGGGCTATTTCTTCATCGACAGGCTGCTTGCAGCGGGCGGCCTTTGATTGATCGGAATGCCCGGTGTTAAGACGGTGAAGGATGCGTTTTTTTCTTATTTTTGTGTTCTGGTTCCTTTCCATAGCCGGGCTGATCAGGTAAAAGATTCATTAACAGCGATCCTATGATATTCAACAGTAGTCTTTTTTTACTATATTTTCTGCCATTTTTCCTGATCGCATACTACCTGATCGACCGGAATTACAGGAATTGGTTATTGCTCATTGCCAGTGTCCTTTTCTATGCCTGGGGAGCCCCTAAGTTTGTCTTTTTCGTCATGGGTTCTGTCTTGGTTGATTTTGTGCTCATCAGGCAGATGAGCCTGAAAGAAGGTACGGCCCGCAGGACTTTATTCTGGATTTCCGTTGCCCTCAACCTGGCCCTGCTCCTTTATTTCAAATACATGAATTTCTTCGTTGACCAGTTCCAGGTGATGTTATCCTGGTTCGGATCGAAACCGGCAGAATGGACGAAGATCGCCCTCCCGGTCGGAATTTCATTCATTACCTTTCAGAAGCTCTCCTATACCCTGGAAGTGTACAAAAAACGATTTTCGGTTTTTCAAAAACCGGAGGATTATGCCTTGTACATCTTCATGTTCCCCCAACTTTTATCGGGCCCCATTGTAAGGCCGGGACAAATTGCAGCACAGATCGGCGACAGGTCTGAACAGGAGAACATCGATTCACGCCTCACGGGATTCTACCGGTTCATCATCGGTTTGGCGAAGAAGGTTCTGATAGCCGATGTACTTGGTGTTACGGTCAATGAGATCTTTGCACTTTCATCCCTCGAATTGTCGACCGGGCTGGCCTGGATTGGTGCGATTGCCTATACGTTTCAAATCTATTTTGATTTCTCCGGGTATACGGATATGGCCATTGGCCTGGCCCGGATGCTTGGCTTCAGGTTGCCTGAAAATTTCAACTCTCCCTACGTTTCACAAAGCATCACGGAGTTCTGGCGCCGGTGGCATATGACGCTGTCTTTCTGGTTTCGTGACTACATATTTTTACCGCTTGCCTATGCCACTTCACGTAAACTGCCGAAAGAACGGTATCTCGGACTCCGTGCTGACAAAGTTATTTATCTTATTGCCACTACGGTGACTTTCCTTTTATGTGGGTTCTGGCATGGTGCCGCATGGACTTTTATCCTATGGGGAGCTTACATGGGGGTATTCCTCATTGCCGACCGGCTGTTCCTCTTGAAATATCTGAAAAAAGCCGGCAAAATACCCTCCATCGCCATCACCTTTTCCCTTTTGATGCTCGGGTGGCTCATCTTCCGTTCGCAAACAGTTGATGAAGCCGGGTATCTTATCCGGCGGCTCTTTCAATTCCAGGGAGGAGAAAACATGGTGTGGCTCAATTCGAAATTCTGGACCATGTTGGCCATTGCCATCCTTTTTTCATTCTGGGGCGCGTTCAAAAAAATAGAATCCTGGATCGATAAACTATATTTCAATCCCGGAAATGGTTTGATGATTACTTTCTCGGTCATCGCAATTCTGTTATTTATCCTCAGCGAAGCCACGATTACCTCCTCGGGATTCAGCCCATTCATTTACTTCAGGTTTTAGCATGATGTGGATCAAACGGACCATTTTATTCCTGATTTTACTGCTCCTTGCGTTTCCCGCTTTCCAGAAGCGGTTCGGTCCGGTTTCTTCAAAGCCGCTTTCCGGTGTATTCACCTCCGCGCCAAAGCCTGTTATGACCACCACCACCTGGATGAATGGAACCTTTCAGGATCAGTACCGGCAATACCTGGATGACTCCGTAGGGTTTAAACCCGAATTTGTAAGATTGTTCAACCAGGTTGAATTCAGCCTGTTTGCGATCCCGCATGCCGAACGGGTCATCGTTGGCAAGCATAACGAACTGTTTGCCTCAGGCTATATCAGGGGATACCTGGGCCAGGATTTTCCCGGAGAAAATTTTATTGATGAAAAGGTCAGAATGCTGAAATTTGTCCAGGATTTTCTTTGGCAGAAAAAAAGAATTTTGGTTGTGGTCATTATCCCTCCCGACAAAGGTTCCTTTTACCCGGAGTTTATCCCCGACAGGTTTCTCAGAATGAAACGTCATCAAACCGGCCGGGACTATTTTACCAGAAAAGCATCAAAAGTTGGAGTGAATGTCCTCGATTTTAATCCGTTTTTCCTTGCCATGAAGGACACTTCAAGGTACCGGCTGATACCAACGACGGGGGTTCACTGGAGCGATTACGGATCGTACCTTGCAGCAGATTCGGCCATAAGGTATTTTGAAGCCAGAACAGGGTTTACTCTTCCAAGAATGGTTCTGGATTCAATAGTCACGAGCATGCAACCGCGGCACAATGATGCTGATATCAATAGCACGATGAACCTTATCTGGGATGCCCCTCATTTACCCCTTGCCTATCCGTGTTTTCATTTTGTTTCCGATTCTGCAAAACCCAAACCCGCGGCACTGTTCATTGCCGACAGCTTTGTATGGGGTTGGTGGGACCAGCCGATCATACAGCATATTTTCAGCAACCAGGAAATCTGGTATTATGATAAAGAGATCTATCCGGAAAGCCATACAAAAGTCAAACTTACTGCGGAGGTCAGCCTCAGGGAAGCAATTGAGCGGCAAAACATCGTTGTCCTGTTCCAGGTAGGCGCTGGCAGCGGCAACCCCGGCTCCGGGGTTATTGACAGGCTTTATGCTGAATATGACACTTCCGCCAGCAACATTTTCAGGATTGCTGAGAAAAAAATAATGGCAGATGCCGGGTGGATGGCCGGGGAAAAAAAGAAAGCAGAGGAAAATAAACTTTCAATGGAGCAGATCATCCGATCCGACGCGATCAATATTGTTAACGATGAACTCAGAAAGAAAAAATAATTATTCAGCAGATTATGAAAGATGACTTTATCTTGAAAAACAAAGAATTTTTCTACCTGGCGTTCGTCATTATAGCGCTCATCACATTTTACCCGCTGTTTTTCACGGGATATGCCACGGCAGATGATTTTAATTATTATATGGTTGCAAGAAGGGGGATCGTGATGTTATCTGCTTCCTGGTTTGCAGAAACCGCAGGCCGGTTTTATTTTTATATCGTGCAACCCATTTACAGTTTGCCTTACTTTTATGATAACAGGGCTGTGACAAAATTATTCCACTACATCCCCCTGATTTTGTGCTTTTTACTTTTTGCAAAAGTTGTCTTTGTTACCACAAAATCAAGGGAATTATCCTGGTTTTTCCTGCTGACTTTTCTGATGACAATGCAAATATCCCAGCATTACAACCTCTTCGTGGCATACCCCTTTTACTTTACATTTTCTTTTTCGCTGCTGTTAATTTCGTACCTTCTCCTGTTGCGATATTACCAGCAACAAAAAACAAGTCTTCTCATCTACGCCTCCTTGTTTTTTGCAATGGGCTTGTTGTTTTATGAATCTTATATCCTATATCTTTTATTTTTCATCATTACCATCTGTTATTATAACCTGAAAGATAAGAACTCCTTGTGGCAAACTGTAAAAAACTCATTTCGTCAGTTCCTGCCATTTTTAGTAATAGCTGTAATATACCTGGCTGCCTATTTTATATTCAGAATCTATTATCCTTCAACATATGCAGGCACCACCTTCGGGTTTAAAAATGTTACCGCAGGTACCTTTTTCAGGGTGCTGTGGAACCTCTCTTCCTCTTCATTTCCATTGAATATCTATCATGCATCACGCAGTTTCTTCACAGACAAATCCGACCTGCTCACAGGGTATTCGCCGGTTGTTTTGAACCTTGTTTTAAATGCCCGGGTGGAGTGGATTGTGAAAGGAATACTGGTCTCTTTCATTGGCTATAAGTTGCTGATGCTCATGCCGTCGATGACTCCCAGGAGGATTCTTGCCGGTGTCTTTCTGTCAATTGTGCTTATCTTTTTACCACACGTTCCATTGGCTTTAACAGAGAAGTATACCCTTTATGCCGGACAGAGCGGCAGCCAGATGTCGGGTTATGTGACAACTTTTTTCTCCTTCTTTGGCACAACCCTCCTGATAACCCTGGTACTGAGTTTCCTGATGAATCTGCTTAATTTCAGCAGGATCGTAAAAAACATCGTTACCGCAGCGTTTGTCCTCGGCTTTTTTACATGCTCGGTCCTGACCGATTTTTCAAATTATACCATTGCAAAAGATATCCGCAGTTCCAATATACGGCTATATGCAATTGACGAACTTTTAAAAACCGATGAATTCAAGGCTATTCCGGCCGGTTCACCAATTTTTGCAAAGGATTTATGGGAGAACCCTTCCTTTTCCGCTCATGGAATAACGGAACAGGGATTTAACTGGTATTCATATTTTGAGGTAAAAAACGGCATTATTTATCCCGTTGGGCGTGATTACAGTATGTTCCTTCAATATTCAAAGAAAATCCAGCTGGCGCCATACTCCATCACCATGCGGCAGGCGGAAAAGTCGGAAGATGTTTCACTGGTTTTGGCCAAGCTGGACCCTCTCCGGCAGCAGGATTCCGTTGTTAACCACTTTGCAGATCGTGTAACGGTTTTATATTATTCACCCTATAAAATATTCACCCTCAGTTTCAGGGTTAAAACGGATCCGGCACTCACAAAGATTCCAATAAAAATTAACAGTAATTTTGTTGAGATTGAGGAACCTGTGAACCGTACAATAGAAGTAACGATTTACAATACGAAAAAATCACAACCCGCCGCTGTCTTTTCAGTTCAGTTCCCGGGAATTGATTTAAATTCCATCATGATTTCAAACATGATAAATCCAGCCAACCATTACTTCTATTTGTGACCTGCCAAAAGATAAAAGAGTTTATTCCAATCATGGTTTGAAGATGAAAATTCTCAGGGCTCCTGCAGGACCATCCTTAATCAAATAAAAACAAAAAATGGCAGATCCGGTCTATCTTAGTGTTGTAATTCCATCCTATAAGGCTGCAGGGATTTTGAACAAAAACCTTCCTGTTTTACTTTCGTACCTGCAAAAACAGGATTATAAGTGGGAGGTGATCGTCGTAGATGACGGAAGCAACGATCATGGGGCGACCGAAGCAGTATGCCGTAAGCTGGGCTGTTTGTTTTATCAGAATGAAAAGAACATGGGGAAAGGCGCGGCAGTGCGCACCGGGATGGAAGCAGCCCGGGGACAGTTCCGGATTTTCACCGATGCAGATATCCCCTATGAACTGGATGCAATAGGTACCATGCTGCGGTATCTCGATTTTAAAGAATTCCAGCTGGTCATCGGCGACCGCAATTTGAAGGGATCCTCCTATTTATCAGAAATATCATGGCTTCGGAAGTTCACCAGCATGTTTTTTACCTGGTTTGTCGGAACCATCGTAACCACCAATTTTTTCGATACTCAATGCGGGCTCAAGGGATTTCAAAAAGAAGCTGCGGATTTTATTTTCAGACATGCCAGGATCAATGGGTTTGCCTTTGATGTGGAATTGCTCTACATCGCATTGAAACAGAATTTCGAAATCAAGCGGATCCCGGTGCGACTGAGTAACCAGGAAAAGTCGACCGTCAGGGTATTCAGGCATGGGATCTCGATGTTTTTTGATTTGTTTAAAATCAAAATCAACAACGTCAAAGGGTATTACAAGGAGGAAGTTTGAATAAAAAGGATTAAAGTTTCAGATCAAAGATTTCCACATTCTTGTAGGTGCCGATTTTGTGCAGAAGGTATGGGGCCAGAAAAGGCTTTCGGTACAAAGCTGAATCATTGATGATCAGGTATCTGGCCCCAAGCGATTTTACTGTTTCCATCCTTTGATCTTCGGGAATGCCCCCGATATAAAAATCACTGAACCCTTTCTGATCCATCAGGTACAGGGTTACGTTGATGGTTCCGTCGGGGATGCTGTAAACCAGGTCGTTTCTCTTTAATCCCAATTCCCTGAGGTAAGGCGTAATGGTCTCAAATGCCTTGTAATATTTTGAACAATAGTCTGACCACATGATCCATTGAGCTATTTTATCCTTGTTGACGAGGATGCTTTTCTGAACAAAATCCTGCCGGGGATAATATTTCATTCGTGTATAAACGGCGCCCATGTATAGCAAAACCACCACCCCCAGTGCTGCAATAATTTTCATGATGGTGTTTTGAAACAGGGAAGGGCAGTTTCTTTTTAGGAAATCCAGAAAAGCGAGTAACGTCAATGGTATGAATACCAGTAAATTGAGCAGGTAATAATCGTGTACGTTGAAAACCTGGAAAAAAAGAAGAATGAATCCGGCACAGCCGCCATATACCAGCAAACATAGAAAGAGAAAAAAGCGGGATGTTTTTTTAAAGAAGACAACCAGTGAGGCAAACATGGCTAAAATAAGTATAAGCGCCGGAATGTTGAAGAAACCGGGCAGAAGTTCTTTTACCAGTTTCCCCAGAATATCCTTTCGTGCAGCGGCATCAATTCCCCAAATGGGAAGGATTCCCTGGAGGAAGATCCCATTTAAATTATGCCGGTTATAATACCCTGAATAACTGTACCATGCATATGTCAGGATCAGGACCACCAGGTATGGCCACAATCGCGATGCCCTGTGATACCAGGTGTTTTTACCCCGGCTGAATACAATGCTGTAGCACTGGATAACAAAAAGGGCGATAAATATTACCAGGGAGGAGATTTTAAGCAAGCCGGCAAGCAGGAAAAAGAAAAAGGAAAGGTAATACCATTTATTGCTTTGCCCTGCGTAAGCTTTCCAATAAAAATAGCAGGCAACCAGCATCAGGCCAAATGCGGGGGCATCGGCCAGGAAATTATTTGTAAAATAACCCAGAACAGGTGAACTGAAGAGAAAAAGCGGTATGAAGATGGCCCAGAAAGTATCGGATAAAAATTCACGGGCAAGGCGGAAAAGGCAGAAAAGGCCGGCAAATACGATCAGGACATCCAGCAGCCTGAAAATGGCCTCATGGTACCCTAAAATTTTCCACAATTGTGCCACGGAGAAATAAATGATGGGGAATTCGCTGATCGTTCTTCCTCCCTTGTCTCCAACCCAGTGTATCGAAGGCCTGAAAAAATTATTGTTATCCTGATAATAATTCATGGTGATGGATAAACAATCTGCCTGCCTCCATATGTGATGATAGCTCGGGCGTGCAAAAAGAATATCATGATAACCGTAAAGAAGAGAGACTGCCAGCAATAATACGATGAATAAAAAATCGGATTGTCTTTTCATCAGGGCATATGTTTTTACTCAATATTGGAGAATCATTAAACGGGTAAAAATATGAAAAATTAACAACCGGGTCTCAAATTTCCTTAGTTTTGTAATGGAACTGCCAAACATTGCAAGAGTTTACACATTGTAAAGATTAAAAATTCAAGTTCCGGATTGAACGAATGAGAGCGACCAAATTGATCCTTTTTTCCCTTGTACTTCTGTTGTTGGCAATTTCGTCGCTGCAATTGTGTTATCCTGTATTTAAAGAATCACCGCTGAATGGGTTTTTTAGCCAGAATCCTTCTCCTTCGCTGAAATATTTTACCTGGCGAAGATGGTTTTCCTCCAATTTCCAGGATGAAATTACAAAACAATTCAACGACCATCTCGGCCTGCGCAATTCGCTGGTTCGCATCAGCAATCAATGCGACTACAGCCTTTACGGGATCATTCATGCTGATGGCTTTATCCGCGGGAAAAACAGGTACCTGTATGAAGAGGGATATATTCATGAGTATACGGGTGAATATTTTATCGGCACTGCCGCCATTGACAAGAAATTGTCACGCCTCAAAAATGTAATGGACAGCCTCAATGCATACCACATCCCGCTTTTGTTAGTCTATGAACCCGGTAAAGCAGGTTTTTACCCCGAGTTCATTCCCGGACGGTTCCATCCGGAAAAACGAACACTGACCAACTATGAATACATGTTGCAGCGTTCACAGGAGCTGGGTTTGACTTTCATGGATTTGCACAGCTACTTTCTGAAGATGAAAGACACCTCCCGTTACGCGCTGTTCCCGCGCTATGGCATGCACTGGAGTATGTATGGTGCCCATATCGCTGCTGATACAATATCCAGGTTCCTGTCAACGGTTTCAAACGTCAAAATGCCGTTTTTTCAAGTCCGTAAAATGCACCTTTCCAGCAGGTCATTGGGATCAGACTATGACATTGGCGAAATGCTGAACCTGGCATGTCCGCTTGAACCCACTCCGGGGGCTTATCCAATGGTTCCCTTTCATTCAATCCCTGCAGGGATCCTTTCAGCACTCGTGGTTGCCGACAGCTATTATATCACATTGGTTGAGTCGTACGGAAAAAAGATGTTCGGGAAACAGGATTTCTGGTATTACAACAAGAAAATGTATCCGAACCAGAATAATAATCCGCCGGAATATGTTGATAAATCGAGCCTTCGCGAAAAATTGAAAAAGTATGATGTGATCCTGTTGATGGTTTCAGAGATCAACCTGCATTGTGGCTTCTGGAATTTTGCCGATGAGGCCTTTCTGGCCTTTCATCCCGAAATAAAAGACCCCCTGCTGTACGGAATTGAAAATGAAATCAGGAATGACCGTCAATGGTTTCAGTTTATTTCGGGAAGGGCCTTGCGGGAACAAATGACACTCGAAAAAACGATTCGTATCAATGCCGAGTACGTTTTTTTTTCGAACTACAACAACCTGCCGGGGAAAGGCTATTGGGATACCATTCAATACATCTCGATGAATATCAAAAACAACACGGAATGGATCAAACAGATCACAAAAAACGCGCATGACCAGAACATGCCGGTGGATTCGGCAATATTGCTGAATGCCATTTATACCTATAATCAATCGAAAAAGAAACCTTAAATTTGTACTAACCTAACGGGGGCATCATCATGAAACACCTATTATTATTTTTCTTCCTGATTTTGATTGTTTTTTCCGGATCCCGGTCATTTGCCCAGGATCTTCCCTTCCAGAAAGGCCTTGAACCTGTTTCCCTTACCCCGGATGAACTTTTTGTGCTTTCGAATATCCCTGAACTGGAGGTTCCGGAATTATATAAAGGAGCGAATGCCCCGCTTTTACCAACAAGCATCGATAATTCCACGCGACCATATTTCAGGTCGATTACCCAGCAGTCGGGATATGAATGCGGACAGTCTTCGGGCATTGCATTCAATTTTACCTATGAGATCGACCGTGTTCGCGGCCTTTCTGCCAGTCTGATTGAAAACCAGTACCCGACCCATTTCACCTGGGATTTTCTCAATGAGGGTGACAATTATACAGGAGCCAGTTTTTTTGATTCCTGGGAGATCGTAAAGGCATGCGGGAACATGAATGTGGCCGATTATGGCGGTGCGCTCAATACCGGCGGATATACCCGCTGGATTTCGGGGTACGATAAATATTACAATGGAATGGCGAACCGCCTCAATTCGGTGAAAGGAATCCGTGTCGATACACCGGAAGGATTGCAAACGCTGAAATACTGGCTCTTCGACCACCTGGAAGGAGCTCCTGTTGGAGGAGTCGGCAACATTTACGGCCAGTACTTCGGCCCGCCGGTTGCCTTCCTGCCCGCTGGGACCCCTGAAGCGGGAAAATATGTGCAGACTTTCTGGGGAGGAAGCCCGTCGCATGGCTGGACCATCTGCGGATATAATGATTCCATCCGTTACGATTTCAACGGGGATGGCAAGTATACAAATACCATTGACATCAATGGCGATGGGGTGGTCGACATGCATGACTGGGAAATAGGCGGATTGAAATTTGCCAATGGCTATTCAGGGACCGGCTGGTGCGACCAGGGATTTTGTTACACCATGTATAAAAACCTGGCCGACGACATGGAATATGGCGGTATCTGGAACCATACCATCTATGTACTCGATGTGAAGAGCACCTGTTCGCCGAAACTCACCATGAAGGTTACCCTGAAGCACACTTCCCGAAACAAGATCAAGGTCACTGCGGGTATAAATAACGACATAACGGCAAACGTGCCCTCCTTTGTGCTGGAATTTCCGATCTTCAACTACCAGGGAGGAGACCATTATATGCAGGGAGGAGACACCCCGGCGGATAAAACCATTGAATTCGGGCTCGACCTTGCGCCGCTGATCGCGCAATTGACCAACAACCAGCCCGCAAGGTTCTTTCTCCAGGTGCAGGAAATCGATCCGTCAGGGTATGCTTCCGGAGAGATCGTTAACTGGGCGCTGATCGATTATTCGGTTACACCGGCGATTATCACAAATTATCCGGTTTCAAATGTCCCAATCGAAAACAACACCGTTACCCGGCTGGGACTCAACTATACCCTGAATGTAGCCAAGCCGGTAATAACCAACGCATCATTGCCACCGGCGCAACTATACCAGCCTTACAATGTCCAGATGGCTGCCAGCGGAGGGACCCCGCCCTATCTTTGGGATGTAAAACTTAATTATCCCGAAACAACCAGCCCTGCTGCTTTCCCTGCAGTTACGGCCCAGCAGCTGACACTTACCAGCAACAATTCCGGTTTTGCCATCAAAAGCCTCGATTTCGATTTCCCGTTTTACAAGAAAACCATCAATAAAATATATGTTTATGCCGACGGATATATCCTGTTCGACGATCAGCCCTATACCTGGCCATATATCATTGATGAATCGTTATTGTTCAGGCAGACAAGCATCCTTTCCCCGTTCATGAGCGACCTCATGATTTACCCCACGGCAGGGCAGGGGATCTGGTTCGAGGGCAACGCCAACTATGCGATTATCCGCTGGAAGGCTTCCATTTACAATATGCAGGGCAGTTCCAACCTGAATTTCGCAGTAAAGCTCTATCCCAACGGAACCATTGAATATTACTACGGTGACATGGTGTACCCTGCAGGAACTTCGTGGACAGGCGGAATGTCTTCGGGAGATAATAAAAACTACCAGTATTCTGCCTTTCATGATGGACCTGCTATCACGGCCAATACCCTTGATAAATTTACTGCATGCGGGTTTCCCCCGGAAATGCAGATATCGGAAGATGGACTTTTTTCCGGCACCCCCACGCAGGGATATCAGAATCTCCCGGTCAAATTCCAGGTGACTGACAACAACAACATCTCTTCAACCAAAGTATTGCTGTTCAACGCACAGGGCCTGCTGATCAATCAAACCATCACTTCAGGCGACGACAACCTGATCGAATTCGGCGAAACGGCAAAAATTACGCTCCAGGTCAACGATTTGGGTAGTCAAACGCTGCACCAGGTTGCCATCTCCATTACCGAATCGGATCCTTATATCACCCTGACCGACAGCACCGAAACCATTGCAGTGATTGCCGGTGGTCAATCGATGACCCTCCCCGATGCATTTTCGTTCAAAGTGTCATCATCAGTGCCTGATAATCATTCGTTTACCCTTAACATGCATGTCCAGGCGCTTGAACTGAGTTTTCAGCGGCCCCTGGATCTCGTTGCTCATGCCCCCATCTTCCGCATCACCGGTACACAATTTAACGATGGAGACAACGGCACTCCCGATGCCGGGGAAAGTGCCGATCTGCTGGTTACCATTGAAAATGCCGGAACGGCGAAAGCCTCGTCCATAAACATGCTGCTCTCTTCCCTTGACACAAATCTCACCTTTAATGTCAATGCTGCCAATATCAGTCAGCTGAAACCCGATTCGGTTAAAATCGTCAGCTTCCATGCTACGGTTGGCAATTCCGCATCGTTTGAACACCTGTACCAGATAAAGTCGGTCATGACCGCCGACAATGATTTAACCAGTACCGATACGCTGTACCTGTTTTCGGGCGAAATCACAGAGGATTTTGAAACAGGCAACCTGAATAAATTTCCATGGTACAGCACCGGACAGTGGCCATGGATCATTGAACAAGGCGTTAGATATGAAGGGAACTACAGTGCCCGGTCAGGTGTTGTGACCGACAATGCCGAGAGCATCCTGAACATCACCGCCCAGGTTTTAGCGGCCGGAGAGATCAGTTTTTACAAATATGTGTCTTGTGAAAAAGATCCGAGCGGCAATCATGGATACGATTACATGGCATTTTATATCGACAGTTTTGAAATGGGCAAGTGGGACGGAGTGATTCCATGGAGCAAAGAAACCTTTCCTGTCCCGGCCGGTTTTCACACACTCTCATGGGTTTATCACAAGGATTATTCCGTGGCTGCAGGCTGGGATGGCTGTTTACTCGATTTAATCAAACTCCCGCTGATTGAAGGGACTGTACCCGTCCTTTCCGTAACACCGCATTCTGTCGAAAAAACACTGGTGACAGGTCAAAATGCAATGGAACAGGTTTATCTGACCAACCTGGGTGGCGGGATCCTCAATTATTCGGTGATGGTTTTTGATACCACCGCCAATAAAAAGGATGATTACCCCGACAACCTCACCGGCTCATATATTTCCTGCAGCACCAATGGGTTTGTGCCCGGCGAGTCTTTCAACTGGGTGTTTACCGCGCATAATCTTGGTAGCGACAATGAAGCCATCAAACACATCAAACTTGATTTCCCGCCGGGAGTAAATGTCACCGGTGCAACCAACTTCTCGGGCGGTTCATTGGGAGAACTTGTTTTCCTTGGAACAACAGGCAACGGGGCATCCCTGAACTGGCATGGCGAAGCTACGGGTGGAAGAGGAGTCCTCAGGCATGGCGAAACGGCCATCGCCACGGTGACGGGAACCATTGATGAACCAATGCTCAATGACGTTTTTGCGGTGTACCAGCTTGGAGGCGACGGCCTGGGAGGACTGCCGCATGAACAACCCGGCAGCATTAAAATAATGAACGCTGGCTTGCCAAACAGCTGGGTTTCGCTAACGAATCCAACGGGAAGCCTGATGCACAACCAGTCGGGAATGGTCATCATGAAGATCGATGCTGCAGGCCTTTCCCCGCGTGACTATCAATGCAATGTGGTAGTAAAGGATGCCTACAACAACAAGGTTGTCATTCCTGTCACCCTGCATGTCACATTCCCCGTGAATATCGGCGACCTGAAATCAAATGAAACCCGGCTTTGCGGAAATTTCCCCAACCCGTTTACAGGAGAAACACAGATCAGGTATGTCCTTTCTGCAACGAGGGACGTGGCCTTTGAAATTTACTCGATGCAGGGAGTGAAGGTGCGCAGCTGGAGTCATTCAGCGATGCAGCCCGGATCCTATTTCCAGGCATGGGACGGCAAAGATGAGATGGGAAATCAGCTTCCGGCAGGTGTTTATACTTTGCGGATGAAAACCAGGGATTACCTGGGCAGCCTGAAACTTACGCTGATCCGTTAACTTTTTCCGGATGAATAAAAAAAATAAGAGACTCCTCATTTTTGGCCTGTTGCTGCTTCTTTCTGTTGTCGTACTGGCATTGGGGCTGAAATATTTTCCGTTTACCAAGGTCGTTAAAATGCCGGCAGGTTCGGAAAAAGAGTTTGTCACCCCGGGGAAAACCAGCAACCTTTCCCCGCATACACTTTATTATGACTTTGAAGTTGCGCCAGGTAAAGACATGCCCGGAGGGTTTTACAAAGGTGTGGCCCATTCGGGCCAATATTCGGTAAAAGCATTCGGGCAGAACAGCTTCAGCATTGTGGTGGAACGAAGCGCCGGGGAGATCGGCATTGAAAACCTGAAGGCAGTGGCATTAAGCGCCTGGGTATATGTGTTTCCTACGAAAAATGAAGTGAAGGGACGCCTTGTTTTTACGGCTTCCAACGAAGTGGGAGTCAATGTTTGCTGGCAGGGGCTCTCTCTGAATGATCCGGAAGTTCCCAGGGGAAAGTGGTTTAAAATTAGTACATACTTTGATCTTGCCTCTGTTTCCTTTAAACCCGGTTACAAACTCCAGGTTTATTTCTGGAACAACAGCAGCACCGATATCCTCGTTGATGATTATTTCATCTCCTTTGGAGGTGCAGTTGACCGGCGTGGTGATTCAGCCAGGGTCGACATGACCAGGCCGGCAGGATTTATCCCGAAGTTCAACTACCCTCCCTTCCAGGTTTCTGTTTTGGAAAGGGAATTGGTTCATAAACCCATCACGCCTGGCGAAATCGGGCCGGATGATTTTGCTGTTGCCGGCGATTTTTTTAACACAGGCAACGATGGGCTTTCTGTAATCCGCAAGGATGGCAGGATAGCCACCTATGCCTTTTGCCGGGATAAAGGTGAATTCAGAAGAATCAACCTGAACAACGCTGCGGCATTATCGGCTGTTGGCCCCGTAAAAAAGATTGTAAAAGGAAGATTTCTGTCAACCCGGACCGATCAGTTGATGGTGATCGGAGAGAAAGGTTGTCTTCTGGGCGTATTCAACCCGGTTGAAAACATCTGCAACAGTGCCGATGGCCTGCAAACAAGTTTGAATGTCCTTTGGAGGTCAGGAACCCCGGCAGGATCAATTCATGCCGGCGATTTCAATGGCGATGGCCGGACCGAAATCCTTGAAATCGGGGACAATGGGTCATGGGGGTTGAAGATGTTCGAGCCGGATGGAAAAACAGGTGGTTCCTGGAAAATTTTATCCGGGGATGACAATCAACCGATAAATGAGTGGAACCGTAATATCAAGGACATCGGCATTTCGATCGGCCGTTTTTTCCCTGTCCTGGCACACGATGTTGTTTTAACCGTCACCCGAAATAAAAGTGATGGGAAATATGCTTACTCCCTGAGAAAATTGAATATTTCCGCCGGAAAATGGGAGCCGGTTTTCAGCGAAAAGCAAAATTACCTGGGGAAAACCTATGGCCTGGACACGCTCAAACCTGCGGATGCTTTTTTCACCGCCTCCTGCGATGGCAGGAAAATGATCATTTACCGCTATAACCGTGACTGGCGGTATGACCTGAAAGAGATCATCTTTAACGATACGACCTTCAATATTGTTTCAACTGTTGATTTTCATGGCTATGACCGCGATCAGAGTCCCAGGTACTACGAATCCTTAAAACTCATACCGGGAAACTTTCTGAATCCATCACGTGGTTCATTCCTGGCCATCGGCCATGTGTCAAAAACGCGTCATTATCAGGACATCCTCCCAGATTTTATTCATCTTTATTCGCTTCCGGCAAACAAATAATTAACGATTTATGCCCAGTTCACTCCGATATATGCTGCTCGTCCTGTTTCTTCCCGGTTTGTTTATCTCCTGCGGGCAATCGAACAGATCGCCGGAGGTTGCAAGCGAACAGTTTATTGTGAAGGACTTTAACCCAATCGCAAACTGGAAGCAGGGGCTGACGCTTTTTCTCGACTATGCTGAAGCCATGAAACAGGGCTTTGTGATCCCGGGGATTCAGCAGGTGGAAGGCGGTTTTTTTAACCTGGAATTCAAGTTGAAAAACACCGGGAAAGTGCCGCAAAATTTTGCATTTAAGATATACTACCAGAACGAGTCCTATAAATTCCCGGAACGCGATGGGGCCGACAGCACCAGGCAGCACCCTTGTGCCTGGGAAAATTTCTACGGAAGCTGGGAAGATGTAACAAAAACTTTTACTGAAACCGGGGCTATCCCGGCCGACAATGATTTTCATATTGTTAAAAGCCAGTTCCGCATCGTTGGTAACCCAAGGAATGAAAGGCAGTACTTTGACCAGGATAAAAATGATCGCTGGAAACGCAACCTCCGGGTTGGCAATTACAGCTTTTTACTGGTGGTGGCCACGGTGGAGATGGTGAAGCAGAAACAGATCCCCGAGAATGTTCAAAACATCAGCCTTAAAAATGAACAGGGGTTTGTAAACCCGTATTTTTATTTTCTTTACGGAGCTGGCAAATCGCTGAAAAACACGATCGTTCAGAAATACCAGGAGGTGTTGACCGTAGTTGCCCGTCCCGATCCCGGAAGCGGTATCTACATCAACCCATCCGCTTACTCCAAAGAAGAGGCAGACAAGTCGAAAACTGACTGCTGTGGACAGGATCCGGCTCTTTACAATAAGGCAGCGTTTGAACAGTTTGTCCATTTTATCGACCCTACAACCAAAATGAACAACATCCCTGTGATTGCCGATGTGCTCAACGACAATTACTCGCGCATGGACTATAACTGGAACAAGCGTTTTTACCGCAAGGAGGAGCTGGTGGCGATTACCGCATCCGTGGCGCCGCATCCATGTCAAACGGTCATCTCTGACCCGGTGAAACACACCATCACCATCCGCAACCCGAAATCGGAATTTGGTAAATGGCAGAAACAAAATGTCGGAGTGATCACCCGCCACGGGATGACCTTTGGCAAATACACCGTGAAATGCAAACTGAGCGAGTTGCTGAATAAAAACAACATGTGGAACGGGCTCACCAATGCCATCTGGCTCATCACACAGAGCCAGGCGGATTGGAATTTCCGCCGCGATTGCAACAAAAACGGCTATATGGCCAATTATTATGGCGGGCAGCAGGATCCGCGGGTGAAGAATGTCGGCTATTCCGAGATAGATTTTGAAATCCTGAAAACAGTGCCATACTGTCCATCGTGGGTTTTACCTCCGGCATACAGCAACGGGATCGATGATCAAAACAATGTGTTGAACTGGAATGTACCATTCCCTGAAGAAATTCTGGCCGATGATGACAAGATCATGGTTTCATGCACCAATTGGGATATGGCCTGCTGGCAACCTTCCGAATTTCATGATGGTTGTTACCCGGTGCGTTATGATGAGAAGATATTTTGGGCGCACCGCTGGGATAAAAGTTACCGTGCCCTGACCCAAAAAACACCCGAACGCGATGACGAGCTCTTTGGCTCTTCCTTTTATTATTTTCAAATCGATTGGCAACCCGATAAAATCATATGGCGTATCGGGCCGTCGAAAGACAAAATGCATGTGGTTGGTTACATGGATGACAAAGTGACCTCCATACCGAATAACCAGATGCTGCTCATCATCACTCAGGAGTTTCATAACACCAAATGGTGGGTGGGATCGGCTTATTCACAAGACAATATTCCATTTCCAAAAGTGGACTATGTCGGCGAAATACAGGAGCTGACCATTGAATAGGGTTTTTGTATCTTCGCGCCTGCGCGGAGCAGGTGATATTTTATGTTCAACAATTTAATTTAATACTGACAATATGAAAGTGATCGTTCTCGGCGCCGGCCTCGTGGGCGGACCCATGGCACTCGATCTCCTTGCAGATCCGAAATTCGATGTGACTGTTGCCGATATCAGCCAACCAGCACTTCAACATGTTGCTGACCAGCAACCATCTGCCAAAACCGGCTTGAAAACAATTGTTGCCGATCTAAGTGACCCTGTCAGGGTGGCTCACCTTGTTAAGGATTATGATATGGTGATCAATGCTGTGCCGGGTTTCATGGGTTTTCAAACGTTGAAAGCCATCATCGGGGCAGGGAAAAATGTGGTCGACATCGCCTTTTTCATCGAAGATCCCTTTGAACTCGATGAGCTGGCACGTAAAAACAATGTCACCGCCATCATGGATATGGGAGTCGCCCCGGGCATGTGCAACGTTCTCATCGGTTATGCTGATCACCTCCTGGATGAAACGGAAAATATCCTTTACATGGTGGGCGGCCTTCCCGAGATCCGCGAATGGCCATATGAATACAAGGCGGTCTTTTCACCGGTCGATGTAATTGAAGAATACACCCGGCCCGCCCGCTATATTGAAAACGGAAAACTTATCGTAAAACCTGCCCTTTCCGATCCTGAATTGATCAACTTTCCGGGTATCGGCACACTGGAGGCCTTTAATACCGACGGACTTCGTTCCCTGGCCCATACAGTGAAATGCCCCAACATGAAGGAGAAAACACTGCGTTATCCGGGGCACATCGAAAAAATGCGGGTATTGCGCGAAACCGGTTTTTTCAGCCAGGAGGAGATCGAGGTTCGGGGCGTCCGCATCAAACCCATGGATCTGACTGCCAGATTGCTGTTCCCTAAATGGAAACTGCTGGATGGTGAAGTTGACATCACGGTAATGCAGGTGATGGTGGAAGGGAAAAAGGAAGGAAAAATGATGCGATATACCTGGGATCTTTTCGACAAATATGATGCTGCGACCCGCATCCATTCGATGGCCCGCACCACAGGCTATTCGGCAACGGTCGCCCTGCGAATGATCGCGGACGGACTCTATACGCGAAAAGGCATCTCGGTGCCGGAATTCATCGGAAGGCAGCCCGAATGTGTGGCCTATTTGCTTGACGGACTGAAAGATCGGGGCATTGTCTACCGCGAAACAGTGGTTTAGGTTCCAGGTTTGAGTTTTCAGATATGGTGAACGTACTCCCCTTCCTTTTCCTGGGATGGGTTGGGGGAGAGGTATTCGGGCTCTTAACCGCAGTGTAAATAGGTGTTCACAAGCTTCATGACCTCCTTCTCATTGTCTTTTATGGATTCTCTGAGGTTCTGGTCATTGAAGTTTTTCAAATACCTGATCAGTCCGTCAACAATCTTAGGCGGGAAGATTCCATGCGCTTCATAAATTTTACGTTGTTTTTCAAGCGCTTCAGCTGAATGCCAGCATGAGAGCGGCAATTGCTGCAGTTGACTCACCCGTGAATGGTGCTTTTCTTCAAAAATATTGACATCCACATAGGTTTTTTCGGCAAAGGCCAGTGCATGCTCCATCTCAATGCCATGGCGGGCAGCCACGGTTAAACCGGCAAATAACAAATAGATGTCGGCCGAACCGTCAGGGCAGCGGAACTCCACCGTCTGCCGGCTTCCGAAACCCTTCTGTGTTTCAGTCTCCTGCGGGTTGGCATCCACAATCATGTTGTGTTTGTTCCCCCAGCCAAGCGGTACACGAACAAGTACCGAACGGTTGCGATCGCCCCAACAGATATTGGTCGGCGCTTCCTGGTGCGGTACGAGGCGGAAATAGCTTGTGGGGATCATGTTCCCGAAAGCTGTCAGGGACTGTGACAGATCAAGGTACCCTGCGATTGCTTTTTTGGCGGTATCAGATAGTTTCCCATCGTCAAGCATCACGCTGCTGCCGTTTTTCATCAGGCGGGTGTGCACATGCATGCCGCTCCCGGCCTTTCCTGTTGTGATCTTGGGCGCAAAAGTAATAGTAACGCCATATTTGTATGCCAGGGAACGGAGGATCCACTTGGCGATCAGCAGCTGGTCGGCGGCATCCTCGAGACGGGTCGGTGTAAATTCAATCTCATTTTGCTCAAAGGAGAGGCCGGCCTCCGTGAAATTGCCAACTTCAGAATGGCCATATTTGATAAACCCACCGCATTTGGCGATGGCTTGCATTGCTTCGATGCGCAGTTTTTCCCATTTGCAAAACGGCGATGATTCGTGGTACCCGCGCTGATCGACCGCTTCATACAAACGATCCTGCTCGCTGATGATGTAATATTCCAGTTCCCCCATTACTTCAAATGAAAAACCTGTCGTTTGTTTCAGTACTTCATGTGATTTCCGCAGGATGTATTCCGGGGAATTGGCAAATGGCTGCCCGTCTTTGTCGTAGTAGGAACATAGAATATCCAGCGCAGGAATCGCAGAAAAAGGGTTTACAAAGGCTGATCGGTACCTGGGAATCACATACAGATCGGAGGAACCGGCTTCCACATAGTTGGGGAAGAGGCTTGAACCGTCAGCCCGTTCACCGGCAGAAAGAATACTGTCGAGATGCTGCCGGTCCTTAATGATGAAATTCAGTGTTTTTAAACGGCTATCGGCGGCAGAATAACGGAAATTCAGCATCTGGATGCCCTGGGCTTCAATAAAACGGATCAGGTCCGCTTTGGTGAAATCATCGGCCGGTTTGTCGAGAAAGCTAACAAGTGTATTGGGATTCAGAGAGATGTGTTCGTTCATGGGCTTTATATTTCAGGTAAATTGAAGTACGCACAAAAGTAAGAATTTTTTATAATTTTGTTACCCTGTTGCTTTACACTCGTCACGCGTCATTCCAGAATCGTAAATCGAAAATCGCATCTATTGCCATAACCCGATTTCTAACCCCAAATGTCCAACCACAACGAAATTATTTTTTTTACTTCCTTCCTCCTTTTTATTGCCGTGATGCTCGGGATTGACCTCGGATTTTTCCAGAAGAAAAACCATGCCTTATCCTTGAAGGAAGCGTTGACCTGGACAATCGTCTGGGTTGGGGTTTCGGTTGTATTTTATTTTCTGATCCGTTACCATGGAAATTTGATACATGGCTGTGATACCCTGGAAGAGATACAGGGCAGGATCACAAAGTTCCACCATCCCATCGACCTGAAAGGTTTGGGAGTCGACCAGGCCATCAGCGTTTATAACAGGAACCTGTCATTGGAATATTTGACCGGATACCTGATCGAATATTCTTTATCGGTGGATAATGTATTCGTGATCGTGATGATTTTTATCTCCTTCAACATCCAGCCGAAGTATTTCAAGCGCGTGCTTTTCTGGGGAATCATTGGCGCCATCATCATGCGGTTTCTGTTCATTTTTGCAGCGAGCGCCCTGATCCAGCGTTTTTCCTGGTTTCTCTATGTTTTTGGAGTGATGCTGCTGATCATCGGGGTGAAAATGGCCTACGATTTTCTTTATGGCACGAACGACGAACAAATTGATACCGAAAAGCACCCTGTTGTCAGGTTGGTTTCACGCTTTTTCAATGTCAGCCAGGATGAACATGCAGAAACATTTTTCGTCCGCAACCAGGGAAAGCTTTTTGTGACACCTCTTTTTATCGTGTTGATGATCATCGAGTTCACCGATGTGATTTTCGCAGTCGATTCGGTGCCGGCAGTATTTTCGGTAACCCAGGATCCCTTTATCGTCTTTTTCTCCAATATTTTTGCCATCCTGGGGTTACGTTCCCTCTTTTTCCTGGTGATGGACATCATGAACCGGTTCCACTTCCTGAAGATGGGCCTTGCCGGACTGCTTGCTTTTGTCGGAACAAAAATGCTGATCCATTCAGTGTTTAATATTTCCACCAATGTTTCACTGATTGTCATTGCCTCTATCCTCGTCGTCAGTGTGCTGGCATCAAATATCCGGAATATCATACTGAAACGAAGATTGAGGGGGTGATGAAGTGACAAGGTAACAAAGTAATAGGGTGACAAGGTGACAAGGTTACTGTTCACTTATCCCTTCTTTCCCTATTACCCTGTTACCCTGTTACCCTGTCACCCTGTTACCCTGTCACCCTGTTACCCTATTACCCTGTCACTGCCCCTGAAAATACCTCTCCAGCAACTCAGTCGCCGCCTGGTATGGGTTTGCCTGTCCATTCATTATTTCGTCTTCCACCCTGGCAATGGTATGGCTGATCTCCTTCTGGGTAAAAAAGTGGTGCTGGAGTCCCGTTTCAATGGTTTCCCTGAATACCTGCCTGTTCTGTTCCATCCGTCGCCTATGAAAATAGCCGGTGCTTTCTGTAATTCTTTGATATTCCATGATCATTTCCCATACACGGTCAATTCCCTCCATGGTCAGAGATGAACAGGTATCAGTTTTGGGAACCCAGCCACTTTCCGGTGGAGGGAAGAGGTGTAATGCATTCGCATATTCAATCCTGGCTGTTTTAGCCTTATTGATGTTGTCTCCATCGGCTTTGTTGATTACAATGGCGTCGGCCATTTCGATGATGCCCCGTTTGATACCCTGCAATTCATCACCTGCACCGGCCAGCATGAGCAACAGGAAAAAGTCTACCATGGAATGTACTGTCGTTTCTGATTGCCCAACACCCACCGTTTCAACAAATATCACATCAAAGCCGGCAGCTTCGCACAGGATGATTGTTTCACGTGTTTTGCGTGCCACGCCTCCAAGCGAACCGGAAGCAGGGGATGGACGGATGAAAGCATTGGGGTCGACGGCCAGCGCTTCCATTCGGGTTTTATCCCCCAGGATACTGCCTTTCGACCTTGAACTGCTGGGGTCGATGGCAAGTACCGCCAGTTGATGCCCCTTTGCTGTGAGGTGTTTTCCCAGGGCTTCTATGAATGTACTTTTACCAACTCCCGGAACTCCTGTAATGCCGATGCGGATTCTGGAGTTTAGATTTTGGATTTTGGATTTTGGATTTTGCAGGCAGGCGGCAATGATCTCCTGCCCCTGTTCCTGATGGGAGGTTAAATTGCTTTCTATCAGCGTAATTGCTTTGCTCAGAATGGTTCGGTTACCGGAATATATCCCGTCAAGATACTCTTGGGTAGTCAGTGACCTGGGCTTGTGTGAATGAGGTTTTTTTGCAGCCTCTTCATTGATCTGAGAGGGCTGGCTGATGCCTTTCATTACATGCAAGGCGCTTTTATGGTTGGTGTTGTCAGGCATCTCAATTTAACTGAAAAACGATTTCCCATGCATCGTGATTGTCATACAAATTGGCAGGATGGACAATTTTCCCGTCACATAGCTTTTTGAATTCGCTCGGTTCACCCTGGCTTTTATCGTCCCAGCAACAGGTCCTGGCATATACTTTCAGGATCAGTTCAGAACAATAAAATGAGTTGTCGGAATTGTTGAAATCGAAACTGTAAGGAGTCCCCACAATTTCAGAGGCGTGACGGCAGGCTTTATCCATCTCTGCCCGGCCGCAGAATTTCGGTTTAAGAACCACAAAATCATCGGTTCTCATAAAAAATTCACGAAGTTCATGGATATTCACCCCTTCCGCAGTCGCTTCGATGATTTTATCCCTGGGCATGATCATGGCTGTATGGGTCCAGTAACCATCAATGAAAAGATTTGATATCTGGAATTCCCTGTGAGAGAGGATGATCATGCCCGGCCTGAGCACCTCCCTGATCCTGTCAAGGTTCATGCCTGAACACTGGAATTTCCGGCCAAACCTCCATGTCAGATATCTGGATGCTTTGATCAGGGGGATGAAGTAATAAAGAAATTTCGGGCTCCAGGGAATCATGGTGAATGAGTGAAACAGCGATACGGCGAACGCGCGAAAACTGCCTGCCAGCAGCGAAGGTACTAAATATTTCCTTTTTTATCTTGCTATTTTTCCAGGAATCCGTACCTTTGCACCTTCGTATTCTCTTCGTAGCTCAGTTGGTAGAGCAATTGACTCTTAATCAATGGGTCCCAGGTTCGAATCCTGGCGAGGAGACAGCAGTAGCAAGGGTTTCAGAAGGTCCAACATCTGAAACCCTTTTTTTGTGCAAACAATTTGCATAACAAACGGCCCGGGAATTATTTTTTTCAGGTGGTTATTTTTGAATTTGAAATCCCATTATTGATGATCCTGTTCAAGCAAGTAACGAGATGCAATTGTAGCATTTGTCTGCCTCTGGGCTGTTAATGAATAATGTTTACCTGATTCATCTGGATCATTTGAGAATAATGTAACATAAGCGACTGCAGAAACAGTTGATATAGAATTCCAGTCAGTTGCGGTCGCTTTTCATCTGTTGTGTCCCGCCCTCGCATGTCTTGATCCGGTTTAACCCGTATGCTGTCGTTGATTGTCCAAACTTGCCATCGATTGAATCCATTTCTCTAACCCGGTCTTAAGTGTTCCACATCCACTGCCTTTGGCCTTCGTAAGGGTTTTGACAGCTCAAAAAGTCTCCTGCCCCGAAAAATAGAACCCCTGCGATTGGTGGCCGATGGCAAAATCGAGGTTGATGTTCGTCCTGAAATATTTATTGACCATCACCCGGATACCGAAGCCGACGGCTGGCTGAACATACTGAAACAGGGCAACGTTCCTGGCAGGATTATCCGTAGTTGTTGCATTCACAAAAACCACTCCCCCGATGATGTTTGAACAGGGGCAGATTGGGAAACGCCATTCGACCTCATCATAAACCAGGTCTTTACCGCGAAACCGGCCATTGACATACCCCCTGCCGGACCGTGCACGTTGATCCCCGCCAATGGTAGGCAGCGTCATATAGGGAAGATCGCCCGTGAGGTTAAAATCGCCAAATGCCCAGAAAGCGACCAGGTTTCTGGGTTTCTTTTTCGAAAGTCCAACGTAGGTCCTGAATTCCACCCAGAGCTCCGATGCATCCTGGTCGCTTCCCAGGAACTTGAAGTTATACCGGTAATTGATGTTGGCGTAAATGCCTTTATAGGGATTGGCCTGGTTGTCGCGGCTGTCGTATACGACATTTGCGCTCAATCCCGATAAAACGTAATGCACTCTGCTATAATTGTTGGTATCTGAATAAACAGAATGAGGTGTTACCAATCTTGGTATGGTATCCAGGTTGAGTTTTTCATCGTTTACGGAATAATAGTCATCAAAATGATACCCGATACCGGCGTAAAAATTCTCCTTGATTTTCATGTTGACAATCTCGCTGAATTTCACATAATTGAACTTCATCGGGAATGATAATGAATCCTTTGATCCACCCTCACCCGACCAGTGAATCTCGTTTGGAACGTTGCCTGTCTCAGGGGCATTTGTGCCCAATCCATACGTTGGCTGACTGTAAATGTAAAATCTCCATTCGCCCTGCAGGAAAAATTTGTTCTCCTTTGGTTAGATATTCGATTTTACAAAAGTGATGAGCTGTTTTTTTGAGGTAACGGCCACGGTGAAAGGGGCAGAGGAGACGCGGGTATTTTCTCTCGGGCCCATGTACCATCCAAAAGTACCTCCAACACCAAGCAAAAACCCGTTGGAGGGATTGGAACTGATATTCGGCAACACCAGTGCCATGAATTTTTTTGGCGATTTAGGCGCTTTCTCTTTCTTCCTGAACAGGTCGCCGATGGCTTTTTGCTGACAATCCTTGTCAGGTTTCGCATTTAGGGTATCGGAACTGGCTGCGACAGTCTTGTCCAAAGAATCATCCTTCTGAGCATGCAATCCGCCTGCTGCAACCAGGAATAATATAAGCGACAGAAATACGAGAAAATTTTTTTTCATGTGTTGTTTTTGAGAAAAAATTAAACAATGCACTTAATCTTCAAATCCTTTTATATCGGCATGCCGAATCCAAAAAAGAATCCATTCGTATGGATCGAAGTAAAGGCATATTCAAACCGGACCACCAGGTCGTAATAGGTAACAAAGTCAATTCCCAGGCCCCAGCTGAAGAGAAACTTGTTGTTGTAAGGATTGACCCCGGTAAATTTATTAACTACGTATCCGGCGTCGGCAAAGGCATTCAGGTAAAAGGCATATTGAAGCGCCTTGAACTTGTTTTTTTCCTGCCCCTCCTTAACTTTTTTAATGCTTGGCTTGATCAATTCGAATTTAATGTTGTTCCTTGTAAAATACATCTGGTCGCCCTTCAGTGTGTAGAGGTCAAACCCACGGATGAAATCTTTCCCGTCGGTCATGTTAAGCTGGTAATAGTAGGGGGCGTTTTCACCGGATGCATTTTCTGCCTTGAACATTTCTGCCACATACCATTTCCGGCCAACGGTTTGATAAAAGTGGAAATCGACGCCGTAATAGAACAGGTCAACATCTTTTGAAACGAGCCCCAGTCCGACCTTATTGACAAAGACCCGGAGCATGTTCCCTTTCAAAGGGTAGGAATGGCTGTTGCGGGAGTCGTAATAGTAATCGGCATAAAGACTGAGAGATACGTTCTTTTTTTTATTTCCAGCCAGGTAATTGGAGTCGAGTTTAATCACGGAATCGGAGACCTTGATATATTCGCCGGTAAGTTTTATTGTTCCATAATTGTACAAGCCTGGCCGCAGGGTGAGTTTTGCCCCGAGTTTGGCCACCTGGGAACAATTGGGAGCATAAAGCATCTGCCGTTTATTTTCGACCGAGGCATATTCAACATAATACATGTTGGTGTAACCAGCAGTCATTGTGAGGCCAACCTTTTTTCCCTTTCCGACCCAGGGGATCTTGTACCCCACTGCGATGGCCCAGGTTTTCCCGGCCAGGGCAATGACCGAGGTCTGGTGATTGAGCCCGAACAGGTTGTTATGACTAAAAAACAGCCCCATGCTCAGGTAGGACCAGTCAATGTCCCGGATCCATTCGTTGAAATTCGGGGCATTGAGTTTGGGGATAGGAAATAACCACCAGTAGTGTCGCTCCACCACGTCGATCACCAGCGTGTATTCGTTGTTTCTGATGCATTTTAATGAAAGGTCGACCGTTAAAAAAAGTTTGGCGTTGATCAGATTTTCGCGACTGTAATTCATCCGCAGGCACAACTCGCTTGAATCGCCCGGGTAAAAATTCCGGTCGTTGAAATTGACCTTATTCCCCTTCTGAAAAGTCGCCAGGCTGTCACCGATTTTGAAATCCAGTTCTCGCACAAGGATTTGCGGTTTGGTCAGTTTATTGCCTGTGATTTCAACACCGGTAATTTTAACATAGGCGGCAGCCAGTGTATCCGGAACATGGATGGAGCCATCTTTGTTCTGTGCCCACATTGTTAACGGTAAACAAATCGTAATGAAAGCCACTACTATCCTCCTGTTTCTCATCCTGTCATTTTTAAGTGTCAAAATAGTTTTAATGCAATCATGTTTATAAAACCTTTTGTAGTTTTTTACCTGAAACAAATTGAAATAATTTGTCAGGGTTCGGTGATGCTAAAACCACAGCTGCATTTCCGGTGTATCCTAATTTCTGCATGATGCCTGAAGCATATTGATCCACCAGGCCGATCGTCTCCGGTACCGGGGGATTGGGTTTATGCTCAGGAGCAGGATTTTTTTCCAGATATTGGTTGAACCTTGATGATACCTTATTAAAGTCACCCAACCCGAATTTATCATAGATCTCTTTCAGATTCCCGGGAATATCTCTGACAAAATCATCCATCTTCAATTCAATAAGATTGGATGACGGGATCTGGCCACGATCACGAAAGTATGCATCCATGGCCTTCTTATAAAGGGTTAACACTTTTCTGCGCGAAAAGTCAACAGGTACATCCTGCAGTTGAACTCCAGGGAATATCGAGAAAATGAAGTGGTAAAGCGATTCGATGACTTTGTATGGATGCCGGTGAATGAATATGAACTTTGATTCGGGAAACATCTCTTTGAGCACGCCTATCCTTGTGAGGTGGCATGGGTTTTTCCCGATATACCTGGTGCCGCCGGTATTGAAAACAGCTTTCGCAATCATTCCGCGATAGGCTTCTTGCCATTGGGCTATTAAATGAGGTGAAAGATTCCCGGTATATAATTCCCGGTCGATGATCTGGTCAAACTCGGCAGGAAACAAGAAAAATTTATAGATGGTGGATGGCTGAATGTTCATCAATCCGAAATCCTCCTCCTGTGGGAAATCCATATCCATGCTTACGTTGTCGTAAGGCCTTTGGGCAGGAAGAAGGTGATTGATCAATGGTTTCAGCCACCACGATTGGGTAAGGAGCAGGTTCGGGAAAACAGTCTGGAATGTCGTGGTATAAGCTGCTTCAGGATCCTGGCACAAGAGGTTGTGCAGCAGGGTGGTACCGCTGCGCCAGAAACCGATGATGAATACCGGAGGGTTTTTTAACCGGTGATCCCGGATGCGCTTGTGCCATAGGATTCGTTCAGCCTGAGTGAAGGGTTCCAGGATCCCTGCGGCAGCACAGGACAGAATGAACTTCCATCGGTACTTCGGCTCAACATAGTGAATGTAATGTAAGGCATTGATGTTCTTAAGCGAACTGCCGGCAAGGGTGGTGACGGGAAACCTGAAACTGTTTCGGCGCATGTGCTGTTAAAAATTTGAAAAGACATTCCCCTTCGACAAAAGTTGTTCATCGGGATACCGAAAATAATAGGGATCACTTCCCAAATAGAAATGGAATCCGGGATCAATCCTCTTAAACCACGAAATATCTGATATAATCTGCAAAATGAAAACTGTTTTGTAAGGGACATCTTTAAAAAATAAATAATATTGAAAAAGGTTGTTAATGTAATCCTGCTTTTTGATCGTTTCGCCCGACCAATTGGTCAAACCCATGTTGGGTTTTGTCGCATCTGCCCTGTCGGTCAGAATCTCTGCAGCGGTTTTTCCGGTCACCGCCCAATGGAATTTGTTTTGCACCGAGGCAAAGAAATCCAATGTCTTTTGCTGCGAAGGTTCGTAATCGGCGCTGGTGGCGTAAATCTCGCACACCTTCCGGTAAAATACTTTTTCGGAACTCCGGATGTCACGGATCCTGGAAAGCAGTTCATCGAAATAATTGTTTCTGGCAAGTTTGAGCCGTTCATCATCCAGCACAAATCCCTTGATGAGGTATTCTTTCAGGCGTTGGGTGGCCCAAATCCGGAACCTGGTTGCAATCGTTGATTTTACCCGATACCCGATGGAAATTACGACATCGAGATTATAACAGGTTAAAGACCGCTGAACATTCCTGCGACCCTCTTTTTGAACTTGTAAGAAATCCTTACAAGTTGCATCCTCCTGTAATTCACCTTCGGCATAAATGTTCTTCAGGTGAAGTGTAATATTTTGAGGCGTCGTTTGGAATAATTCGGCTATCTGCCTTTGGGAAAGCCAGACCGTTTCATCCTGTAACCTGACCTCAATCTGCATATTGCCCTGGGAGCTCTGATAGAGGATTATTTCGCCGTTGTCCATATTTGGTTCTCTGATCTTTGTCTATTTGAAAATTAAACTGTTACCTCTCCTTCTATGATCTTTATCTCTTCATCCGTCAAGCCATATAACTCATAGACCAATTGGTCAATCTCTTTTTTCAAGGAGCAGGTTTTAAAAGCAGGGTCGATTTTTTTAGAAGAAAATATTTGATCAACTATCCTAATTATGGGTTCTTGCTTCCCCATTGTTGCTTTTGCAATTGGGATTTCATTAAGTTGACTTTTTTTAATTTTTGGGAATAAAGCCTTTCCATCGAAAAATAATTTCTTCCAAATAAATTTAATGAACCTTGAGTCAATTAAAGCAAATATATACCGGATGTCGAAATCGCTATTGATGACTATTCCATTATAAATTGTATTTAGCGTGTAAAAACACTCGAAATCAATTGTAGATACTGGAGTCTCTCCAATTTGCCGAATGATTAACTTAGGATTTAAAAAGTACTTATCATCTCTTTTTCTGTGAAGCCAATCACCATAGTTGATGTACTTTTTAGGCCAAGAAATCAAATATGGCTCAAAATCCTTACCATCTAAGAATTTTTTATATTCCTCAGAAAGTTTTTCTTCACTTATATATTTTGTTTTAAAATCTTTACTGTTTCCTTCACCTCCAACTTGTATTCCTATGCAGAAATCAACAATTTCGCCAAGTTTTATTGAAGCCGTTTTGGCTCTAAACAGGATGGAATCATCTGCTAAACATAAGGAAACTTGTATCCTGTAATCTGAGACAGCTTTAAGATCATCAAACCCTATACTTCTAATAAACTTGAAATTTCTATCTTGAAGTTTCAATACCGAATGTTTTTCAATATTGTCAATTTGTAAAATAATACTCTCGACAAATGCTTCAGAAAATACAGTGTCGTCAAATACGGTTATCAAATTCAATAATTGGTTATTTATCAAGTTACCTCTCAATAAAATTGCGTTTTCATTGACCAGAAAGGTGTTTGGAATGATAAAGCACAAGTTTTTCTTTATTGTCAGTATTTCTAACCCTTTCTCAATAAATGAAAGATAAACATCAAATTTTCCAATTGTGAATTTATAATAATCTTTGAGATGCCATTTAAAATTATCGTCCAAATCCTTACCAGGTATATACGGTGGATTCCCAATCACCACATCAAACCCCACAAAATCCCCCTCATCATTGAGCACTTCCGGAAATTCAAACCGCCATTCAAAAGCATTCTCATAGATCTTGTTGTTTTTGATCTCTTCGAGTTCGGTTTCAAGTTTCTTAATCTTGCCGGTCTGTTCATTAACTTGCTTGTTCCAATCGGCCAATTCTTTCTTAGTCCTCTCAAAAAGTGATGTTTGCTGTGTAAGATTAAACAGATCACCATTTAACTTTTTCAATTGCACCAGGCGCTTGTCATTTGCGGCCACTTCGGTTTCAAAATCGGTCTTGATCGATTCGATGAGCCGCTCCATCGTTCGCTTTTCCTCTTTATTGGAGGCATTCCGATAGGACATGACGGCAATACGGTAGGTATCGATACTCCACTTGCTTTTCTTCAACGCTTGTTTGATATCCGCATCAAGCGCATAGCGTGAAATCAGTGAATTACCGCATTTGATGTTGATATCGATGTTGGGCAGGGTCTCGAGTTCCTGCTCCCCCTCTCCCCCGGGGAGAGGGGGCCGGGGGGTGAGGTAATAGGCATTCTTTAACAATTCAATCCAAAGCCTCAAACGGCATATTTTCACGGAATTGGGATTGATGTCAACACCAAACAAACAATTTTCAATAATGGTTTGTTTCTCACGGAATAGCGTTTCCTGAATCCGTTGGCTCTCCGGATTGGTGGGATTATATTCAAACAAATCTCCATCTTCGTCGGTAACGATTAGTTCATCATTCACAACCTCGACGTGATACTCTTTGAGTCTTTTTCCAGCCTTGTCCGACAATATTTTCAATTCGCTTTTGATGGCAATGATCTCATTGAGCGCAGAAACCAGGAAGTGCCCGGAGCCAACTGCCGGGTCACAAATTTTAAGCTGGTTGATAATCTCATTGGCTTCCTTCCGGTCTTCAATTTTATTATACAACCTTTCCATATCCTGGCAATCCCAACCCTTCAGGTCATTGAACTTCTGACATACGGCCCGGCGGATTGTTTCGCGGCACATGTACATGGTAATGAATCCAGGGGTAAAGAAGGAACCGTCTTTATAACCGTTGATCTTTTCAAAAATCAAACCAAGAACCGAAGCGTTGATCAGCGTTTTGTTGTCTTCCTGGATCTCTTCTGCGCCTTCGCCTGAAAAATCATAGGCATCCAGGAAGGCAAAGAGGTAATCCAAACCATTCATGTTCCCGGATAGCCGTTTTCCGGTATTATTTTTCAATACCGTTCCCGGGTGAATCGGAACGAGGCAGTCATCCTGCAGGTTGCTGATAAAAATGGTGTCGCGCTCCAGCTCTGTCGGTTCAAAGAGCGAACTGTTCAGATAAGGTACCTTGTCAAATAATTTAGCCACCGCAGGATCACGTTCCATGTTCTTCCTGGCAAGTACCCGAAAGAATAAGCTATTCAGTGAATCATATCCATTGATTTTTTCAGTGGTAAGGAACACATAGGAAGGATCACTTTTATGGTAATTGATCAACTGGGCTTCGAGCAGCTTCATGAATAAGATACGATTGATCCAGGTAATCGCCAGTTCCAGCGACACATTGAAAAGTCTTTCCTGAAGCGTTTCTCCAAAGCGGGATGGTTTATCAATCCGGCTGATCATATCCAGGCTGTCGATCTGGATAATGGCATTCTCAATGAGTGAACCGGGATCACGTTGTCCATCCTTTTTCCGGCCGATGAGTTTTTTACTGCCTTCCTTTGTTTCGGTCAAACCGATGATATGAAGCAATTCCGTATAAAATGTTTTGTCCAGGCTGTTGCTGTCATTGGTAAAAGGAAGTTTCAGTAAATGTTCCGGTGACAACAGTTTATAAAGGGCTATGAGTTTGGAATCATCTTTTTTGTCGTCATTTCGCAGGGGTTTTTCATACTCCCGGAAATCAAAGGCAGTGAAGCAAATTTCGGAAGTCAGGCCTGCAAGGAATGGCTCTGCAATTTGCTTGTAAAAAAATTCAGTTGTGTTTCCTGATAACCGGCCTTCTTCAAAATCGGTGAACTGTTTTACCAGGGTTTTATTCTGGGCGAACAACTTCTCAAAGAGGCCGGCATCGAAAACGAACCATTCATAAATGTTTGTGGCCACGAGATGTTTGATCTCCAGGTTGTGATTGGTGATCCGTTCGCGCAGATAATACAAGATAAGTTCCTGAAACGCTTTTGCATTCAGGTTATCCGTCCGGATCATCTCGGTTTTATTCGAAGGCTTCTTGGCTTCGATCAACACACCGGCTAAACTTTTTGCATCGGGGCCATTATGAATCACAAGGTCATTGCGGCCTTTTGTGTTGATATAGCATTTCTGAAAGAACGTATTTTTGAGAAAATCGCTCAAGTCGTTTTTGACATGCTCTTCCGATTCGGATTCATCCAAACCATCAAGCATTTTAATAAGGTTTATCTTGAAAAGCTCAATCTCACTGCGCGACGGTTTTACCTTGAGGTAGGCTTTGTTGAGGGATTTTCGGGGGGATAACAGGGTCAGTTGCATAATTTGGGAGTGATTCTCTTTTCAAATGTAGGAAAAGAGAATGAATGAAACATGAAAAAATACAAAGAACCAGCTGCTCAGCGCTTTTTGATGGCCATTCATAATTTAAAACACCCAACGTTGAAAACGTGCCTGAGTGAAATTATTTCCATAGGAATATTAAATATTCATTAACAATTCGTTAACGATCAAGTTGACACATAACGGATGTCGATATTTGCATAAAAATTCATTTATGAAGATCACGACTTGTCAATTCAATGATTCCTATTTCCCGATCATGGATGGCGTGGGAATGACGGCCCATAACTACGCACACTGGCTGAATGCCAAACATGGTAAAAGCATGCTCGTTGCACCAAAAGTAAAGGATTACCAAGACAACGTCGACTATAAAGTTCACCGGTTCAAGTCAGTCCTGCTGCCCGGCATGAATCCATACCGGGTTGGCCTTCCGCTGTTCGATGTCAAATTCAAAAAGAAGATTAAAAAGATCAAGTTTGACCTGCTTCACGCACATTGCCCTTTCATCAGCGGGCAGGTTGCAGCAAAACTTGCCCTAAAACTCAATGTGCCGCTGGTTGCAACCTTTCACACCAAGTACAGGGATGACTTCAAAAAGGTAATCAACAACGACTTGTTTGTTGACTTTCTAATGAAACTGACCCTTGATTTTTACAATGCTGCCGACCTGGTGTGGGTTCCAAACAATGCCACCGGGCTAACGCTCAGGGAGTATGGTTATAGCGGTTCCTTTGAGGTGATGCCCAATGGAACCGACATGCAAATTCCGGATCAGGCAAAATTGCTGAAATACAAGGGAAAAGGGTTGGACATGATCGATGCCGGCCCTGACGAGTTCATGATGTTGTTCGTGGGACAGCACCGCTGGGAGAAAAATGTCAGGCTCATCATTGACGCATTGAAAATGTTGCAAACATCAGGGAAACAGTTTAGAATGGTTTTCGTGGGTGAAGGATATGCTGCCAGGGACATGACTCAATTGGTAAGGCAGTATCAACTGCATGACCAGGTGGTGTTCCTGGGGGTGATCACTGACCGGAAGGAATTGCAGAATGTATATGCAGCAGCTGACCTGCTGGTGTTTCCATCGGTTTATGACAACTCCCCGCTAGTCATCCAGGAGGCTGCTGCGTTCGGTGTTCCATCTGTAGTCGTCGGAAACAGTTCCTCTGCAGAGGGGATCCTCGACGGGGTGAATGGATTTTTGGTTGAAAATGAAATCGCTTCCCTGACGACTACCATTACTGACCTGATGAGTCATCCGGAGGCGATAAAAAGAGCTGGTGAGGGTGCCACAAAATCACTCTATCATCCATGGGAAGAGATTGTTGACAATGTTTATCATCGTTATGTGGAATTGATCAGGGAATACCAGCCGACAGTTTCACATCAATGGGAAGATGACGAGGATTGAGTTTATTAATTAACGCCAATTCCCAAGGATTGCTCCGGTCATAGCCAGGTATAGCACCTGGTATCCGGCATCGATCGCCCAGAGCTTCAATGATTTCCTCTGATAAAGTATGTTGATCCCGATGGAGGTAGCCACAAAGAAAATCCCGGTCAGTAATCCATAAAGTGATCCGGAAAGAGCATTAACTTCCCTGCCCGCATTTCCCTGAAGGATAACTGCCAGACCGAGATCCATTACAAAAATCAGCAACAGACTCGAGCCAAAGATTGCCAGCATATTGCCTTTCTTCAGGTATTCGTCGGTGAATCCCAATTCCTTTTGCCATGCCTTGCCAAAAAGAAAAGGACTATACCAGGCTGCCCCAAGTCCAAAACTTGCCATGGCTGCTATGGCCAAAGCAATAAAATTTATGTTTGAAATTTCCATAATTATTTATTTAGAATGATTATTGTTTGCAAAGATAACCGTCCTGAATGAAAAAGTGAGAAATATTCATGTTTCCTGTGTTCACCCGAGTTCAAACTCCTTCAGGAGCTCTTCGAATGTTTCCTTATGGCTTGGCGATACAGACTGTTTTGATGTAGCTGCGTAAGCCTGGGCATATAAATCTTCACGGTAATTATAGATTTGCCATTCCCCATGATGATATTCGAGTGCGGAGAGGTTCTCAATCCAGTCGCCGGAATTCAAATAGGTCACTGATCCCTGGGCATTGCTGATTGTACGCATTTCAGGTTGGTGGATATGGCCGCAGATAACGTATCCATATCCTTTTGAGATGGCGATCCCGGCGGCGGTCTCTTCGAATTTGTTGATATACGAAACAGCACGTTTTACGCTGTGTTTGATCCGGCGTGAAAAGGATATTTTTTGCCTGCCTATGCTGGTCAGCATGAAATTCACGAAACTGTTCAACAGGATCAGCAGATCGTATCCGAAAGAACCAAATTTCGCCAGCCATTTGCTGTGTTGCATTGTGATGTCAAAGACGTCGCCGTGAAATATCCAGGCTTTCTGCCCGCCAAGATCGATCAGTAACTTGTTCACCAGTTTGAATGAGCCAATGTTGAATCTGGTGAATTTCCGCATCAGCTCATCATGGTTCCCGGTGATGTAAACGATTTTGGTGTTTTTAGCGATCAGTCCAGTGAGGTATCTGATCACCATCAAATGTGATTTTGGGAAGTACCGTTTGCGAAATTGCCAGATATCGATGATGTCCCCATTCAGGATTAACATTTGGGGTTTAATGCTTCTCAGGTATTGCAACAACTCTTTGGCATGACAGCCGAATGCCCCAAGATGTACATCGGAAATGATGACAAGGTCAACTTCACGTTTGGGCAAGGATCGTTCTTTCATTATCTGGATGCAAAATTACCAAGCATATGTAAGTCCAATGTTAACAGGGTATTACGAAAATATTAATTTACTGTTAAGAAATTATTAAGTTATCATGAAATCGGAAAATCTGCTGATATTAAGCAGAAATTTGCGCAAAAATCAGAAGTATTATGAAAAAAAATACAGGTCAATCAAGGGAGATCAACAGAATATCCAGACGGGATAAGCTTCCACTCCTGCGTGGAATGTTCGTTAGTCCCAAAATATCAGATGGGAAGTACAGACCGATTCAAAGGACAGGGAATTTCACTTTTTTTTCAGAGGAAGAGCTTTTCCTTTCTTCGGATAAGGGATATTATCTGGGAGAATAACGAATGAAATCAAATACAAAGGAAATAACTGCTGATAGATCGGAAAAAGCAGGCCGTCTGCTTTGGCTGACCGATACGTATGGAGATCACAATGGGGTATCGACTGTATTGAAGGCAATCCTACTGGAGATCAGGCGTCGTAATTTACCCGTTGACCTTCTTGTTTGCAGCAATACGATGCAATCGGAAGACCACCTCATTGTTGTCAGGCCCGTCACTGAGTTCACGCTCCCGTTATACCGGCAACAACCTTTCAGAATTCCCAACTATCTTTCTGTGCAACGCATTTTCAGGCGGGGCAATTATAACAAGATCATCTGTTCCACCGAAGGTCCCATGGGCCTTGCAGCGCTTTGGCTGAAAAAAGTATTCCCGGTTGAAGTTTTCTTCTACCTGCACACGGATTGGCTGATTTTTGCTAAAGAGGTGGTATCGCTGGAGCAGACAGGTCTTAACAGGCTGCAACGGATCCTCAGGATTTACTATAAGAGATTTGGAAACGTATTCGTACTCAACACCGACCATCAGCAATGGCTGACAAGCAAGGCCATGGGATTTGATCCGTCGCGCGTGTTTCTGACCGCTCACTGGGCTGACAGGATTTTCTCTGAACCTTCGGAAAAGAGAAGCCAGGAAATTCTCTTCGACAGGCTGCAGTTCAACAAACTGAAACCTGTTATTCTATATACAGGCCGGATCAGTAAAGAAAAAGGGGTTCTTGAACTCCCGCGAATTACGAGGATGATCAGGTCGGTAATCCCGGAAATACAAATGGTCATCGCAGGAACAGGGCCTGCAGAGGAAGAACTGAAAAAGGCGATGCCGGACGCACTCTTTCTGGGATGGGTTGGCCAGAAATTTTTGCCTGCACTGTATCAAACGGCAGATCTCCTGCTGCTGCCTTCACGTTTCGATACTTTCAGTTGCGTTGTCCTTGAAGCGCTGAGTTGCGGGTTGCCTGTTATCGCCTATAATGCCAAGGGGCCAAAGGATATTCTGGAGAATTCAGTATGTGGATTTCTGGTTGATTCGGGTGAAGAAATGGCCGGGAAAGCAATTGGTTATTTTCTTGACCCGGAATCATGGGTAAAGATGAAACAAGCAGCCTTGCAGCGGGCAGAAGCTTACCAGGCTGATAAGATTATGGACCGGTTGCTGCAGGACGTGGGATTGATGACCGAAGCTTGTACCGTATGAGCAAGAACAACATTGAACCCTGGATCTGGTGGAAACATGGAGTCATCTATCATATTTATCCCAGGAGTTTTCAGGATTCTGATGGTGACGGGATCGGAGATATCCGTGGAATTATTCGCCGGTTGGGCTATCTGAAGGACCTTGGAATTGATGGCATCTGGATCTCCCCCATGTATAAATCGCCCATGGTGGATTTTGGGTACGATGTTTCCAATTATCGCGAGATCGATCCTGTTTTTGGAACCATGGAAGATTTCCTTGAACTTGTAACGAAGGCACATGGCTCCGGTATCAAAATCATTCTTGATATGATCCTCAACCACACCTCCGACCAACATCCCTGGTTCATTGAATCCTCCTCCTCCTTGTACAATCCGAAAAGAAACTGGTATATCTGGAAGGATCCGGTCATGGGCAGTCCGCCAAATAATTGGAAATCGGCAGTTGGAGGTAGTGCCTGGAAATTCCATGAACAATCCGGACAGTATTTTCTGCACTCTTTTTTTGAGGAACAACCTGATCTTAACTGGCGGGATTCGGAACTGCCAGGTGTTTTCTTTGAAGAGATGAAATTCTGGCTCGACTTAGGGGTTGATGGTTTCCGGCTGGATGTTATCAATATGATCGCCAAGGATAAGAAATTCAGGAGTAACCCGGTAGTATTCGGGATTCAGGCAATTCAGAAGCATATATATAGCCGCAACCGAAAACGGTCGATCACAGTTGTGAGGCAGATCCGGGAATTACTGGACCGGCAGGAGGATAAGGTCAGCATTGGAGAAATTTATGCGCATCCTCCGGGGGATGCTAAGACCGCAGCAAGATATTTTGCAAAAGGGAAAGACGGACTGCATCTGGCATTTGATTTTTCCCTGATTTTCAGCACCTGGAATGCACATTCCTATTTTAAAAGTATTAAAACCTGGTATGACAGTATCCCCGAAGGTGGTTGGCCATGCAACGTCTTGTCGAACCACGATCTTTTCAGAAGCATCGACCGGTTTCCATGGCGCACAAACAGGGAAGAAAAAGCCAGGGTCGCAGCCACATTGCTCATGACGCTTATGGGAACTCCTTTCATTTATTACGGTGAGGAGATCGGCATGCACAATACCCACATTGCTAAAAGCAAGATCCGCGATCCTTTGGGCAAAAAATTCTGGCCGTTATTTACAGGCAGGGACAAAGCCCGGACACCCATGCAGTGGGTTCCGGAACCCAAAGGAGGTTTTACGGCCGGCAATCCTTGGCTACCGCTAAACAAGGACACCAGGTTGCGCAGTGTCAGACAGCAGGAAGGTGAGCCATCATCGCTGTTAAACCTTTACAGGAATCTTATAAAGCTCAGAAAAACCAGTGAAGCGATTCAGAAAGGTTCATGGGTGCCAGTAAGCAATGGACAAGATGGTATTCTTGCTTATTACAGATTAACTGAAAAAGAACGTATCCTTGTTTTCCTGAACTTTATGGGTCGCCAGAATACACTCTCATTGCCGGAACATGCCTATGGTAAAGTTCTTTTTTCGACACACCGCATAACAGAAGAATTCAGTTATTTTCAGAAAATGCAGATCAGCCCGTTTGAAGCGACAGTATGCCTGGTAATTGAATGATAGGTTTTATCATATGTTGGTAAATAATGCGCTACCTTTATTGAATTATCATGGATCATAAACTCAAAAGCCCAGGAATGAAAGGCAAAAAACACATCGCTGAAAAAAGGCATAGTGGTAAAAGGTTAGTCGAAAAGGCCGGATTAGCAATAAAACATGAGTTTTACCTTGAAGCTTCATGGATTTTAACTTCAATTTTCGAACAGAAGTTGAAAAAAATTCTTGAAAAATTGCAACCACCAACGAAAAAGCATGGACTCACTTTCACACAATTGATCAATCGTATCAGGAATTTAAGTATCAGTGCAAAGCATCCTGATTTTTCAGCGCATATTAAGGTCGGGTTGATCGATGACATACGCACATGGAAAAATCAGCGGAATGATGTTCTGAAAGACATCCCCGGCATACATGTTTCTCAGGCAAGACTTGAGCGACTGGCAAACGAAGGAATTCGATTATTCAAGGAATTGAATAAAGCGGCAAAATTATTAAAACGGGCAGATAATTTATCTGACAATGGCATTGAATACCAAGGCTAATCCTCACCAACCCTCATGAAAAAAAAAGAGATCGGAGAATTTCTGTACCGCTTCTACCGGAAAAGGACTACGTCATTCCTTGCACATGTTTACAAAGCCAGCATTACAAGTGATTCAAGGGATATCCACCGGGCAAGACTTGATGTAAAAAGGATTTTTGCTTTATATGGTCTTTTTGAGATGCTGGACCCAACTATCTTTAAGCATCAGGGAGGGTATAAATTGTTCAGGCCCTTATATCGTCAGGCCGGGAAAATCCGGGAGATACAAGTGAATTACATTTTGCTCGCAAATCTGCAACCTCAGGCTATTGAATATGATACCTTTATTTTTTGGATGAGGGAAGAAGAGCGCCAGGCTATTCAGAAGTTTCTTCAAATGGTTAAAACATTCAAGGAGGCAGAATTATCGGATACGGATAAGATGATAGAAAAAATTTGTCATCGCAGTTCCCTTTTCAAACTCCGCTCTAAAACAAATGCATATATCAGTGTCAAGGCTGAACAAGTTAAAGATTTACAATTGAATGAACCCGACGAAGACGACATACATAAAATCCGAAAGACACTCAAGGCGATGGCGACCATTTCCACCCTTGTTTATTCGGTCAAGTCCGGAAAATGGCTTGATCAGGTGATCACATCGTTGAATAAAACCGAAATGATGATCGGTGACTGGCATGACCGGGTGGTATTGGGAAAAGCTATTGATCGGTTCCTGAAGGAGAACAGCAATATGCCTGAAGCAGAACGGAAGGCCTTACATATACTTCAACAAACGCTTACTGATTATAACCAAAACCTGGTTCAACATTTCATGCCGGAGGTGAGCGCGGTCGTGGAGACGATCCTTATTGACCATACCTGATTATTTACTGAGCAGGCTGAGAATTTCCGACTATTTAAATTCTTCCCGGCTTGTGACATTGCCGTTTTCATCCCTGATAATCCATATCCCCTTTTTCTCGCCCTGCTGATAGTACATTTCGTATCGTTTTATGCTGTTGTCATCCCATACATACCAGAAACCATCCTTCCTGCCATTTTTAAAACTGGCTTCTGCCGTCTTTTTTCCTGTTTCATTCCAGGTTGTCCAGATGCCATTTTTTTGCCCATCCCGGTACGACCTTATTTCCTTGATTGTTCCTGACGGATAATAAATAGTGGTCGAGTCCTCAAGCAAACCATTTTTTATACAAGTTGCTGAAATAAGTCTTTTTTCTGAATTATATTCTTTGAAAACACCGGAATAGGCTTTACCATTGTCACGGAGTATATAATGGTCTTTTTTCAGGATCACATCCTGGGCAGTGAGCGTGTTTAAAAATATAATAAAAAGAAGAAAAAGTATGGCGGTTTTTTTCATGAGATGCAGCATTTATAATGCAAAATTAATCAATTGATGCAGCCAGATGCATGTTTATGTTTATGTAATAAATATTTAATATACGGCCTCGCTTTGGCCAACCGGATTAAGTCAATTGGGCGAATTCCAGCATTAAACAGTTGCTTGCAAAGGCTCCCGTTTTTGAAAAAAGTATAAACAATGCAACCAATGACGTACGATGAATTGCATAGGACCAGCAAAGAATATAAGCAGGGTAGTACTTTTGTAAAAACGGAAGGAATGAAGCGTATTTCCGCGCTTATGGTTGTATCGGATCGAGCAGAACCTTAACCTTTTCCTTTGGCGATTTGGTAACTTTTACCGTAACTTCTTTGTCCTTATAAGAAATACAGTTAATTTTTACTTTGTAGGTTCCGGGCTCAATTCCGTCCAGTGTAAATTCGCCCTGGGAATTGGAGTAGATCTTCTGATCGGTCTCAGGTATCTGGATCGATACCCCGGCCAGTTTTTCATTGGAGTTTTTGTCTATTATCACACCTGAGAAGGAAGTCTGCGTTGATGGGCCTGATGTTCCGGGTGATTTTTTCGAAGCTGAAACATGGAGGTTCAACAGGGAAACAACAACCAAGACCAATAATATTCCTTTATTTTTCATAGGGAGAAATTTTTGAGGCAAATGTAGCGTATACGCCCCCCGCCAGTGTTAACTGAATATTAAATTAGCATTAATTCTCTGACTTCCAAATGGTCCTAATAAGTTAACGATTATTTAACCATTATTTGTTTTTAAGTTAACATATTGTTGCATTGAAGAGATGATCTTTGTATTCATGAAAATCGCTGAATTTTGGGCAGAAGATTAATATTGTATGGAAAATAGCGAGATAACAATTCTTTTGGTTGATGATGAACCGGATATTCTTGAATTCCTGGGATATAATTTAGGTCGGGAAGGATATAAGGTTTTAAAAGCAAAAAACGGACAGAAAGCACTTAACCTGATCAAGCAGCACAGGCCGCATTTAGTAATTCTTGATGTGATGATGCCTGTCATGGATGGCATGGAAACCTGCCTTGAAATCAGAAAGAATCCTGATATCGCTGATACGCTGATCATTTTTTTAACTGCCCGTGGGGAAGATTATTCCCAGATTGCCGGATTTGAGGCCGGTGCCGATGATTATATTACCAAACCGATTATACCAAAAGTGTTTGTGAGTCGTGTCCAGGCTTTGTTAAGAAGGCTGAAAGAGGTGCCTAAAAACACGAGTATCATTACCCTGAAAGGCTTTACGATTGATAAAAGCCGTTACATTGTCATAAAGGATGATCAGGAGATCAGCCTTGTGAGGATGGAGTTTGAACTGCTGTTATTCCTAGTCTCACAAAATGGCAAAGTTGTATCCCGTGACAAGATATTTGATAATGTATGGGGCGAAGATGTTATTGTTGGTGACAGAACCATAGATGTCCATATCCGCAGAATACGTGAAAAATTGGGCATCAGCAGTATCAAAACCGTTAAAGGTATCGGATATAAATTTTGGGAAGGATAAAAATAATAACCCCTATTTCTATTTCTTCTTACTTTTCGCTTTCTTCTCTTCTTTCTTTCCTTTTTCCCTTTTCTCTTTCTTTTCTGGCATCATCAATTCAGGTTGATCATCAATTATTGGCTCAACCTTTTTGCGGCTTGGGAAAAACGAGAAGAATATCAACCGGTAATCTTTTGCAAGCTGATTGATGTCTTTCTGTAAGATCGATTGAAATTTTTTCTCAATCTCCAGGTAAAATGATCCCTCATCTCCGTCCTGGAATATGACAAGGGTTTTTTTCTTGTTCACTCCTGAGATAAGTTTTTTTACCTCCTTCAAATCCCCGAGGATATGAACCTCCGGCAAACCTTTTATTAGTTTTTTCATGTTTTATTCTTTTTGTTGGTTAATCCCGTAAAAGTACAATTACAAAGTAAGACCCATGTTAAATATCTATTAAATTACTCCTACTACCTTGCATGACAAATAGCCGGGAGTTTATTGGAAAGTTATCAATAATCGTTCAGGATAACCGTCAAGTTGCCAAATGTTAACTGAATATTAAATATTATATCGATTTCCGGATAAAATCCTCCAATTTTCTTACACATTCAATAAAAGCTGATTGTTATAGCCATATAGGCAGGTATGTAAAACTTCACATATTGTTAACAAGGAGTTAATGTTCAATTAACATCCCTATGGAGCCCGTGCGGTAATTTTGCCGCAAATATTTCCAATGAAGCATTGCATCATACTCTTTTCTGTTTTATTTATTGAATTTCTTTCGTTGACATCATTTGGCCAGGGGTCCATCCAGGGAAATATCACTGATCTGAAGACAAAGGAAAGCATTGTTGGCGCAAGTGTATTTATCAAAGGAACCACGATTGGGGCATCGACCGATTTAGAAGGAAACTACCATATTAAAAATATCAAACCAGGCACCTATCAGATCATCGTCTCCTTTATCTCTTATAAAGTCGATACCATCCCTGGGGTCAAAGTCAGTAAAGATAAAGTAACGACCCTTGATCACGGTATCACCGAAACCACCACGCAGCTTTCTGAAGTTTCGGTAACGGCAAGAAAAAAAACAGACACGGAGATATCGGTCATCAATTCCAGCAAACAGAGTAACCTGATCATTGTTGGTGTTTCGTCGCAAATGATCGCCAAATCGCAGGACAAGGATGCTTCGGAGGTTATCAGAAGACTCCCGGGCGTTACCATTATGGGTGGCCGGTTTGTGGTGGTTCGCGGGCTCATCGAACGGTATAACACCGTATGGCTTAACAACGCATCAACTCCCAGCAGTGAAACAGACCAGCGCGCCTTTTCATTCGATGTACTTCCAAGTAATATGATTAACAATATGGTAATCTATAAAACCCCTGCCCCTGAAATTCCTGCTGATTTCGCCGGAGCTTTCATCCAGATTTCCACGAAAAACATACCGGAAAAAAACAGCATCGGCTTTGGTTATACGGTAGGATACAATGACGGGTCATCCTTCAAGGAATTTCAGAAATACAAGGGAAGCAGCACCGACTGGCTGGGTTTTGACAATGGAACCCGAAAACTTCCCGGAAACGTTCCATCAACAAACGAAGTCCTTCAACTGCAGGATTACAGCAGTGGCGGTACACCTGAAGAGAACGCCTACCGCAAGCAGCGGATGCTCGACATTGCCCATTCATTCAGTTCGATCTCCTCAAGCACCGGCCGAACGGCACCGCTTGATAATAAATTCAATGTTGATTTCAGCCACATTTTCAATGCCGGACGTATAAAAATTGGGACTATTACGGCATTGAGCTATAAGTTAAGCCACAGCATCGACGACATCCAACGTTTAAAGGTTGAATCATACGGAACCACCAGTAGTGGTGTGACCTATTCAAAATCTTACCAGGATTCGGAAAACGATGAAGGTATCGGCATCGGTGCCATCTCAAACTGGTCGCTTGCAGCAGGAAAAAATATTTTTGAATTCAACAACCTGTTCAACCAGACAGGGATCACCTCCACCATCATCCGCACCGGGGTGGACCATTACCGGGATGACAACCATGTATATAAAACGATGCTCGGGTATGCCAGCAGAACAATTTATTCCGGATCAGTTGGCGGAACCCATACCATGAATGAATCCAATTCGTTGAAATGGACCTTTGGATATTCATATGCCAACCAGAGTGAACCCGACAACCGGCTGATCAATTATTATGCACCCAAAAAGAATGAAACCACCTATTACCCCTACCAGCTTGACTATACAGCCACAGCCAATGCCGACGGCAATGCGAGGCTGTTTGCAGATGTAAAGGAAAATATTTACAACGGGAATGCCAACTACCAGCATTCCTTCACGATTGGTACCTTCAGGCCGGAAATCAAAACCGGGATCTTCGGCGAACTGAAAAACCGCGATTTCTATGTCCGTCCGTTTGGCGTGATCTGGGCAAAAACGGGTTACATTAACCAGGAGATCCTGCATCAGCCTATCGACAGCGTATATACCGAAAGCAATTTCAATTACCAGGACGGGGTGATCTACCGGGAGGTTTATGACCCGGGATACCAGTATAAAATTGAAAACACATTGCTGGCAGGTTATCTTGCATTGAGGATCCCGATCGGAACTTTTCTGAACATATATGGTGGGTTGCGGGTGGAAAGTAACAAACTGGTTCTCTCAGGACCGGATGCGAACCGTGAAATGGTCGTACAAACAACGCGGGATACCGTCAACCTTTTTCCTTCGGTGAATGTAACATTCAACATCAATGAAAAGAACCTTATCAGGCTGGCTTACGGAAGAACCATCAACCGGCCCGAATTCAGGGAGGTGGCCCCGTTTGCATTTTATAATTTTAAGGAGAATGTGACGGTTTACGGCAACCCGGGTATCAGATCATGTTACATCGATAACTATGATCTACGTTATGAGTGGTATCCAAGCCCGGGTGAAATGATCACGCTCGGTGCATTTTACAAAAAATTTGACAGTCCGATTGAAGCAACCTGGGTGCCTGCCTCAGGTGGGGAATGGGACCTCCACTACCTCAACGCGATCAATGGGAACAGCATTGGCGCCGAAGTTGATATCAGGATCGGCTTTCAGGACTGGGCAGCAAAACATAATTTTTTACGGACGTTCAGGAACTTTTCAGTCGTGCTCAATGCAGCCTACATCAGATCACGCGTGGAAACGAACCCTGAGTACCTGTTCGTCCTCGATCATAACCGGCCCATGTACGGCCAGTCACCATATATCGTAAATGCCGGACTTTACTTCCAGAATGTCAAAAACGATCTTTCTCTCAGCCTGCTTTACAATGTTTTCGGCAAACGGATCGTAGGTATCGGAACTCCAGATATTCCCAACTCATACGAAATGCCTCGGAACATCCTCGATTTTACCATACAAAAAAGGATCGGACGGAACCTGGCAGTAAAATTCGGAATCAAAGACATCCTTAATCAAGAATCCCTGATCCAGCAAACCATGAAAACGGAAGGCCTGCCTGATGCCATCATCAAGGTTAAGGCATACACCCCGGGCCGGGTATTTTCTTTCGGGATAAGCTATGCAATTTAAATAAATATTATGAAAAGACAAGTATTGATATTTTTTGTTCTGGCGATGTTTTTTGGTTCCCAGGCTCAGACATTAACTGTATCTGTACCAACCGTGACAGCCACTGTCGGACAGATCGTTTACATTCCAGTGAAATTGGCAGGAGCCAGCAGCAGCGGTGTTCCCATCAGCGGGGCCAACATCCAGATTTCTTACGACACTGCAGTTTTACACTACGATTCGCTCACCAATTTTTATTCTGCAATGCCGCAAAGCCAGTGGTTCTTTGCCGGTCATAACGGATTGGTTTCGGCTAACTGGCTTGAACCAAGTTTACTTACCCTCGCAATTCCCGACAATACCACGTTTTATGAGATCAAATTCACCTACAAGGGAGGCAATTCACCTTTAACTTTTATGGTGAATGAATTTACGGATGCACTATATAATATTATTCCAACTGCACCGGTGAACGGAGCAGTAAATGCACCGGTTGTTTTTCGACAGGTAACCTTCAGGGTGGATATGATAACGCAGAATATCTCCACCGACGGTGTACATATCTCCGGCACATTCCAGGGCTGGAACCCGGCCGCAACTCCGATGATCAATTCAGTGGACAGTGTGTTTTCCTATAGTGACAGTTTACCGACCGGCACCCTGGTTCAGTATAAATTTGTGAACGGAAATTCCGCTGCCAACTATGAAACAGTGCCTCCTGCCTGTGCTGCGAATGGAAGCAGAACCCTGCTCGTACCAGCCAATGATACCATTCTAAAATTGGTTTGCTTCTCGGAATGCGATACCTGTATTTTAACCGGATCAACGGAACGTAAACGAGATGATCTTACCCTGTTCCAGAACTTCCCCAATCCATTTTCAGGAATAACACAGATCGGATACAGGATTAACCAGGAAGGATTCGTTAAGCTGGCTGTATATGGATCGATGGGCCAGATGGTTTCGGTATTGTTCTGCGGACCAAGCAAACCGGGTGCTTTCAGCGTGCCATTAAACACAAGCGATTTGGCTGCGGGAATTTACTACTATCAGATGACATTCACAGGTCGGGACAGGACCTCAGTACAAAGTAAAATGATGATTGTTAAATAGTCAAGTGAAAACAATTTTAAACCTTTAAACCTAGATGATTATGAAAAGAACATTAATTACGCTTACCCTGCTTATTGGGTTGATTGTTACGGGTTTTTCACAGATCGCCGACCCGTTTTTTGAAAAAGTCACTTATGTAGGTGCCTTTGGGAAAACCGACTGGACCCAGGGATGGGCCAACTGGACACCGCAAACAACTGTTTATCCTGCCACCAATATCACTGTTGGAGACGGATCAACAAATCCTACCGGAACAACAACGAATGTGATTACCACGAATACACGTTGGTCGTCAAGTAATTCACCGGTTGTTGGGACAGCTTCGTTTACGAATTCAAACCTTTCGGATCCCTTTTTCGAACAGGTCAATTTTGTAGGCGCTTTCGGAACGTATGACTGGACACAGGGATGGGCAAACTGGGATCCCCAGAATACGGTTTATCCTCCAACCAATGTTACGATCAACGCTGGTCACATTACTGCAAATACAACCTGGACTTCGAACAATGTTTACTTTCTGAACGGATGGGTTTATGTGGATGCGGGAGTTACCCTGACCATTCAGGCGGGGACCATTATCCGCGGCGATAAATCAAACAAAGCAGCGCTGATCATGGATCGCGGATCTAAACTTATTGCACAGGGAACCGCGACTCAGCCTATTGTGATGACCTCAAACCAGGCTCCGGGTTCACGCGATCGTGGCGACTGGGGCGGACTGATCCTTTGCGGTTATTCAACGATCAACCAGCCCGGTGGCACGGCCGTTATTGAAGGTGGCGTCGGTTCAATCTATGGTGGCGGTGCAACCCCCAACAATGCCGATAATTCAGGAATTCTCAAATATCTGCGTGTCGAATTTGCAGGCTATCCTTTTGCCCCGGATAATGAGATCAATGGGATCACCTTTGGTGGTGTCGGAAATGGCACTACAGTTGATTACTGCCAGGTTTCATACAGCAATGACGATTCTTTTGAATGGTTTGGCGGAACAGTGAATTGCAAACATCTTATTGCTTTCCGCGGACTCGATGATGAATTTGATACAGACAATGGTTTCGGCGGGAAACTCCAGTTCCTCGTTGCCCTCAGGGATCCGAATATTGCTGATATTTCAGGTTCAAATGGTTTTGAGTCTGACAATGATGCTACAGGAAGCTCAAACCTGCCGCTCACCCATTGCATCTTCTGCAACGTAAGTATCTTTGGTCCGTTGGTTACTCCTTCGACCCCGATCAATGTCAATTTCAAGCGTGCCATGCATATCCGTAGGAATTCTACCCTGTGCGTTTACAACTCGGTTTTTGCCGGCTGGCCGGTTGGTCTGTATATTGACGGCAACAACACTCAGGCAAATGCCACCAACAATGTTTTACAGGTCGAGAATTGCATCATGACCGGGATGGCGACAAACTTTGCCGTTCCTTCAGGACAGACCTGGAGCTCAACTGACGAACAGAACTGGTACCTGGCACCGAGCCGTCACAATAGTGTTCTTCCAAACAATACTGATCTCAGCCTGGTTGATCCTTTCAACCTGGCAGGCCCTAATTTCACACCCGCCAAGACTATTTACAAACTTAATGGCTGGCTTTATGTCAGAAACGGCGCAACTCTGACCATTGACCCGGGAACCATTATCCGTGGCGACAAAACAAACAAGAGTGCCCTGATCATCGAGCAGGGCTCAAAACTGATTGCGAATGGGACAGCTACTGAGCCCATCGTGTTTACATCGAATGAAAATGCCGGAAGCCGCGCACGTGGTGATTGGGGCGGTGTAATCCTTTGTGGACTTGCTACTGTAAATCTGCCAGGTGGATCCGGAGTAATCGAAGGTGGAGTTGGTTCTGCATTTGGTGGTGGGTTAACCCCGAATGATGCGGATAATTCCGGATCTTTGAAATATGTCCGTATTGAATTCCCGGGTTACGCTTTTGCACCGAACAATGAAATCAATGGACTGACCCATGGTGGCGTCGGTAGCGGAACTATTGAAGATTATATCCAGGTTTCCTACAGCGCTGACGATTCCTACGAATGGTTTGGCGGCACAAATAATGGCAAGCATCTTATTGCCTTCAGAGGTCAGGATGATGAGTTTGACACGGATAATGGCTTTGCCGGCAAATACCAGTTCTGCGTTGGGTTACGTGAAAATTTTGCCGATATTTCCGGTTCAAATGGCTTTGAATCTGATAATGATGCCACCGGTTCGGCAAATACCCCGAATACTCAGGGAACTTTCAGCAACTTCACGATCGTCGGCCCGATGGTTACACTTGCGACCACCGTTGATGCCAATTTCAAACGTGCAATGCACCTTCGCCGCAATACCCAACTCAAGGTTCACAATTGCGTATTCATGGGCTGGCCCACCGGTTTGTACATTGATGGCAACAATACCATGGCGAACGCTGACGCCAATCTTTTACAGATTGAAAATACATTCATGTCGGGCATGACAACAAACTTTGATGTGCCTGCAGGACAAAACTGGACTCCCACAACCGAACAAACCTGGTACCAGGCTCCAACCCGTCACAACAATACCTTTGTAAATAATACGGAAATCCAACTTGTTGATCCTTTCAACCTGAATGGCCCGAACTTCCTCCCATTGGCAACATCACCGGTGTGGGGTGCTTCACGCTGGTCGAGAAATGTTTCCGGTCTTGTAACCTATGATAATGCTGCAAATACCCCTATGAACGGAACCATCGTATCACTGAAAACCCAGAGTGGTACAGTTGTTGAAACAGCCACAGCAAATGTCAGTGGTAATTTCTCGATCTACGCGATCGATGGTGTTTATGTCCTTGATGCAACCAGCGCTAAAACATGGGGTGGACTCGGTATTCAGGATGTAATCAACACACGTAAGGAAATCTCCAACCTGGTCACTTTCACTCCGCTTCAAAAGAAGGCTGCCGATGTTAACCAGACAAATACGGTTAATGTACAGGATCCGATTGTGATGAGGCAAAAACTTGCGGATATTACGCCGCTGCCTGCCTGGAAGATTGCAAACTATGTATTTGAAACACCTACAGTGACAGTCAATGGTGCAGATGTTGTCCAAAATATCAAATCACTGGCTGGTGGTGACGTCAACAACAGCTTAGTTCCGGCAGCCAAGTAATCAAAGTCATTCATTCACCGCAAAGACGCAAAGGCCCAAAAAAGCTAACAGTTCAGATGATTTCTTAGCGTCTTGGCGGTGATTTTAAGGATGGATCAAACCCACTAAAATTCAATGAAAACAATATGAAAAAAGTGCTAATTACATTCCTGGCAATATTCGCTTTAATTGCCGTCCATGCACAAATTACGGTCACAGTGGGAAGCGCACTGTTGCAAAACCCCGGTACAGATGTGCATTTGCCCGTTTCTGTCAAAGGGTTAAACGGACTTACAGGGGGGAAAGGTGTGACAGGGCTGGAGTTGCATATTGGTTATATCAACACAAGTTTAACCTATGATACAACTTTGAATTTCAATGCACTGACACCTGCTTCCCAATGGTTTTTCGGTGCAAACGGAACTGAGTACAGTACCAACTGGATAGAGCCAGCAGGGAATAAACTGAATATTCCGGACAATACAGTACTTTTCGAAATTGTTTATCATTATCTGGGTAGTGCAACCACGCTTGACTTCGACAGTGCGCGTTGTTTGCTGATTGATTCAGCCTTCAATATCATTTCCGGGGTTCATTATGTCAATGGACAGATTACGCCATCATTGGGTTCAGGTGAATCAAGATGGAACGGAACCGGGCCGTGGATTACTGCTGCCAACTGGAGCAATGGCATCCCAGGCGACAGTACGAATGCCATCATCGAAACAGGGGAAGTTACAGTATTATCCAATGCAGTATGCAAAGTCATTACCATCAACGAGGGAACAACGATCAATCTATCCGCTGGTTATTCACTTACGGCAAACATGGATTATACCAACAATGGCAGTATGAACCTGCAGTCAGACGCAACCGGCAGCGGATCACTCATTGTACGTGGAATGGTTTCAGGGACAGGTGTTAATAAATTCGCCCGTTTCCTTGATTTCAGTTCAGGCATGCCAAACCTGGTCTCGTCACCGGTTGCTGATGCGACAGCCAGTGTCTTCGGAAGCAACACCGTTGAAAAATATGTTGAAAGTGCTTCATCCTGGATGACTCTACCGTCGGCGTCGAACCTGGAAACCGGATCCGGTTACCGCATCAATGGTTCGGCCCAGGCAACATTCAATTTTCAGGGTCTGTTCAATTCCGGCGCGGTAACAAAAGGCAACCTGTCTTACACGGCAGGCAGCCAGGCTTCTTCAAGGGGACTCAACCTGCTCGGCAATCCTTATCCTTCCGCAATTCAGTGGGAGCAGGGAAACTGGGGGAGGACCAACCTCGATTACGCGGTGTATGTTTGGGAAGGCTATAAATTTGTGAGTTGGAATGGATCGATTGGAGCACTAAATGATGGGATCATTCCGGCCATGCAGGGTTTCTTTGTAAAAAGCAACGCACCCGGTTCATCCCTTACCATACCTGCAGGTTCACGTTTGCACAGCACACAACCATTTTATAAAAATGTCGGAACTGTTTCTAATGTGATTTCCATGAGGCTGCTGAACACAAATGATACCAATCATTATGATGAGGCATTTGTACAGATACTTCCAGGTTCAACAGCTGGTTTTGACAGCAGTCATGATGCCTGGAAGTTGACAGGAAACAGCGCGTATCCGCAGATATACACAAAAGCATCGGATCAGAGCGTACTTTCTATCAACACGGAGCCTGAGTTTGTTTCTGTTCCTGTGGAATTCAAGACAAATACTGCCGGATCCTATAAAATTTCTTTTGGTGGTATCGAATCGTTCAACACGGGCCAACCCCTGTTTTTTGAGGATAAAATCACTAAAACCGTGATCAATATCCGGAATACAGGCGCCTTTGTATTTGCATCAGATGGAACAGCTGAATCAGGCAGATTCGTTTTACATTTTCAGGAAGTTGGAGAAGAAGAACATAGCGAAACCGCTTTCTGTGCCTGGAGTGCCGACCATGTGATCCACATTACTGCCAAAACGGGCAATGGGCAGGCCGACGAATTGGAAATATATAACCTGACAGGTCAACTGGAATTTTCAACCGGGAACCTGGTCCTTCCTGCAACAATTCATCAGGATAACCTGACCAATGGTTTACACATCATGAAGATAACCACAAGGGATGGTATCTATACGCAAAAATTGCTGGTCAGATAAACCAGCAGATACAAGTTAAAAAACGCGATAGCATATCTTAGCTTATAAAGCAAATGTAATGCCTTCATAGTATTGATAATACATAATTAATTAAAAAAAACAAAATGAAAAAGATACAACTTTTATTTATTATCCTGTTGTTATCATATGTCGGATTTGGAAGGGTAAATATTACCACGCCACCGATAGCGGCAACGCCAATTAACATGATAGCTTCCCCTGCAGAACAAAACGGGGCTGGGAATGACCTTCCCAATATCAACACAACAGCCAGGGAGGGCGACGCGATGTTTAGCCAGGCTTCCCTGACAGGGCCAACATCCGTTTGTGCAACCTCTACCAGTAATGTTTATACGACCGATCCGGGCCAGACAAATTATGTATGGGTTATAACCGGGGGCTCATTCACTTCCGGTAATACAAGTACCAGTAATGCGGCTATTGTGACCTGGGGTGCTGTTGCAGGATCTTATAGTGTAAAGGTTTCTTATACTGGTGCTACTCAGGCGACTTTGCCAGTAACGGTGAATCCGTTGACGAGTGTATCGATTGGTGCTTCTGCAACGAATGTTGCCCCAGGTACTTCAGTTACTTTCACTGCCACTCCAGCAAATCAGGGGCCAGTTATTTCTTTCCAGTGGAAAGTGAATAGCATCAATATGGGAACAAATAGTCCCACATTTTCTTATACACCCTCAAACGGAGATGTGGTTTATTGTCTCCTGACATCCAATGGTCCATGTTATAACAATACTTTTACTTCCAATGTTATAACTATGACGGTGACAACTCCTCCGGTACTTGTTACAATTTCCACGATATCTGCAATTCCAGGCCAGAAAGTCTATTTTCCCGTGAAACTGAAAGGTGCCAGTGTAACAGGTACGCCAATCAGTGCAGCAGGCATCGAGATCGCATACAATCCTGCTGTTCTTTCGTATGATACCATTCTCAATTTCTATCCTGGAACACCTGTAAGTCAATGGTATTTTTCTGGTAACAACAACAAAGTGGCTGCAAACTGGCAGGAACCCTCCTTACTTACCGTGGCCGTTCCTGACAGCACAACTTTTTTCGAAATCAGGTTTACCTACCTTGGAGGAACTGCTTCGCTTCCTTTTACAGTTTATGATTTTACAGATGCCTCCTATAACCTGATTCCGGCTAACCACCTTGATGGTGGGATCAGCCCTCCACCTGCATCTTTAGCAGGACCGACTGATGTTTGTCAGGGTTCAACGAGCAATGGTTACACAGCAGATCCAGGGCAAACCAATTATTCCTGGTCAGTGACTGGCGGTACGATCACGGCCGGAGGTACCAGCAATGACAATACTGCTTCTGTTGCCTGGAATACTGCAGGTGCTCAAAGTATCAGCGTTTCTTATACAGGTTCCGCTATAGCAACCCTGCCGGTTGCCGTCAACCCGGTTCTCCCTGTCTCTGTTAGCATCGTATCCTCTCTAAATCCTGTGTGTGCCAATTCGCCAGTAACCTTTACCGCTACACCGGTAAATGGCGGTTCTACGCCGGTGTACCAATGGAAAAAGAATGGCAGCAATGTTGGCAGCAACAGCCCGGTATACACCTACTCTCCTGCGAATGCCTTACCGGCTTTCACCGATGTGATTACCTGTACACTTACCTCCAGCCTTGCATGCAAAACGGGATCACCTGCTATCTCAAATACAGTTTTGCAGGCTGTCAATCCACAAACTGCCAGCATTGCGATTTCGGCCTCTGCGAACCCCGTCATGGCAGGAACTCCTGTTACATTTACTGCAACTACTGTCAATGGAGGCTCTTCGCCAACATTCCAATGGAAGGTGAATGGTTTGAATGCGGGAACCAACAGTCCGACTTTAACTTATCCCCCGGCAAATGGCGATGTCATTTTCTGTTTCCTTACATCCAATGCCCCCTGTGTGATCAGCATCTATACCTCAAATACGGTTACCATGACAGTGAATTACCCGGTTGGTGCCCTGCTTGTTACACTTCCTAGTAAAACTGCCACGCCGGGAGATATCCTTTACTACCCGGTTAAATTGAAAGGTGCGACCAGTGCAGGGACGCCAATCAGTGCTGCAAACATTCAAATCACCTATGATCCTGCAGTTCTTCACTATGACACGCTGGTAAACTTCTATTCGAGTATGCCGGCAACCCAGTGGTTCTATTCGGGAAACTTAAATACGGTGGCTGCAAACTGGCTGGAACCAAGTCTGAATACACTTGCAGTTCCTGACAGCACGACCCTGTTTGAGATCAAATTTACCTATTTAGGTGGAACCGGTGCGTTGCCATTTACGGTCAATGAATTTACGAATGCAGTGTATGACCTCATTCCGACGAATCATATCAATGGAGGAGTGACTCCGCTTGTACCGGCAAACAATACTGTTCAGGGTGTCAATGTGGCCGCCGGCCATGATACGTGTTTCAGTGCTAGCCAGGCTATTACGGTTGCCGGCGGCGGAACATCAGTTACTGTTCAGAATGGTGGTTCTGCAACGTTTGTTGCCGGCCAATTGATCAACTTTTTGCCCGGTACTTCGGTTATTTATGGTGGTTATCTTCACGGGTACATAACACTCAACGGACAGTATTGCACACATGTGCAGAGTCCTGCTGCGAGCGCACCTGTATCTGAAGAGCAGACCACCTCTTCCGTTCCTGAATTCGTCAACAATCAGTCAGTTCGCGTTTACCCAAATCCTACTACCGGAACATTTACGGTTGAGGTGAAGGGCGACAGCCAGGCTATGATGACCAAAGCAGAGATCTACAGTATGAATGGTCTAAAAGTTCATACTGAAAACCTAAATAATCAAAGAAAACACGAATTTTCAATGCCTGAACTTACCACAGGGATCTATTTTATTCATGTTTATACAAATGAACGCTCTGAAATACTTAAAGTCGTGAAATTATAAATTCTCTTCCTTTCTTGATTTGGTTTGACTGTCCCGGGTCGCGATATGTATCGTGGCCCGGAAGTCTTTTTAATCCATTATTATGAACATCATCAAAAGCAAATTTGGACTTTGGCTCTTTTTATGCCTTCTTGCCTTTGCTTGCAAACACGATCCCATCGTTCAACTGGAAAAAACGGATCATCTGACCACCTTCCACCGGTTTGGCCTGGCCACCTTATACTATTAAAAATCAGTTAAATGAGATGGTCAGGCTGTTCCGGCGAAGGCTGGTCAAATCGAGCGTTTTTTCCAGATAAATGCTGACCATAAAAAATAAAGATAATTTAGACCAAATATGAATAATGTTTTATATATTTGAATGCGTGTTGGTCAATACAGGGATGATTGCTTGTTGACCTGCAAGAATAAATCATAAATAGCTATAAATCAATAATTAACAATTAAATATATGAAATCAATTATCACATTTTTATTACTTGCTTTGAGCTTGACATTTAGTTCAACGCTATCAGCTCAGGAGAAATCCTATAAAGACGGATCGGTTTGGCAAGTAGGCTTTATTAAGCTTAGTGCCAACATGACCGTTGAATACCTTAATAACCTGAAGGCTAACTGGAAGGCCACACATGATGAAGCAGTCAAGCAGGGGATGATCGTCTCTTACAAGATTCTTTATGGCGCTGCAGCTAATCCCGACGATTGGGACGTCATGCTGATGACGGAGTTCAAGAATCTTTCCGCCATGGAAGGATCGGAAGATAAATGGGAGGCCATCAGTAAAAAAATCATCGGAGGCGAAGAAGCGACGAAGAAATTGAACGAAAGCAGGGTAAGTATGAGGACAATTTATGGAGGGAAATTGTTAAAGGAGGTTATCTATAAATAAAGCTTGGAGTTTCTTGAGGAAGGCTTTGCGAATTTGAAATTGTCATTCCGTGCAACGGCCTTCTTCTTTGGATGACACTGGCATAGTCTAATTGTGGACAAGACGGATCATCTGACCACCTTCCGCCGGTTTGGCCTGACCACCGTATGCGATTAAAAATCAGTCAAATGAGATGGCCGGGCAGCTCCGGCGAAGGCTGGTCAAAGCGACCGTTTTTTCCAATGAAGAGTCACATATTTGATTTCACAGATTCAAACGGAAAATACACACACTCACCAAATCCCCTGTTGTATGATTGTTCACCGGGAATAACCCGTATTGATTTATCGTATCTTAAACGGAACAGAAGTGATTGTTTGATTATTGTTTTCTGCGGCAAAAGTAAATGAAACTAAAAGCCGAAAACTGCCCGTGGACTTGAAAAGGGCGGATGGAACTGAAAATTCATATTTTTCGTGTGGCTTTATAGTGTATATATGGGTTGGACATTTCAACATCATATATGATAATTCCTTGTTTTCCGACCAGCGCCCGTTCACTGATTTCTGATAAGACATCTCAAGATAAAATCCGCACCTCAGAGCTATGACAATATCGGAATCTGTTTTATTAAAGATGGAGGCATTGATGGTGTCTGATTTACCATATGAAGATTTACTGAAAGACAATACAAGAGGCCTTGAAGTGTTTTCCTTGTTTTTCTGATTAATCTGTCCTGAAGGTCTACCCGTTCTGGTCACATTTGTTTGGAAGGAAGTAATTACTAAACTCATCAGTAATATTAAAAAAATTAATCTTTTATAAATCATATTTTGGATCTGTTGTACTATTCAAGGCTATTATTCTGCAATAATTGTGAATGTCTTCGGCGCTTCAATGATCTCCCTGATCTTAAAACCAGTCAGTTTCAGAAACAGTGAAATTTCGTCTTTCGTAAAAGCTCTCAAAGTTGTAATGTCATCATATTCCGTTATTTTCCCGTTTTGTTCGATGATATATTTTGCATACCAGTTATAAGTCCAGCCAGTTGAAAGGTTCATTTTTAACTTGCTGATCCTTTTTATCTTCCTGTCATCGAATTCAAAGGCCTGTTCAAAATCGTTGAAATTATCAAATATCCCGGTTGCCTCGAATACATCAAATATGAACAGTCCCCCATCCTTCAAAGATTTGTGAACCCCATTCAAAGTATCAAGAATGCCTTGATTTTCTGTAACATAGGCAAGAGATCGTCCGGTAATCAAAACCGCATCAAATTGCTTGTTAAATGAAATTTCGCGCATATCGCATTGGATGAATCGGTCTGAATTAACCTCAGAACGGGCAATATCCAGCATTTCCCTGAACAAATCCAACCCAAGATAGTCATACCCGGTTTTAATGAACCTCTTGGCAAGCATCCCGGTTCCACAACCAATCTCCAATATTTTATGGCAGTTGTTTCGTTTTAAAACCGCATCATAAAAATCAAATTCTTTATCGTAATCGAAAATGTGCTGATACATCTCATGATAGATGTTCGCTAATGTGGAGTATAACTGTGTCATCTTGCGGTTAAATGGTTTTGTCCTGTAAATAATTCAACAGTATAACGTTAATCAGTTTTGAATACGTGCCTGCTGTCACGGTACCCCGTATCAATTCTGTTTGAAATTGTTTTCAGATCCCACAGATAGGCCAGGAAAATAAATAACAAGTTAACAATGAGCACGATAGAAGTTCTTAATGCATCATGTTCGCTGAAGAATGGTGGTTCCGCAGCAAAGACCATCCCTGTAAAAGCACCAACCATTAGAAATATGAAAATAAATGAGTAGTTGTTTTTCTTAAGAACCAGCCATCCCGTCACGACCATTGTTATTTCGAGTATATATGCCAGAATCGGATAATTCCAAAGACCGAGACCGACTTTATAACTGCCGAGGAAAATGCCAAGGTCGGGGGTGTGAACAATCAAGTCGATAAACCAATGAGATAGAGTACATAATCCCAAAATCCATGCCCACGATTTCTTATCAAGCACCCAAAAGAGGAAAAATACTAAAACAGATACGATCAATGCCCCGCTCAAAGAATGGGAATAGGGCAAATCCAGGCAGTTCCTGAAGAAAGGATTATCACTGGGCACGTATGATGCCTTTTCAATCCCCAGAAGCACAAGTGTGAAAGCAATGATATCCAGAAGTTGTACCGATGCGAATAAAAGCCAGAGTGGGATGTCTGAAGCCTTTTCCCTGACCATGCATGCAAACCCATAATGTCCGATGAACATGTGCCGGAATTTTAAGATTTTGACTTTTTCTGCTTCTTCTCTTTGGTTTTCTGCTCAGGCAATTCTTCACAGGTGATCCTGATCAGATTGCTGATCCATTCCCGATCCTCAACCCTGTCGTCAATGAGGAAACTTGGTTTTGCCCCTGGATAAGCCGGAGTCTCAAGAGCATTCCCAATAAAGGCTCTTCCACCCTCGGTTGGTTTTATAAAGAACTGGTTGTCGCAAACAAGTGCAACGACCTTTCCGTTACAGTATACGGCATACTCTCCAAACATCTTTTTGAAGGTAACCTGACCAACATGCTCAATTTGATCAACAATGAATTCTACAAAACTCTTATCTGTTGCCATTTTACAAATTATTTTTAATGCACTCCGGTGTTTATGAATGTTCAAACTTTTCAGCAGCGGGCATATAAATCCCACTGATTGTAAAATTCCATTTCGGGGATGAGAGGAAGACCCTCTCCCGGGCGCGAATTCTTCAGTTTGGTTATTTCAGTGCTATGCAAAATTACAGAAAGACATCGTATCGTGTTTATGACTTTTAATTTCATTTGGGTTGGATAAATAAAAAAGGAATATGCCGGAAACAGGACCTTGACGATAAAGCCGTAGATTTTATGATTTCTCGTGAAGCCGAAAGGTCAGCGTTAGATGAGCGTTTTAATAATTCCGTCGTTTCTGAGATGAGGGTGGTTTCATTGATGAAAAGTATTGAAACCGGATAATCAGGGGAAAAGTGTTCTGCCCGATGACACTGAACCCCCTGACATTTTTTTTTGCGTACGAATCACCTATCTTTGCGATGGATGAACCACAGGTTAATGCTAATACGGTCATACATTGAAACATTCACTGGCTAATTCCATACGGGCCGCTATCTGGCCACTTTTTAAGATACTGGTTATCATCGTTGTCATCTCCGCAGCGCTGCTGCTGACCGATAAAATTTCAAGCAGGAACAATACTGCCAGGAAGAGGTTTTCGCTTATCCAGTTCAATGACTCTCCGTTGTCGGATTTGTCAGGGCATGGCATCATTGACGGACTGACCTCCCTGGGCCTTGTCAAAGGCAGAGACTACGATCTTTACATAACGAACGCGCAGGGTGATATGGCCGCACTGAACATGATGCTGGACGAAGCAGTGAACGATCGTCCGGATATACTTTTCATTTCCTCAACACCTACGCTACAGGCCGCCGTGAAAAAGATCAGGGCCCTGCCCGTCATATTTACCGTTGTCGCAGACCCTGTGCTTGCGGGAGCCGGTAAATCTTTTCAGGATCATCTTCCCAACATCACGGGAATTTCAACGCTGGGAGATTATGAAGGGATGATCAGATGGGTGAAAATCATACTGCCCCGTGCAAGACGGATCGGGACATTGTTCTCCCCGGGAGAATCGAATTCGGTAAAAAACATGAATGTACTGAAAGATTTCGCAGAGCAGGCAGGACTGAACTTGATCGCGGTTCCGGTTACCAGCAGCCAGGAGATCACCGATGCGGCAATGTCCCTGGCCGCCCGAAAGCCGGATCTTATTTGCCAGATTGTGGATAATCTGACCTCTGCTTCCGCTGCCAGCATCATCTCGATCGCACGGAATCAGAAAATTCCTGTTTTTGGGTTTGTTAGCGACCAATCCAAAGCAGGGGCAGTGTTTGTTGTATCAAGGGATTACTACCAGGCCGGGGCAGATGCCGCAAGGCTTGCCAAAAGGGTTCTGGACGGCGAAAATCCTGCTGAAATTCCTTTTGAATTTGTGCGCAAAACCGATATCCTGATAAACCCGTCGGCTGCAGCGTTCTTTAAAATCATCCTTCCGAAGGAGATATACTTTCAAAAAAATATGATCATCACAAAATAAGGTCCATGGAGGAGAAACTCGATATTGTCCGGGAGGAGTCCGACGAATATTCGCTCATGAAAATCGAAGGCAGAATTGACGGATACTGGTCCAAACACCTTGATGAATACCTGGGCGACATGCTTAATGCAGGCAGTTACAACGTTGCCCTTGACCTCAGGAAAGTTCAGTACATGAGTTCCCTTGGCCTCAGGATCCTGTTAAAATATGCCAAACTGTACCACCAGGTAAACGGAGGATTCGGGATCATATCAGCGTCGAAGAACGTTGAGGATATCCTGGAGATGGCCGGATTAAAGAGTATTCTTCAATGGAAAGTTACAGCGGCCACATCCCTGGTTGAAGAAGTGGCAAAAACAATTGAGTCGGCAGGTTTTAATTACACCATTTCCACTATACCGGGCAGCCAGCCTATGAAATGCAGGTTCGCTGGAGATCCTGCAAAGATAAGGGAGGGAGGCTTTACGGCCGACGACTGTAAAAACCTGAATTTCGGGAGAAAACACTTTGGCCTGGGGCTGGGGGCGATCGGCCTTGACTTCGATGATTGTAAAAACAGGTTCGGCGAATTCATCGCCCTTGGAGATGCAGTTGTCTATGGCCCCGCCGGAAATTCCAAAAGCCCCGACTACATGTTGAAAACAGGGACGCTAATCCCGGCCATCAAGTTGTTGTATGGCATTTTCTTCGAGGGGGACTTTGACAAAACGGTAAGTTTTTCATCGAATCAGCAGAATGAATCTGTCGGTTTCAGCAGCTTGATCAACGAGTTGTTCCTGATCACCGGATATGAACGGTTTGCCATGGTCATGCTGGCTGAAACGTCGGGACTTGTGGGCCTTTCAATCAACACAGCGGTCACCGCCGGCCAGGACCGTCCGTTAAATCCTTTCACGTTTCCGGAAGCCAGGGAGAGCATCCATTTCACCACCCAGCCCGAGTATAAAAAAATGATGACCATCACGGTGGGGATCGCCTCCGGAACCGGTGATGATTTATTGGAGTTCACCCGGCCGCTTTCACCCGGCAGCAACATCAGGCAACATTTCCACACAGCAGTATTCTCGTATCATCCATTTAAAAGGACCCGCATCGATCTTGATGAAACCATTGCTACGTTGTTTGAACAGGAAAAAATCATGGGAGTTCTGCACCTGATCAACGATGCCCGGGAATTAACCGGGGCAGGGGAGAGCGATTTTAAAAACGGGGTGTGCTGGATCGGCAATATTCATTCATAAAAAGCAACCAGGATGTCACTTCTGATCGGAACTTTTACAATAGGATTGATTCTTGCGCTTTTATCACTCGGGGTTTTTATAAGTTTCAGGATTTTCAATTTTGCTGATATCACCACCGAGGGGTCGATAACACTTGGTGCATCGATTTCAGCTTCGATGATCGTGGCCGGTTATGATCCATGGGTTGCCACCCTGGTTGCCCTGGCCGGGGGGTTCATGGCGGGCGCCCTCACCGGGATTATCCACACAAGGTTTGCAATCAACGGACTGCTCTCGGGAATCCTTGTCATGACCGCCCTCTACTCTGTCAACCTGCATGTGATGGGAAAAAGCAATATACCCCTCATGTCGGACAAGACCATCATCACAAGTGTTGAAAACCTGGGAATGTCGGTGTTTGGCGTGTCGGGCAATGTAACCCTTCTCGGCAGCACTGTGCCTGCAAAAGATGTTTTCACAATGGTTTCTGTATTCTTCATCGTTCTTGCCCTGGGATTTTTGCTGTACCTGTTTCTTAAATCGAACTTCGGAACGGCCATGCGTGCCACAGGGAACAACCAACAGATGATCCGCGCGCTTGGGGTAAATACCAACGTGATGATCATCCTGGGCCTTGCCATTTCCAATGCCCTTATCGCCCTGTCGGGGGCTATACTCGCGCAGTTCCAGGGGTTTGCCGATGTTCAGATGGGAATCGGGATGCTGGTGCTTGGCCTGGCAAGTGTGATCATTGGAGAAGCGTTGATCAGCGACAAATCGCTTGGCTACCTGATTGCCGGCGCCATTTGCGGATCGCTGATATTCAGATTGCTGGTTGCAGTGGCCTTGAGGCTTGGCATGAATCCCAATGATTTAAAACTGATCACGGCGGTATTTGTATTTATCGCACTTGTCCTCCCGATGATGCTGAAGAAATATAAAAAGAGAGGAGTGCATTCACAATGTTAGAAATCAAAAATATAAGCAAAACATTCAATGTGGATACGGTCAGCGAGGTAAAATCGCTCAGTGACGTTTCATGCACGATCGAAGCGGAGAGTTTTGTCGTACTGGTAGGTACCAACGGGTCGGGAAAATCCACCCTGCTGAATGCCATCGCAGGAAATTTTTTTCCCGACCATGGGAAAATCGTGCTCGATGGAATTGACCTTACCAAAATGCCCGAACACAAACGTGCAAAATTTATCGGAAGAGTGTTTCAGAATCCTTTTTCCGGCACTGCGCCTGACATGACCATCGCGGAGAACCTCGCGCTCGCCACAAAAAGGGGACAAGCCAGGAGCCTGGGATGGGCGTTGCCGCCAACCGTCGCCGGGGAGTGCCGTGAACGTGTCAGGCGGCTGAGCATGGAACTTGAAGACCGGCTCGGCAGCCCGATCGGGAAATTGTCGGGCGGGCAACGGCAGGCCCTTACCCTATTGATGGCTTCCTGGATCAAACCAAAATTGCTGCTGCTCGATGAACACACCGCCGCACTCGATCCCAAAACTGCCGACAAAGTCATCCGGATGACCGAGGAGGTGGTGAGCAAGGATCGTCTTACAACGCTGATGGTGACCCACTCCATGCAGCAAGCGGTCAATATGGGAACCCGGATCCTCATGATGCACAAGGGAAGAATCGTATACGACATCAAAGGCCAGGAGAAAAAACGGTTAAAAGTTGCCGATCTGCTCTTCCTGTTTGATGAAATCCGTAAAAAAGAGCAGATCGATCCGGCGGCGGCAGAAATGATCAATCAATTATATGTCTGAGTGAACAGGTTTTTTGATCATCCATGGTCTTAAAAAACTTTATCCATTCTGGCTGACATTGGAAGGAAGAATTCACCGGCTGACGGCCGGGAAAGCGGTTCTGCCTGCTATGGAAACCTTATTCCGCAAAAGCTTGTCAACAGCCTGCTCCCGATGTCAGGACTTTGGGTATCAGTCTGAAGCGAACATCCGGAATGTCCTGTATTATTCTCGACGACATGTTTTGTTCAATCTGTTTGATCTTCTCGAGAGAAATTCCAGGATCAAAAAGTAATTCTATCTCAATAAATTTTTGTTTTCCGCTCTGCCTTGAAAACAACATGCCAAAACTCACTTCACTGATCCTCTTTAAGCCCTTTAGTTCGTCCAGGTTATTCATGAAATGAATGGTTGGTATTGTTGATTAAAAATGAGTCAGACGCTCGTGTTTTCAGATGTTTCGCAGGGTAAAAACCGGTTCTTTTAATGAAAATGCACCAGTGAAAACCAGTGGTGAATATCGGTATAAATTTTTATAATCTGCAGGCCGGTACTGTTTGCCAGTTGATGAATATATGCGGGATCGTATTTGTGTGAGTTCTCGGAATGTATTGTTTCTCCTTTCTTTATGAAGATCTTACCTTTCAAATGAGGCGTGCTGACTTCGAGATTTCTCCGCGCCCGGAGGTGCATTTCAATCCGGGCGTCTGCAATGTTATAAAATGAATAGTGGTCAAACTGGTCAGGATCAAAATTTGTTTCAGCAAAGAGATTTACTGCATTCAGAATATTTTTATTAAAAGCCGCCGTTTTCCCCTGCTCATCATTATATGCTTTTTCCAGGAATGCAATATCTTTCACCATGTCGAATCCAACAAGCAGTTGATCGCCTGGGTTCATCCATGATCTTAAGCCTGACAGGAAAGGTTTTTCCTGCATTCTGTCGAGGTTTCCAAATGTGCTTCCGAAAAAACAGATCAGCTTGTTTCCCTCACAGGGTACTTGATGGCTGTGCTTCATGAAATCGGCGAGGATACCATGAACCCTGATGCCGGGATATTTTTTTGACAGTTTCCCTGCTGATTTTTCAATGGAGTTTTTACTGATATCAACTGGGATGTAAGTGATTTCTGCAATCCTGTCACCGGGTATTGCATCCAGGAGAATGGATATTTTCGAACAATCCCCGCTGCCCAGTTCAACAATATTTTTAATGGCCGGGCCGTGTACAATTTCCGGGGCGGCCTCTTTCAAAATCGATTTTTCCGTTCTTGTCGGATAGTATTCCGGCAACCCGGTAATCTCTTCAAAGAGCAAAGAACCCCTGTCGTCATAAAAAAAACGGCTGGATATGTGTTTTTGGGGAGATGAAAGACCGGTTAAAATTTCAGAGATAATTTCCATATCGCTTTCATTGGCAAGGAAATTACTGATTGCAACTGGAAAAGTTATGCAATGCGGTTTTCCCGGAGGGGTTATTTTATTGGCATGATGGTCAATCTCAGGAATACCGGTTTCGATGGGGTTATCGGGGTTATTGCTCCATTCGAACCATCCTCCGTCGTAAACCGATACTTTCGGCCACCCCATCAGCCAGGCGTTGAACCAGGCTTCGCTTCCCCGCCATCCGGTGCCGCAGTAAAAAGCAAGATGTTTATCGGGTGTGATCCCGCTTTTTTCCCAGTTTTCAGCAATTTCATGGTATTCGCGGCTTGTCTGATCAAAATTCCTGTAATTCTCCATGTGATAGGCATCCGAACCGCAGTCGGCAAAGATGGCCCCGGGGATCCTGCCTTTTTCCCTGATATAGTTGTACCCGCTGACTTCACCTATATATTCCGGCCAGCTTCGCACGCATACCAGTTCCCCAAAGGGAGAGGCGAGGATTTGTTTTGCTTCAGCCATATCGGCAATAAGTTCAGGATGAACCGGGATCTCTGCACCAAATTCAGGAACCGGTTTTTTCGGTTCATCCGTATAAGAAATTTCATACCCCTCGTGCTGCCAGGATTCAAATCCTCCATTCAGCACCCGTACATCTTTTACCCCTGCATACATTAGGATCAAAGCGCATCTGACCGCTCCTATATCGCCGGCAGCACTGCCAGGAAACGGATCCCTGTTATCTGGCGACATGAATTTACCATACATGATTACCGTTGTATCTACGGTAATTCCATGTTCCTGCAAGGCTTTCCGGAGTTCCGGCGGGCTTCTTCTGTTCCAGGTTTCATCCGTTTCCAATGCCATAGTATCCATATCGATCGCACCGGGAATATGCCCGCTCAGGTAGGCATCGCGGTTACGATAATGGGCGTGAATGACAATGAATTTATCGTTTTTGAAATAAAGGGGCTTTCTCCCGGAAATCAGCACGTTTATCCATTGCGCCGGGACCAGATCCTGAAAACGTTCCAGGTGCTGCATGGGCAATTCGGGATCCTCCAACCATTCACTTATAAAACGGTTATAAACAGAAACATGACCATGTCCCGATTTTATAAATCCTGAAGCAACTTTACCCGCGTCCGAATCATCATAACCATAAACAATTACATGATGTTCGGGGTAAATTCGTTTATGCCTCACCATCTCAATCCAGTCAAGATATTTTGTCCATTTTACAGGAAGGTTCTTTGCATTCATAATATGCCCGCCCCGGGCTTCATTTTGCAACGGCCAGCCATTATATGCATCCACAGGCCTTACATCAATGATCCTGGCTTCCTGCTTCTCCAGCATTGCCAGAAGTTCAATGGTTGAGACTTCATTAAAGGAATAACCCATTCCCGGAATTTTTTGTGTAGTGAGGTAAAATTATAAATTAATTTCAAACCAACCTGTCTGTTCCAGGAAATCGACTGTGATCGCTGTCAAGTCAAGATCACCGGGGCCGAACAGAGAACGGCCGGGGATTCTCATGCAACAGCGCAAATGAAAAAGGGCATGCCAAAAGAGAAAATCGGATCCATCCCTGGCCAGGCCAACCCTATTGCCTGATAACATCATATCGTTTCCCTGGTCATTGAAAAGACCCGCCAGATTACAGGAGTACCAATCATGAAAATATCATGTACATTTGAAAGGCAATTCGGGGGACTGACTTTAGTAAACCACCCCATGAATGGGAACATAAAATAACAAGCTGAGAAATGGAAACATTTCAAACCCGGGCAGAACAAAAAACCGATACAGAGCTTGTGGACATTTATCTTCATTCACAAGATTACCAGGAAAATTTCATGAAAGTTGTTGAGGAGGAAATATCTAAAAGAAAAATCCCGCTGGATGCGCTGAAACAAATAAGGTCAGAATCCGAGGAAAGCAGCGATAAAAAATTTGAATTAGGGGAGCAGGGGAATCCACTATGGATTGCGTTAAGTTTTGTAGCGGCACTGCTTGGTGGCCTCATAGGCTTAATTGCCGGCTATATTTATGCATATTCAAAAAGGAAAAACAGTCAGGGGAAGGAAATATATGCCTATAATGAACAAACTGTAAACGGTAAATAACAATGCGAGATTTCGGCAAATAAGAATGCAAGAAATCGGTAAATAAGGATGCAGAAATTCGGTAAATAAGAATGCAGGATTTCGGTAAATAAGCATGCAAGTATCC
>Ga0114951_10000209_pt1 | contig 83039 bp, 78 predicted proteins | sample AM7aDNAmetaG_FD_88677 | JGI IMG/M metagenome (GOLD analysis project Ga0114951, IMG submission 88677) | Freshwater microbial communities from Finland to study Microbial Dark Matter (Phase II) - AM7a DNA metaG | ecosystem: Environmental > Aquatic > Freshwater > Lake | place: Finland: Lake Alinen...
GCGGGCATCCTGACCTTTTTCGCACTCGCTTCGCTAGGCCTTCCCGCGTTAAGCGGATTCGTGAGCGAATTTCTGGTCCTGCTCGGCTCTTACCAATACTCAAAACTGGCGACCGGTCTCTCAACCCTGGGGATCATCCTCGCGGCGGCCTATCTTCTTTACATGGTCCAGCGCGTCCTGCTCGGGAAACTAAACCCAAAATGGGCCTCGCTTACCGATATCAAGTTCGTCGAAATCCTAACGCTCGCGCCTCTGATGGTGCTCATCGTGGTAATCGGCGTTTACCCGAGCATGATCCTGAACTACATGATCCCGACGCTTGATGCGCTTCTTAAAACCCTGAAAGTTTAAAACGAATGAACGCTATCGAAAGCTTGAAACATTTTATCCCCGAACTGGTTTTGCTGGGCGGCGCGTTCGCGGCGCTGACTCTGGATTTCTTCGTCAAACAGAAGAAACTGGTCGGTGAATTCTGCCTTCTGGTCCTCGTGCTCGCGCTGTGTCTGGCCAAGATCCCGGCCAAACCCATGTCCCTTTTCTTTGGCATGTTCGAACTGGACACCTTCACCTATTTTTTCCGGTGCATCGCGCTAACCGCAACGGGCATCACGCTTCTCCTCGCGATGGGTTACACCCCGCTCCGGAACCGCTATGAAGGCGAATTCTACGGCATGTTCCTTTTTATGGCGTTCGCGCTGATTACCGTCGCGGCCGCCAACAACCTCCTTATGATCTTTCTGGGCGTGGAGTTCGTCTCCCTGCTTTCGTATCTGCTTGTGGGCTTCCTGAAGAATGACCCGAAGTCCAAGGAAGCGGCGATCAAGTATCTACTTTTCGGGAGCGTCTGCTCTGCCATCATGCTTTACGGCATGTCGCTACTCTTCGGAGCGACGGGATCCCTGGAACTCAAGGTCATCGGAGACGCCCTTTTTACGGCGTCACTCAAGCCGCTTGCGGCTACGGCCGTTCTTTTCTTTTTTGTCGGTCTGGGTTTCAAGATCTCCATGGCCCCGTTCCATATGTGGGCTCCGGATGTTTATGAAGGCGCCCCCACGCCCGTCACGGCTTTCCTCACCGTCGCGCCCAAGGCGCTCGGCTTCGCGGTCCTGACACGCGTTCTGGACCTGGCGTTCTGGCACTTTCAGGGTGTCTGGAGTCCCGTCCTTGTGATTCTTTCCATCCTGACCATGACGATCGGCAATATCACCGCTGTCTCCCAGACCAACATCAAGCGCTTCCTTGCTTATTCCAGCATCGCTCAGGCCGGCTATATCCTGATGGGCCTGGCCGTCTTCTCGGTTCTCGGAAGAGACGCGGTCTTGATCTACCTGCTGGCTTATCTCTTCTCGAATCTCGGTGCCTTCGCGGTCGTCACATTCGTGGGAGAACAGACCGGAAGCGACTCGCTTGACGCCTACACGGGTCTTGCTTCCCGATCCCCGGCCGCCGCGGCACTTCTCATGGTATTCCTGCTCTCGCTCGCCGGTATTCCGCCGCTCGCGGGCTTCCTCGGGAAATATTATGTCTTCGCAGCTGCCATCAAAGCTCACTTCATCACCCTGGCGATCGTAGGCACCATCAACAGCGTGATCGCGGCCTATTATTATTTCAGGATCATCCGCATTATGTATCTTGCTCCGGCCACGGCTCCCGCGCTTGGCGCGCCTTCCCGAACACTGACCCTCGCTCTTTGGGCTATGCTCGCAGGTGTTCTGGCGCTCGGCATGTTCCCCTCGTTTTTCATTACGCGCATCCTGGGCTGACGAGTGCGGATCTTCCCGGTCACAGAAAAGATCCTGCTTCAAGACTTCCTCTTCGCGACCCTCAAAGATCACAAGAAAACCAAGATCAAGCAGATCCTGAAATTCGGCTCCGTTCACGTGAACGGGCGCGAAGTCACCTGGTACCAACATCCCTTGAAGCCCGGCGACAAAGTCGAGATCCTGAGCAAAGAGCGCGCCGCCACAGAGCGTTCGAAGACCGATCTCGGGCTCAAGATCCATTTTGAAGATAAAGAGCTCCTCGTCGTCGACAAGCCGGCAGGACTTCTCACGATGGGCACTGAGCGGGAAAAAGAGCTGACGCTTTATTTTATGCTCACGGAATATGTCAGGTCTCAAAGTGATGATGAAAGCGGCCGCGTTTTTATCGTACATCGCCTCGACCGGGATGCCTCAGGACTGATCGTTTTCGCCAAAAATGACGCTACGAAACGGGCACTGCAAGGCCATTGGGAGCTCGCGACCAAGAAGTATTACGCGATCACGGAAGGAACGCCGAAAGAGACGGAAGGCACCATTGAGAATTTCCTGAGAGAAGATAAATTCAGACGGGTCTTCTCAACTTCCAAAGACCATCCCGATGCCATGCACGCCGTCACCCATTACCGGGTACTTCGGGAGAACGGGGGCTACGCGCTCCTGGAAGTCACGCTTGAGACCGGCCGCAAGAACCAGATCCGCGTCCATCTCTTAAGTCTCGGCCACCCCATCATGGGCGACGCGAAATACAGCGCCAAGTCTGACCCCTTCCGCCGCCTCGCTCTCCACGCGTGTTTTCTCTCATTCCCCCACCCGGCCACCGGAGCGATCCAAACCTTCCATTCCCCGCTCCCCGGCCCCTTTAAGAAGATCTTTCCGGACATTAAAGATTAAACGCTCTCTGATACCTCCTAAATAGAAACGCTTTCCTGGTCGATAAACCTGCACGGCGAGAGTAATACCTTTTCAAAAATCGACAGAAAAAGGTGGCGTCCCCAATGCTTTCTAAAAAGATCCTGCTCATTGACGATGATGCCGACCTTGTCGCGGCACTCAAAGCACGACTGATCGCAACCGGTTATCAAGTCGCCACCGCCGGAGACGGCAAGGAAGGCTTTTCCCAAGTCATTATTTTTGACCCCGACCTTATCATCCTGGACTCTCTCATGCCGGTTATGAACGGCCTGCAGTTCATGGAAAAATACAGGGATAACAAAAGTCTCCACAAGATCCCTGTGATCGTCATCTCCGCAAGAGCGGGCGTGCGGGATTTCTTCAGCGACATGCCCATCAAAGATTTCATCGTGAAGCCTCTGAACATGGATACCTTTTTGGGCCAGATCGCAAAAGCTCTTGGGGTCAGTGTCGCGGCAGGAGGTCCCCCCGCCGCTACGAAAAGACTCCTGCTTGTGGGCGTCGATAAATTTGTCGCGCATAAGGTCAGTGAGTTTTTTAAAGCGGAAAAGTGGGAAGTCTTAGAAGCCAAAAATGATGCGGAAGCTTATGCGTCCGCACAGTCTTTTGCCCCCGACGCGATCCTATGCCAATACTGGAATCCGGCTTGGGAAGGGAGCGAGCTTAATACGAAGGCCTTAGCGCAGCGCCTGGCTCAGGACCATGCCCTCTCGAGGATCCACTTCGAGGTCTATTGCACTCACGGTCCTCTTTTAGAAGCCATGCAGCTATTTCCGGAATCCCAGCTGATCAAATACAATGAATCAGGCGACCTGCTTAAAGAGCTGGAAAAACGCTTCGGGATTTATCACCGGTAGACACCCGCCTCAAGCCTTAACCTCGACACACTCCATGCCCTCGGGAATCGCCTTGTCCCAACCGGGCGATGCACTTCGCCTTCAATCAAACGAGACGTTTTCTGGAAGAAGCGTGATGGAGATAGATGTCGGGAAGAATGCCGGAGCGGACCTCTTTTTCTTTTTCAAGCCAGGCGCGCACCCTTTCCTGCTGGAGCTCGTGGGCGGGGTCCCAAAGAGGCTGGAGGCTTAGGTCATGGACGAGATAAATAGCCCGGGGTTCCTGGCCACTGTCCTTCAGCAATTTCTTGAGAAACAGGTCCAGCTGATCGCCCGCTGACTTTTTATTCTTCGACCCGGAGCCCTTTAGCGCGGCCATAACACTGGCTTCATTCACTTCCCCTGTGGCGGATGCCTGGCTAAAAAATTCCACGTGGGTTTTGACTTCGATCTTCCCCCAATCGGCTGGCGCACGGTAGTGGAGAAGTGTGAAAAGCTGCCCATAACGAATGAGCACCTTCCCGTCCGGCCCGAGCGTCTTGGAATGGTTGACGATCATGCGCGCGAAATCGGCCGGATTAAAATGCTGAAGCCCCGCGCGAATATCCACGGAGAGCACATCCAGGCCGAAAAACCCACGCAAGCCCGCTTGAGCGATGACCATCGTATGATCCATGACATCAAGAAAGGATTGCCACGCCATCTTCTCCCCTTTGGAGAGAAGTGATGCAAGGTAAAGGGGGCGGTTCTCCTCGCCATCAAGAACCTCAAAGCGAAGAACTTTGGGGGTTACTTCCCCGCGATATTCAATCGACTTCCAGGAGGGGAAACCGGAGAAGAGGGCGGCCTGCAGAAGGTCATTCACGATCTAGGCTCCTGCGATGAATTCAAGCACGGCATCGGCCTGTTTGGCCGCGGCAACGCTGACCCGGGGCGCCAGAGCCGGAGCCTTGTCGATATCGGACGAAAGATCCCCGATCAAGATGAGATTGGACTTCAATCGCCGCGTTTGGATCGCATCGCTTGAGCCATAACCGCCAAGACCGGACGCCGAAACAATGAGTTTCGCGGAAGCCAGAAGTCCCGAAACCAGCATCGTCTTCGCCTCAGCCCGGTCCAGGCACTCCACAACAACATCGCAACCCCGAAATGTTTCGACCATGTTCGCGGGATCCAGCTTCAGGGACAACATCTGAAGTTCCAAACCGGCATTGATACGCAAGAGATTCGTCCGGAGCGCTTCGACTTTCTTCATCCCGACCTGATCTTCAAAATAAAATTGCCGATCCAGATTCGTGGCATCCACGACGTCAAAATCCACGATCGTAAAATTCCTGAAACCGACTCTTACAAGGCACGCCGCGCAATTCGAGCCCAGGCCGCCCGCGCCCGCGATCCCGATCCGGGCCTTCTCGATCTTTGCGAGACGGTCCGCCCCGAGTTTTTTTATGAGATCCTGCCGGAACGCGCCCATCATAATTGCATCCAATCTTTCATGACAGGTTGATAGCCTTTGGAGACGAGCATCGCCTTGATCTCTTCGACATTCCGCGGATCCGAGATCTCGAACTGAGAAACGTCCTCCCCTTCCGGGTCGCCCAGGGTATGTCCTCCCACGCTTGTCGTAGAACCCGCGGACATACGCGTGATCCCGAGCGGCAAGAGATTCTCTCGAAGCGTCGCGCTTTCCCTTGTGGAAAGTGTGATCCCCAGCCGTGGAAGAAAAAGCCTGAGGGCCATAATGATCTGGGTGATGTTTCGATCGGTAGTCGTGATCACTTCCTTAAAATCCCCGGCATGCGGTCGGAGGCGCGGCAAAGACACCCCGATCTCCACATCGCCGTAACGATCTTGCAAGTACCGCGCCTGAAGACCCAAAAAAAACACTTCCCGGCGCCAATCGCTCAGGCCCAAAAGCGCCCCGACATTCACGGCTCGCATCCCCGCCCTCGCGGCACGTTCGGGCGCATCGAGACGGTCGCGATAATCTTTCTTGGGACCGGACTTGTGAACGCGGTCGTAAACTTGTTCGTCATAGGTTTCCTGGTAAAGCGTCAATCCGTCGACCCCCGAGCGTGCAAGGTCCGCGTATTCCTCCTCCGTCAGGGCGTAGATCTCAGCGGAGACCGAACTGAAATGTTTTTTAAGGATCTCCACACAATCCTTGATGTAGGAAATCGGGCTCCGCGCCCTGGAATCGCCCGTCAGGATGAGAAGATGTTCGATCCCTGTCGACGCGATGAAGGCGGCTTCCTTTTCGACTTCGGACATTGTCAGGGTCTTGCGAGGCATGGGGTTCCGCGCGTTGAACCCGCAATAAGAGCATTCGTTCTCACAAAAGTTTGAAAGGTACATGGGCGTATACAGCTGGATCGTCTTTCCGAAATGCTGCTGGGTCAAGGCATGCGCCTTTTGAGCCATCGGCTCCAAAAGTCCCTCCGCCGCTGGGGAGAGAAGTGCCAGAAGCCGCGCGGGATCATCCCCTTCGCGATGGATCGCTTGCTCAACATCCTGTGGCGAAAAGCTCTGGAAGTGCTTCTCAGAAGAAAGGGTTTTGTGTTTTAGGAGAATATCGTAATAGCTCATAGGAGAATCTTAGCGCGCTTCGTCGCGGAGAAAACCGGTCAGAGGTGAGGACGCACTGGCCTCGTTTGCCGCAGAGGCAAGCCCCGCCAGGTAGGCCCTGCGGCCCGCGATCACGGCCTCGCCGAAGGCTTGGGCCATTCCGACAGGATCGCACGCGATCGCGATGGCTGTGTTGACCAGCACCGCTGCGCATCCCATTTCCATACATTCACAAGCATCGGAAGGACTTCCAAGCCCCGCATCAACGATCACCGGCACCCGGATCTCGCGGATCAGGATCTCCACGAGCTCCCGTGTCTTGAGACCGCGATTACTGCCGATCGGCGCGCCCAGAGGCATCACCGCGGCCGCGCCCGCCTCTTCCATCCGCTTGGCCATGGAAAGATCCGGACTCATATAAGGAAGCACAATAAAGCCTTCTTTGACGAGGATTTCAACAGCTTTGAGCGTCTCGAGATTGTCCGGTAAAAGATATTTATTATCGCGAACCACCTCGATCTTGATCCAGTTGCCCTGCCCGCCTGCTTTCGCGAGCCTCGCGATCCGCACGGCTTCGTCCGCGGTCCTCGCACCCGAAGTATTGGCCATCAGAATGCAAGGCTTGGGAATATATTCCAGAATGTTGTCCGTCTGAGTGCTCATGTCGACGCGACGGAGAGCCACGGTCACAATATCTGAAGCGGCAGCTTCCAGAGCCTTTTGCATCACGGGATAAGAGGAGAACTTCCCGGTCCCGAGCAAAAGGCGGCTCTTCACCTGCCGTCCTCCAAGATTCAAAAGATCTTCCATGCTTATCCGCCTCCCACAAAACTAATGATCTCGATCATGTCCCGGTCCTTCACAGTGATTTTGGGCCAATCCTCACGCGCAATGATGCAAAGATTGTGCTCCACCACGATCTTCTCCGGGCAAAGGCCTTTAGCCGCGACGAGCGCGTCCAGACTTACGGGTTTTTCAACCGGCACTTGTTTTCCATTGATCGTTAGGATCATAAATTCTCTTTTTTTTCGGCTCCAAAGACGGCTTTCACGAAGCGCCACAAAAGCCGTATCAGAAGAAAGCCCAGGACCAACAACCCCGTGATTATAACGCAGGTCAGCACCGGATGTCTGATGAAAAACCAGTAAAGAAAAATGACAAGTCCCTGCTCGGCCGTACTCGCCCCGATGTTGGAAAAAGGTTCCGGCGAGGTATTGATCGCCAACCGACCGGCCGCCTTGGCCGTATGGGCATTCAGCGTCAAAGTCCCCGCAAGCATCGCGTACATGGCCTGGATCGCCGGACCGTGTTCCGAACCCGCCATATAGCCGATCGCGATCCCTCCAGCTGGACGGATAAAGGTGTGGACCGAATCCCAAACGGAATCAACATAAGGCACCTTGTCCGCGATAAATTCGATCGAAAATACGATAAAGGCCATTGAAAAAACAAGCGGGTTGGAAAAGATCCCAAGCTCCCCGGGCATGTGGATCCAGCCAAAATGCCCGCAAAGCCCCAGCAACCCCACCGTAAGATACAAACTGATACCGGAGGACCAACCCGCCAGAATAAGAAGCAAGACCTCTTGGGAAGGATTGGCGAGAAATTTTTGAGCGGCGGCTTGCAGGCCTTCGATATTCATGGGAATCATGAGCCGTATCTTAAATGAAAAAGTATAACGTTTCTAGCGCGACGCTCTTAACTGTCGCAGATGACCGCGAGCTGCCTCAATGCAAAAAAACATTTCGCGCAGCAAAGTACGTCGGAAGCGGCATTATGCTGGTCTTCAAAGTCTTCTCCGAAAAGCTTGATGTGAAGCTCGGAGAGTTTTGGCCATTTGTTCCCGTACGGCCCGGGAATCTTGCAATAGTCCGTGGCTCTTTTCATGGTGCAAATTTTAGGGACCGTTTGCAGCGGATCGGGCAGCGCAAGACGCAAGCTCTCAACGCGCACCATTTTTTCATCAAAATCAAGATTATGCGCGATGAGTTGAGCGGAATCCGCGACCGCCGCCGTGAACTCCTTGAGCACCGTCGCCATCGGAACGCCTTGCGCCAGCGCCTTTTCGGTGCTGATGCCATGGATCGCCGTAGCGCTTTCAGGGATCACAAAGCCCTCCGGCTTGATGATGTAATCCTTAAAGACAAACTTCGTGCCATCGGCATCAAATTGCGCCCACGCGATCTGGACAATATGCGGCCAGTTCTGCGTGTTTGTCACCGGCTCTTTCCAGCTCTTCGGCAGACCCGTCGTCTCCGTATCAAAAAAGAGATATGCTTTTTTTTCCGCAGTACTCATGGGCTCCTTTGGACTTCGCTTGAAACAAATGGGATAAAATCAGGATACGACCGCGACATTATAGAGTCTTCCCGGAAGATGTAAACTGAATGGTACCTTTCGAATAGGATTTCTGGAATTCATCGTTTTCAAGCGTATAATGGCCCCAAAGGATTTGAAACATGGCAGACACATCCCAACCTACCGACGATCAAGCGCGTGATCTTAAAAATGCCTCGCTGAGCGGCATCAAAATCGCATTCTTTGACGCGAAACCTTACGACATCGAGTCCTTTGACGAAGCCAATCGAAATCTCGGGTTTAAGATCACCTATCTCAAGAACCACTTGACGCTTGAGACCGCAGCCCTAACACATAACTTCCAGGCGATTTGCGTCTTTGTGAATGACGCCGTTTCCAAAGAGGTAATCGAGATCCTGACCCAAAATGGGATCCGCCTGATCGCGATCCGTGCGGCCGGATACAACAACGTCGACTTGAAAGCTCTCTTCAAAAAGATCCACGCTGTCCGGGTTCCCGCCTACTCCCCTCACGCCGTAGCCGAACACGCAGTCGCATTGATGCTGGCCCTCAACCGCAAGACCCACCGCGCCTACTATCGGACGCGCGACAACAATTTCACTCTCAACGGACTGATGGGTTTTGATATGAGGGGAAAGACCGTCGGAATCATCGGTACGGGCAAGATCGGCAAGGCCGCGATCGACATCCTGAAGGGTTTCGGGATGCGCATCCTCGCCCACGACGCATTTCCGGACAAACCTTTTCAGGAGAAAACCGGCATCGACTATGTGGATCTCCCCACCCTTTACAAGGAATCCGATATTATTTCACTCCACTGCCCGCTCAGCAAAGAGACCTATCATCTGATCAATGAGGCTTCGATCGCGGCGATGAAGCCCGGCGTCATGATTATCAACACCGGCCGGGGCATGCTGATCGACTCCAAAGCGCTCATCGGCGGCCTCAAAACCGGCCGGATCGGCTACGCCGGCCTGGATGTCTATGAGGAGGAGAGCGAATATTTCTTTGAGGACTTCTCCAACAAGGTGCTCACGGATGATGTCCTGGCCCGTCTTCTTTCGTTCAACAACGTCGTCATCACTTCGCACCAGGGGTTTTTTACGCGAGAGGCTCTTCAGCAGATCGCTGCCACCACACTTGAAAATATCCGTGAGTTTTTTACCGATCACAAACTTCCCAATGAGATCTGCTACCAGTGTAACCCGGCGGATTGCCCGCGCAAGACCACGGGAAAATGCTTTTAAAATAAGGAGTTCTTATGGCGCAAACCTCCAAGCCTCAAAATTTTATCGGGACATCGCTCGCCTACAAAGACCTGGTGGCCTATCAGAAACATTCGGTCGTCAGCAAACAGATCCTGAACAAGAAGGCCGGCACGCTCACCCTCTTCGCCTTTGACAAGGGCGAAGGCTTAAGCGAGCACACGGCGCCTTATGACGCCACGGTCATGATCCTCGACGGCCAAGCCGAGATCCGAATAGGGGGAAAGCCCCGCACCCTCAAAAAAGGCGAAATGATCATCATGCCCTCCGGGATCCCGCATTCGCTCAAAGCCGTGCAACGTTTCAAGATGCTCCTCATCATGATTCGATCCGCGGAATAAAAAAAAGGCGGCCGTCTCACGTGAGACGTGCCGCCCTTTTTATTTCGTTCCAGCCTTTTTTATTGAGGAAGCGCTGTCCTTCCCACCTTCCGGTCCGTGCGAAGATCCTGACGGGCTTTGTTGACATCCTTACGACCTGTTTTCCTCTCGGTCATGTTCGCCTGATGCAGGGTCTTCAGCTGGGCCTCAAGAGTCTGTACCTTTGCCTTATCTCCCGCAGTCCGCGCCTCCCGGATCTGCTTATGGAGCGCTTGCTCCTCGGTTCTGCCCTGCTGGGCCTTTTGCTGCAGCGCCTGCTTCTGTTCGGTGATCTTCTGTTTATCCGCATTTAACGCGGTTTGTTCCACCGCGTGAACGGGGAAAGCCCCGCACAAAAGAAAACAAAGTGCTAAACCTAAAATCCGCTTCATGGTCAACCTCCTTTAAAGGGTGAATGGGTCGTGAGAAAGACGCTTTATGCTAACCCCCGAGCGGGATTCTGGCAAGTCCCCTCTCCGTGTTGTTTTGGCCTCCAAAAGCGCCCCTTGCGTGTCTTTTCACCGTGATCTTTATGCCTGCAGATTCCTCCGTTGTGGGGCATAATAGAGATATGGGACCTGCACCCACGACAAGATTTTGGCACAAGCTCGAGCAAGGAAAAATTCAATGCGATCTCTGCCCCCGCCACTGCAAGATCGAAGAAGGACGGTCTGGTTACTGCATGTTCCGGAAATGCGTCGCCGGCGAATTGGAGCTTTTGACCTACGGGTATTCGAGCGGCTTCTGCATTGACCCCATCGAAAAAAAACCCCTTTTCCATTTTCTTCCCGGCATACCCGTACTCTCTTTTGGCACGGTGGGATGTAATCTGGGCTGCAAATTCTGCCAAAACTGGGACCTGAGCCGCCAAACGATTAAGAACGCCGACCTGGTCCATGCCCCGCCCAACAGGATCGCACGCGCGGCGCAGATCATGGGGTGTGTCGGCGTGGCCTTCACATACAATGATCCCGTTATTTTCCATGAGCTTGCCATCGACACCGCCCGTGAGTGCCGTGCCCTCGGCCTTAAAACCGTCGCTGTCACGGCGGGTTACGTTTCCCCGGAGCCCCGGGAGGAATTCTACGCCTGGATGGACGCGGCGAATGTGGACCTAAAGGGATTTACGGAAGAATTTTACAAAAAATACACCGACAGTTCCCTGCAGCCTGTCCTGGAAACCCTGGAATACATCAAGAAGAAAACACGGACTTGGCTTGAGATCACGACGCTATTGATCCCCGGGGTCAATGATTCCGATCAGGAGCTTCGGGCCATGACCGAGTGGATCGTCAAAACACTCGGACGGGATGTGCCGCTCCACTTGACGGCCTTTTACCCTGCGTACAAAATGAAGGATCATCCTTATATGCCGCCCGAGCGGGTGATCCACGCCCGCAAGATCGCTTTAGAGAGCGGACTCCGTTATGTCTACACGGGCAATATTGAAGACCCGCACGGCCAAAATACCTACTGCCATGCGTGCGGGAAAGAATTGATCACAAGGAACGGGTTCGACATCACGGGATGGAATTTGAAAGACGCCGGGAACTGCAATTTTTGCGGGGCGGTGTGCCCCGGCGTGTTGGGTTCAAGACACGGCATGTGGGGCTCAAAACGGCTTCAAATCCAGCTGAGACCGGACAAGGACTTTCTTCCGTTCGCGGTGGAATGAACGAATCCCTGTAGATGGTACGTAGTAAGTAGTACGTAGAAATTAAGAGGGATTTGTATTTTTTACCCACTACCTACCACCTACTACGTACGCTTTAGTTTAAGCAACTGATCGCTATACGAATCCGCGACAAGGTCCCGCGCACGGATTCCCAGAAGCTTCTGATAGAACTCGCATTGCTTCCGGAGCTTTCCGGGGGCCGCATGACCCTTCCCGCCGAAAACCTCGATCTCCACAAAACTCCCGAGCTTCTTGACCCGGTCGATGTGGAACTTGGCGTTTCTGATGTAATAAATCTCACGTTCCTTATCGACAATGACAAGGATCCCCAGCGCGACGGCCAGAACTTTTTTTAGAACCAAGCCCTCGGGACATTCGTAAAGAGCCGAATCGCAGCGTTTGGAGTTCCTTTGATTTTTGCGATGGTAATAAATGAGAGCGTTCTCGATATTCCCCACGCGAAGCTTGAGCCGCCCCCGGGGAACACGGAAATAGGTATCCACCTGATGGTCGAGGCCTTTGAACGCGGCTCGTTGGGCTTTTAGGATGGCGCGGATGCGGGCGGGGTTGGGGCAACGGGCTTTGATCTCCATGCTGATCGAGACCGTCATGAGAGTATTATCAAACGGATTTCAAAGGAAGCGTGAAGGTGAACGTCGAACCTTTTCCGGGCTGGCTCTCGACCCCGATCTTCCCGCCATGTGCCTCCACAATGCGTTTGGCGATCGCAAGGCCAAGGCCTGTGCTTTTTTCTCCCGCGGTCGGACGCACCTTGGTCCTTCCGAAATACCGGAACATCTTGGAGATCTCTTCCGGCGGAATACCCTGGCCCTGGTCCGTGACCGAAATGGCGACAGCCCCTTTAAGGATCCCGGCTCGCAAGATGATGCGGGTCTTGGGATTCGAAAACTTGATCGCATTCGTGATGAGATTATTGATCACCTGATCGATCCTTTGAGAATCCATGGAAATCCGGGGAAGCGTCGCCGGAACATCCAAGGTGAGCTCAATGGATTTAGATCGGGCCAAAAGAGCATGATGATGGTGCGCTTCCTTCAGGTAATCCTCCAGAAACACCTCACCGGCGACCATCGTCAAGTGACCCGCCTCGATCGCGCTAACGTCCAAAAGATCATTGATCAGGGTGAGCATCTTGTCACAGTGCTCGGCCATGGCCGCAACCGGTTTTTTCTGGGCATCCCCCAGGGGCCCCATCAAACCATCCTTCAGAATATCGGCGTAACCTTTAATGACCGCGATCGGCGAGCGAAGATCATGCGCCGCCATCCCGAGAAACTTGTTCTTGAGATCGTTGAAGCGAATCTGTTCCTCATAGAGCCGGCTCTTTTCCAGCGCCACGGCGATCTGTCCCGCAATGATACGAAAAAGCTCGCTATGCACTTGCCGGTACTCTCCCACTTTCATACTAGAGAAAAAAAGAAAGCCCACCGGCTTTCCCATGGCAACCAGGGGACAGGTCAAGCTCGAGCGCATTCCCTCCTCCACGACCCTCCTCGTGGAATCCGAATGGGGATGCTCCTTGAGGTGAGCCTCCAAGTCGTTCAGGATACGCGGAACCCCGGTCAGAAAAACCTTCTCGAGGCTACTCCCCGACATTTTTGCGGAATAATCTTTCCCGAGACAGATCACGGGCGATTCGGACCTCGCCCAATAAGCCCGTAAAACGGTATCATTCTCTTCGAGCAGGGCAAAGCCGATCCTGTCATAGGGGATGATCTCGCGGAGAGATTCATAGGCGCAATCCAGCACCTCTTCGACGAGTTTTCCCGAGTTAATCTTCTCGGTGATCCGAAGCAGCGCTTCAAGCTCGGTGGAACGAACTGACATGAAAGCCTCTCTTTTAAAAACTGCCGGAATTCTCAGCTACCGAACGGATTCTTCAACTTGTTTTTGAGCCCGCTCACCGCGCCGCCCAAGCTTTTCGCGGTCTCTCCTGAAATGCCGGCCTTACTTGCTAATGTATTCAACCCCTTTTCCGCGGCATCGGTCGCAAGTTTTGAGGAATTACTGAAAGCCCCCGTCAGGGTCCCTTCAAGGCCCCCGATATCAAAATTCACGAGATTCGACATCCCGGAACTCATCATGGCCTTCAGGATGATCAAACGCGACACGCTGTTCAGGTCCGTAATGTTCTGAAAACTTTGATCGAAATTAATCTTAAATTCCTTGGTCACGGCCTGCCCACTGGAGTAATCCACATAAACAACTTTCCCGATCTTCAGGCGCATCATATCGATCTGGATCGGAATGGGCTTTGCGGGCGTCTGGGGTCCCGGTTTCGGCGTCTGTGCCTGCGCCTTTTGAGTCCCCTGGAGCGCTCTCAGACGATCCAGATTCAGCTCGCCTTTTTCATTTTTCACGACCGTGAACTGCTTCAAATCGAGCTCTATATTTTTCAGATGCGCCTTCCCTTTTAAAAGACCGAAGAGTTCATAGTCCACGCGGATCTTCGGGACATCCAGCAACACGGTACCATGAAAGCCGGAGGGATTTTTCAACGTCAAGGCCTCGAGATCTACGAATGACGGACTAAGACCGATATCAAGCTTGCCCAAAGACAAGGGAAGCCCCGTCACAGCGGGAACCGCCGTCTCAAGCGCAACTTTCACGACGGTGTTCCGCGCAAGCACAAGACCCGTGACGGCCAGAACGATCACCAGAGCAAGAAACAGGAATGTTTTCAGCAGGAACTTCATAACGCCCTCCTATTTTTTGATCAGCGGCTGCGTTTTCTGTTCGGTTTTCTGTTCGGTTTGCTGTTCGGATATCTTTTTCACTGTCAAGGCGACCTCTTGTGCCACTTCGGGACGGCCTCGAGTCGTGCTCCAGAACTCCAGCGTTTCAAGCATGGCGGAGTGACGGATAGCGTCATAACCATACATCATCATTTCTTTAAAAATATCGGAGAACGCCCAATTCGTATTAGCGATCCGGTAGGCGGCAACGATCATCCCGGACCGGTCCCGTCCGCCGGTGCAATGGACCAACACCGGCTGGCGCGCGGGATCCGACAGGATCGAAAGCACGGCATCCACCGTTTTTGACGGCACAACTTTGTCCGTTGAAAGAGGGAAATGAAAACACTGGACCCCCAGTTTCTTTGCGTAGGTATCCTCCCAGGGTTCCGTCTCTCCATCAAGCCGCAGGTTCACGATCGTTTTGAGCCCGTACGTTTTCATAAGCGTCAGGGATTCGGGATTCACCTTGGCGGAACGCCATATGCCAGGGGCGACGATGTGGAAATTGGGCTGAACGCGCACGACCGAGGTCGCCGGACCGTCCGAAAAAGCGTGGATTTTCCTTGTCATTTGGAGGCACTTCCCCGGCCGGTCATGATGAACCCCTTGGGAGCGATAGTCGTTCGCGAGGAGCAAGCCGACCGAAAGAATCAGGGCCAGAACGAGCCATTCGATCCTTTCACCGAGCAGTAACCCTTTTATTTTTTTTGTCATTTTAAGCCTCCTTTATTTTATGTTATGTCAGCGCGCGATTCATGCGCTTGAAAATAGCTTCCTCGATCGCAAGCTCTTTGCGCGAGCGAATACGGTTCAGATGATATTCGACACGATCGCGAGGAACATTTAATTGTCCAAGGACGAGACGGTTGAGCTCATGGCTCGCCTCCCACTCTTCGGTCACGACAAGATCCGCCCCCAGTTCATAAAGACGCGGCATTTGGCCCCCATAGCGCGTCCGCACCGCAAGGGTCACGTCCGGATTGAGGGCCTGTACCACGCGAATGATCTGTGCCATACCGAGGGCATCGGGAAAGCTCACAATGACCGAACGGGCACGCATAATGCCCGCGCGCTTAAGAACCTCCTGGTTCGAGGCATCCCCGTAAAGAGCCTTCATATGCATCTTCTTCGCCTCGCGGATCCTCACCGGATTCATCTCCACGATCACGAACGGGATCTTCTCTTCCTGAAAAGCCGTGGCCAAATCCTGTCCCGTCGGCCCCAAGCCGCACAGAATCACATGCTCCTGAAGCGCCGTCAGAGTCCGATCCTCCCGATTCCAATCCCGGGGCGGAATGCCAAAGATCACATACCGGCTGAGGAGTTTCAGAATAAACGGGATTGCAGCAAAAAGCAAAGGCGTCATGAGCATGGTCATGAACGCCGTCGAAAGCAGAATCTGATACAACTCCTGGGTGATATTCCCTGAGCGGCGCGCCATTTCAATCAGAAGAAAGGAGAATTCCCCGATCTGCGAAAGGATGAGACCCGTGATCACGGCCACGCGCGGCGGGAAACCGAACGCCATGATCAGGATCGTCATGATGAAAAAGTTGATAAAAAGCACCAGGCTGACCACCGAGAGAACAAGCACGATGTGGCTCAGAAAAAAGTGGACGTCAAAAAGAAGCCCAATCGAAACAAAGAAAATGCTGACAAAAAGGTGACGGAACGGGATGATGTCGCCGATCAGCTGATGCGAAAAGCCGGTATTCGCGAACATAAAGCCGGCCAGGAGCGCGCCGATGGCCATCGAAAGCCCAAGCGCGCCGCTCCCCCAGGCCATCCCGAGACAAACCACGACGGAAAAGAGAAAAAAGATCTCGCGATTGCGGATCGCGGCCACGCGATGAAGGAGCTGGGGCAAAAGAAACCGCGAGAAGGCGAACGCGCCTGACAAAAGCAGCGCCGTCTTAAGAAAAGCGACCCCCAACGCCGCGCCCATCGAATGCGCAGACTGCCCGAAGGCCGAAAGGAAGATCATTAGAGGAACCACCGCGAGATCCTGGAAGATAAGGATCGAGATCGCGATGCGGCCATGCGGCGAATCGATCTCGCCGCGGTCCATAAGATATTTTAAAACGATCGCGGTCGAGCTCAGAGCGATCACCGATCCTAAGAAAAACCCCTCATAAAAGGTCCATCCTCTCCACCAAGCGAAGGCCAGGGATAAAGCGATCGAAACCAGGATCTGGAGAGAGCCGCCGATCACCGCGATATGCTGCATCCCGCGCAAACGCTCAACCGAAAATTCGAGGCCGATCGTAAGCATCAGGAGCACCACGCCAAGTTCCGCGAGCATCCGAATGTGTTCACTGTCGGAGAGAATACGAAGTCCGTGGGGACCGATGATCACGCCCGTCAAGAGGAATCCGAGGATTGCGGGAAGCCGGAACCTCGCGAAGATCACGGCCACCACCGTGGCCATCGCAAGAACGAGGAGAATTTCGCTTAAGAAAGAAGAATTTTCCATGGGCTCCCGTTTAGAACGCCGTTTGCAACCTGGCTAAGTATACAAAATCCCGTGGCAAACAATCCAGCACTATGCGCTGGTGATCATCACCCGGCACACACCGGGCGAAAATTGGTTGAATAATTTCGCCTTCGGTCGTTAATGATACATGGTGGAACATTGCTATGTCTTTATCCGCGGTTCGGAAAAACGGGTCCCACTTTTCGGGACTCTCGAAATACTATATATTGATCTACAAAAGACTTCTTAAATCATTAATGATCGTTTTTGCTATCTTGTAAATGTTGTGTAACCTTCCTGATTCGCCTATACTTATAAGTAGGAACACGAAGCGACACAACTGGAAGGAGAAACCGTGAGAAAAAAACGAGAGAAAGCGAAGACGATACACCGCAATAAACAAGCTGGTTTTTCGCTTTTAGAAGTCATGGCTTCCCTTTCAATATTCCTGGTGCTTTTCTTAGGGACATCAACCGCCATCATCGGCAGCACATACCTCAGCTCCTTCACGAAACACAAAGTTCAGGCCATGTATTGGGCCCAAAGATACATTGAGGAACAACGCCGACTGCCCTTTGCAAGTCTCGTGACTCTCCCCTCCGCTTCCGCCTCTATTGACACAAAAAGCACTTTCACAGCATCCGCGGATGATTTTAAGGGAAATAGGGTCGTCACGATCATACCTTACGCTAACGATGCCAATAGAAAAAGAATCCAGATCGAAATGAACTGGGCAGAGAAAATCATGGGGGGACAAATCACACTACGGGAATATTACTCCACCGATATCGCGAATGAGTCACAACTCAACTGATGAAGGCATAACGCCATGGCGAAAATGGGGCACTTATTAAAACGTGCAACGAGGATCTCTCCGGGGGAGAAGGGTTTTACTCTCGCGGAGCTTGTTGTCGCCATCGGCCTGTCCGCCCTGTTCACGGGATTGATCCTTGCGGCTCTGGCATCGTCGAGACAGGTCTGCACCTCCGTCACCGCGGATCAAGACCTTCAGCAGACCGCCAACGTCATTATGGACAAGATCATCAAAGGAAGTGCGGAGTCTGGTATTACTTATCGCCTGTCGGAAGCAACCACTTATTCGATCGTAGCTATCGACGAGTTGGATTTTAAAGACATCGGCGATAGCTCTTGGCGGGCCTACTTTTTAACTCAAAGTAGTACAGGCACGGAACTTTGGTATCGCCGCCCTATTGCAGGTGTCGCTGGAGCTGTGCTTATTTACAAAGCTCCTATCGGCACAACATTGACGCTGCGCTTCTGGCCACTTGGAGGGCCCGCATATACCAATATCACGGTCGGGATCGATGTCGGTCTTTCCAAAACTGTGAATGGGAGAACCGTCACAGGTTCCGCGACGACCATGATCAACATAAGGAATCATGCCACATGAGAATTCCTTTAAAGAATAAGAAGAACCAGGGATTTTTGTTGATCACGACAATACTTACCACCTTTTTGATCACGGCATTCTTGGCAGCCTTTTTAGTCATCGTAACAAGCGGCCTCAGACAAGCAAACAGAGCGGTTGAAGGCATGCGCGCCTATTACACCGCAGATGCGGGCCTCGCGGATGCATTTATACAGTTAAGGGCCGCGGCATCTTTTCCCTCAGCGTTTACTGTGAGCAATACGAGTTACTTGGTCGGCCCTAATAATCTCAATGGAAGTTACACCGTCAATGTCACAACCAATGGCGCCACATGGCCCACTTACACATTGGCCTCTACAGGTGTGTTTGGGAGCGCCTCAAAAACCTTGACCCTTCGCGTCAAAGCTACCTCTTATTCAAGGTGGAACTACCTGAGCCAGACTGAGATCTCTCCCGCCTGGGGAACTTTGTGGTGGGTGACAGGCATGTACGCAGAAGGTCCGATTCACTCAAATGGACAATTCAACATTTGGGGCTCCCCCATTTATAACGGTCCGGTTAGCCAATCTTCCTCTGCGATCAATTATGGACAGGGCGGCCCCCCCACAGACAATCCCAATTTCCAGAACGGCTTGACCCTTAGTGCCCCTTCCATTCCTTTCCCCACCGTTGATTTGTTGAACAGCGTCAAAAACGGCGCGGCACAAGCCAGCGGGATTTCATTGACGGGCGCCACAACCATAGTCATGGTATCGGATGGCACGATGAAAGTTACAAATTCAGCCAAGAACTGGAACGCCAAAAGCATGGCGATCCCGACAAACGGTGCGCTTTATGTCAACAATGGAGATGTCACTGTCCAGGGGACGCTGAAAGGGCAGCTCACGATCGCGACCAATCAAGCAGTCTGGATCAGCGATCATATCCGATACAACACAGATCCAAGAACAACTCCTGAAAGCACGGATATGCTGGGGTTGGTCGCAAGCTCGGATGTTACCGTCAAACAAAGCGCTCCAAACAACCTCGAGATTGATGCGTATGTTGTCGCCTTAAACGGCGCCTTTCAGCTGGAGAACTTTTCGACAGGCGGTTTTCAAGGCGACATGGTTCAATTTGGCGGCCTAATGAACAAATATTGCGGGCCTACAGGCGTCATGAATGCTAGCGGCGTCATTATTGACGGCTACAACCAGCTTCAGTATTACGATACGCGATTCAAGAATGCAGCACCGCCTTTTTTTACTCCTGTGAAAGATTCTTCTAATAGGATTGTTTATTCTAAGGTTGATCTAAAAGAAACATAAAAATTCTCGAGGCCACAATGAATCATGAGAACAAAATATTGATCGCGATAAGCGCCATTTTAATTATTCTGGCTTTTTTTGCATGGCATTCGATATCCCTGCTTTCAAAAAATAAAGCAACAATTGACGCGGCTCTTTTACCGTCTCCAACTCAAACTGCCGCTGACCCGGTCGTAACAGAGGTCGCGCCCCTTTCAACGGGCAGCCATCCGGTGGACTACCTACCTACCACTGAAGAAATACAGCTCAGCATTGAGGATCACACGCAGAAGCAGGCAGCCATGAAAAAACTGATGGCGACACGAGATGAAAAAGCGGAAAAAGTCATCGCTCAGGCCAGAGCCGCGTCAGCTTCAGACGCTTCTCAAGAAGCGGTCACTAAGGACGCGCCGAAGTTTTCGCCAGAGGAAAGAACCGAGCACAACAAAGAGCTCCGTGACGGCATCAAAGCCCACATCTACTTTCCGCGCTAGGGATAGTGTTTTATTCTGTTTCTGGAAGGAAATGAACAGCCTCGCCTGGGACACCGGAGTTTAAGAGGTATAGGGTTGACGCAGAAAGAAGCACGGGGCTCAGGACGAGGGCTTCGGTCGCTTCTCTTCTGCAAACCCTAAGCCCTGAAGATCTATCCTTTATGGTTCTCTTCCCACGCGCAAACTTTGGGGACTTGCAGAAATGCGTTGTATTGCATAAAGGAAACGCCGAGATAAATTTTCCCGGTGGCGTTCTCGCGAAAGCGGAACACTCCCGCCGTCAGTTCTTCCTGTTTGGTATACCCTTGCCCGGTCTGGATCTTTCCCATAGGGATGGCAGGATTGCCGTGACCATCAAGGCAAACTTTGTCGGAAAGCATGCCCTGCTGCGCGGATTGGTAGAATTTCTGGGCGGGATGGTCTTTCGGGATATTCGGGATCTCCGGCGCCGGGACGGTGCAACCGGAGAGAAAAAAGAAAAACGTTAAGAAAACATGGGGAAATCTTTTCATATTCGCATCCCCGCTAAAATTTAAATTTCAAATCCGAAACAAATTCAAAACTCGAACACTCCGAAACTTCAACCCGTGTTTTGATTTAGAAAATTAGAACTTGTTTCGAAATTCGAACTTCTGAATTCGGATTTAAAGCGCGCCACGCGCTTGGGTTATCACCACTTCCCCGTCTTCCGGGTGGAAGGTTTCGGATGATGCTGGATCGTCGACACAGCCTCATGCAGAAGCGAATCCGGAAGGGCATATTCCTTAAGCTCTCCATTCAGGAATTTATCATAACCTGCCAGATCCATGAGTCCGTGGCCGCTGTAGCAAAAAAGGATCGCCTTTTCTTTTCCTTCTTCGCGCGCCTGAATGGCCTCGTCGATCGCGCAGGCGATCGCGTGGCTGGTTTCCGGAGCGCAGATGGTTCCTTCCGTCCTGGCCCAGAGCATTGCTGCCTCGTAACATTTGATCTGATCGATCGCGCGCGGTTCAAGAAGCCCTTCCACCACACCCTGGCTTACAAGCGGTGCCATCCCGTGATACCGCAGTCCTCCGGCATGGATCGGCTCAGGGATAAAACTGTGGCCGAGCGTGTGCATCGGAAGAAGCGGCGTCATTTTGGCCACGTCGCCGTGATCGTAACTGAAAGGCCCGCGCGTCAGGGTCGGACAAGCCGTCGGCTCCACCGGTATGATCTTGATCTTCGCACCGTGGATCTTGTCACAGACGAACGGAAAAGAGATCCCGGCGAAATTACTGCCGCCGCCCGCGCATCCGATCACAATGTCCGGCTGTTTTTCTCCGACCATGGCGAGCTGCTTTTTCGCCTCGAGGCCGATGATGGTCTGATGAAGCATCACGTGATTCAGCACGCTGCCGAGACAGTAGCGCGTCTTCCCGCTCGGATCGCCCACGGCTTCTTCAATCGCCTCGCTGATTGCAATACCCAGGCTTCCCGGCGTCTTAGGATCTTTTTTCAGGATCTCCCGGCCAGCATGTGTTTCATGGCTCGGGCTCGCGACACAATTCGCGCCCCAAACGCGCATCAGACTTTTACGGAACGGCTTCTGGTCAAAGCTGATACGGACCATGAACACCTTGCATTCGAGTCCCAGGAGCTTTGAGGCAAAAGCGATGGCGCTGCCCCACTGCCCGGCGCCGGTCTCGGTCGTGAGCTTTTTGATCCCAAACTGTTTGTTGTACCAGGCCTGCGCCACCGCGGTATTTGGCTTATGACTGCCAGCGGGACTGACACTCTCATCCTTGTAATAAATGCGGGCCGGTGTCTTCAGATATTTTTCAAGATAGACCGCACGCTTGAGCGGTGCCGGACGCCACCGGTAAAGCATCTCCAGGATCTCTTCCGGGATATCGATCCAGCGCTCCGTGCTCATTTCCTGCTCGATCAGGTTCATGGGAAAAACTTTTTCAAGCATGTCCGGCGAGATCGGATTCCCGTCCGGCCCGAGCGGCGGCTGCATCGGCGTCGGCAAATCCGCTGCCAGGTTGTACCACTGCTTGGGCATTTCTTTTTCAGTAAGCGCGATCTTAATGTCTTTCAATGTGAGTTCCTTTCTTATGGATGATGGATCATGACCTTTTAATAATTTAGCGCATCCTGAGATAGCGGCGCGTCAGAGCAATCAGAAAAAGCGGTGTGACAAAGATCCCCGAAAGGGCTTCAAACGCCGCGACGCCGCGCACCCATCCCATCGGAAGATAATCGCCGTACCCGACCGTCGTGTAGGTAATAATGCTCATATAGAGAGATTCGAACAGATCGATCTTCTGAACGAAGCCCCCCGTAAGCACTGTTCCCGAAACATGATAACAGAGAGCGCTCAAACCGATGATCGCACCGGCGACCCCGAGGGTGCGGAACGGCAGCTCCCCGTATCCCCAGATCAAACAGCTAAGAGAACTGAAAAACCAGCTCATCATAGCGGACAAGCGATCTTTCCACGGCATCGCCTGAAGGCCGATCGCCCCTGTGCCTGGCTCCTGACTCCGGGTGAAGGTCTTCCATAAGCGCACGAGACGGGCGTCCTTCGACCGTCGATAACAATAGGAAACTTTTGTGAAATCCCCCTCTTTTTCATAAAGAAGGGCGGCTTCGCTGAAAAGAGATTCCGCATAAGCATAGTCTTTGGCGGCGATCGCCTGGAGCGCGGCAGATTCGTTGCGCGTCGCGGCATTGCGGAGGGGCTGCCATCCGGTATGAATATTCCAACAGGTCGCCGCGGAAGAAAAACAAACGGCGGCCTTGAGGGGTTCTTTCGCTTCCTGGAAAAGTTTGGCGGCTTGATCAAAAGTCTGGAACGCCTGATCGATCTTATGTTCGCCGCGAAGACGATGGGCCTCACGCTCCAGCGCGATGGCTTGTTCGATCTTCGTCTTTGATGCGCTCGGCGCGGTATTGAAGTGCGGTGTCTTTGGATCCATGGCGGGTATTCTACCTCATTTGTGAAAACTTGCCACTACGCGAGATCTCTCCGGCCACGCCTTGAGCCCTGCGAATGCAATCCGTAATCCCGAAACCTTCAAAACCATTCCCCGTAAGATAAAGGCCAGGGTGTTTCCGGAGCTCCCGCTCGATTTCGGCCACACGGTCGCGATGATCCGGCCCATATTGCGCAAGCTCCTGCGGGTAACGCTCCACGCCGGTCCAGAGAGGTGCCGGAAGTTTCCATTCGTTTTTCAAATTCGCCAGAACCCGTTCGAGGATCGCCTCATCGGAAAGATCAAAAATCGCCCGGTGGAGAACTCCAGAAATAAAGACTTTCGCGCGCACCCAGGAACTTTCTCTGGCGGCCCCCACCCACTTCAAGCTCGAAAACGGAGATTTGTCTCCAACGCCGGGCACGATGAATCCGGGACGCCTTCCCTCCGGTGGAACATCCCTCCGGTTGAATATAAGATTGATCACCGCGACGGGATCATAGCGAATCGCTGAAAGAGCCACGGCAAGTTCCGGGGCTGCCTCACGGATCAAGGCGGCCGACCGGCAGGCCGGCATAGAAAGACATACGTCAGCTGCTCCCAGGATCTCTCCATTTTCAAGGGCCACCTTCCACGGGCCCGTTCCTGCGATGGCGCGAACAGGTGAATGAAGGCGCAACACCGTGCCTCTTTGCAGTTGGTTCACCAAAGCGGTTACAAAACGGTCCATACCGCCTCGGAGCATCCACGCCTGGCTGGCAGGCTTGCTTTCGTTTTTATGAACCGGAAAATATTCACGGGCGCTCAGCTCGGCCGGTTCTGCCATGATGACACCTCGGATCAGCGGTCCCCCGACCTGTTCCACAAAGCCGGCCCCAAACCGCCGTCGCAAAAAAGCCCCAAGGCTTTCGTCCTTTTCGCCAATTTCCCGAGAGATCCAGGGCGCCAGTAGCATCCGCGCCTTGGCTGGAAGATCGAGAGCGCCGCTTGTTAGGATCCTCGCAGAAAAGGGAATGGAAAAAATCTGGGAGCCGCTTCGGATCGAAAGATTCTTGAGGGAAGGTTCGCTCCCGATGAGTTCGGCTGTAAGGCCAAGGCTTCGACATAATTCGAGGGCTTCCGGCCGGCTTCCGTCGAAAGTGTCTGCCGCGGCCTCGATCGAGAAATCTTTGTGCCGAAGAGTTCTGAGAACACCGCCCCAGCCATCGGAAGCTTCCAGAACAGTAACGCGCAGGGACGGATCCTGGGAAAGATAAAAGGCCGTGGCAAGGCCCGAAATGCCGCCGCCCACAATGACGACATGTCGGTCCTTCATAAGATTTTCCATTTGGGAAAAGAACGCGCAGGAACAACTTCTAAAAGATTATCCGTCATCCTGAGCGAAGCGAAGGATCTCACTTTGGGATTCTTCGCCCTTCGGACTCAGAATGACGCATCTCGCTGGAAGCTCTCAGCTCTCTTGGACGACAATCGTAAAGATCTTGCGGGTCGGAGAGTCTTTAGGATCCCAGGGCCGTTCATAAACAAAAGCGGCTTTCGTCTCGCCCCGGGTCAGAGCCTTGAACTTGAAAAGCTCGGTCCCGGGGACCCCGGGCATCACGTCCTGGGACGCGAGATGCTCAGAACTCAAAAACATGATCGTCTTATCGCCCGTCGGCAGAGTCATCTTCCACCGGAATCCTGTCGAGGGATTACTTCCAAGAGAAATCGAAAATTCCTGGCCCGGGCCAACCTTGATCGGAACTCCGGGATCCTGGAACACGAGTGGCCGGTTCACAACCGGTGCCGCAACTTCCGGTGCGTCGGCTTCCTTCTTCTCACCGTCCGCTTTCCCTGCCTCCGCGGGTTCGGCCTCATCGGCTTCCCCCTTCTCAGTCGTCACTTCCTCGGAGATCACGGCCTCAGCGACCGGAGACGGCACGGCGACAGAGCTAGGAACATCCGCGACGGCTTCCTTCATGTCTTCGGGAACGATCACATTGATCGTGACCGGATCGCTCCAGAGCGGTTCCGCGACATCGCCATCCTCGCTCATGCGCTTGAACCCCAACCGGAAGGTCACGGGCCCTGTTTTATCGTTTTTGGGGATATAAAGGATGACGCTTTTTTCGTACGAGGCGCCCGGATCCAGCGTGGTCTGCTCCAGGATATTCTCATCGCACGTCCAAGACTGGATAAAAACTCCGGCATTATCCGTCACCCAGTGTTTTTCATAAGAACAAGAATTGCTCCAGAATTCCTTGGACGTATCGGTGCTCAAATTCTTGACCGCGACATGCACGAGGAACATCATGCCGGTCTTGACAGAGTTCTGGTCCGAAACCGCCTGGATCTTGAGGGACAGATCCTCCGCGCGAACGGCAGGGACCTGGAAACAGCCGAGGGAAAGGATCAGCAAAAGAAGAAAACTCTTTTTCATGGGAAAGACTAGTACTGTGTCAGTTTTAAATTTATGGTTCACAGTACTGCACCGTGTACCCTTAATTTCAAAATTGACACGGTGCTAGCTGACCTTCTCGTAAGGATATTGATTTTTGATATGCTTCTGGAAATGAGTTCCGTGCGACGGAGCGGCCATAAGCGCGTGGTAAACACTTTCGGGAACTTGCCGGTAGCGGTAGACGCCGCCCGCCCGAAAGACAATTTCGAGGGTCAACGTCGCGTGATCGTAGCCGATCAGCGCCAGATCCCGGGACTTTACGGGTTTGACATCCATTTCTATCATGTTCGGAGCCCCTTTCGTTCAGGCCTTGGGAGCCTGGGCCGCCCGGACCGTTTCCAGCTCGTGGAATTTTTCGAGCAAGACATCGCGAGCCGGGACGTAAGTACCGTTCGGAAGTTTTAAATAAATGATCTGGTTCTTGAAAAGCGAGCGGTAGGTGTTCTTCCGGATCCACTGCTCCGGGTTTTCGTTCTTGTAATTCGTCATGAGATAGGCCAGCCCTAACGGATAAGCGATCTGCATGGGATAGTCACTTCCTTCATACTGAACCATGACCGATGTGGGGCGAAAGTAGTTCAGAATGCAGACAAGTTTTGAAAAATTGTTCGCGGGTTTCTTCAGAAAATCCTGGAAAGCCTGGGACTCTGCCATCGGCTGAAGCCCATCTTTCCCCAGAGCCGCGGGTGTCATCCCGCAAAAAAGAAGACTGACCGACACGAGAAAAATAGCGCTGATCCAAAGCCTTTTCATTTCCCGAATGATCCTTTTCCCTCTGACCGTGGCGACTCAAGCTTCATCGTGATAGGGCTCATGGCCCAGGGTCTTTTTATAATAATCCAAACATTCCTGGCAGATGCCGTCCTGATGCCCCCACTTGGGATGCTCTTTCAGGACCACCTCAATGATGTGATGGTCGGTGTGCTTTAAAAAAACCATCAGGTCTCGCTCAAGCGCTTCGTTGCAAACGGGACAAACATAGTTTTCCATCGGAAACCCTTCTCCGGGGAGAGACTCCAAGACTGACCGCGCGAAGGGCATAGCTTAAACGAACTAGAGGTGCGACTCAATTGAAATTTCCAAGGATCCCCTGGGTGAAACCCGCTCAATCGGTTTCGTCAAAGCCCCAATTGGCATGCAGAAAGTAGTTTTTGATCTCCTCTTTGTGCTCCTTGAGCTGGAAATGAAATTTGGCGATCCCCCCCTGCGGCAAATGGTCCGGTTCGGTCGCCACGCTGACACCCAAAAGGGGCACCCGGTCCTTATCAAAGATCACAAGCTGGGCCCGGATATTCTTGATGGCTTGGCCGACATTGTTGATGACGATCCCCTGCAGGGACGCGCCTTCGGTCTCTTGATAGTGGGTGCTGGCGCCTTTGATGATCACTTCGCGCGGCAGCTTCTGAAAATTCTCGATTTCTGGAAAGGATTCGATCCCCATAGGCCCTCGGTACAGTATGCTCTACCACCTATAGGAACGGCTAAAAGAGCCGGAACCTTCACCACATTTTTAGGGACCATTCCCAATCCCTAAAGTCTGTGTTATAGCTTTTGTGGATGGAGGCCGATAAAAGCTGTGACCCTTCCGCCTCTGTTAAAGGAGAAGTTCATGAGAAACACGGAGAAAGGCTTCACTCTTGTTGAAGTACTGATCGTTGTCGTGATCATCGCCATCCTCGCGTCACTCATAGTCCCCCGCATGCTCATGCAAACCGACAAGGCCAAAGCCGCCGAAGCAATCCAGATGGTGGGCGTCATCAAACGCGCCGCGGAAATGTACTACGACTTCCATGGAAGTTATAGTCCCACTGGGAGTGATTTTTGGGCCGATGCAATTCCGTGGGACCCCGCCCAGAACACCCCTGACGAATGGGCACAACTGGGTCTTCAATTACCGGCCGGAAAAACTTGGGAGTATTCATATCAGACTGATGGATCGTCTTACAACATCTTCGCTAATGGCGAGGGCAGCTTCAATGATTTAATGATGTATCAGAGCGCCCTCGATATGTATACCTGTTCCGCGCCGCTCAAAGATTTATCCCCCGACCGTTCTCAAGGCTGCACGATTTAATAAGATCAAACAGCCGGGCTGGAATTCTAGGGACAGGACATCTTTGATTTCTAAGACCTGTCCCTTTTAACTGTGGCGAGCCGAATCCACGGCGGCTTCATCCCCCGTTTCCAGCGTCAAACCTTCAAGGAACTTCTCAAACTCCTCTTCCATCGCAAGATAAGGCACGGGCTTGAGTCCCGTGATCCGCTCGATCGCGTCTAGGGTCCGGAGATCGAACGGGTCACTCATCGCCACGCGAAGCGACCCTTCCCCAACGCCCACCGGGACGGCCAAAAGGGCCGGAACCTTCACAGCATTTTCAGGGACCCTTCCAAATCCCAAAATCCTGTGTTATAGTTTTTGTGGATGGAGGTCGATAAAAGCTGTGACCCTTCCGCCTCTGTTAAAGGAGAAGCTCATGAGAAACACGGAGAAAGGCTTCACTCTTGTTGAAGTTTTGATAGTTGTGGTGATCATCGCCATCCTCGCCTCGCTTATAGTCCCCCGCATGCTGATGCAAACCGAAAAAGCCAAAGCGGCCGAGGCCCTTCAAATGGTGGGTGCCATTATGCGGGCCGGGATGAGAGAGTATGACCTCGGGAATACTGCGCCCATATGGATTTGTTCACAGACGGCTGAATGGAAAGCTGCGCTCGATCTGAATTGCACTGACAATTGGTCAGACATCGGGCTCCAAGGATTGGAAAAATCAAAATCGTTTTCTTATCGATACGAATACTATGACGACGGTGCCGGTAACTCCTATTTTAATGCGATTGCTGAAGGAGGCCCCATAGACCCGGGCGTTACGAATTTCCCGTACCTAAATTATATGTTCTACAATAACTGGGGTGGACTCAAAGGGCCTTCGTACGATTGCGACGGCAAAATATTCAAAAAAACAAAAGGGGTTCCAGGGGACTCAAATCCCTGCGCCATTTAAGAAACAAGCGGTGGTCACTTGAGGGCTGTCCCCTGTTTTAGGTCCTTCATCAAGACCTGGGCCTTCCAGAAAGTCCCGGTCTAGTTCGACATCTCCGTATAACCTATGACCTACTTTTTTTCGGCCGGCGACCTACTGCTTTCCGACATGCGATTGACGTTTTCACGAGCCTCTTCATCGACGTCAGCCTCGGGCGTCAGACCTTCGAGGAACTTTTCAAACTCCTCTTCCATCGCGAGATAAGGCACGGGCTTGAGCCCCGTGATCCGCTCGATCGCGTCCAGGGTCCGGAGATCGAACGGGTCGCACATCGCCACGCGGAGCGATCCTTCCCCGACGCCCACCGGAACCGCGCGATGATGGAAGATGAATTCCGAGTTTAAAAGATGGAAGATCGCGGGATCCGGCACCCAGCCCATGAGACTGAAATACGGGATCTTAAGCTTCTTCTCGAGCATCTTGCCCACGTCTTTACTTGAGATAAGATTCATCGCGATGAGGGTCTGACCGAGCCTCTGCCCGGTGCCGAGATGCTGTTTGAGGGCCTGGCTCAGCTGTTCTTCGGTGATCAGTCCGGCATTCACAAGGACTTGTCCCAACGGATCGACACGCTTCTTGGGTTTGGCGGGTTTGATCTCGGGTTCCAGAATATGGACGGCATCCTCCAGCTGGCGGATCGGCGACGAACGGCGGTCCTGAAGATAATGGCTTCCCGGCTGGCTTTTCAGATAGGTCTTCACTTCCGCGGCGTCTTGCGCGATCTCGCGAAGATTCACATACTCCCGGTAAAGGTTGGTGCATCCCGCCACCGAGCAGGACATGATCGGAAAATTTTCCATTTTTTTCCGGCGGTTCTCCACCCGGATGAAACCCGCTTCCCGGTCCGTCTTATTGTAATAGGTCGGGATGATCCGGTCGAAGTCATCGATGAACTGGCGGGCGAAAACCTCCTCGAGCTCCGCCGGCAGAACGACAATGAAATCATCCCCGCCGATATGGCCGATGAAGCACTCCCCGTCCCGCGCCACGGCATGGCTGGTCGCGACAAGGATCCGGGCGGTCTGAAGGATCACGTCATCGCCTTTTTGAAAACTGTAATGATCGTTAAAGGCCTTGAATTGATTGATATCGATATAGAGGACCGAGAATTTCTCGCCTGCCTGGATCTTCCTCGCGACGATCTTCTCAATGGCGTGATTGCCCGGCAAATGCGTGAGAGCGTTCGCCTCCACCCGCTCCATGGTCTTTGAGATATTGAGGTTCACGCGCAGCTGCAGGACCAGCGGGCTGAAGGGCTTCAGCAGGAAATCATCAAATCCTTTTTCATGCCCGAGCATGAGCTCCGTCAGCTTCTGCTCCTCCGTGATCATGATAACGGGAACCGCCATCAAATGGGAGCGGGAGCGGATGATCTGGATCAGCGATTTGCCGTTCACCGGTTCCATGTCACTCGCCAGCAGGATCAGGTCCAGGACTTCGCGCTCAAGGAACCGCAACACCTGACTGCTCTTGGAGGCTTCAAAAACTTTATGGTGGCGGGAGTGGAGGCGCATCAAGATGAGTTCCCGCGTCGCTTCATCTTTCTCCGCGACGAGAATCCGTTTCCCTTTGATCACGAGAAACTCTCCTTTTTCGAGGGAAAATCTCTCTTTTTCACGTCACTGCAAAAATCGCGTGCCGCTTTTCTCATGATCTCTTCGATCTCCGCGTAGCGCCTCACAAACCGCGGGCTCACCCCGGAGCGGATACCGAGAATATCCTGGAACACGAGCACCTGACCGTCCGTCGAGGCTCCGGCGCCGATCCCGATGGTGGGACATTGCACCGCCGCGGTGATCTCCGCGGCAAGCTTCGCCGGCACGCACTCGAGCACGATCGAAAAAACGCCCATCCGGTCGAGCAACTTCGCGTCCTCCAGGATCGCCTCCGCTTCGTCCGGATCTTTCCCGTAAACACGGTATTTCCCATCGCCGATACTCTGCGGCAGCATCCCGATATGGCCCATCACCGAAATACCTTCGGTCACAAGTTTTTGGACTTGGTCCTGGATCTTCACGCCGCCTTCAAGCTTCACGGCGTCGGCTCCGGCCTCGCGGAGAAAACGTTGCGCGTTGATGAACGCGAGATTGGGATCATTATAGGTATGCACCGGCATATCAGCCACCACCAGCGCGCGCTTCACTGCCTTGGCGACGGCCTGGGTGTGATAAAGCATCGGCTCCATTGTCATGCCAAGCGTATTTTCGTGACCGAGAAGCGCCATCCCGACTGAATCACCGATCATGACAATGTCCACCCCTGCCTCATCCGCGATCCGCGCGCTCGGAAAATCGTAGAGACTGAGCGAGGTGATCGGCTCGCCGGCCTGCTTTTTCGAATAGATGGCTTGCGGAGTGAGCTTCATGCTTTGGGTACGGAGTAAGGAGTACGGAGTACGGTGAAAAAACATTTGCGCCGTACGCCGTACGCCGTACTCATTTTAGTTGCCATTCATAAGCGATCATAAGATTTTCCATGAGCATGGTGACGGTGAGCGGCCCCACGCCTCCCGGGACGGGCGTGATAAAAGCGGCATGCTTCACCGCCTCATCAAATTCCACATCCCCTTGCAGCTTCCCGTCGACTTCCGTGGTTCCGACATCGATCACCACCGCACCCTGCTTGATCCAGGCGCCTTTCACAAGACCCGGCTTCCCGGAACAGGCCACGACGATCTCGCTCGCGCCCACGATTTTCTTAATGTCTTCATCGGTGGTGCCGGTATTGCAAACCAGGGTCGTAACGCGCGCCTCGCCCAAAAGAAGCTGCAGCGGCCGGCCGACGATCGCGCTTTGCCCGATGATCGCCGCCTTTTTTCCGCGAAGCATAACGCCGCTCGCTTTGATGAGCGTGAAAGCCGCGAATGCCGTGGGCGGGATCAGCTTGCCGCGACGGAGCACGATCAGTCCGAGGCTCGTGGGATGGACGCCCTCCACATCCTTCTGAGGGTCCATCGCCAGAAGGATCTTCTCGGAGTTGATCCCTTCGGGAAGCGGCATGGAAATGAAAAGTCCGTGAACTTTTTTGTCGGCGCTCAACTCTTGGACCTTCTGGATCAGAGCCTTTTCGCCTTGGACCTGATCGGGCATCACACGCCTAAAATCGATCCCCAGCTTCGCCGCAAGCTTTTCCTGGCTGTTGATATACCAGACCGCGGAAGGATCTTCACGGGTCTGGATCGCGACCAGGCACGGCTTCGGACGTCCCGCCGCCGCAAATGAAGCGATCTTCTCCAGGATCTTCTGCTGTAACTGTGCCGCGATCGTTTTCCCTTCTAATCTTTTCGCTTCCACTTTAATAAAACCTCATTTTGTCATCCCCGAATGCTTTTATTGGGGATCCAGTTTAGATTCCAGCCAAAGTTTTATTTTGACTGGATTCCCGCCTCCGCGGGAATGACACAAAAATAGGATCAGGCTTTTTCCGCTTCAAACCGCTTCCGGAGCTCCGCCAAGGCTTTCTCGGCACGCTCCTTCCGCTCGTTATTTTTCATATAAACCACATTGATATGCGCCGTGTGGTAGGCGCCTTCGAACGCCGCCGACAGAAGACCGTCACTCACGATGAGATCATTCGCCACCGCGCCCTTCACGAGTGTCTTCATATGCGCGTTCCATTCCCGGGCCATCACAAGGATAAGCGCGAGATCGGCCTGGAGCCGGAACGCGTTCTGGAGCGCGTTCTCGAGTTTCTCCGGAGTGGCCCCCTCCTTGTAACAAGCCATCACGTCATCATAAACCTGAGGATCAAGCGATACCACTTCAAGCGCGTCGGCCTTGGTTTTCTCAAGCGACTCCACGATCTCCGCCATGCGCTGTTTGTTCGCTTCCTCCTGGAATTTCTGTTCCTCCGTAAGGCTCGCCTTCGGTTTTCGCTTGAGCGCGATACGCGCGACCATTTGCGTGAGGGCCATCCCGAGCGCCCCAGCATACGCGGAAACGCTCCCGCCGCCCGGCACCGGCGCGTCGCTTGATAATTCCCTGAGGTAACTTTCCAGGCTAAGGTCAGAATAATTTTTCATATTCATCTCGCAATACAGTTAGCGGGGAACGCCGAACGGGGAACGAAAAGCGGCTTGCGTTTCCCGTTCCCCGTTTCCCGAGGTTTAGGCTTCTTTCAGGCGGCTATTATACACCAAGACCGTCGGTTTCTGGGGGGAGGAAATTCTGCGGGACAGCGTCCGTTTTACGGCTTACTGCCAGGTCTCGCGACGAATGAGGGCTTTCTGGTAGACATCTTCGTATTGCTTGGCGGCATCGAGCCAGGAGAAATGCTGGAGCATGGCGCGCTTGCGCATCACCTCCATGTGCTCAGGACGATCGTAATAGGTGCTGACGGCCCAACCCACGGTGTCATAAATCGCCTGGGGGGTTCCGATTTCATAAAGAAACCCGGTCCCGAAGCCGGTCTTTTCTTCATAGGGAATGATCGTATCTCGGAGCCCGCCCGTCGCGCGCGCGATGGGAAGCGTCCCATATTTGAGGCTGTAGATCTGATTGAGACCGCACGGCTCATAGAGCGAGGGCATCAAAAAGAAATCCGCTCCGGCCTCAATGATATGCGCCTTACGTTCGTTGTAGCCGACCCATGCGCCGACCTTGCCGGGATAAAGCGCGGGCAGCCCTCCGAAAAAGTCCTCCTGGGCCTTCTCCCCGCTCCCGATAATGGTGAACTGAACATCCATGTCCCGCAGGATACGATGCATGACGAGCATCAACTGCTGAAAACCTTTTTGCTCCGCGAACCTTGAAACGATCCCCACGATCGGAACCTTCGGCTTGAGATCCAAAAGAAATTCCTTCTGAAGAGCCGCCTTGCAAAGTTTTTTCCCGGACATATCCCGCGGCGAATAATTCGCCGGAATAAGATGGTCGATCTCGGGATCCCAATGATCGTAGTCAGCGCCATTGAGGATCCCGAAAAGATCCTCCTTGCGCCTTTCAATGTAGGTCGAAAGCCCGTTCGCGCCGGGTTCGCCCAGGATCTCCTGGGCATAGGTCGGACTGACCGTCGTGACGGCATCCGCGAAAAAGACGGCACCTTTCATGAAGTTGATGCCGCCGAAATTCTCGAATTTAGCATCCGTGAAATTATCGCGTCCGAGACCCAGGAAACCGTACGCATCCGCCGTGAAGGTCCCCTGATAAGCAATATTGTGGATGGAAAAAACGCTGGCAGTGCCGGCGAAAAAGGGATTGCGCTGCTCCCAGATCTTGAGATACGGTGCGACAAGCGCGGTCTGCCAGTCGTGGCAGTGGATGATATCGGGCTGGAATTTCAGATCCTGGCAGAGCTGAAGACAGGCGCGGGAAAAAAATCCGAAGCGCTCGGGATTGTCCGCGAATTCCCAATTGCCGTCGTCATAAAGTCCGGCGCGGCCGAAGTAGCTTTCGTGCTCGATAAAATAGACCGGAAATCCGTCCGATTTCCCCTCGAAGACCTGGCACCAGACGACCCCATTGCCGGTCGGAACACCCATGGGGCCCAGGACCGGCCTAAGTCCGTACTTCTCCTTGCTGATGGACCAGTAACGCGGCAACACCAGACGGACGTCATGCCCGAGCTTCTTCAGGATCTTGGGCAGCGCGCCACACACGTCGCCGAGGCCGCCGGTCTTGATGAACGGGGTTGCCTCCGAAGCCGTGAAAAGAATTTTATATTTTTTGCCAGTCTTCTTTGCCATGGAGCGGAATAATACCACAGTTTCGAGCCTATCGGATGACAAAAACCTCTTAGCCTGGCGTTGTTACGTCTTTCTTCGCCGTACTCCGTACGCCTTACGCCGTACTCATGCCCATGTTATAATCCCGCCATGGAACCTAAAATTAGCGTCATTATTCCCACCTACAATCGCGCCGCGGTGCTTCCCCGTGCGATCAATTCCGTCCTCGCGCAATCCGCCACACAGCGCTGGACGGATCCGTCCTTTGGCGGAAAAGACGCGGAGTTCGAAATTATTGTTGTCGATGATGGATCGACGGACGACACAAAATCTTTGTACGGAGTACGGCGTACGGCGTACGACGAAAACTCAACACCCTGCAACCAAAGCTCCGTACTCCGTTCGCCTTCCGCCGTACGCGTTCGATTTCTTTCGCAATCGAACGGCGGCCCCTCCGCTGCCCGCAATCTCGGCATCCGGCACGCCAAGGGCGAATGGATCGCTTTCCTGGATTCGGATGATGAGTGGCTGCCGGGAAAACTCAAAGCCCAAATGAAGTTCTTCGGGGAAAACCCAGACTGTCTTATCTGCCAGACCGAGGAGATCTGGATCCGGAACGGCAAGCGCGTGAACCCGATGAAGAAGCATCAAAAGTCCGGCGGTTTCATCTTCGAAAAATGTCTGCCTCTTTGCGTGGTGAGCCCGTCAGCGGTCATGATGCACCGGAAACTTTTTGACGAGGTGGGGCTTTTTGACGAGTCGCTTCCGGCCTGCGAGGATTATGACCTGTGGCTCAGGATCGCGTGCCGCTATCCCATCGGCCTGATCGAGAAACCTCACATCCTGAAATACGGCGGTCATGCCGATCAGCGCTCCCGGGAGTTCCCTGCTATGGACCGCTTCCGCATCCAGTCCCTCGCGAAGATCCTCTCACAAAACATCCTCACGCCCGGGCAAGCCGTCGCGGCACAAAGTATGCTTGAAGAAAAAGCGCGGATCTATATCGAGGGAGCCATGAAGAGAGGAAAGGAAAAGGAAGCGGCTGTGATTCACAAACTCATCGGATGGAACGCGGGATCAGGGAAAAACTGCTAACTCTTCGAGGGTGCTGTCGCGGCAAACTGCGTCAGCAGGTCCCCCCGGGAACGGGGCGGCAAGAGCGTCAGTTCGCAGGCACTATCCAGGATCTGCTGAGTTTCGAGGATCTCAAAGAGTGTTTCCGAAACATCTTTATCCTTGGCAATATTCTGAAGTTCCCTGCCGACGATATCCGACCGGATCGCGACCGCGCGGGCAAACTCAACCGCCGCTTCTTTCTCCGCGGTACTTGAAATAATACTGACCTGATTCGCCCCGTCCTGACGTATGGCGGAAGTCACCTGACGGAGCCGGTTCACGACTTTCTCCTCAATCTGCTTCACCATCCCGGCATCGCGGAAATGGACTTTCCGGACATAGATCGAACCGACCTTATAGCCCCATTCCTTGGAGTCGGCTGTAACGACATCACGAACCAATTGGCTCATGGTGTGGCGGTCTTCCATCATGGCGGCAAGCTTCATATTGCTCAAGCACCGGACGGTCGCGTTGCTGACATTGGCGGCCAAAGATCCTCGCGGATCCGCATTGCGAAAAACATGCGCCACAGCGTCGGAAATAACCATTTCATACCAAACCCCGATCCCCATCGGCGCGCCTTCTTCGGAATTCACGGGATTGCTCCGGATATATTCCTGTTCCAGCCCCAGATAGCGAATATGGCATTGCCCCAGGATGTTCACGACAATGGCCCCCAGGCCAAGCTCGGACCACAAAAAATGAAGGCCCGGTTCCTCGATCACCCCGAGAACATTTCCGAAAAGAACATACACCCGGGCTTCGTTCTCATTCACGATCGCGTAGACACCGAACGTCTTCAAAAGAGAAAGCACGAGCGTCTCGAAAACGAAGCAACACACCACCGCGATCGTCAGCCCCCACCAACCCATCGTCGAAATATCGGTCAGATTCATTTGGTGGCCTCCGCGACGACCCGCTTGGCTTTACCGAAAAGCTTGAGTTTTACATTTCTCAGGTACAAACGGATCGCGTCGGGTCCGTTCTTTTTCAGATTGACCAACTGTTCTGACAATTGTCTGAGAAGCTGTACTTCGGCCTGGGCCTTAAGCGTTTCAATCTCCACAGCCCTTCTTGACTGAACGATCTTTTGATCCGCGGACGCCTGCGCGACACTGATCTCGGAGGACACCTGGTTGTGGGCGGTGTTGATGGCAGCCAGTGCGGATTCCACTTCGGGAGGCGGATCGATCTCGGTGATCAACGCCGCGTCCAGAGCAATTCCGTACCTCGCGATCGACGACACGCACTCCTTTTCCATGCACCGGTTAAGCTCACTGAGGTTCTTTCGCAGATCATTAATGGAGATCCCTGGGATATGGCTGGATACGGGAACTCCGGGCAAAGTCCCCAAACCGTCCGGGGTTTCCGGCGCCACAAAATTCGCGATCTTTTCCCTGAGGACCGAGACAAAATAGCCCATGACGTGAACGATCGGAAAGCGCACCCCGAACAAATAGGCATAAAGATTTTTCTCACTGACCGTGTAGCGGATCTGCCCCTTCAAACCAGTATTCAGCTGATCCTTGGTCACGGCCTCAAGCACCGACCAGTTGTGATTGGCGGTACGGCTTTCGGGATCGTAAGCCACGGTGACGGTCTGGGTCGCGATGGAAACCTTATAGACCTTCTGCCATGGAAATTTGAAATGAAGTCCGGGAGGAGTAACGCAAAGCATGGGATAGGTATAACGCTCTTTTTCGTCCGGCCGGAGCGTTGCGGCGATCGGATCGTCCATCGTCGTGTTCTCGCCGAAGCGGGGGGCTTTCCCGAAGGTCGTGACAACCGCGCGCTCGTTCTGATCCACAGAATAAAATCCGGAAAGCAAACACCGGATCACGAACCAGGTCAGGATCCCTAAAAAAACAGCGAGACTGAATGTCATCCGTGGACTTTACTCCATTTTAAGTTCCGTGAGCATCGCGCGACTGCCACTCCCAACGAAAGACACTGTAGCATTCCCTTTAGGTGCTGTAAAGTCAGACGATGCATTTCCTTCCACCAAAAAAAGTTTTTCCACACCCCCACCAGGGCAGACAAGGTCCGGTACGGGATAAAACTTTACGGCAGGGAATCTCGGGACCTGGGGACTTAGATTTTGTTTAAAAACCAGCCGAGCAGTATGACCTGGGGAAGACTGACCGCGAACATCCAGATTGCCGTGCGGGGCCCGACATTTTTCCAGACCAGCGCGATCTGCGTGAAATTCGTCACCACCCCCGCCATCAGGAAAGCGAACGCGTTGCCGAAAGCCCCGGTCTGCCGGTAGATCTCAAAGGCCAACGGCGCGGTCCCCTGAGAACAAACCTCGATCACGGTCGCCATCCCAAGCGTCATAAAAAGACCCAAAAGGGTTGGTCCGAGGTATTGGCGGAAAAGATCCGGAGGCACGAAGGCGGAGATCAGACTGGCGACCACGGTCCCGAGAATGATCCACACAAGGACCATATTCACAAGGCCCCGCATGCCTTCCCAGACGCCCCGGACGTCTGCCAGCATCGCCTCCGGCGTCCAGCGATAATTCCGGAATTTTCTGGCCAGGTCTTTGCGGATGGAAAAATCTTTTTCGACGGTCAGAGAGTTCGGATTTTTTTCGATCTTCCCGAAATGTTCAAGCCCCTGCAGGATCAGCCCCGTATTCAGAGCGACCCAAAGCGCTCCGCCGACGATCAGGAGCGCCTTCCATCCGAAAAATCCGAAAAGGAGGATCGTGATCGGGAGGTTCGCCCACGGACTCGCCAGGAGAAAGCTTACGACCGCCGGACCGGACGCGCCTTTTTTGTGGACTTCCATGGAAATGGCAAGAACCCCGTGGCAGCAGGCGCTCATGAGGAAGCCGAGGCCGACCGAGTAGAGGATCGTACGGCGTTTGGGAACCGCCAGATGCTTGGAGATATATTCCTCAGCCACAAAGTGATCGATGAGTCCCCCGAGCAGAAATCCGAACGCCACCGGCCAGAGGATCATGCGGACATAATGCATGAAGGCGGCGTAAAAGGGACGAAACACCGGAAAAAGAAGGGACGCGCCGAGCAGCGCGAGCGTCAAACCGATCCCAAGAAAAAGCCCGGAAAGATACCAGGCTTTTTTCTTTTCGCTCCCGGCCGGACAACAGCACGTCCCTTCTTCCATTAAAGAATCTCCCGCTCTATGCTTTTTTATTTTTTCTTGGCGGCGGCAGCACCAGACGCGCCCAGCACCGCGCCGGCAGCTTCCTGCGCGTTCATTTTGGCGATCGCTTTAACCGGGTCTGCTAAAAACGCTGCCTTGCAGGCCGGACAGCAGAGGCCGTACTTTTTCCCCTGGTACTCCACAAAATTCGTCCCGGACACCGGGTCCCCGGAAATCGGACAGAACCTGTTGCCCACTTCCACGGTCTTGTCTGCTGCAAAAACTGGCAACGCCGCCAGAGGCATGAGGAACATCGCGAGTAACGCAACTGCCAACAACTTCTTCATACTGTTTCTCCTTTTTATTTTGACGCGTTTAAAATCCAATCGGCCCTGCCTTGTTTCATTTCAACCCGCCACTTCCATAGGAAGTAGACAACGGGGTACACCAATAATTCCAGCACAAAAGAAGTGGTAAGCCCGCCGATCATCGGCGCCGCAATGCGCTTCATGGCATCCGAACCCGCGCCTGTCGCCCACATGATCGGTAAAAGGCCCATAAAAGCGGCCATCACGGTCATCATCTTGGGCCGCACGCGTTTGACCGCGCCGTGCATGATCGCGTCCTCAAGATCTTTTTCCGTCCGCATTTTTCCTTTGTCGACGGCATCATGATACGCCAGATCAAGGAAAAGGAGCATGAAGACTCCCGTCTCCGCGTCGAGACCCATCAGCGCGATCATCCCGACCCACACCGCGATGGAAACGTGATAGCCCAGGATCCACAGAAACCAGACAGCCCCGACGAGCGAGAATGGAACGGCCAAAAGCACGATCCCGGTCTTCACTGCGGATTTTGTATTCATATAAAGCAAAAGGCAGATCAGGAAAAGCGTGAGAGGCAGGACCACCTTGAGCCTCTCCTTCACCCGGATCATGTTCTCGTATTGCCCGCTCCAAAGGAGCGCGTAGCCTTGCGGCAGCTTGAGCTCGCGCGCGACGATCTTTTTGGCCTCCTCGACATAAGTCCCGATGTCGCGGCCGGCCATGTCCACATACACATACCCCGCCAGAAGACCGTTCTCGTTGCGTATCATCGCGGGGCCGGAAACTTTCTTGATCTCCGCAAGCTCCGCGATCGGGATTTGCTGTCCTGTCGCGGTGGAAACGAGGACGCGCTTCAGCTTCTCGATATCATCACGGAATTCCCGGGAATAGCGGACATTCACCGGATACCGCTCGCGGCCTTCGATCGTGGTCGTGATATTCTCCCCGCCGATGGCCGAGGTGATCACTTTCTGAACATCGTCGACGGAAAGCCCGTACCGCGCGAGGGCCTCACGCTTGATATCAAAATCAATAAAATAACCGCCCGCCACGCGCTCCGCGTAAATGCTCCGGGTGCCGGGGACATCCTTTAGGATCATCTCGATATGCGTTCCAAGTTCTTCGATCTTTTTGACGTCCGCGCCCAGCACCTTGATCCCGATCGGCGTGCGAACACCGGTGGAAAGCATGTCGATCCGGTTCTTGATCGGCATCGTCCAGGCATTCGTGGTGCCCGGAATCTTCAGCGCCCCATCAAGTTTTTCCACCAATTCTTCGCGCGAAATATGCTCCGGCCAGATCCAGGCAAGTGGTCCCTTGAACCATCCGGGAACCCAATTGGAGTACCAGCGTTCTTTTCCGGACCATTTTTTTTCAGGCTTCAGCAACACCACCGTTTCCATCATGGAAAAGGGCGCGGGATCCGTGGAACTTTCCATGCGCCCGGATTTTCCGAACACGCGCTCGACTTCCGGGAATGATTTCAGGATCTTATCCTGCTTTTGCAAAAGCGCCTGCGCCTCGGTCACGGAAATTCCCGGCAGCGTGGTCGGCATATAGAGAAGGTTCTGTTCCCAAAGCGGAGGCATGAACTCGGAACCTAATTTAAGATAAACGGGAATAGCGGTCAGGACAAGCAAGAGGGCCGTGATCAAAGTAGCCTTCCGGTATTTCAGGACGAAGCGGCAGGCCGGCTCGTAGATCTTAAAAAGCACCTTGCTGACCGGATGTTTTTCTTCCGGATAATAGGTCCCGACCGTGAGGGCCGTCGCCGCTTGGGAGAGTCCGGCCTCGACCTTCTTCGAAAAGAATGGCAATTTGAATTTGATCGGATCCATCCGCGCGAAAAGCATCCGCATCGCGGGATCCAAAGTAATGGCAAGGATCGCCGCCGCGGCCATCGCGAGCGTTTTTGCCCAGGCAAGCGGCCGGAAAAGCCTCCCTTCCTGATCGAGAAGCGTGAACACCGGCAGGAACGAAACCGCGATCACGAGAAGCGAAAAGAAAACCGCCGGTCCGACCTCTTTCAAGGCTTGAAGCCGGACAAAATGGAAATCGCCTTTGCGGCCGCCCTGGATCCATTCCTCCAGACGTTTGTAGGCGTTCTCCACTTCCACGATTGCGCCGTCCACCAGAACCCCGATCGAAATGGCGATGCCGGAAAGCGACATGATGTTGGAGGTCAAGTGCATGGCGTGAAGAAAGATGAAAGACAGCAGCACCGAGATCGGGATCGTGACGATCGGTACAATGGCGGAGGGAAAATGCCAGAGAAAAAGCAGGATCACAAAACTCACGATCAGCATTTCCTCGACCAGCTGATGCTTCAGTGTCTCCATCGCGTGGAGGATCAGCTGCGAGCGGTCGTAGGTGACTTCCAGTTCCACGCCCGCGGGAAACGAGGGCTTGAGTTCTTCGATCCTTTGTTTGACACGGTTGATCACATTGAGGGCATTCTCTCCCGAGCGCATGATCACGGTCCCGGAAACCACATCGCCTTCTCCGTTCAGGTCCGCGAGACCACGCCGCATATCGGGACCGATCACCACACTCCCAAGATTTTTAATGAGAACGGGAGTCCCCTGAGGATCCACGCTCACCACGATATTCTCAAAATCCTTGGCAGACTTCGCGTAGCCCCGCCCGCGGACCATATACTCCACCCCGGAAAATTCCAGCACCCGTCCGCCCGTTTCCTCGTTACCGCTCCGGACCGCGTCCATGACCTTGGTGATCGGAATGTTGTAGCTGAGGAGCTTGTTGGGATCGATCGTGATCTGGTATTGTTTGACAAAGCCGCCGAGCGAAGCCACCTCGGCGACCCCCGGAACACTTTGCAGGTAATAACGCAAATACCAATCCTGGAAACTTCTCAGCTCCTGAAGATTGTGCTTCCCGGTCTTATCCACCAACGCGTATTGAAAGACCCAACCCACGCCTGTGGCGTCCGGTCCCAGTTCTGTCTGAACTCCCTGGGGAAGCCTCGGGATGATCTTGCTCAGATACTCGAGCGTCCGGCTCCTCGCCCAATAAAGATCGGTCCCGTCCTTGAAGATCACGTAAACGTAGGAATAGCCGAAATCCGAAAAACCGCGGACCGCCTTCACGTTCGGGGCGCCGAGCATCGCCGTCACGATCGGGTAGGTCACCTGATCTTCCAGAATGTCCGGGCTGCGATCCCATTTGGAATAGATGATGACCTGCGTGTCGGAAAGATCGGGAATGGCATCGAGCGGAATATTTTTGATCGACCAGACCGCCGCGGCGATCGCGACCGCGGTCAGGACAAATATGAGAAGTTTGTTATGAGCCGAGAACCCAATGACCTTCTCGATCCACCCGCCCTGCCTTAATTGGGGAGAGACGTTTTGTTCATCCGCCATGGGGGTGTTCCGTCCCGCCGGAGACGCCTTCCAAAGCCGATTTGAGCCGGCTTTCCGAATCGATCAGGAAGTTCCCGCTCGTCACGGCCTGCTCACCTTCCTGCAGACCGCTTTTGATCTCATAAAAGTGGTCCGCCTTCGCGCCAAGCACGACTTCGCGCGGCTCGAAGACATTGTTCTCCTTGACGACAAAAACGATGTTCTTTTCTCCTGTCGCGAAGACCGCTTCCTCGGGCACGGCAAGCTGTTCCCCGAGATCGGTCTTCAGCGTCACATTCACATACATTTCGGGCTTCAAAACACCGTCCGGATTCTCAAGCTGCGCGCGGACGCGGAGGGAACGCGTTACGGGATCGACCACGGAACCCAGCGACCGGACGACCCCGGAGATCACTTGTCCGGTAATGGCCGGGACCTCGACTTCCACGCGGTCCCCAACGTGAACAAAAGGCATTTCATATTCATAGATGGGAGCGTACAGCCAGACCTTGCCTCCGGCATCGGAGTAAAGGAGCGAACGATCGGGCTTTCCCGCCGCCTCAAGCTCCTGAACAATGGGATCGCTCAACCCCAAGAGCCGCAGCTTGATCTTGGAGGAATCCACCAGCTTCGCGGCCTGAGCCTGGATCTCAGAGTCCGCGTTGGCCGCTCTCTTGAGCGCTTCGGCAGCCTGAAGGTATTCCTCCTCGGCCTGATAAAGCTCCGGGTCATACGCGATGCGGCCGGAAGCGCGAATCGTTTTCGTGAGCGCCAGCTTCTGAACAGGCGCCGTTTTGACACCCAGGACCTGTTGCTTTTCCGCGCCGAGCTGGAGTTGCGCGTAACCTTGAGGAAGCGCGTCTTTCACGATCACGCCGAGATTTTCTCCGCACATGGGACATTTCCCAAGGCGAGCAAATTCCGGCGTCATCGCCATCGTGCACTGCCCCATCTTGCATTTATGGAGCAGGCAAATCTCGCCGGGTTTCATGGCCACGAGCTGCGCGGCGGTGAAGACTTTGGGCCCGGCAGCATCTCCCGGCATCGCCATCCCCGCCATGGCCGCGGCAGCAGCCGCTTCGGGTTTCGGCGTTTCACGTTTCACGAGCGTCATATTGCAGATCGGACACGTGCCGGGCCGGTCGGACGTATAATTGGGATGCATAGGACAATAATAAATCACTTTTTCCGCGGACTTGGCCGCGTGAGTTGAACGATGTCCGATAGACCGGAACGCGATAGCGCTCGCAAGAATCGCCACAATTAAAAGAATAACGACGGATAAAAAACGATTCCTTTTTATCATTTTTCCTGCCCCGCTTCTTGGTTGAGATCCAGCCCCGTGGCCCACGCGAGATCGGCATAAGCCCTGAGCGTTTCGGCGCTGAATTGAACTTGTGAAAGTTTTGCGTTGAGATAAACGCGTTCGCTATCAAGAAGATCCAGAAAACCGGTTTTGCCGGATTCATAACCCGCCTGGTCCGCGGAAAGCGCCAGCTTCGCCTGCGGAACAATGGCCGCGTCGTAGAGATCCGTGATCTTCGCGGCCGTTTCATAACGGTAATAGGCATCTTTGACTTCGAAGAAGGTCTGATTTTTCGCTGCGATCAGTTTCGCCTGCTGCGCCTCCTCCAGCTTTTGCGCTTCCTGGATCTCGGGAATGATGCGATTCTGCCATATCGGGATATTGAATCGCAGGGGGACCATCCAGGTATTCTTTCCGTCGTGGGCCATCGTCGTGGTCCCGTCCCCCACCTGAGTGTATTCGAAGCCAACATTGACGTCCGGAAGATAAGCCAGCTGGGCGAGCCGTTTGGAATAATGCGTCTTCGAGACCAGGGCTTCGGCTTCCCGGAGCGCCTGACGGTTCTGGACGGCGAGATTCACCAGCTCGACTAAGGTATTTTTCAAGGCCGATTTAGGAGGAAGTGCCGCTTTCCCGATCGCCGTCATGGGATCCTGGTCCAGCAATGAATTCATCTGGGCCGCCACGCTTTCCCGCTGTTGCTGAAGCGTGTAAAGCCTTTCGAGATTCATGGAAAATTCCGTTTCCGCTTTGGCCACGTCGCGTTGGGAGCCCGACGTATTGGCATAGCGCGCCTGGGCAACGCCTTCGATCTTTTTCAGGAGTTCCTTGATCTCGGCCAAGGTGTCGAGGGAGGCATCAATAAAGTAAAGCTGGTAGTAAAGTTGGGAGAGCCTATTAGTAACATCCCTCTCCATGGCGGAAAAGCGGGCGCGGGCGGCTTCCGCTTCGGCTTTCGCGGCCTTCCTTTTCTCCCACAACTTCGCCGGGAACGGAACGTCCTGGGAGATCGAATAGTTGTTCTTCTGGGGGCCAGTGGCCGTTTCGACCATCGAACCCATAATGTCGTATCCCCCGACCGGATCCGGAAGCGCCCAGGACGCGAGGATGGCTTTCTTGGAAGCAAGCCATTCCGCTTTGGCCGCGGCGATCTCGGGATTTTTTTCAAGGGCCTGGCGGATCAGATCCTCAAGGCGCAAGGTTTGAGAAGCTTGCGGTGCTTCTTCCGCGAGAGCGAGCGGCGTTGCAAAAAGGAACGGAACTACCAGAATCAGCAGTACTGCGAATATTCTTCTCATCGCGTAGCCCTCGTTTGAGATTGCATTCTAGTCCCAATCCCTATCGATTTCATCAACGATGAAATCGGAGCAATTCCTATCGATGACAAAAGAAATAAAGCAAAAGACAAGGATCCCTGCCCAGGATCGATTGAAAGTTCATTTCTTGATACGCTCGAGCAGCTCATAGATCTCCTGGATCTTTTTTTCTTTTTCAGACCGGGACTTCCCCGTGAAGGCGGTTTTCACGCAAGCGTTCAAATGGTCTTTCAGGATCTTGGACTCTACGTTCCGAAGCGCGCCGATCGTTGCGCCCACCGCGTAGAGAATATCGACACAGTAGCGCCGCTCATCGATCATCTTCTGCAAGCCGCGGACCTGTCCCTCGATCCTCCGGAGCGCCACGAGCTTGTCCTGATGGTCCATGCCTTTTTCCATGCTCCGAGCATAGCATACCCCTGGGGGGTATGTCAACCACAAAAGGCGAAAGGTGCTTTGCGTACGGCGAAAGCTCGAGCTCTTCGTTTTTTACGTATCGCCGCACCCCGTACGCCGGACGCCTTCCGATTCTTTTACCCGTTCCCCTTTCCCCTTTTTTTGAATACAATACCGCCCATCATGAACTTACTTGCCATTGAAACCTCGAGCACCGTCCTGAGCGTCGCGATCAAAAAACGCGGGGGGAAACTCCGCCACGCCGCGGTCAAAGGCTACATGAAGCACGCGGAGAACCTCCTTCCGGTGATCGACCGACTTCTCAAAAAAGAAAAGCTCAAGATCGGCGACATCGACGCCTTTCTGATCGATCGCGGGCCGGGATCTTTCACGGGCTTGCGCATTGGCTTTGCGACCCTCAAGGGCTTCCTCGCCACCTGTCCCAAACCTTGTTTCGGCGCCTTTTCGCTCGACGTCATTGCCTCAGGAGTATCGGCGATCTCCAAGCCTTTAAATCTCGCAATATGCCTGGATGCACGGCGTGGTAAACTCTACACGCGTTCTTACAGCCGCCCGAAAATGGGCTGGGTACCCAATAATCCGGCTTGTGTGCTATCCTTTGAGGAAACGCTTCGGCAGCTGCCTCAGGGCAGCCTGATCGCAGGAGACGGGATCCCCAAGATTGACGTGCGAGGCTTCAGCGCCGCTCCGGAAAAAGATTGGTATCCGCGAGCGGCCAATCTGATAAAACTCTTTGAATCCCGGAGCCAGCTCATTAAAAAGCTGGCAAGTCCCCGGGCTCTTTTGCCATTCTATTTAAGGAGCTCCGAAGCCGAAGAACGGCTGAGAGAGAGAAAATGACACCCCTTCAAACAGCGCCGGAAATTTCGAAAGTCCTGCATCCTTCATGGATCGAACTGCGTACGGACCGCCTCCTGGGCAATCTGGAAGCGCTCTGCCACCGATCGGCCCCGATGACCAGCGTCCTGGCCGTGATCAAGGCCAACGCCTACGGTCACGGCGTCGAGGAGGTGGCCGGGATCCTCGACGGACAAGTCAGCTTCTTCGGTGTCGCTTCCTTACGAGAAGCCCTGGCGCTCAAGGAACGCCACCCTCTGACCCGCGTATTCCTTTTCGGTCATCTTTTTTCCCATGAGATCCCCGCCGCGATCGGTGCCAATATCACGCTCAGCGTCTCAAGCTACGAGAAAGCCAAGGAGATATCGGATTGCGCCGAAGGACTCGGGCGAAAAGCCTCGATTCATATCAAGATCGATACGGGCATGGGCCGCATGGGCATACGCTCCGGGATGGCGGCATCCGAAATCATGAAAATGCGAACGCTCAAGGGCCTCTTGATGGAAGGAATTTACACTCACCTTCCCACTGCTGAAAAAGCAGACACCTTCCGGGAGACTCAGGTCCGTGACTTCAGCCTGCTCATCGAAGACCTGGAGCGAAAAGGCATCGTATTCCGGTTCCGGCACGCTCAAAACAGCGCTGCGAGCATGACCCTGAAAACCGCTCTTCTCAATATGCTCCGGCCCGGACTCTCTCTCTATGGCATTTACCCCGATCCCGGCTTAAAAGACGCGGTACATGTCGAACCCGTTCTCTCGTGGAAAACACGGATCATCCTTGTCAAAACAGTCCGGACAGGCGATTCCGTAGGATACGGCCGCGAGTTCATCGCAAAATCGGATACCAACATCGCGATCCTCCCCGTCGGCTACAGCCATGGGTATCCCTGGGCCGCCTGGAAAAAAGCCTCCGTCCTCTTCAAGGGGAAACGTTACCCTCTTGCGGGCAAGGTATCGATGGATTATTTGACCGTCGATCTCGGAAGCAACACGGCCCGTGAAGGTGATACGGTCACCCTGATCGGCGAAGACGGAAATGAGAGCATCACAGCGGAGGACATTGCCGGCTGGGCTGGCACCATTCCCTATGAGATCGTGACGCGGCTTAACCCGTACATCCCACGAATCGTCACAGAAAACAAGTAGCGCACCCTATCCCACCTACGAGGTGAGATATTGGTATATCACACCTCGTAGGTGTCAGAGGGTCAAAAATGCTTAAATTCACAATCGAAAAAATCGAAGAAGTCGCCTCGACGAACACGCTGACTTTGGACCGCGCCAGACAGGGTGGGTCGGAAGGGCTTGTGATCGTCGCCGCGCATCAGACCGCCGGACGCGGCAAACCCGGAAGACAGTGGCTTTCCCCGGCCGCTAAGAATCTGCTTTGTTCCATTCTTCTACGGCCGCCCCTAAGCCCGGCCCAGGCCCCGATGCTTACCCAGATCGCCTGCCGTGCCGTTGCCAAGGTCCTGAAAGAGAAGTATGCTATCGCCTCCGAGTTCAAGCGCCCCAATGACGTCCTGGTGGGCTCCCGGAAGATATGCGGGACACTAACCGAAGCCATATCCTCTCCTTCAAAACTGGAAGCCGTCGTCATAGGGATAGGCCTTAATGTGAACGCCGAAGGCTCGGAGCTCCCGCCTGAGGGTATCTCCATGAAAGGCATAACGGGAACCAGTTACTCCTCAGATGAAGTGCTGGCCCATATTCTTGATGAATTTCGAGTAAAATTGAGTGAATTATACGAAACAGGCACTATAAAGTAGCCATTTTCCCAGAAGATCTCTATTTTTGAATGCCAAGTGGTAAATATCAACCATTTCAGTTGGCGCAGTTGAAATGGTTATAAGACGTGGAGAACTGCATGATTAAGCGAATATTGGCGATTGATATTGGCAATACGGCAGCTACAGTTGGGTTCTATGAGGGCGGTCGCCTGCTCGACTTCGGATCTATCTATTATGACGATATCCCTAAATACGCATATAAACTTATCAATAGTGGGAAAGAACATCATATTGACGTTATTATAAGCTCCGTATTCCCTGAAATAACGAAAAAAGTGAAGTTTTCACTCGGAACCAAAAAAGGCCAAAAGGTGTGGGTCGTCGGACAGAACCTCCCCATCAAGATTCGACACAAGTATAACAATTACAGCAACTTAGGCTGCGATAGAAAGGTCAATGCCTATGGCGCCATCAAAATGTATCGCCTCCCGATGCTCGTGATCGACTACGGAACTGCCATCACTTTCGATTATATAGACGCGAAAGGGGTTTTCCAGGGGGGCATGATCATCCCGGGACCTGAAACCGCCTACAGAGCGCTCGGCCAACGCGCGGCCCTCCTGCCCAAGTATCTCGCCCTTCCCCGGAAATCCAAAGCCTTTCTTGGGAAGAACGCCCGGGAATGCATGGAATCCGGCATCCTGGAAGGCTATGGCTCCATGACCGATGAGCTTATCCAGAGATTCCGAAAGAGGTACGGCAAGAACCTACGAGTCCTCGCCACAGGCGGCTTTTCCGGGGTGATACGCCCTTATACCAAAAATATCGACATCGTCGATCCCCAGCACTCTGTTAAGTCTCTGCTCGCCCTCTTCAGAGAGCATCGCTAGTACAACCTAAGGAGTACGGCGGAAGGCGTACGGCGAAAAAGCCGTCGTGCGTTACGCGGTACACCGCACGTCTTACACCTTAGGCTTTTAAGAATCCGCTTGCATTTTTGTCTCCCCCGAATAGAATAACGCCTCATCTAGCACTCGAAATTGATGAGTGCCAGAACCTCGATTGAATCTTCTTAAATCAGATTCGCCATTCCGAGACGAAGGTTGGAGCGCCCCCTCAAGAGAGAGGTCTCCCCGCCGCCAGGGATGACGACAAAAACGGAGGCAACAAACATGGCAAAGCAACTATTGTTCGGCGATGAAGCCCGCCGGGCGATCCTGCATGGCGTGGATCAGCTCGCGAACGCGGTCAAGGTCACCCTCGGTCCCAAAGGCCGCAACGTGGTCCTTGAAAAGAAATTCGGCTCCCCGACCGTCACCAAAGACGGCGTTTCAGTGGCCAAAGAAGTCGAACTCGAAGATCCTTATGAGAACATGGGCGCCCAGATGGTCAAGGAAGTCGCTTCCAAGACCTCGGACGTCGCCGGAGACGGCACCACAACCGCGACCATCCTCGCGCAGGCGATCTTCCGCGAAGGTCTGAAGAACGTCACAGCCGGAGCGAACCCGATGGCCCTTAAGCGCGGTATTGATAAAGCCGTGGAAGCCATCGTCTCGGAACTCGACAAAGTCGCTAAACCTATCGGCAAAGATAAGAAAGAGATCGCGCAGATCGCCTCGATCGCTGCGAACTCCGACACCACGATCGGCGATCATATCGCTGAAGCTATGGACAAAGTCGGCAAAGACGGCGTCATCACGGTCGAAGAAGCCAAGTCGACGGCCACGACGCTCGATGTCGTCGAAGGTATGCAGTTCGACCAGGGCTATCTTTCCCCGTACTTCGTCACGGATAACGAACGCATGGAAGTCGTGCTCGAAGAACCGTTCATCCTGATCAATGAAAAGAAGATCTCGTCGGTGAAGGACATGCTCCCGATCCTCGAAGCCGCGTCCAAGGCCGGAAAACCCCTCATCATCATCGCTGAGGAAGTGGACGGCGAAGCGCTCGCGACCCTCGTGGTCAACAAGATCCGCGGCACGCTCGCGGTTTGCGCGGTCAAGGCCCCCGGATACGGCGATCGCCGCAAAGCCATGCTGGAAGATATCGCGACCCTCACGGGCGGCAAGGCGATCACCGAAGACCTCGGAATCAAACTCGAGAACGTCACTCTGAAGGATCTCGGCCGCGCGAAGCGCGTGACCGTGGACAAGGAAAAGACCACGATCATCGAAGGCGCCGGCAAAAGCTCCGACATCACCGGCCGCATCGGTCAGATCAAGAAGCAGATCGAAGACACGGATTCCGACTACGACAAGGAAAAACTCCAGGAACGTCTCGCGAAGCTCGCGGGCGGCGTGGCAGTCATCCATGTCGGCGCGGCCACCGAAACCGAAATGAAGGAAAAGAAGGCGCGCGTTGAAGACGCGCTCCACGCGACCCGCGCGGCCGTGGAAGAAGGCATTGTCCCGGGCGGCGGCGTCGCACTCCTCCGCGCCTCGATCGTGCTCGACACCCTCAAGCTCAAGGGCGATGAAAAGATCGGTGCGGATATCATCCGTCGCGCGGTCGAAGAGCCGCTCCGTCAGCTGGCGTTCAATGCCGGCGAGGAAGGTTCCGTCGTCGTTCAACGCGTCATGTCCGAAAAAGGCAACATCGGTTACAACGCCGAAACCGGGAACTTCGAGAACCTGGTAGAAGCCGGCGTGATCGATCCGAAAAAAGTCACCCGCAGCGCGCTCCAGAACGCGGCCAGCGTTTCCGGCCTGCTCCTCACCACCGAAACCCTGATCACGGACCTCCCTGAAGAAGAAAAGGGAATGCCGCAGATGCCGGGCGGCGGCGGTATGGGAGGAATGGGCGGTATGGGTGGCATGGGCGGAATGGGCGATTACTAATCAGAAATCTCAAATTTTAAATTTGAAATCTAAAAAAGGAGAACCAAAATGAAAGTCAGACCGTTAGCAGACAGAGTGCTCGTCGAAGTGCTGGAAGCGGAAGCCAAGACCAAGGGCGGCATCATCCTCCCGGACACCGCTAAAGAAGAAAAGACCGAAGGCAAGGTCATCGCCATCGGCGCGGGCAAGATGCTCGAATCCGGCAAGATCCAGGCCATTGAAGTCAAAAAGGGCGATCGTGTTCTTTTCGGCAAATATTCCGGGGACGATCTGATGATCGACGGCGTCAAGCACAAGATCGTCAAAGAGAGCGAAATCCTCGCCGTTTACGAGAAGGAGTAACCCATGGCAAAACTGATCTCGTATTCCGAAGAAGCACGCCAGCGGATCAAACGCGGCGTTGACATTCTCGCAAGGGCTGTCAGCGTCACGCTCGGTCCCCGCGGCCGAAATGTGTGTATCGACAAGAAATTCGGCGCGCCGCTCGTCACCAAAGACGGTGTGACAGTCGCCAAAGAGATCGACCTCAAGGATCCGTATGAAAATATGGGCGCCCAGATGGTCCGCGAAGTCGCGGAGAAAACCTCGGATAACGCCGGGGACGGCACCACGACCGCGACGGTCCTGGCGCAGTCCATCGTTTCCGAAGGTCTGAAGAACGTCACCGCCGGTGCCAATCCCATGGCGCTCAAGCGCGGCATCGACAAAGCCTCGGCGAGGATCGTCGAGAACATCAAGAAGATGTCCAAGGCCGTCAAAGGCAAAGAAGACATCACCGCCGTCGGCGCCATCAGTGCCAACAATGACCAAACGATCGGCCTCCTCTTGGCGGACGCTTTGGAAAAAGTCGGCAAAGAAGGCGTCATCACGGTCGAAGAAGCCAAAGGCCTCAAAACCGAACTCGACGTGGTCGAAGGCATGCAATTCGATCGCGGCTATCTGTCACCCTATTTTGTGACCGATGCCGAGCGGATGGAAGTCGTTCTCAAGGAACCTTACATCCTTCTTTGCGAGAAAAAGATCAGCACGGTCAAAGACCTCGTGCCGGTCCTTGAGAAAGTGGCACGCCTCGGCAAGCCCCTCCTCATCATCTCCGAAGATATCGAAGGCGAAGCGCTTGCGACACTCGTCGTGAACAAAATGCGCGGCGTCCTCCAGATCGCGGCCGTGAAGGCCCCCGGATTCGGGGACCGTCGCAAGGCGCTCATGGAAGATATCGCGATCATCACCAAGGGCAAGTTCATCTCGGAAGACCTCGGCGTGAAGCTCGAGAACGTCGAACTTGAGATGCTCGGCACCGCCCAGCGCGTCGTGATCGATAAGGACAACACCACCATCGTCGGCAGCGCCGGCACCCAGAAGGACATCAAGGCCCGCTGCGAACACATCCGCGCGGAAATTGGACGGTCTGACTCGGATTACGATAAAGAAAAGCTCCAGGAACGTCTCGCAAAACTTTCCGGCGGCGTCGCCGTTGTGAAAGTCGGCGCGGCCACGGAAGTGGAGATGAAGGAAATGAAGGCCCGCATTGAGGACGCGCTTCACGCGACCCGCGCGGCCATCGAAGAAGGCATTGTCCCGGGAGGCGGCGTGGCGCTCTTGCGCTCCATCGCGTCCCTTGACGATATCAAAGCAACGGGGGATGAAGCCACCGGCGTGCAGATCGTGCGTCGCGCGCTTCAGGAACCGGCCCGCAAGATCGCCCATAACGCGGGCGTCGATGGCTCGGTGGTCGTGAAGAAGATCCTCGAAGGGAAAGGCGCTTTCGGTTTCAACGCCCAGACCTGCGAGTACAGCGACCTCGTCGAAGATAAGGTCATTGACCCAGCCAAGGTTGTCCGCATCGCGATCGAGAACGCCTGCAGCATCGCGGGGCTTCTCCTCACGACCGAATGCGTGATCGCCGAAAAACCCAAAGAAGTGAAGGACGAAGACAAGAAAAAATCCTCCAACTACTCGGGCAGCATCGAATAACACCCCCTACACACCGGGTGTGGCAAGCAGGCCACACCCGGTGTGTACAGGGTCAGCCAAAGACAAAAAAGCCGGTTCCCCTTTTGGGGAGCCGGCTTTTTTATTGCCGTCCCGCTAGTGCCGTGTCTATTTATAAATTAAGGGTACACGGTACAGTACTGTGAACCCTTAAAGTTAAATCTGACACAGTACTAGTTCTTGAACTGGATGCCATTCACAACCGTTTCATCCAGCCCCTTCGCCTTTTCAACGAGACCGAGAAGCTCCGCGCGATAGCCGTCAGGATCTTCGGTCTTCAGCCCCTTCAAGGCATTGATCACGTTCTGGTACTTCGCGCTTCCCTTGAACTGTGACTTGCGGAGAAGCATCCCAAATTCTGCGACCGCGTTTGCCTGGATGAAATTCCCGGAAACCACGGCCCCCGCGGCAGGATGCGTCAGCACTTTCGTGATCAGTTTGCTGGTATCGCCGTCCGGTTCTTTGTAGCGCAGTTTCACGGTTAAGAGCTCGCCGCTTGACTGCACTTTGGCCGGCTGCTGATACTTGAGCGGATCCACGGTAGTCCCCGCCTCATCCGGGGAACCGGCCGGAATGATCTCGTAAAGCGCCGTCACCGTGTGCCCGGCCCCTAGCTCGCCCGCGTCCTTCTTGTCATTATTGAAATCTTCGTTCGCCAGAGCCCGCTTCTCGTAACCGATCAGCCGGTAGCTTTTGACGAGGGCTGGATTAAACTCGACCTGGATCTTCACATCCTTGGCGATCGTAAAAAGCGTGGACCCGAGCTCGCGGACCAGCACCTTCTGCGCCTCCATCAGGGAATCGATGTAAAAGTAATTCCCGTTCCCCTTGTCGGCGATCTGCTGCATCTTGGAGTCCTTGAGATTCCCCTCGCCAAACCCGAGCACGGTCAGGAAGATCCCCTCGTCGCGCTTCGATTCGATCAGACGCACCATTTCCGCGTCGCTTGAGGCCCCGACATTGAAATCGCCGTCGGTCGCGAGGATCACGCGGTTGTTGCCGCCCTTGATGAAATTCTCCTTGGCGGTCTGATAAGCAAGCGCGAGGCCCTGCCCGCCGGCCGTGGACCCGCCCGACTGCAGCCCGTCGATCGCCGCCAGGATCTTCGACTTCTCGGAACCCGGCGTCGACGGAAGCACCAGCCCCGCGTTCCCGGCATAAACCACCATCGCCACTTTCTCCTTTTCACTCAGCTGATTTGTCAGCTTCCGGAACGCCTGTTGGAGCAGCGGCAATTTGTTCGCATCGCTCATCGACCCCGAGACGTCGATCAGGAACACGAGATTGCTCGGCGGCATCGTCGCTTGGTCAAGCTCCCGGCCTTTGAGTCCGATCAGTACGATCTCATGCGCGGAATTCCAGGCGCAAGGCCCCACTTCGGTGGTGATCGAAAAGGGTTCCGTCCCCGCCGCCTTCGGGTAATCGTAGTGGAAGTAATTGATCATCTCCTCAACGCGGACCGCATCCTGGGGCGGCATCTGGCCTTCCGTCAAAAACCGCCGGAGATTGCTGTAGGAGGCGGTATCCACATCGATTGAGAACGTGGAAAGCGGATCGTTCGTGACATTCTTGAACGAAAGCTCCTCGACTTTATTGTAGCCTTCGGTATTTCCGGGCTGATTCGGGATATACCGCTGGTCGAAACTTAATCCTGAAGCGACAACCGACTGCGGTGCCATCATCCCCCCGCGCGCCTCTGACCTCAGCGAAGTAACCTGCGGCGACGACAATGAATAGGCCGCAACTTTGGCCACGGCATCGCTTGCCACTCTCTGAAGAGCCTCAACCGGACCTTTCGCCTCAGTCTTCTGTAAAACTTCACGCGCCTTCTCGGGTTCAGTAACGCCCTGGACAGGACTTGTTTTGAGAGGCGCCGCATGCCACCACTCGTTGCTCCAATACTTCTTATCACTTTCTTTTCGAAACGCCTCCGGAAGATGCGCGACGACGACGATCGCCAGACACGCCGCCACAAGCCCTCCGGCAACTTTGAAATTGAACTGACTGAACAGGTTTTTCATGGAAAAACCCTCCTTTGAGTTTGGATTTTGAAGCCGCCGGAGAAAATCCGGGGAAAGCTCCTCCGCTTCCCAGCGCTTCAGTGAACTGCTAAGTTTTCTGAGTTCTGCGGCATAGCGCGCGTACCCGGGGTTCTCACGAACCGCCTTTTCCGCGACTTCTTTTTCGCGCGGGGTCGCTTCGCCATCGATCCATGCCGAAATCGCTTGCCGGATCATTTCATCCTCCTTCGTGTTCATAGCACTCATGACTGCACCTCCTTGAGCAGGAAGCTGAGGGACTGCCTCAGCTGCTCCCGTGCCCGGAAAATAAGGACCTTAACGTTGGAGAGAGATTCGCCGGTGATCTTCGCGATCTCCGCGTAGGAAAGATCGTGATATTCCCGCAGGATCATCACTTCCCTTTGGCTGACCGGAAGCTGAGCGACCGCGGACTTGATGTGTCCATCCAGCTCCTTTTGATGAAGTTCCTCCCCCTCAGGCGACGGGTCCGGAATATCCCAATCGGTTTCGCTTTCTCCCGGGCCTTTGGAAAAAGAAAGCGAAAAAACGTTCCGGCGTTTCCGAAGCTTGGAAAAACAGGCGTTGCGGGCAATGGTGTAAAGCCAAGTCGAGAATTTCGCGACCGGATTGAATCCAGTCCCCGTCTTCATCAGGTTCAGGAAAACATCCGCCGTCGCGTCCTCGGCATCCGCCCTGGAAGCCAGAAAACGAAGCGCGAAATTGAAGATCCTTTTCTGGTATCGCCCAAAGATCTCGCTCATCGCTTCCTCGTCTCCTTCCTGGTACGCCTTCATCAGCTCTTCATCGCTTTTTTCCATCGTATCCACGGCTCCTTTTCTTCCACCTATTAAACGCTGCTCCGGGGGAAAAGTTACATAAAATCTAAGGTTTTATAACTCTATATGTGACGGCAGGTTAGAGAAATTCTGGATAGCGAATTCCGAAACAAAAAAGGGACAGGCTGCTTTTTAGGGAAAAGTAGCCTGTCCCCTTTTTATTATTTCTTATCGAGGATCCCGGCGATCGTCTTCAAAAGCTCCTCGCCGCTGACCGGCTTGGCGATAAAATCAGTCGCGCCGGCCGCCAGGGCTTTTTTCCGGATATCGCCGCTGGTCTGGGCGGTCATCAGGACCACCGGGGTGAGCATCGCATTCCCGAAGCTTTTAAACATTTCTAACAAACCCAGCCCGCTGCTATGCGGCAGCATATGGTCGAGCAAGATGAGATCCGGCTTTTCGCGGGATACGGCGTCGATCGCTTCCTTCGCATCGTAGGCCTTTACAACCTCGTAGCCATTCCTTTCAAGCCGCAGGGCGGTCGCCGCCACAAGGTCCTGCTCGTCGTCCACAATAAGGATCTTTTTACTCATAAAAACTTTTCCCTCCCCGGTTGGATCATGCTATAAATTCAAGCCTTCTGGGCTTCGGCCCATTTCCGTTCAATCTCTTTGAGCAGGACTTGAGGGTCGTCGGACTCGATCAGCCGGTCAATCCCCGCTTTCTTGCAAATCTCTTTTTCCACCGAGTACTCGGTTTGAATATCGAAGGGGCGATACAAGATCACGGGAATGTCCATGGTCTTCGGCATCCTCTTTAATTTGAGAGCGACAATATCGCCGGCAAGATCCGGCAGTCCGAGGTTGATCAGGATCACATCCGGAGGGTTCGTCATGGCATGCTCGATCCCGTCCACTCCCGTTTTGGAGCCCGAGAGAACATACCCGCGATTCGCGAACGCCAGCACGATCCTGTTAAACGCGTCCTGATCATCCTCGATCACAAGAATGTTCTGCAGTTTTTTCTTTTGGGAAGGGAGCGCGCTTGTCCCCGCCGCATCCTCCGCCAAAATGCCGTACCTTCTTTTCATGATGATATCCACTTCGTGCAGGAAGGCATCCAGCTCAAAGGGCTTCGACATAAACGCGTCCACATCCAACTTGGCGAAGAGTTCCCCCAACCGGGCTCTCGCCGTCAGGACCATCACCGGATATTTGGCCTGCTTTTTCACGCGATCATAAATATGTTCGTAGAAAGAGGCCCCGTCCATCTCCGGCATATTGATGTCGAGGATGATCAAGTGAGGGTTTGTTTCTGCGATCTTCTGAAGTCCTTCTTTTCCGTTATGCGCGGTCAGCACGCAGTACCCTTTGCGCTTGAGCAGACCCTTCAGCATCATGACAATATCGACTTCATCATCAATGATCAAAATGACTTTAGGATCTTCCATGAGAATTTCCGCCTTTTAAGGGATCGGCAATTTAAAAATGAAGGACGTGCCCTGCCCCACTTGAGACTCCACCCAAATGTTGCCCTGATGTCGCGTGATCACTTCCCGACAGATCGCCAGGCCCAAACCGGTCCCGCTCACCTGCGAATCCGAGTTGGCAAGCTGCTGGAATTTCTTGAAAAGTTTCCCGAGATCTTCCTGCGCGATACCGGGCCCGGTGTCACGGACACACACCTCGATAAAACCCGCCTCCCGGCCCATACGGCTCGTCACCGTGATGCCTCCCTGATTCGTGAACTTGACGGCATTATTGAGGAGATTATTCAAAACCTGATTAATCTTGTCGGCATTGAGTTTCACCGCGGGAAGACCAGGAGCCAAGTCGGTTTTGAGATAAAGTCCTTTTCCTTCCGCCACCAATCTCTGCGAGGCCGCCACCTCTTTAATGACCTCATTGATCTGAAAGAGTTCCAGCTTCAGGGTCTCCGCGCCGGATTCGAGCTTGGAAAGACTGAGGATGTCGTTCACGAGACGGGCGAGCCGGTCCGCCCCGCGCTTGGCGATATCCAGATAGCGGGCAGTCTCCTCATCGAGCTTTCCTTCCGTCAGCTGAGCAATAAGGTCGACCGCCATTTTGATCGACGCGAGCGGAGTTCGGAGCTCGTGAGAAGTGGTGGAAGTGAAAGCCTTTTCCTTTTCGATCAGAATATTGAGCTGCGCGTTCGCGGCCTGAAGATCTTCATTTTGCTTCTGCGTCAGCTCGTAAAGCTTCCGGTTCTCCTCCGTCAGATCATAACGGTGCATCGCGTCACGGATCACCACGCGCAGGTCTTCATCCTGCCAGGGTTTGTTGATGAAGCGGTAAACTTCCCCTTGATTGATCGCGTCCTCCGCCGACTGGATGTCCGTATGCCCGGTAAAAAGGATACGGATCACGGCAGGTTTTTTATCTTTCACCTGTTTCAGGAACTCCACCCCGGAGAGCACCGGCATCCTCTGGTCCGAAAGCACCACCTTGATATCCTGCGTCCCGATCACGCGCAGCGCTTCTTGGGGATCGCTGGTCGTGAACACGCCAAAGGCTTCATTCCTGAAAAGACGCGCGCACGCGCTCAGGATATTCGCTTCATCATCCAGGATCACCAGACTTGTCGCTTTTGATTGGGGCATGCTTTATCCTTTTTAAATGGAAAACCTGTGCCGTCCGTTACCGGTTCTTTGATTCGCGGGAGCTGCGGTAATAGGCGTTCAGTACGTCCCGCCGTCCCACGATCCCGATCAGCTCGCCACCTTCCACGACAGGGATCGTGTGGATGTTCTTGTTAAACATCAGCCGGATGATCTCGCGAAGTGTCGTTTCTTTGTTGATCGTTTCAACCCGCCGGGCCATCACCTCGGTAATGTTAACATCCTCCGCGAAAGACGCCGTTCCCGAAGGGGCCTTCCCCTCCTGCTCGCCCATGACCCGGAAAAGATCGGTCGCGGTAATGATCCCGGTAAGCGCTCCCGAAAGCGACAGCACCGGCATACCGCTGATCTTGAAGCGCATCATAAGCTCCGCTGCCGCGGCCAACGGCGTGTTCTCTTTGATCGTGACCGGGAATTTGGACATGATATCGGCAGCCGTCACTTCCGTAGGCCGAGAAGCCGTATGTTTTCTGAAAGCCTCTTTTACGGCAACCTGCAATTCGTTATTGTCCCAGGGCTTTACAAAAAACTTGTAGAGAGAGAGCCGGTTCACCGCGTCCGCCGCGATCTGCACATCGGCCTGGCCGGTCAGAAGGATCGCCACGATCCCAGGATGTTTTTTATGGACCGTTTCGAGAAGATCAATGCCGTTCATCCCACTTAATTTGTAATCGGAGATCATGAGATCGACCTTGTGGCTCTGAATGTAGGCGAGAGCTTCCTCTCCATTAGTGACTGACGCGATGTCGTAATCCGCACCATGCAAAACACGCATCAGCGAATGAACAACCGCCTCGTCATCATCGACGATCAAAACGCCATAACGCATCATGACACCCCTTTGGTAGTATTCATCGGCAACGAGATCGTAAAAGTGGTGCCTTTTCCAGGCTCGCTTTCCGCCTTGATATAGCCGCCGTGTTTTTTGATGATCGCCGCGCTGATCCCCAAACCCAACCCGGTACCTTTTCCGGGAGCCTTTGTCGTAAAGAACGGATCAAAGATCTTGCTCAGATTTTCCTGAGGGATCCCGCAGCCCGTGTCGGTGATCACAATAATCGCGAATCCCTCCGCCGCATAAGTCTTGATCGTGATCGCGCCCTTGCCCTCGATCGCCTGTGCGGCATTCACGAGGATATTGATCAGGACCTGGCCGATCTGCTGCGGGTTGCAATTCACCAAAAGGTCGGGCGCATAATCCTTCTTAAGATCCGCTTTATATTTGAGCTCGCTCCACACGATGTTGATCACGCCATCAATGATCTTGCAAAGCTCCGAGGGGATGAACACGTCTTCTTGCGTGTGCGAAAAAAGCTTCAGGTCCCGCACGATGTTCGCGATCCGGACGACACCCTCCTTGGATTCCCGGAGTAAATTATCCACATCGCTAAAGATGTAGGAAACATCGGTCTCCCGCTCCAACTCCTCCACTTCTTTCTCGACTTTTTGGGCCTTCCCGATATCGCCTTCCTTCACCGCCGCTTTGAGAGCCTCCATGACTCGGAAGATCTTTGTGATGTCCGCCATGTAGGTATCCAGCGTCGCGATATTGCTCCCGATAAAACCCGTGGGATTATTGATCTCGTGGGCAATGCCCGCAGCGAGTTGCCCGATCGAAGCCAGCTTCTCCGACTGAAGCAGCATCTGCTGGTTCTTCCGGACCTCCCCCATGCTCTGCTCCAATTTTTCCTTCACCTCCCTGTTATCCTGCAACATCCGCAAAAGGGCCTCCTGCGCGAGGAGCGACTCCTTGAGGGCCTCCCGGGTTTCCTTCGCCCTTTCCTCCAGCAGGCTCCGGTCTATCTTTTTTTCGCTGATGTCGCGCATAATGCCAACGGCATGCCAGCCATCCCCTCGTTGAATCGCGGACAAGGAAAGCTCCACGGGAATTTCCACGCCGTCCTTACGAGCCGCCACAAGCTCCAACGTCTTCCCGACCGCCGCGCCTTGTCCGGTCTTGAGAAATCCGGGGAAAGCCGCATGATGCGCCACATGGAAGCGAGTGGGCGCCAGCAGTTGATGCAAATTCATGCCGAGGGCTTCCTCCGCGCGGTATCCCAGGATGCGCTCCGCGGAAGGGTTCCAAAAACTGATCATTCCTTGAGGATCCATCATGAGAATGGCATCCTGCGCCGAATCGGTGATGCTCCGCATTTTCTCTTCACTTTGACGCAGGGCTTCTTCCGCCTTTTTCACCTCGGTCTCATCCCTCCAAAGGCAATGGAGGATGTTCTTGCCTCGTATCGCGATAGGCGTCAGGGAAACCTCGACCGGAAAATTCTCCCCATTGGCTTTTTTATGGATCCATTCGAACCGGTTGAACCCCTCCGTGAAGGCGATGTTCATCATCCTATTCGCCTTTTCAAAAGAACTCTGTCCGTCCGGCTGCGTGGGCGGCGATAATTCGGAAGGATGCGTCATCAAAAACTCTTGCCGGGTCGCATAGCCGAGCATCCGGGCCGTTGCCTCGTTGCAATCCACGAATTTGTCTCCGTCGATCAGGAGGATCGCGTCCTTGGACGCGTACAGAACATCCATGAACCGTTTTTCGCTTTCCTGAAGGGCCCGATCCAATCGCTTTTGCTCGGTCACATCGATAATGACACCGACAAGCCTTGAAACGCCCTGGGCCGGATCAAGAAAAGTGGCTTCGTTAAAAATGACGTTCCGGGGCTGCCCATTGGCATTTTTTAATACCATTTGATAAAACACCATTCCTGAGGAATCAAGAAGCTTTTTCTCCTTTTCCCTTGAAAACGCGGCAACATCCGGAGGAAAGATATCTTCGTCTGTTTTTCCAGTCAGCTTTTCTTTGGAGATACCTAAAAATGTCTCGAAAGCCCGGTTACAGCCCAGGTACACTCCATGTCGATCCTTATAAAAAACAGGATTAGGAATCGCATCCGTGAGGCTCGCCAAAAAAAGCTCGCGACCCTGGATCGACTGCTCGAGCTTTTTACGCAGCTCGACTTCCTTGAGAAGATCGTCCCGCGTCACGATCGTTTCCTGGAGATCCCGGGACATCTTATTGAAAGCGATTGCCAGCCCCCCAAGCTCGTCCTGAGGATCCAGCTTCGCTTCCGGGTCCTTCGCCGCAGAGGTCTGTGTTTTCCCTGACGATCTCAGACTGATCTTCGCGGCCAAATCGCCCCCTCCAAGCTTTTTGACAAAGGCCCCGATCTGGGCAACAGGATCCATAATGAACCGGTTAAACAAAGAAAAAATAGCCACGGCCACGAGCAGTATGATGAGAATTTGAATAAGGCCCGCCTGCATGAGACTTCGAACGTTGCGATCAAGGCTGGACTGAAAACTGAGGGTGGTACTCAATGCCGCGATCACTTCGCCTTCTTTGAAGCCGGGGTGGCAGACCAGGCACGTGGAATCCAAAAGAATCGGCGACACATGCCGTATCGCCCTTCCCTGAGCGAGGGTCAGCTCTCTATCAATGGTCTGTCCGGTTTGAAGCACCTGCCGGTCCAGATCGTCTTTGACGCGCGTCGTGCTTTTAATCCCCATTTCTTTTTCTAGAGAAGGCGCGCGAATGACCCGGATCTCACTGACCGACTCGAACCGGCGTGCTTTCTCCAGATAGCCATCCAGGTATTCCTGCTGGCCGGTCCGCATGAACCCGTAAACAGCCTCATGGATCGTGCCGGAAAGGGTATTGTCATCCTGAATGGCCTGACGGACCGCGCTCTTGTGCGAAGCATAATAGCCCCAGGCAAGCATGAGGGTACCCCCCAGGATCAGGATCGCCGAGATGGTCATCATGAACTTCGCTCTGATCTTCATAGGCCTCTCTCACAAACTCGAAAACCGAATATCCCCTTAAAAGGAGCCGCTACCGCCTCTTTTCAGAAGGAGAACTAAAGACTATCTTGATCTTGGTCCCATGCCCCATAGCGCTTTGCAGCTCGATCTTCCCCTTATGGAGCTCCACGAGCTGCTTCACGAGCGTGAGCCCGAGCCCAAGCCCGGGAATATTCCCGTGAAAATCCTTATAGATCTGGTAAAAAGGCTCGAAGATCTTTTCCTGTTCCTCCGGGGGGATCCCCGCGCCGTTGTCACTGAGGATCATCGCGTCTTCCGCGACCGATATTTTAAGGCTCAGCCCGTCCTTGCCCCGGAACTTGTAGGCATTCTCCATCAACTCTTCCAGCGCGATCACCTTCCACAAAGCCACTTTCGTGACAGTAATATCCTTGATCAGAAGGGCCTTGATCCCGTGCCGTGCGTCCAGTTTCTCCTTGGTTTCGTAAACCGCGGTTTGCAAAAAATCTGCCCGGTAAATATCCGTCATCCCCTTGCTTTGCATCTCCAGGATATAGATCAGCCTGCGGGAGATCTCATGGATCTCCTTAAGTTTCTTTTCCGCGACATCGAGGAATTTAAGATTCTCCGCTTCCTGGATCGCCGGCCTGAGAAGGTCGAGGGCTCCCGTGATCACGGACAGCGGCGTGTTGAATTTATGCGAAAGAAGCGCCATAAAATCCTGGACGATAAAGTTCTCATTCCGCTGCTGGGTCACGTCCCGGAGCGTCAGGACAACGCTCGTGGGTGTCTGACCGGGATCCCTCAAGATATCCCGGTGTGCCTCGAGGCAGAGGCCCTTGAAGGCTTCCGTCGCTTCACGAATGATATCGAATTTATCCTGCGATTGCGTGATATCGTTTAGCATCTCGCGGCTGACGGAGACGGAATAATGCGCGTAAATATGGTCGAGAAAGGACACTCCTTCCTTCAAGTCCAGAAAACGCTGGGCCGAACGATTGACGCTTGTGACCGTCCAATCCGTCCCGCAAACGACCACGCCCTCCCCCAAATCCTGGATCACCGCCTCGAATTTCCCTTTCTCGTCGAGGGACCTCCGGTAATAGCTGCTCTTGAGAAGTGACCGGACCCGGGCGATGAGCTCACTTTTGTCAAAAGGCTTTGAAATAAAATCATCGCAGCCGGCCTCGATCCCCCGGACACGGTCTTCCTCGGCGTTCAAGGCCGTCAAAAGAACCACCGGGATGAGACGCGTCTTCTCCTGCGCTCGCAGCTTCCCCAACACCTCAAAGCCTGAGAGAAGCGGCATCATCACATCGAGTAAAATGAGATCCGGGACCTCGGTCTCGATCTGCTTCAAGGCGTCTTCGCCGGATCCTGAGAATTTCAGCTGATAGCCCCGCGGCGAAAGAAGCGCCTCCAGAAGCTCGAGATTCTTCTTATCATCGTCCACGCAAAGAATGACTTGTTTATGCTCCTGGATCATGGAAGGCCTCCGCTGTCTCTTTTATTCATTTGTAATATCCTGAAGCCTCACAAAAAACCACGCGATCTTCTGCTCTTCGCCGAGCAGCACTTCCCGCGTCACTAAAAAATGAGCGGGAACACTGGGCGAGGCGCCTGCCCGCTTGATCTTGAATCGCAGCGAGGGCTGCGCGAGATCCCGCACCTCATTGGGCGTTATCGAAACCTTAAAGTCGTGGAAAATAAGGTCCACGAAATTGAGCCCCTTCAGGTCCGTCCTTCCCAAATACCCCTGGCTCGCGTGATTGACATTCGTCACGTTCCATGCGGGGTCACAGACCACCACCCCTTCGGCGACACCGTGCATGACCATTTCCATGGCTTCTTTTTCCTCCAGGAGACTGCGGTAAGCGCTGATCCTGAGAAGCGACCGGACCCGCGCGATCAGCTCGCTTTTGTCAAAGGGCTTCGAAATAAAATCATCGCAACCGGCTCTCAGGCCGCGGGCCTTGTCTTCGGCCGCGTTCAAGGCCGTCAAAAGCACCACGGGAACATGCTGGGTCCGAACCTCCGCGCGCAGACGCTCCAGCACCTCGAAACCCGATAGATGCGGCATCATCACATCCAAAAGGATCAGGTCCGGGACCCCGGCCTGGATCTGACTTAAAGCGTCGTCGCCGGATGCGGAAAATTTGATCGCGTACCCCAAAGGCGAAAGAAGGGCCTCGAGAAGCTCGAGATTCTTCTTATCGTCATCGACGCAAAGAATGACCTGCTTTTTGAGCTTATCCATGAAGTCCTCCCGGGATGAACTGGGTGATCTGCGTCGCGAAAGTCCGTGTGTCGATCGGCTTGGTGATCAGCGTCGTGTTCGGCATCGCGCCGTCGCCGACGAGCAGATCTCCCACAACAGAGGCTGTGACATAAATGACGGGGATCTCGCGCGTTTCCGCATGACACCGCAATTCCCGGACGACCTCGTCCCCCCGCAGATCCGGAAGCCGCAAGTCCATGACGATCGCGTCCGGCCTTTCCTTTTGCGCCAAAGCGATTCCTTCCGATCCATGGGTCGCCTCAAGGACCTCGAACCCCGCGACCTCCAGAAGATCTTTCTCAAGCATTCTGTTTTTCGTGTCATCCTCGATGATCAGTATCTTTTTTTTCATTTCAGTCTCCTTCTTCTTTTTTCTCTCCCACAAGTAGAGGGGGGAAAACTTTATTCCAACATCCAATAACCAACACGGAATATCCAATATCCAAGGTTTTGTTTTCCCTTCATCATTGGAAATTCCTTGTTGGATATTGGTTATTCATCTTTTCCGTCATTAGAAATTTCTTGTTGCCTCTTTCCCTCTCCCACAAGGGGGAAGGAATTCTATTCTGAATTTCTTAATTAAAAAATCAGGAAGTCCTATTCGCCGGAAGGGTGAACTTTACGGTCGTTCCCTTGCCGACCCCCTCGGATTCGATCCAGATCTTGCCTCCATGAAGCTCCACGAACCTCCGCGAGATCGTAAGCCCCAGCCCCGCGCCCTCGGTCTCCTTGGTATAAGCGCTCTCCACACGGGAAAAAGCCGTAAACACACTCTCCAGGTTCTTGGGATCGATCCCAACTCCCGTATCCCAAACGGCGATCTCGACTTCGCCGTCCGTTTTCCGGGCCCGGATCCCGACTTTCCCTCCTTCGGGAGTAAATTTGACGGCATTCGCCAGCAAATTGAAAACCACCTGCCGTATCTTGCGCGGATCGGCGCGAATACTGCCGGTTGCTTCGTCCAGTTCGATGGAGGGCTGGATTTTTTTTGCTAAAAAAAGCCCTTCCGCCAGCCCCAAGGCTTCTTCCAGGCAGCCCTGAACCGGAATAAGGCTCATCTCCAGCTCCATCTTTCCGGACTCCACTTTGGACAGATCCAGGATCTCATTGATCAGGGCAAGAAGATGCTTGCCGCTTGAAAGAATGTTGTCCGCATACTTTTTTTGGCGTTCATTAAGCGCGCCGAACGTCCCATCAAAAAGAACTTCCGAGAATCCGAGAATGGAATTAAGCGGCGTCCGCAGCTCATGCGACATATTGGCCAAAAATTCCGTCTTCGCCCGACTCACCCGCCGCAGGTCCTCCGCCGTCAGTTTCAACCTTTGATTGGTCTGTTGGAGCTCCAGTGTCCGGTCCCGGACCTTTTCTTCAAGATGTCCCCGCTCGCCCAGAAGCGCCGCCTCGATCTTTTTTAATTCCGTGATATCCCGGATCACGCCGACCAGCATTTTTTTGCCCAGAAGGTCTGTGTAAATGGCCTTCTTTGTCACGATCACATGAGAAACACCCTTCGCGTCCGTGAACATTTCTTCATTAATATTGGCCAGGCCGCTTCCAAAAACACTTTTGTCTTTTTCCCGAAAGACATCGGCCTCGGCTTTCGGGAAAAAATCATAATCCGTCTTGCCAAGGATCTCTTGGGAGGAACGCCCCATAAACTTGCAAAAGGCGTCGTTAAAAAGAATCCAATGAAAACCCTCATCCTTCACAAAAATGGGATCCGCGACCGAATCAATAATGCTCCTCAAATAGTCGCGGCTTTCCAGCACCTCCGCCTCGATCCTTTTCCTCTCCGTAATGTCCGTCGCAATATGAACCGCGCCCCGAAGCTCGCCTTGCGCGTCCAGAATGGGAGAAACCGTCACCCAAAGGGTCTCGCCCTTGGGCCCCAGGGCCTCTCCCGAATGCACTTTTTTATCTTTCAAGAGTTCCTCGAAAGGACAACCCGGCCAGGCATGCCCCGTCCGGTGCATCCATTCGTAGCACTTTTTTCCGAGGATCTCTGCGGGCCCGACCCCAAAGGCATCAAAAACCGCTTTGTTGGCCCGGATGAGCGTGTGCTCTTTATCGAGAAGGAAAACCATATCGGAGATGCTGTCAAAGGTCCGGCGCCACTCCTCCGCCGAGCTCGCTATTTTCTCCCGCGCTCGCTTCTGATCCTCCAAAGCACTCAGCATCGCGCGACGGAAGCGCTTTTCGGATTCCCGAAAGGCCTCATCCCGGTCCCGGTTCTCCCCCTCAGAGCGCACCTTTTCAAGCGCCGCCCTGACCGCGACGCCGAGCCTCTCCAGCTTTTCTTTGACGAGAAAGTCGACAGCCCCCGCTTTCAATAATTCCACGGCCTTCTCCTCGCCGATCTTGCCGGAAATAATAATGACCGGAACAACCCGGGGAAGGCTCTTGGTGATCTTGAGAACTTCAGGGGCTCCGAACGCCGGCATTTTATAGTCGCAAAGGATCATGTCCGGAGGATACTCTTCCAGCTCCCTCAGGAAAGACTCCTTCGAGTCCGCTTCCCGAATGTCCCACAGCACGCCGGCTTGTTTGAGCTCGCGCTTGGCCAGAAAAATATCGTCGGGGTTGTCGTCGACGATCAAGATCCTGGAAACAGCGTTCGTTGTCATCTCATCTCTTTCTTGGAAGCTCATGCGTTATACGAATATCGTTCAACCTGCCCCTGCCCTCGTGGGAGGGAAATCAAACCGTAAAACTACACCACCGGCGGCTCGTTCAAGAGGAGCCAGTACATCCCGAGTTCCCCGATCGCCTTATTGAATTCTTCGAACCCGACGGGCTTGCGGACATAGCTGTTGCACCCGAACTTGTAGCTATTGATCACGTCCCTCTCCTCCTTCGAGGAGGTCAGGACCACGACGGGAAGAAGCCTCGTCACATCGTTGGCCCGGATCTGCCGCAGGACTTCGATCCCGTCAACCTTGGGCAGTTTGATATCCAAGAGCATCACGGCCGGCAGATCTTTGGGATCCCGGCCCGCATACGCGCCTGTGCCAAAAAGGTATTCGAGCGCCTCGACGCCGTCCCGGACCACCTCCACCTTGTTGGTGATCTTATTCTCTTTAAGCGACCGCATCGTGAGATCAATGTCATCCTGCCTGTCTTCGACCAATAAGATCTTTCTTTCGCTCATACAGCCTCCCCTTTTTCGTGAAGTGTGAAATAAAATATCGCTCCCTTGCCCAGCTCGCTCTCGCCCCAGACGCGGCCGCCGTGGCGCTCGATCACACGCTTTACGGTCACCAGCCCGATCCCCGTTCCGGAATAATCCTTCTCGCTATGCAGACGCTGGAACGGATTGAAGAGCTTGTCATAATACCGCGCGTCAAACCCGGCCCCGTCATCGCGCACGAAATAGGCCTCCCGGCCGTCGACTTTCGCGGTGCCGAACTCGATCCTGGCCGAGGGCTTCTTGCTCGTGAATTTCCACGCGTTCTCCAGCAGGTTGCGCAAAGCGATCTCGATCAGATTCGCGTCCCCACTCGCGACGAGGTCCGGTTGGATCAAGAACTCGGCCTTGCGGGCGGGGTCCCGTTCCTTAAGCTCCGCGGCAATGCGCGAGGCCACGGCACTCAGATCCTCCCGCGTCAAATCCATTTTTAAGCGCCCCACGCGGGAGAGTCCTAGAAGATCATCGATCAATTGTCCCATGCTCACCGTCGCCGCCCGCACGCGGCTCAAGTAGTCTTTCCCGGTTTCATCAAGCTTGTCCTGATATTCCTCAAGAAGCGCTTTGCTGAATCCGTCGATACTCCTTAACGGCGCCCGGAGATCATGCGAGACCGAATAGCTGAAGGCCTCGAGCTCCTTATTGACCCCGGCAAGCTGACGGTTGTAAATCGCGAGCACCTCGTCTTTTTCGTGAAGCACTTTGAAGAATGTCGCGCGCTGGTACAGCGCGGCCGTGGAGAAGATCGCCACGGCCAGTAAAGCGACAAGCAGCGCATAGTAGATATAAATGCTGAGACGGATCCCCGAGAAGATCTCGTCCGCGTCGATCTTCGAGACCATGAACCACGGCGAATCCGGCACGCGCGCCAGAAAGGAAACCACCTTTTTCCCGCGATAATCGGTGCCGCGGAACGGTCCCTCCTTGCCCAGTACCGCCTGAACCGCCGGGATCCCGGTTTGCGTCAGAGGCTGCCGCATCTTGAATGCCGCTTCCGGATTGAAGCGTACATTATTGAGCCACAGCGTGCTGTCCCCATCGCGGCGGACAAGGAGCGTTTCAGCAGTTCTCGTCGGCACCGGCCACTCCCGGATCATCGGATAAAAAGTCACCTCCGGGTCAACGGTCAATACAAAAGCCCCCGTGGCCTGCTCTTTTCCCGCCACCTCTTCATAGAAGGGAGCGAGAACATCCAGGCGGGGCTTTCCGGTCGCGGGGTCAAGATAAAGGTCCGTCATGACCGGCTGATGATCTCGCAGGGAAGCTTCCAAGGCCGACGATTCCTCCACCGAAAAAGCTTTCCGCGCTCCAGACAGGCTGATGAGCATTTGCCCTCTGACATCCACCATCGAGATATCACTATACTTGTAGCTCACTGTCATTGCCTTGAACCGGGCCATGATCTTGGCGGCATCTGAAGCCTTCGGATCCTTGATCCACGCGTTGACCCCCCGGATCAGGAACTCACTTTTTGAAAGAACCCGGGCGTCTCCGAGCCTCTCACCGCGCCAACGGGCAAGAGCCTCGACCTTGAGCCGGGCGATCGCGGCATTCACCGTGATCGCCTCATTTTCGGCATTGACGACCTGGGCCCTGAAGAACCAAACGCCTCCGGCGAAAAAAGCCAGGATCAGCAACGCCCAGAGCCACGCGATGCGTCGCATGCCGGCCTTCGGGGAAACCTCCACGTCAGATATGTCTTTTTTTTTCATAACGCACCGGATGCCTGTCTCATGACTGGGGTCCCGTGGTTCCGGGATCCGCCGGGCCGGTTTCCTCGCTCGAATAGGGCGCGCCGCGTCCAAGATGACGGCAAAGATCATTCACCTCGCGCTTGAGCTCCTGCACGCGGTCCTCACGGTCCAGCGTGAGCTCATGCCAGCGGCGCAGCTCTTCCTCGCGTTCCCGTGAGTTTTCAAGCTCCTTCTTGAACTCGGTCAGATCGCGCCAGAGGCAATGAAGGACGTTCTTGCCATGGATCGAAATGGGCGTTAAGGAGACCTCCACCGGAAAGTTCTTGCCGTTAGCTTTTTTATGGGTCCACTCGAACCTGTGGAATCCCTCCGCAAAGGCCGCCTTTATCATTTCATTGGCTTTTTCGAACGAGCTCTTCCCATCCGGCTGCTGGGGCGGGGACAACTCCGAGGGATGCGTCATCAGGAATTCTTTGCGACTGGAATATCCGAGCATCCGCGCGGTGGCTTCATTGCAATCCACGAATTTGTCTCCGTCGATCAAAAGAATGGCATCCTTGGAAGCATACAGAACATCCATGAACCGCTTCTCGCTCTCCCGGAGCGCCTCTTCGGCTCGTCTGCGCAGGGCCTCCGCTTTGTTGAGAAAAGAAGCAAGCACATAGACGCACAGAGAGATGATCGTGAGATTTCCGGTCGCGACAAAGGAATCGCTGAACGCAGGGCTCCCCCGCCCGTTCTTTTCAAAATAGCTATTCACCCAGCCTAAAGTCAAAGGGATCAGGATCGTGATGGGAAGAAGGCGGCGGATCAATTTTCCGCCGAGAGCATCCGAGCTCACCGGCACCATCAGCCCGCAGCCGGGCCGGCAAAAAAGCAGCCCAAAATAAGAAACCAGAAAAAACACCGCCGTATGCAGGGCCATGGCCGTGCTAAAGTGAAGACCGATAAAAAGCGGGGCCGCGTGATAAAGATAACCGATAAAGGCCAGGGCGCTAAGGATCCCCACCGGGCACATCAGTATCTGAGCAAAAAAGCAGCGGTTCTTTGTTTTAGAGGCCAATATAATAAGCGCCAGGCCGGTAACTGTGAAATTGATCGCCGTATTAAAGGCCATCCGGCCGGGGCTGGAGGTGAGGATCGCGCCGGAAAGTTCTTTGAACAATAGCTGATCGATCCCGAGGTTACAGCCCAAAAGGTATTCAAAAAGAGTCAGAAGACCGATCACGAGCACCACACAACCCGACACCTGGGCAGCCGTTTGGCAGAGCCGGTTATCCCTCCGCTTGGTCTGCAAGAGCCACAGAGACAGGCCCAGGAAAACAAAGCACAAGGCCGTGTTGGCTTTCATGGTCACAAGGCCCGGCAAAACGCTCTTGAGTACCGGAATATCCAGGGCCCAGCCCGCGAGCACCGCGCCGCCGCCCAGAAAGGTCAGGATGCTCAGGACCTCGGATGCGGCCCTGAAGTGAGGCGTCATCCGGGTCTCGGCCCTCTCACAATCCCAAAAATGCTTCTTCGCTTCTTTTTCCATAGCCTTCACACCTTAGTGAGAGGGGGCGGCAAGATGCTTCCCGATCATGCCCAGAAGCTCTCCCGTTCCAAAAGGTTTGAAAAGATATCCGTCCGCCCCGCTTTCAAGAGCCCGCTTCGCCAGATCCTCGACCGCCGCGGAAAACAGGATCACCGGAATATGCTTCAGGGCCGCGTCCCTTTTCAATGTCCGGGTAACCTCCGTGCCATCCAGCGTCGGCAACAGCACATCCAAGAGGATCAGGTCCGGCATGGCTTGTCGCGCGAGCTCCAGAGCCTCCGGGCCATCCGCGGCCTGAAAGACCTCATAGCCCGATCTTTCCAACCGGATCGATGAAACCCTCAGGATATCGGCCTCGTCATCCACTATTAGAATTGTTTTTTTCATGCCTCACCTGCGCTGCGTAGAACGTAGGATGTTCAGCTTTTCAATCCCAATCTCCAAGGCTTCGTTTTTCCTTCGTCGTTGGAGATTCCTTGCTGAATATTGGATATTCAGCTTTTCAATCCCAAAACCCAATAACCAACACGGAATATCCAATCTCCAGGGCTTCGTTTTTCCTTCGTCGTTGGAGATTCCTTGCTGAATATTGGATATTCAGCTTTTCAATCCCAATCTCCAATAACCAACACGGAATATCCAATCTCCAGGGCTAGGATCATGTTCGATCTTTGTTTTTTTTCGCCGTCTCAACGCTCTTAAACAATATGGCGATCAATTCATCCGTTTCCTTTAGAAGTGGCTCGAGTTGCTCCGACGACTTGATCAACTTTGCCCGAACAATGATCTTCAGCCATATCTCGGTTTCGCGAAGTTCTTTTAAGGCGATCTTGAGTTTGTGAATGAAATCAGCCTTTGATTCAGCGCTCTGCGCCTCTCCATAGTTTGGCGCCGGAGAGGTGCCGCTTCTCAACAATTGAGAGCAGATGTGTTTTCCCGCTTTGCTTTCAGGGATCGCCTCGGCAAGTCTTATGATCCTCACCGCATAGTCAACAAACCGATCCTGGAGGTCGAATGTTTTTCCCTTCGTCATTGGAAATTCCTTGTTGAATATTGGATATTCATCTTTTCCACCCCCGGAAATTCCTTGTTGAATATTGGATATTCAGCTTTTCCTTCCATCTTAAACAGGTAAAGTAAAATGAAACGCGCTGCCTTTCCCGAGCTCTGACTCGGCCCAGATTTTTCCGTGATGCGCAAGCACGATCTCCCGCGCGATCGCCAGTCCCAGGCCCGTGCCGCCCTGGCGGGCGCTTCCCGTCTGGGAAAAAGGATCGAAGATCCCTACCAGGGATTCGGCCTTGATGCCCGGGCCGGAGTCCCGCACACAAACATGGATTCCCTGACCTTCACGCCACGCCTGCGTGACGATACTCCCCTTTTCGCTGTACTTGACTGCATTGGCGATCAAGTTGATCAGTACCTGAAAGATCTTATCTTTGTCGAATTTCACCTTGGGAAGATCCTTCCCGAGCTCCAGAATAAGATCTGTTCTTCTTTTTCCCGCGAAAAGAAGCGCGCTTTGATGAACCTCCCGGATCACTTCGCTCACGTCCTCTTCCACCCGGACATACTCCATTTTTCCGGCTTCCACTTTCTCGTAAAACAGAACATTGTTGATCAGCCGGACCAAGCGATCGATATTCTTCTGCATCGTGCTCAAAATATCTTTCTGTTCCTCACTCACGGGTCCGACCAAACCATCCGCGATAAGATCCGTGCCCGCTTTGATCGCGGCCAGAGGGCTTCGCAACTCATGGGAAACGGTTGCCGTGAACAGGGCCTTGGCGTCCGCCAGCTTTTCCCGCGCTTCCTCCGCCTTTTTGAGAGCGGTAATATCGCTCATGACGACGCGGCACACCCGCGTGCCGTCGGCATCCTTCCCGGCGGTGGCTTCCAAATGCGCCCAAAATACCGTCCCGTCTCTTTTCGCCATCCGCAGTTCGCAGGCCTGAGGCGCTCCTGTTTCGAAAAGATTTTTCCGGTGCAGATAATAGATATCCTGGTCCTCTTTCTGGATAAACTGGGTGAACGGCCACGGGACCCTCCCTCCACGGGAAGTGCCGAGCAATGTCGCAGCGGTGAGATTGGCTTCCAGGATCAGCCCCTGCTCGCTCACGGTGCAATAGCCCACGGGAGCCAGCTCATAGAGGTCAAAGTAGCGCGCCTTCGACGTGTCCAGTGCCAGTTGAGTGCGGCGGAGTTCGTCATTCTGCATCTCCAGCTCGATCTGATGCACCCGCAATTCGTGAAGCATTCCCTGAATTTCTTCAGTCGACGGGGCTCTCTGTTCCCCCGCCTTTTCCAGCGCGATCTCCTCCGCCCGCCGGCGCAGTTCCCCCGCGTCGCCTAACCCATTCCCTTCATTTTTCACCATGAACCCCCTGTTTTTCCCTTCATCCCTGAAAATTCCGTGCCTGAATATTAAATGTTTAGCTTTTCAATCTCAATCTCCAATAACCAACACGGAACATCCAATCTCCAAGGTTTTGCTTTTCCTTCATCCCTGGAAATTCCTTGTTGGATATTGGTTATTCAGCTCTTTAATTCCAATTTCCAATAACCAACACGGAATATCCAATCTCCAAGGTTTTGCTTTTCCTTCATCCCTGGAAATTCCTTGTTGGATATTGGTTATTCAGCTTTTCAATCTCAATATCCAATTAAAAGAATGGCAACTCATCGACCGATCCTTTTTAGCGGTTCTGAGGATAAATAATTCTCCGGGCTCACCACTTTGATCCCCGTTTTTTCTTCCAGGCTTAATCGTGCTTTCCTTGCAATACTGCCGCCCGTCTTTCCGGCAGAGGCATTTTCCGGCATACCGTTCGCTTTCATGGTTTCAGCAATTTGGCGGGCAGAGAGCTCCGCCAACGCGGTAAAAATAAGTTCCGCCTCGCTCATGTGGTCGCGCAGGTTCTGGGTCTTTAAACCCTTCATCGTTTTATGATCTTTGACTGTCAAATCCGACCATTCCTGATGGATGATATTGGTCAGGATCGCGTATTCTTTCTCATTTTTGATGTCGTGTTCTTTCCAGTAATCCGTCAGCTTATTGCGGGTTTCCTGTCCCATCATCCGCTGCTGAATCCATTTCTTGCTTCTTCCGTGTTTCTGCCAGTATTCGCGCGCTCTGTCAAGCGACCGCGCCGGGTCTGCCATATCCTGAAGACGCTCGTATCCGACTTTGGCAAGCCAGAGCTTGATCGGTTCCGCCTTAGCGCTCGGGACAGACTGTATAAGCCGAAGAAGTGTTTCGGGGTTGGCAACATCGGTCAGACGCAATTTACCGTCCGCCGCGACCATTTTCAACCGGTGACAATTTGTCACCGGTTGACTGCCTTCCGCTTTGAGCCGTTCTCTCAGCTTGTTCCAATACTTTCGCGCGGTTTGGTAGTCCGTCTGCTGGATCAGCGCCTGGACAATGTCCACCACGGAAAAAAACCAGGTTTCCGTTTTCTCGTCGTACATCCTGCGTATCTTGAAATTCTCAAAGACGGCTAATGTGTGATCCATTTAAAACTCCCTGTTTTTTCCTTCATCCCTGAAAATTCCGTGCATGAATATTAAATATTTAGCTTTTCAATCTCAATCTCCAATAACCAACACGGAATATCCAATATCCAAGGTTTTGTTTTCCTTCGTCATTGGAATTTCCTTGTTGGATATTGGTTATTCAGCTTCTCCATCCTTGGACAATTCCTTGTGGAATATTGGATATTCAGCTTTTGCGTCCGATCTCCCGCTCCGTCGTCGCAACAGCGTACATCTTCCCGGCCTCATTCACTAAAGCGGTGGAAACGATCGAGACATTAATGACCCCGCCTTGCTTCGTGATCCGCTGCGTTTGATACGGCTCCAGAATATCCGCCCGGCTCAGCTGGCAGATCTTTTCCAAGGCGTCTTCCCGCTTCTCTTCCGGGATCCGGTCGCGGACATTCATGGCCAGGGCCTCGTCCTCACTCCAACCATACATCCTCACCGCACTCGGATTCCAGGCGAGCGTGCGGCCCTCCAGATCCTGCACCGTAATAGCATCGTGTCCGTCGCGCACGACCACCGCCAGGCGAAGCACATCATTGGCTTTCTTAAGCTCTTCCCGGATCCTCACGATCTCCGTAATGTCCGAAAACGTGATCACGGCGCCTTCGATTATGTTGTCGAGCGTGCGGTAGGGCTGAATGCGCAGCGCGTACCACTTTCCCTCCCGGGTCTGAACTTCCGCCTCTTTGGCGACGAGGGTATCCAGCACGGACTGAGTGTCCGCGACAAGACTTTCGTAGCCCTTCAGATTCGAAACGATATGGCTCACCGGGCGCCCCACGTCGCTGTGGATCAGATTAATGATCCGAGCCACCGTGGGAGTAAAGCGCAGGATGCGCAGCTGATGGTCCAGAAAGATCGTGGCGATGCCGGTGCCGGCCAGGAGATTATTCATGTCGTTATTGGCCCGCGATAAATCCACCACCTTGGTTTGGAGCTCGCAGTTGACCGTGGAGAGTTCCTCATTCACCGACTGCAATTCTTCCTTGGAAGTCTCCAACTCTTCGTTCGTGGACTGAAGCTCTTCATTCACCGACTGCATCTCCTCGTTGGAGGACTTGAGCTCCTCGTTGGAGGTCTCCAGTTCCTCATTCGCCGATTGAAGGTATTCGTCTTTGGTTCGAAGCTCTACTTTGAGCGCGGCGATGCGCTTGTCCGTTTCTATTTTTGTGTTCGCGCTTGTCAGCGGTCCGGCCTGTCCGGAATCCGGGGCCGGCGCTTCCTCCAGGATAACAAGATACATCGGCGTCTCCGCCCGGGAAGAGCCGGAGGCCAGCGCGCGCACCGTCAGGTTGACGGTCGTAAAATGACCGTTTGTCTTAACGCGCAGGCCCGGACAGCGCACGGTCTTTTTTTCACGGACGGCTTTGTGGAGCACCCGGTTCAGCTCGAGCCGCAGTCCTTCGCGGGCCATTTTCAGGATGTTGCTAATGCCGGCCTCGCCCGGCGCCGGCTCCAGGTACATCCCGGTACGGCCGTGCAGATAAAGGACTTCACCCTGGCTGTTCACAAGGGCGGCGGCCGATGCCATCTCGCTCAAAAGCGCCCGTTCGGTCAGCTCTTGCAGCGGCAGTTTGATGGGGAATGCCGTCTTTCCGGGGGCGCGCGTTCGCGTCACCTCGGTCGCCAACATCGGCGGAAGGAAATGGCTCAAAAGCGTGCGCGGAACGCTACGGAGATCCTCTTTGCGGACATACAGTTTCGCTTTGCGGTTCAGCGCGGCAAAGAGCGCCTCGAACTCTCCCACGGACTCCGAGGAACCCAGGAAAAGCATCCCTTGCGGGACGAGCGCGTAGTGGAAGAGAGGAATGAGTCTTTTCTGAAGATCCGCGTTCAGGTAGATCATGAGGTTGCGGCAGCTGATCAGATCAAGCTTGGAGAACGGCGGATCTTTGATCACATCCTGCTCGGAAAAAACCAGCATGTCGCGTATGCCTTTGTGAATGCGGTACGCGTTGCCGCCGGGCTCGGCGGTAAAAAAGCGCTCGAGTCGCTCCCGGGTGAGATCGGCCGCAATGCTGGCGGGATAAAGGCCGGAGCGGGCGGTGAGGATCGCCTCGCTGTCAATGTCGGTGGCAAAGATCTGCAGCGCGTAGCTTTGCTTGAGCGCCTCCATGCGCTCCACCAAAAGAATGGCGATCGAATAAGCCTCCTCCCCGGTGGAACATCCCGGCACCCAGACGCGGACCACGCCGTTGGCGGGTTTGCCGCTAAAGAGCCTGGGGATCGCCTGATCCTCGAGCGTTTTGAAGGCCTCCGGATCGCGAAAGAAGCTGGTCACATTGATCAGAAGATCGCGAAAAAGCGCCTCCGCCTCGGCCGGAGTTTGCTGTAAAAACTTCACGTACCCGTCCAGGTTTTCGATCCGCTGGACGGCCATGCGCCGTTCGATGCGGCGGTTGACGGTACTGGGTTTATAATTAGAAAAATCGTGCCCGGTCTTGGTTCTCAGTAGGAAGAAGAGCTTGCTGAGCGCGTTACCGGCAGGGGCCTGTCCGGCGGGAAGTCCGTGGGCCTTGCCATAGGCGCGAGACGCGTAAGCGATAATTTTAGCCGGCATTTCGGCCGGCGGTAATTCGTAATCCGCAATGCCGGTGCCGAGAGCACTGCGCGGCATACCGTCATACTCGGTGGACTCGGGCTTCTGGACGATCACCAGTCCACCCTCGCCTTTGACGGCCCGAACGCCGAGCGTGCCGTCCGAGCCGGTGCCCGAAAGGACGACGCAAATGGCCCGTTCACGCTGATCCTGAGCGAGAGCCCGGAAAAAGAAATCGATCGGCAGGCGCTGCCCACGGGGAAAGGACGGTTCCAAGAGCTGCAACGCGCCGTTGAGAAGTGCCATGTCACGGTTGGGAGGAATGATATAAACGCAGTTGGGACGCACCACCATTCCGTCCTCGACCTCGTGGACCGGCATGCGGGTGTAGCGCCGGATGAGATCAGTAAGAAGACTCTCATGGTCCGGAGCCAGATGCTGGATCAGCACAAAGGCCATGCCGGGATCTTTACCGGCGGGCATCCCGGAAAAGAAAGCCTCGAATGCCGCCAAGCCCCCGGCGGACGCGCCAATGCCGACGATGGGAAAACCCGCCTTCGGCCGGGCGATCGCAGGATCCGCCGCTTCCACGAAAGCCGGCTTCGCTTTTATCGCGGCCTTTTTCTTTTGGAGCGCGGGGATCTTGGACTTCAAGGGGAACTTCTTTGGCTTGATCATCTTGCGCCTCCGGTCATTGATAAAAGCAAAACGAAACTTACATCACGTAGAACATAGGATGTTCAGCTTTTCAATCCCAACACCCAATAACCAACACGGAATATCCAATCTCCAAGGTTTTGTTTTCCCTTCATCATTGGAAATTCCTTGTTGAATATTGGATATTCAGCTTTTCGATCCCAACGCCCAATAACCAACACGGAATATCCAATCTCCAAGGCTTTGTTTTCCTTCTTCCTTGGTAATTCATTGTTGGATATTGGTTATTCAGCTTTTCAATTCCAACACCCAATAACCAACACGGAATATCCAATCTCCAAGGTTTTGTTTTCCCTTCATCATTGGAAATTCCTTGTTGAATATTGGATATTCAGCTTCGCCTCTCCTCGCCGGGGCATAAACACAAAAACCTCCGCCCGGTGAGAGCGAAGGTTCAATCTTTAAGGACCTCTTCTGTTTTCATCATAAACCCCTGTGTCAATGATGTGCATTTCCCCGATCCATAGGGGTCTATATTATAGGCTCTTCCGCGGGCCGCCGACACCGAAAGATTCAGACACGGATGAGGCGTGAAATAAGTTCAGGACTTCTGCTGGTTCTGCTTCTTGAGGGCCTCGGCGAGCTGCTCGGACGTCACCATCTTTTCCGACAAGAGGATCTCGCCGATCTTTTGTTTCTGCTTCTGTTTTTTGGGCAGGGTCACAATAAAAGAGGAACCTTTTCCAAGATTACTTTCCGCCCTGATATTTCCGCCGTGTGCTTCTACGATACTTTTTGAGATGATCAGCCCGAGCCCCGACCCTTTTTCGGCAGAGGTGGTCGGCTTGCCGAACTGTTCGAATTTGCTGAAAAGCTTGGAAAGATCCTCCGGGGACATGCCGGCACCGGTGTCCTTCACGATGCATTGAACTTCGTCGCCAAGATCCCAGACCTCCACGGTGATGCCGCCTTTTTCCGTGAATTTGTAGGCGTTGCTCAAAAGATTGATCATCACCTGCGAAAGCTTGTCGGGATCGCCTTCGATCAAAAGCTTCTCGCCCGGAAAAACCTCTGAGACCGTGAGCCCCTTTTTATGGGCCCGTAGCGCGATCCCTTCATAGGACTGCCGGATCAGGCTCAAAAGATCGATGGTCTCAAAATGGAGCGTCACCTTCCCCGATTCGATTTTCGCGAGATCCAGGAGATCGCTCGTGATACCGATCAGACGTTGTGACGTCAGCTCCACCATTTCGATATAGACCTTTAGTCCCGGTGTCACGGGTCCGGCGAGACCGTCCAGCATCAGCGTCGCCGCTTCCCGGACCACCCCGAGAGGATTCCGGAGCTCATGCGCCACGATTGAAATGAAATCGTCCTTCAACTTGTCGAGTTTGGCGAGATCCACGTTCTTTTTCTCGAGCTCCTGATAAAGCGCCTTGATCCCGTCGTTGGCCTTCTGGAGTCCCCAGGTCTGGGTCTCCAGCTGCAAGGTCTTTTCCCGTAGCGCTATTTCTATGCGTTTGCGGGCATCGATGTCCTGGAATGTTCCCCGTAATTTCACGATCTTTCCGTCTTCGCAAATCGCCCGGCCTCCGGCGCGCACCCAGATCCGCTTCTGGGACTTGACGGAAATGATCTCCAGCTCCAGATCGAATGGCTCACCGATTTCCATGGCTTTTTGAAGTGCCGCCTGAAGGAGCGGGAGCGATTCTGGCGCATAACAATGAATCGCCGCGTCCAGAGTCAGCTTAGAACCGATCTCGAGCTCATGGATCCTGTAGGTTTCATCCGTCCAGGATAAAGCCTTTGTCGCAAGGTCTAGTTCCCACCCTCCGACCCTGGCCATTTGGCCGGTATTTTTAAGGAACGCTTCGCTTCTCTGCAGCTCCCGGGACTTGGCATCGATCTCCTCTTTGGCCTGCGTCAAATCCTCCAGAATATTCATCGTCGCACGCTGGTTCTCCGCCAGCTCCTGCTCCCCGCGCTTTCGGTCCGTAATATCATGGATGATCGAGTGAATGACTTGGCGTTCCCCCAACTGGATGAGGCTCGCGGATACGGCGACATCCCGTACGGACCCATCTGCCAAGCGGTGTCGAAACTCAAATTGGCGACCATGTTCTGAGGAGACGGACTTCATCGCCGATAAGACTTCCGCGGCCGGAAGAATATTGATCTCGGTAATACTCAGGGCCAACAACTTTTCCCGAGGATACCCATAAAATCGTGAGGCCGCACCATTGGCATCCACGATGCGCCCGTCCACAGGATCGCACAGTAACATGGCCGCCGAATTTTCGGCGAACTGACGACGATACGACTCCGCACTGTCCCGCACCTGCGTGAACGCGGCATCGAGCTGCCGCTCTGCCGACCCCACCACGGACCAGAGCAAAGCCAGGACTCCTCCCAAAAGGACCAGAAACAAGCTGAGGCTGAAAAGCAGAGTGCTCTCCCTCAGGGCGATTGCGAAAGTTACGTCCCGCATCAGTAAAAGACGCGCGACATCCCGGCCCTCGGCATCGAATAAGGGAATGACTCCGCAGACAAATCTTTTTTTACCCAGTTTTGCGCTAAAGATCTCCACGCCCGTTTGTAAACTTTTTTTACGGAGCCACTGATCCACCTCCGCGGGAAAAGCCGTAAGGGTCCGGTGAGTGACCACAAAATCCGGATAAGTCTCCCAGGCTCCCGAAAACTGGAATGTTTTTTGCCCCGCCTCGAATTTTTCGCGTGAGGTGTATTCCTTGCGAAGCGCCGTCAGGGTTTCCAGATTTGAATCCTTGGCGGCATTCTGAAAAAGCCGTTCGACCTCCGTCCCCAATTCCAGATAGCCGGTGATCTTTCCGCCTTCCTTGACCGGCCGGACATAACGCAGCGTAAAGGTGCTCAAGGGTCCCAATTCGACCCCCCAGACATCCTCCCCGGAACGCTCGGCCGTGCGAAGGGTATAGCGGTCCAGGCTATCGCCGCGACGGTCCGGCTGATGCGCGCGGAAAAAACAGGTCCGGTCGGCATCAATGAAATAACAATGGCTTATCCCGTATTCCCGTTTGAGCTCCTCGAAGATCGGCTGCACCAGACCTGCCAGGGACCCAAGATCCCGGTCCTTCCAGGCTTTCATGAGCGCCGGATCATGATTGACCTGATCAAGCTTCGCCTTGAGGAGACGGGCTTGCGCGGCCATATTCTGATTCCAATCGCCGCGAACATGTTCTGTCAGATGATTCATTTCTTGCCAGGATTCTTCTCTGAATTCCTGATACTCATAGGCCCCGTAGATCAAAGCGCCCCCGAGCATCGCCAGAACCACCGGGATGATGACCCAGGATTTAAGCCTGATTGAATTTATTTTCTGATGCAGGTCACGCCAGCGAATGAGCCCGGCCCCTCCCAGGATCAGCAGCATCAGCACAATCACCATCAGTAACGGTCCCCGGCGGGCATCCTCCAGACGTGAAGACCAGTCCCCCGCGAGAATGTCCACACCCACGGCCATCAGCATCTTCCCGGTTTGGGGGTCAAGGACAGGCGCCAGGGCGGACACAAAGGTTCCATATTCATCGGACACCGGTCCGATCGTGACAGGGTGCTTTTCTCGGAAGGCCTCAAAGTCCCCCGCGCTCGGCCTCTGGTATTCTGTCCCGGGAAGGCTGGCCATCGGATCCTGGGGCGGGTAGTTCTCCGGCCCAAAGAAAAGTTTCCCGTCCCGCATGGCCATGCTATAGACACCCCGGTGGGTGAGGGTCTTGCTGGCGTGGGTCAACTGTTCGCAGATGAGCTCATAAGCGGCGGTGCCTTTATCCTCTTTCGTAAAGGTGAGCTTTTGGGCCAACCACGGATTGACGAGATTGGCCAATTCCACTGTCTTCCGGAGCAGAGCCTCCCGCATTTCGGCATCCAGACCTGCCGCGCGCTGGCCTCCGTTCCACAAACCGAGCGCCAGCAAGAGACCCAGCACCGTCCCAAGAGGGAGAAGCTTCAGAATCCCGTATTTTCCGGACTTGGGGGCGGGATTCATGGAGCGGCCTCGTTTCCTTTTTCCAGGACCCGGATCTTTTCTTTCAGCTCGATCATCTTCAGCTCCCGGCCGACCGCAATGCGGTTAAAGCGCTCGAGTTCCCCGATCTTCTGATTCAACTCTTGTTCGGCTTTCTTTTGAAGGGTAATATCCCGGACCGTTGCCTGGATAGCCACCTCCCTGCCCATTTGCATCCGGTTCAAAAGGACCGTCGCCGGAAATTCTTCGCCATTGAAACGTTTGTGCGTCCATTCAAAGAAATGAAAGCCATCCCGGAGGGCCGTTTCGATCATTTTCACGGATTTTTCGGAAGAGAATCGTCCGTCCGGCTGAAGATCGGAAGAAAGATCCGCGGGCCTGAGCGTCCTGAAGATTTCTTCGCTTTTGACCTGGAACATCGTGAGCGTGGCGGGATTTCCCGCGGTAAATTTCCGGGAAGACCCGTGGAGAACCATGATGGCATCCCGGGAATTCTCGAAAAGGCTCCGGTATTTCGCCTCGCTTTCCTGCAAGGCGGCCTGACTCTTGATGCGCCAGGAAACCCAGAATGCCAGAAGCAAAATAATGCTGCCGACAAACAAAGTGACGATCCAACCGAATAGGGTATAGTGCAAAACAGTGTGGAGCGGCGCCAGGAGGACAAGCGACCACCCGGGAGGGCCGAGGGGACTCCGAAAGATCCGGCAGGCCTCCCCCGAGAACAAGATCTCCTTGCCGTTTTTAACAGGGACCCGGAGAAGGGGTTCCAGTGAAGCTACGGTGAATTGCTTGGAACTTTTCAGAACAAGGCGTGCATCTTTATCGAGAGGCCACAATATCCTGAAAACTTTTTCCGGGGATCCGGACATAAATATCACGCCCTGGGGACTGACAAAAAAGGAGTTCTTAAAACCTGCCATCACGCTTTCCGCTTCCTGAACGTTCTTTTTGATAGCAGCGACCCCGATCACCTTCCCCTGGGGATCCTTGACCGGAGAGGCCGCATAGAACCCGCGCTGATTGCTGGTGCTCCCAGCCGCCATGTAAACGTTCGATCTCCCCACCAACGCGTCCTGAAAATAAGGCCGGAAGGCATAATTTTTACCTATAAAACTGTCTGCGGCATCGCGATTCGAAGAAGCGATCGCGTTGCCTTGCAGGTCCAAAAGATAACAGACCGAAAACCCGAAGTTCTCCCGATAGCGATCCAGAACTGAATGAGCATTCGCGAGATTCACAGAGCTTGGGTCGAGAAGCAAGGGAGGGATCCAAGGCGACCCAGCCATTGCACCGGCCGCAAGTTGGGCAGAATGCAACTCATTTTTGATCCCCATCGCCATCGCCCCAACGATATTCTCACTCTGCTCCTGAAGGTTCCTGCTCCCCACCCTCTCCAGAAAGCGGACAAGAAAAAACCCCGCCAGCAAGGTTGCAATGAGAAGGAGAGCGGGGAGAACGAGAGGAAGATGTTTGGCGTGGGAGGCCGACTGTTTGGTCATAGCTTCTCTTTTGAGCTCATAAAAATCATTTTTCCGTGGCCGTTTTCGAAAAGAGCGCACCTTTCGAAATCAGAAAGATCCCTGAACCCACAAAAGTCACGAAGAAGATTCCGTGGAAAACATCTTTTGAACAGCCTTTGCCAATACCCCCATGTCCGAGGTCTTGACCACAAAGTCATCGGCCCCCATCTGCCGGGCCAGAATGGGATCGACTGCATCGAGTTTCCCGGTCATCACGATCACGAAAGGAGCCTTAGCAGGCTGCTGAAAAACCCTCATCCGGGGTGGTAGAATAAGGCTTCTACAACTCTGGAGGTGAGGGATGCGCGGCAATGATCAAGAGAACAGCGGGCTATTCAGCTATGTGAGCATGGA